>Ga0160428_1000786_pt1 | contig 30129 bp, 21 predicted proteins | sample SolpanmetagenomM_FD_108198 | JGI IMG/M metagenome (GOLD analysis project Ga0160428, IMG submission 108198) | Solar panel surface microbial communities from Lawrence Berkeley National Laboratory, California, USA - M | ecosystem: Engineered > Built environment > Solar panel > Unclassified ... | reverse complement strand
GCCCGTCAAATACGACAAGCGCCGCTACCGAAGCCGCAGCCGCATCGAGATCATGTTTGGCCGCCTGAAGGACTGGCGCCGCGTCGCCACCCGCTATGATCGATGCCCGACGGTCTTCTTCTCAGCTATCGCGCTCGCCGCCACTGTCATCTCCTGGCTCTGATCAACGAGTCCTGAGCCTAGGCGTTCCATGACGCAGCACAACTGAAAGGGGATCAATGGCGGAGACATTGTCGGTCCTATTAACGAACCTAAACGTCTTCAGTTGCTCGACAGCTTCCGCCGCAGCGACGACCCAGAAGCAGATGACTGAGGGCATCGAACGACCACCTGAAAATGGACATCCGTTCACCAGCGTGGCGCTTATCGAGCTCGGTCGCCGTGAGGCCTCTCGCGAGAGCTGCGCACAGTGTTCGCGAAGCCAGGCACACCGTAGGGTAGTGGCATGACACGCACACTCGACCAGCTCCTCACCGCCATCGAGGTCGACCCGCATGCCTTTTCGGTGTGCCGCATCCAGACGGGTTGGAGGATGACGTTTCCCGTCTTCACCGCGGTGACCGTCCATTTCGTGCTACGTGGATCCGGGCATCTCCAGGTCGGCGCATCGCCGCCAATTCCATTCTCGCCTTCGAGTGTGCTGATTGTCCCTACTTTGGAAACGCATTGGGTGGGAGAGGTCGGCGGCCAAGCCAAGGTCCGCGCGGCCGCTGAGAGTTGCGCGCTGCTCGGGGATGGGTTGATCGAGTTCACCGCGGGCAGCGGCGCCGACGATACCCTGATGCTTTGCGGCGCCTTGCCGGCTCCCTATCAGGGCGGGCTCGGTTTCTTTGACCTGCTGCGGGTACCGGTGACGGGCGATATGGTGGCGGGGATCATTCCCGCGAGCGTATTCGACGCGATGACGAACGAGATTGCGCAGGCCGGCTTTGGCACGCAGGCAATGTGCCAGGCGCTGATGAAGCAGGGACTGATAGCCTTGTTGCGTGATCGTCGGGAGCCCCAGACGGAGCTGGCCGGACCCACGATGTTCCATCCTCGCCTTTCAAAAGCCGTAGCTGCCATCATCGAGAATCCGGCGGCCCCGCATACGGTGGAGAGCTTGGCCTCGCTCTCTGGCATGAGCCGAGCGTCGTTCTCGGATCATTTTTCCAAAGCCTTTGGCCAAGGCCCGATCGACTTCGTGCAGAAGGCGAGGCTCCGCATTGCTGCCCGTCTGCTGCGTACGACGGATCTACCGATCAAGGTGATTGCGCAGGCGGCCGGCTATGCGGGTCCGAGGCCATTCTCGCGTGCCTTCCACGCTGCCTATGGACGTGGGCCCGCAGATTACAGAGCGCATCCGGGCGGAGAAGCGGTCGAAGGTCTTTCTACGCCAAACTAACGCGAAGTACCAGATCGTCTGGATTAGTAGCACCGATCGTCCAAATGGTGCGCGGGCGCGAACCCGATGTGGTTCAGGTAGAGTTCTCGATTGTGGACTCTGGTCCAGGTCGCTCAAGCGCACGCGCCGTCCTAAACCGACGACCGGCACGGACAGCCTCATAGAACCTCGCGCTTGCAAAAGGTTTAGCCCATGTCGAATGCTCTCCACTCGCCTGTTGCCTTTGAGCCAAACGTGGAGGTGCGCGCCGATGACGAAGCGGAAACGATCCAGGGGCTGAACGATCAGCTCCGCCTGATTCAGGAGACGACCGCAAAGGACTATGGCACGGCTGTCCGAGGCGTTCATGCCAAGGGACACGCGATCGTGAAAGGCAAACTCGAGGTGCTTTCCGGCATCGCGCCCGCTCTGGCGCAAGGCCTGTTTTCGGCACCCGGCAGCTACGACGCGCTGCTGCGGTTCTCGACGCTACCCGGCGACATCCTCGATGATAGCGTCAGCGTGCCGCGCGGGCTCGCTGTGAAGCTGTTTAACGTTCCGGGCGACCGCCTGTCGGGTTCGGAAGCGGACACCACGCAGGACTTCATCTTCGTCAACGGCCCAGCCTTCGCGGCGCCGACCCCCAAAGCGTTCCTCGCCAACCTCAAGATGCTCGCCAAGACGACCGATGCCGGCGAGGGGCTGAAGAAGGGGCTTTCGGCCGTCATGCAGACGCTGGACGCCGCGCTCGAAACGGTCGGCATCGCGAGCCCGACAATCCAGACGCTGGGCGGCGCGCCCAATACCCACCCGCTCGGCGAAACCTACTACACGCAGGTGCCGTTGCGGCACGGCGGCTACATCGCCAAGCTTTCGATTGCGCCGGTATCAGCAAATCTCACCGAGCTCGCCGGCAGCAAGGTCAACACGTCTGGCCGCCCCGACGCGTTGCGCGAGGACATTGGCGAGGTGCTGATCGAGCAGGACAGCGTCTGGGAACTCCGCGTGCAGCTCTGCACCGACCTTGATAAGATGCCGGTCGAGGACAGCTCAATCGTATGGGATGAAAAGGAAAGCCCTTACGTTGCGGTTGCCCGCCTCACCGTGCCCGCACAGCTCGGCTGGCAACACGGCCTCAGCGAGCAGCAGGAGCAGGCGGTGTCGTTCAGCCCGTGGCACGGGCTCGTCGCCCATCAGCCGATCGGCGGCGTCAACCGTGCCCGCAAACCGACCTACGAAATGTCGACGCAATTTCGCGGGCAGCACAATGGCTGCCCGGTTCATGAACTTCGCTCTCTTGCCGACCTTCCGACCCAGGGAATGACGATCGAGTAGGTCTAGGCAGGTATGACCTGGCGCTGCTCGCCATATACATTCAGCGTACGATGGGCGGCGTCGATGCGCCGTCGTCCAACAAGCACATTCCGGCGACGCTGACCGGTCTGTTCGCGTTGCTGATGCCGTCCGACGTGGGCTATTTCGCGCAGCGCGAGATCTGTACGCCGTCGTCCGGCACCTGATCCACTCCTTCACCGGCGATCCCGCCACCCTGACCGATGCCATCGACCGGAGTCCTACCATGTCCAAAGCCAAGCCCTTCGTTACCAGCCTCGCAACAATCGGCGCGCTTGTTACTGTCGCCGTTGGCGCGCGCGCGATCGCGCAGACCCGCTCACCCCTGACGCAGGTCGCTCAGTTCGATCATCAGGCAACCGGCGTCGCGGTCGTCGAGGATGGCCGACGGTTCGTGAACTTCCCGCGATGGACCGACGACGCGCCGATCTCCGTCGCGGAGGTAATGCCGAATGGCGCGCTCAAGCCCTATCCCGATGCCAAGTGGAACAGCTGGCGCAACGCGCGCGCCAACGAGCTGCCGGTAGGGGACTATTTCGTCTGCGTGCAGTCGATCGTGCCCGACGGCCATGGCAACCTCTGGGTGCTCGATCCCGGCGCGCCCGGAAACGAGAAGATCCTCGAAGGCGCACCCAAACTCGTTCGCATCGACCTGAAGAGCAACAAGGTAACCAAGGTCATCGCGGTGCCGGGCAACGTGGCCTTGCAGGGGACTTACCTCAACGACATCCGCTTCTCGCCCGACGGCAAGATCGGCTACATCACCGACAGCGGCACGCGCGGTGCGATTATCGTCGTCGACCTGGAAAGCGGAAAGAGCCACCGTGTGCTCGATGGTCACGCCTCGACGCAGATCGACAAGACGGTGAAGGTGGCGCTCGACGGCAAACCGCTGGTCCGCCCCGACGGCCGCCAGCCCGCCTTCGCCGCAGACGGCATCGCCATTTCTAAGGATGGTCAGATCCTTTATTACCAGGCGCTGACCGGCAAGACGCTCTACTCGATTGACACCGCCAAGCTGGGGTCGAACGTCAGCGAGGCCGATAGAGCGGCAGCCGTGAAGACGGTAGCGCAGACCCACGTCGCTGACGGCCTGTGGATGAGCAAGGCGGGCGTGCTCTACCTGACGTCGCCGACCGATTATTCGATCAAGCGGCTGAACGGCGCGACCGTCGAGACGGTGCTGACCGACCGGCGGCTGCGGTGGCCCGACACCTTCTCGGAAGGACGTGACGGGACGATGTACGTCACCGCCAGCCATATCCAGGACACCAACTGGTTCACGCCCGGCGCGCCCCCGTCGATCAAGACGCAGCTCTTCTCCTTTCCGCCCGTCAAGTGATCGGATCCCCCATGACCTATCTGCACTACTCACCCGAGATCGAAACCCTGGAAGACGGCGAACAGGACACGATCGACGGCATCATCAAGGGCATGACCCAGGAAACCGAGGTCGTGGAGAAGCGCGAAGGCCATGCCGCCCGCGCCAGCCACGCCAAGAGCACCGCCTGCGTCGTCGGCGAGTTGACGGTGGTGGACGACCTGCCGCCCGAACTGGCGCAGGGCCTGTTCGCGAAGGGCGGCACGTTCCAGGTCGCGGTTCGCTTCGCACAGGGTCCCGGCGAGCACCTCGGCGACCGCGTCTCCACCCACCGCGGCATGGCGATCAAGGTGTTCGGGGTCGAAGGCGAGAAGCTGCCCGGTCACGATGCGCCGACGCAGGACTTCGTCTTTGCCAGCGGCACGACCTTCCCCGCCGGAACCGCCGCGGGCTTCCTCAGCCAGGCCAAGAAGATCGGCGCGACGACGCCGATGCCTGAGGGTGTGAAGAGCGCCGCCTCTTCGATCGCGCGCAACATCAACAAGATCCTGAACGCCGTCGCGGGCGGACCGAGCCCGACGCTCGACTTCTACGGCCATCCCTTCAGCCATCCGCTGGACGACTACTACTTCAGCCAGTGCCCGGTGCGATTCGGCGATTACGTCGCCAAGCTCGGCACCTTCCCGTCCTCGACCTATCAGGATGCGCTCGACGACTGGCAGCTCGATCCGCACCAGGACGAGGACGGCTTTCGCCACGCCGCCATTAACTATTTCAACAAGCACGACGCCGTTTTCGACTTGCGCGTACAGCTCTGGGCCGATGCCGAGACCCAGCCGATCGAGGATGCTTCGGTGGAATGGCCCGCGCAGGACAGCCAGTACCGCACCGTCGCAACCATCCGGCTGCCGCGCCAGGCGGCCTACAGCCTCGAGCGCGTCCACTATTTCGACGAGGTAATGACGTTCCGCCCGACGCACAGCCTCGCGGCGCATCGTCCGCTCGGCGGCGTGATGCGCGCGCGGCTGCAGGTCTACCAGGCGCTCAGCGACCTACGCCATCGCAAGAACGGCGTCGTCGCCGCCAACACCGCATCCATCGAGGAGATTCCGGCATGAACGACGCCGTGACCATCGACCGCGCCGCAGCCGCTGCGGCAGCCGCCAAGCCTATCGCGATCCTACCACTGACGCTGACGATCAACGGTGAGGCACGCGAGCTGAAGGTCGAGCCGTGGACGACCCTGCTCGACCTCCTGCGCGACAAGCTCGACCTGACCGGGACCAAGAAGGGCTGCGACCATGGCCAGTGCGGTGCCTGCACCGTGCTGATCGACGGCAGGCGCATCAATTCCTGCCTCAAGCTGGCGGTGACGCTGGACGGGGTGGAGATCACTACCATTGAGGGCATGGGCCAGCCGGGCGAGCTCCACCCGCTCCAGACCGCTTTCATCGAGCACGACGCCTTCCAGTGCGGCTATTGCACGCCGGGCCAGATCTGCTCCGCGCAGGGGCTAATCAACGAGGGGCACGCGAAGAACCGGCAGGACGTGCGCGAGCAGATGAGCGGCAACCTGTGCCGATGCGGCGCCTATACCAACATCGCCGATGCGGTGCTCAACGTGATGGAGAAGCAGGCATGATCCGCTTCGACTATGCCCGGCCCGGCGACGTCGCCGAGGCCGTCTGCGACGGCGCAGGCGACCACGTCGCCTATCTGGCAGGCGGCACCAACCTCATCGACCTGATGAAGGAGAACGTCGCCCGACCGCTCGAGGTCGTCGACATCAACCGTCTGCCGCTGGCACAGATCACCGACCGGGACGACGGAGGTCTCCGGCTCGGCGCGCTCACGACCAACGCCGACACGGCCTATGACGAGCGGGTCCAGGCACGCTATCCGCTGCTCGCCTCCGCGATCCTGGCGGGCGCGTCGCCGCAGCTGCGCAACGCGGCGACCAACGGCGGCAACCTCAACCAGCGCACCCGCTGCTACTATTTCTACGACGTCGACACGCCGTGCAACAAGCGCGTGCCCGGCCAGGGCTGCGGCGCGATCGGCGGCGTCAATCGCATCCACGCCATTCTCGGCGCCAGCGATCAATGCATCGCGACCCATCCGTCCGACATGTGCGTCGCCCTCGCCGCGCTTGACGCGCAGGTGCACGTGACGGGGCCGGAGGGCGACCGCACGATCGCCTTCGCCGACTACCACCGGCTGCCCGGCGACGAGCCGTGGCGCGACAATACGCTGAAGCGGGGCGAGCTGGTCACCGCCATCGACCTGCCGGCGGAGGAGTTCTCGACCCACTACACCTACCTCAAGCTGCGCGACCGATTGTCCTACGCCTTCGCGCTCGTCTCGGTGGCGGTGGCGATGCGGCTGGAGGGCGACAGGATCGCCGACGTCCGGATCGCGCTCGGCGGGGTTGCGCACAAGCCGTGGCGCCGGACCGAGGCCGAGGAGGCGATCAAGAACGAACGTCCCTCCGACACGGCGTTCGACACCGCCGCACGCGCGCTCCTCGCCGGTGCGGTCGGCCAGGGCGACAACAGCTTCAAGATCGGGCTCGCCCACAAGGCGATCGTCCGCGCGCTGAACCAAGCCGCCGCCGGTACGCCGCAGTCGCAGACCGACAAGCGCATTCGCTGAGGATCATGACCATGAACGCCCCCCAAAAAGTCGGCATCGGCACCCCCCTTGCCCGCGTCGACGGTGCCGACAAGGTGACCGGTCGCGCGAAATATGCCGCCGAGTACGCCATGCCCGACCTTCTCTACGGCGTCGCCGTCCCCGCCCGCATCGCCAAGGGACGGATCGCGTCGATTGACGATACCGCCACCCGCGCGGTGCCGGGCGTGGTCGAGGTGATGACGCACGAGAACCGGCCCAAGCAGGCGTGGCTCGACCATAGCTGGAAGGACGAGCTCAGCATCCCGGGCGATCCATTCAAGGCGCTTCACGACGACCGCATCCTGTTCGCCGGCCAACCGGTCGCGCTGGTGATCGCCGAGACGTTCGAGGCCGCCCGCTTCGCCGCCGGCCTGATCGAGATCGACTACGACGCGGAGGAGCACAACGTCGACTTCGACACCTCGCTCGCCGAGAAGTTCCTGCCGCCCAAGGGCATGCGCCGCAACACCTTCCACCCGCCCAAGGCACGCGGCGATGCGGAAGCGGCGTTCGACGCCGCGGACCTCAAGGTGTCGGGCGAGTACCGCTTGGCCACCGAGCACCATAACCCGATGGAGATGCACGCCTCTACCGTCGAGTGGCACGGCGACGGGAAGATCACCGTCTACGACAAGGTACAGGGCTCGCAGAACACGCAGGCCTATCTCGCCGGCGCGTTCAAGCTTTCCAAGAAGGACGTCCGCGTCGTCAACGCCTATGTCGGGGGGGGCTTCGGCTCGGGATTGCGGCCGCAATGGCAGGTCCAGCTTGCGACGATGGGCGCGATCCTGCTCGAACGCTCGGTCCGCGTCGTCATGACCCGCCAGCAGATGTTCTACCACGCGCACCGGCCCGAGTGCGCCTACGAGATCCGGCTCGGCGCCGAGCATACCGGCAAGCTCACCTCGATCTACGGCGACGCCACCACCTCGACCTCACGGTTCGAGAACAACATGGAGGACATCGTCACCTGGGGAATGATGAATTACGACTGCCCGAATGCCGAGGGGCACTACACGATCGCGCCGCGCGATACTTACACCTCGGCCGACATGCGCGCGCCGGGCGCTGCGACCGGCATGGCGCTGTTCGAGATTGCGATCGACGAGATGGCCTACGAGGCCAAGGTCGATCCGCTCGAGTTCCGGATGGTCAACTACTCCGAGACCGAGGCGATGAACCAGGTGCCGTTCACCTCCAAGGCGCTGCGCGAGGCGTATCGCGAGGGTGCGGTGCGGTTTGGCTGGAGCGACCGTTCGCCTGAGCCACGCTCGATGAAGGAGGGCCGCGAACTGATCGGCTGGGGCGTTGCCACCGGGATGTGGGACGCGCAGTTCTCCAAAACGTCGGCGCGGGCGCGGCTTTCGGCCAACGGCGATCTCGAGGTGGCGAGCGCGTCGTCCGACATCGGCACCGGCACCTACACGGTGATGACGCAGGTCGCCGCGGACACGCTGGGCCTGTCGCCCGACCGCATCACCGCGCGGCTCGGCGACAGCGACCTGCCGGCAGCGCCTGTCGAGGGTGGATCGTGGGCGGCGGCGTCGACCGGTGCGGCGGTGCAGCTCGCCTGCCGCAGCGTCGCCGAGAAGCTGTTCAAGGCGGCGGACGAGGTCGAGAACCGGCCGCTATGGGGCGCCAAGTCGATCGACGACATCGACTTCGCCGACGGCGAGATGATCCTCAAGAGCGATCCGACCAAGCGGGTCAGCCTGACCAACGCGATGCACGCGGGCGGACTCGACGTGATTGAGGTGGAGGAGACCGCCAAGCCCGGCCTCTCCGACATGGTCTCGATGGCGAGAAAGGCGCGCAACACGCACAGTGCCGTGTTCGTCGAGGTCCGCGTCGACGAGGAGCTCGATCAGGTTCGTGTCACCCGCGTCGTCAACGCGGTGGCGGCCGGGCGGATCATCAATCCCCGCACCGCACGCAGCCAGATCCTGGGCGGCGTCGTAATGGGGATCGGCATGGCGCTGCACGAGGAGACGTTCATCGACAGGACGCTCGGTCGCTGGATGAATCACAACTACGCCGAGTATCACGTTCCTGCCCATGCCGATGTGGAGGACATCGACGTGATCTTCGTCGACGAGCCCGATCCCGAGGTCACGCCGCTGGGCGTCAAGGGTCTCGGCGAGATCGGCATCGTCGGCACCGCGGCCGCCGTCGCCAACGCGATCTTCCATGCGACGGGAAAGCGCGTGCGCTCGCTGCCGATTACCATCGACAAGCTGCTGTTGATGGATCGGTAGGCTGATCCTTGCCGAGCGACTGCTTGAGATGTCGACGCACATCCGTGGACTGAGATGGAAAAGAGAACACGATCATGAAGCTATATTGGGGCCCGCACACCTGCGCGATTGGTATTCACATCCTGCTGGAGGAGATCGGCAGGGCTTACGAGACCGAGAAGATCGACGTTCAGGGTGGTGCTACCGAGGAGGCCTGGTTCAAGGCGATCAACCCTAAGGGCAAGGTACCGACGCTAATTGCCGATGACGGCCGCGTGCTGACCGAGTTCGGTGCCATTGCCGTGTGGCTCGCCCGACAGGCTCCCGACTTGGGGCTCATGCCGACCGACCCCGACGAGGAGCAGCGAGCACTGTCGCTCACCGACTATGTAACGGGCACGATCCACGGGCAGGCGTACGGCCGGATTTTCATGCCGGCACGCTTCGAGCCGCAGGATCCAATCCACCAGACGATCGGGCTTGGTCAGGCATCGGTGAAGAAGCAAGGCGAGACGATGCTCTCGAAGGCGTTCGCGATCATCGCCGATCAGCTTGCCGGGCGCGAATGGGCGGCCGGCCATCGTTTCGGCGTGGCGGATGCTGCGCTGTTCTATGTCGAGCGCTGGGCCTCCGAGACGAGCGTGCCACTGCCGCCCGCGGTCGATGCGCACCTCAGGCGGATCAAGCAACGTCCGGCAGTTGTCCGCGTGATGGCGATCTGGGGAGAGCAGTGAGCCGACCGGGGCGGCGCTCTCCAATGACTCTTTTCCAGCCAGACAGCCGCATGCTCAGCCATCTACAACAAGTGGCAGACCACAACCGCCGCTGAGGCGTTCAGCTTTGGCAGCATCGATCACAGGATTTCGACATGACCCAGCTCACTAGCGACTTCTTCGTCGATCGGCTTAAGGCGTGGGGCGTAACTCGCATCTACGGCTACTCGGGCGACGGTATCAATGGCGTGTTGGGCGCGCTCCAGCGGGCCGAGGGGACGGACGGCGAAATCGAGTTCATCCAGGTGCGGCACGAGGAGATGGCCGCCTTCATGGCGACCGCGCACGCCAAATTCACCGGTGAGCTGGGCGTCTGCCTCTCAACCGGCGGGCCGGGGGCGACGCACCTCATCACCGGGCTCTACGATGCCAAGAGCGACCACATGCCCGTCCTCGCCATCGCGGGTCAGGCGGAGACGACGGTGCGCGGTGCGAGCTACCAGCAGGAGCTTAATCTCGACCGGATGTTCGCCGATGTCGCCGACTTCGTGCAGGAGGCTGCGGCGCCTGCGCAATTGCGCCATCTGGTCGACCGCGGGCTGCGCGTCGCAAAGGCACGTAACGGCGTAACCGTGCTGATCCTGCCCAAGGACGTGCAGGACATGGCCTGGGAAGAGCCGAAGCGCGCGCACGGCTTTACCCGCTCAGGACCAGGATACTCCGCTCCCCGCATCGTGCCGCACGACGTCGATCTCCGCCGGGCGGCCGAAGTGCTGAACGCGGGCCGCAAGGTCGCAATTGTGATCGGCGCGGGCGCACGCGACGCCGCTGACGAAGTGGTCGTGGTCGCCGAGCGGCTGGGCGCGGGCGTCGCCAAGGCGCTGCTCGGCAAGGACGTGCTACCCGACGACCTGCCTTTCGTTACCGGAGCGATCGGGCTGCTCGGCACGAAGCCGTCGTCCGACATGATGGAGGGCTGCGACACGCTCCTCATGATCGGCACCGGGTTTCCGTGGGCCGAGTTCCTGCCCGCCGACGGACAGGCGCGTGCCGTTCAGATAGATATCGCGCCCGAGATGCTGGGGCTGCGCTACCCAGTCGAGGTCAACCTTCACGGCCATGCCGGCGAAACGTTGCGCGGGCTGCTCCCCCTCCTGACCCAGCAGCAGGACCGTAGCTGGCAGGACGGTATCGTCGCCGGCATGAATGACTGGCGCGAGACGCTGAAGGGTCGTGCCATGGCCGATGCATCGCCGGTCAATCCTCAGCGGGTCGTCTACGAAATGTCGCCGCGCCTGCCCGCTGACACCATCGTCACCTCGGACTCTGGGTCGTGTGCCAATTGGTACGCGCGCGACTGGCAGGTGAAGCGCGGCCAGCGCGGTTCGCTGTCGGGCGGGCTCGCCTCGATGGGCGCCGCGGTCCCTTACGCGATCGCGGCCAAGTTCGCGCATCCCACCCGACCGGTCGTGGCGCTGGTCGGCGACGGCGCGATGCAGATGAACAACATGGCCGAACTCATCACCGTCCAGAAATACTGGCAGCGCTGGGCCGACCCGCGGCTGATCGTCTGCGTCTTCAACAACGAGGATCTCAACGAGGTGACGTGGGAACAGCGGATCATGGAGGGCAATCCGCGCTTCCCGACGACGCAGTCGCTGCCCGACGTACGCTATTCACGGTTCGCCGAGATGCTGGGGTTGATCGGCATCTTCGTCGACGATCCCGCGCAACTCGGCGCGGCGTGGGACCGGGCGCTCGCGGCCGATCGGCCGGTGGTGATCGAGGTGAAGACCGATCCGAACGTCGCACCGCTGCCGCCGCACGTCACGATCGAGCAGGCCAAGGCGTTCATGACGTCGATGGCCAAGGGCGATCGTGGTGCAGCGCAAGTCGTCGCGGACACCGCACGGCAGATTATTGGCGGCGTTCGCGAACGGTTCTGACCCAAATGCGGTCATTGATTCCTCATTACCCCGTTCCCGGAAGCGGACGTTCGTTCAAGCGGTCGTAAAAGGGTTCGGGCTTCAAAGCTCTTTGACCAGGACGGCATGCTCAAGACGTCACTCGAAACGTCGCATCATGGACGGGGCGTCGTCACCGTGTCCCAACGAATGTTCGCCAATCCGATCTCGCCAAGCCGCAGGCCTGCGCGAGCGAGGTCCGGTCGACACAAGTGCCCCCGGGTTCGGTGCCGCGGGAACGGGGTGAACACCTTCCGAACTGGAGATTTTCAGTGTTATTATTGCCAGACGGCAACGCGCGAAAGACCACCGCGCAAATGCGAAATGGAGATGAGCCGAGCCATGTCGAACACGACCGCCCAAAGTTCGGCGACGATCGAGGGCGAGGCGACCGCCCGTGCTTTGGAGGTCGATGACGCCGAAGCGGCGCAGGCGCCGAACCAAACTCCGCACGACCAGGAAGGACAGGAGGAACGGACGCTTCCGCACCGGGTGAGGACGGGTCCGCGTATTAGCCCGATGGGTGCGCTTGGCTTTTACATTTCCATCATCGTTATCTTCGCGATCGCTCACGCGATGTTCGGCACATTGGAGCGCTCGGATGGAAGCAAGATCACGGATGCTGGTGACGCGGTGTACTTCAGTGTTGTGACAGCTACTACCCTGGGCTACGGCGATATCTTGCCGCACGCCGGCTTGGGGCGCGCACTTGCTGCGGCCGAGGCTCTCCTAGAAGTTGTCGTCGCAGCGTTGTTTCTGAACTCGATGTGGCTAAAGTACACCGATCGAATCGAAGCAGAGCGGAGCGTCGCCATTGAGGCCGCGGCAAAACGCAAGGAGGCGCGGCGGCTCGCGGTATACCTTAAGTACTTCGACACGGTCTACGAGCGATGGGCCGTCGCACAGCGGATCGTCACGAACGCTGTCGACGAACAGCCGGTGTCGGCGGAACCGCGGTCCGCTTGGTCCTTCTCAGACCTCCAGTGGATTTTCTTTAGTTCTCGGTCGCTCACTAGGGCCCCTTCCACGTCCGCAGTGGAGGCCTATTACGACGCCTTGAAGGCAATAACTACAGAACTGCGCTTTGTCCTTGCTCAATTCGACATCTTTGACAGCCCAGTACTTTACGAGGCGATCGTGCACGCACTCGCAGCGTCCGACGCGCTCGATGCCAGAGAAGCGCTTATCTCCTATGCACAGGCGATCACGCGGCCGGGAACTCCAGGTGGGCTTTCGACGGACGCCATTGAGGTGTTGAAGCAGATGCTCCGCGAAACGACCGAACAGCCCGACCCGGACGTGCTCGGACCGAACCTACTCACGCCCGTCATTCTGTTGAATAAGGCGCTTCAAGAACAGACTAAGGTCTTCCCGAATATCAGGGCCGGCCTAAAAAGCCTTGCGCAGGGAGAGGCGGACGTTCGCCGTCGCGCTCGCCGGCGTCTTCAGCGACCTTCTCTCAAACGCGACCGCTGAACGAGTGATAAGGACTGAACACAGGGATAGTCAATGATTGCTGCGGCGCGGCGATTCCTAGCATCTTGCTCGCAAAATGGTGCTGCCGTGGAAATTCTTGGCTTTCGGAGGTCAAGACGGTGAAGACTGGTGGGTTCAACGGGTGGTCGCAACGCATCATTCTCATGATGAGAAGGAGTGGTGCGATGAAGCAGCGTCGTCGGATATATTACTTGGCCGCTCAGCGGGCAGAGATCTGGGACAGGTGGCAGCGCGGCGAGTCGATGAGTTCGATTGGGCGCGGCTTCGAGCGGGAGAGCTCGTCGATCTTCTCGGTGCTCTCACCGTCGGGCGGGATCCGCCCACCCGATCGGAAGCGATCCGGTCGGGCGCTCAGCTTGGCCGACCGCGAAGAGATATCGCGAGGTCTGGTCGCGGGCCGTTCCCTGCGCGCCATTGCAGTCCAGCTCGACCGGGCACCGTCAACGATCAGCCGGGAGGTCGGGCGCAACGGTGGCGCTGATCGGTATCGTGCCACGCTGTCGGATCAGGCGGCATGGGATCGCGCGCTGCGTCCGAAGCGCTGCAAGCTCGCTTGCCACCCGGGCTTGCGACGAACAGTATCGCGCAAGCTGCGCCGCAAATGGTCGCCAGAGCAGATTGCGGGCTGGCTCAAGCATAGCTTTCCGGACGAAGACCAGCATCGCGTGTCACACGAGACGATCTACAAGAGCCTTTATATTCAGACGCGTGGCGTCCTCAAGAAAGAGCTGCTCGAGCATCTGCGGGCGAAGCGCACGATCCGGCGCTCGCGCCATGCCAGCTTGAAGCGCGACGGGCTCGGCCAGATCAAGGACGCGGTCTCGATCAGCGAACGACCCGCATCGGTGGAGGACCGCGCCGTGCCCGGGCACTGGGAGGGCGATCTCATCTCGGGCGCACGCGGCAGCCACGTCGTGACGCTGGTCGAGCGCCAGTCGCGCTATGTGATCCTGGCCAAGGTCCCGAACAAGGAGACAGCCAGCGTCGTCTCCGCCCTGATCAAGCAGGCGCGCAAACTGCCGCACGAACTCTATCAGTCGCTGACGTGGGATCGTGGCAAGGAGCTTGCTGACCATCGGCGCTTCACTCTCGCGACCGACGTCGCTGTCTACTTCTGCGATCCACAGAGCCCATGGCAGCGGGGCACCAACGAGAACACCAACCGTCTACTGCGCCAATATCTGCACCACGGCGTCGATCTGTCGACCTTCAGCCAAGCCCAACTCAGCGCGATCGCCCGACAGCTCAACGAGCGGCCGAGAAAAACCTTGATGTACCAAACGCCAGCTGAGAAGTTCGCACAGAGCGTTGCGTCGATCGGTTGAACCCACCCTCAGATGCAGACGTTCAGCGGCCTTCAGCCGCTTCTCGTTAGCGTACGTCCGTTCATGGGGCTGAGGGCTGATCTCCCGGCGACGTAGGACCGGTACCAAGGGACGTAATCCGCTTATGGAACGTCGAACGCAGGATCGAGGATCGCTTGCGCCTCGTCCGCAGTGATGCCGACAATTCTCGACAAGCCGATAACGGAGGCGCCTCGCCGCGGGTACCCGTATCCTTGCTGGAGCTCGTTGTTCGCGATCGTAATGAGCTGGTTCGCCGCCGTGCGCGCGTGTAGCCGAGGGTTGCCGCGGACGTTGCCATGTGGTGTGTGGTCAACCAGATCAGCGTCAGGGGCAAGTTCGTGAGCATTGATGCATTAGAAGACATCCGCGACGACGACGTCCGAAAGGACGAGTATGACCTCGCGTTGGAAGAGGGTGTCGAAGACGAAACGCTGAAGGACGATCCTGGCGCGACGAAGTTTAGCATCTCGAGCTACGGCGCTGACTACACCGTGGATAGCCTCGTGAAGCGGATGCGTGGCAATGCCTTTCGGGTACCGGAATTTCAGCGTCAGTTCGTCTGGACCGCAAAGCACGCCTCAAAATTCATCGAATCCCTCCTTATGGGTCTGCCGGTTCCGGGTGTCTTCCTCTACAAAGAGGCCGACACAAACGAGCATTTGGTAATCGACGGGCAACAACGCCTCCGGACGCTCCAGGCGTTCTATGACGGCGTACTCCGCGGCAAAGAGTTTAAGTTGCAAGGCGTTCGCGAACCGTGGCTTAATCGCACCTACAAGAATCTCGACCCTGCCGACATCCTCAAACTCGATGACTCCATTGTACACGCTACAATTTTCAAGCAGGATAAGCCGGAAGACGTGCTCGACAGCATCTACTTCGTTTTTGAACGCATCAACACAGGCGGCATCCGCCTTTCACCTCAAGAAATTCGCAATTGCGTGAGCCTGGGCCCCTTTATCGAGCGCGTGCGCGAAATGAACAAGTTTCCAGCATGGCGCGAAGTGTTTGCTGGTCATAACAACCGAGCAAAAGACGAGGAGCTAATTGTTAGATTCCTCGCCATGTACCGCGATGGCGGCAAATATGCCCGACCAATGAACGGCTTTCTTAATAAGTTCTCCGCGAGCATGAACAAGGTCGGCAAGGATGAGCTTGATAAGCTATCGAAGGTCTTTGAGGTTACGATCGACAAGGTGAACACCGCAATCGGCGCGCGTGCTTTCCGCATCATTCGCGCACTGAACGCCGCTGCGTTGGACGCTGTGATGACCGGACTAGCAACGCGCCTGAATGCCGGTCCTGCTCCAGCGGATAAGGACGTGAGCGACGCCTATGACAAGCTCGTCGCCAACGATGAATTCAGGCAGGCCTGCGAGCGAGCGACAGCCGACGAGGAGAATGTGCGCAAGCGCTTAGCGTTGGCAACTGCCGCTTTCGCCGGCATCTAATGTACGCGATCGAGAGCCGGGAGCGGAAGCTCGATGCGTTCTTTGCCCGTGCCAAGGCTGTAAAGGACGACGAACTCAAGTCGGATATGGCTCGATTTGGAATCGTGCTCGTGTGCGGTTACGTCGAGCGTTCTGTAGAGGTCATCATTCTCGAACGGCTGACTAACCGAGCACAACCGCGCGTACTGAACTTCATAAAGACGCATTTTAAAAGAGGTACGAATTACGACTGCGAAGCCATCTGCCAGCTTTTAATCCGCTTTGAGCAGGACTGGTCCAACGCCTTTCGGCTTGTAATCGACGCACACGAAGATTGGGAATCATCCCTTACTTCCGCCTATGCTCTCCGAAACTCGATCGCCCACGGCGGAGACGGCAATAAGGGCCTTCCCGGTGTCGAGTTGTTTTATGGCGATTGCAAAAGGATCATTTCCGCCTTGCTCAAAGCTACAGAGAGATGATCGTCAGCACGACCCACAAGACGACATTCAGCCGTCGTTGCCCGTTCCCCAACTTCAGACATCCGTTCATGTCCGTTCGATGCCTCGACGAGCGGCCGTGGAATGACAAAAAGTGGGACAAACCTGTGATTCCCATGCAGCAGGTTGAGCGTCAGCTCTTGTCAGAAGCCGACGTTCGGCGCTTGTCCGCGCGGCGTGGCATTACGACTGAAGCTGGGCCGGTTTCGGACTGACAGGTTTCGGGTCGGATCGCGAGATAGTTGTCGATCGCTGGGGAGACTGCCTTCTCCAGGCTGAACCTGTCTCTATGCGGCTTTCTCGCGCTTAAAATATGATTCCAAATCGATTAACGCTCGGCCGACGATGATGAGATGTGGTGGCGTGCCGAGATCGCCCCAGAATTGGATAAACACGGCGATGAGTCCTTGGCCGAGACCAACCGATATTGGCACCTCGCCCAGGGTAATCTTGAATGAATGCGCAGTTGCACCTTCCAGGTTGGCAACGCCCGAGAGGTCACCAACGAATTCCGCCATATCGTCGGATCTGTCGAGAATGATGTCGATCAAATAGGGTTCAAAGGAACTCACGCCGAGTTCGGCGGCGACATAGGCATGGGCAGTCTTGGCTAGCGACCGCAAGTAGTGAAGGCGGTTGACCGGACTGAGCGCAATCCCCGCAGCCGCACAGCCGCTTTCTTTAGCGACTTCCTCAAGAATTGGGTCCGCAACTTTTTGCTCGACGAAATACCACGGTTTCCCGTCGGCCTGCGCGGGATCGATTGCCTCACCAAGGATTCGCGGCGGAGGTGAGGACCATAGCGCGAGAATGAGCGGTGCTTCGTTGAGCGGGATAGTCCGCGTCCCGAGGTCGCGGGCCATAACGCCCGGCGCAGTGATCTCGACAAAGGGCAAGGTCACCGATGTTGGGCGATCGCGCTTTCGCCGCGTTGGCGCATCGACCATCGCGCGAAATACACCGAGCTGCTTCTTGAGCACCTCCTGCTCGTAAGGCTGGATGATCTTCTGGCACACCTGGCAGCAAGATTTGTCGAGAATGATCGCATCCCTGCCTATCGCATAAGGGACTACGTGTTCGTCGGTCAGGGGGACACCGACCGCGCTACAATAGATGCAGGCGCCCGGCGATGGGAGATGCCGAGGCGCGTCGCTATCAACATCATATTCCCGCAACAGCATTTTTGCCTCGTTCAAGATATGTCATGTTCCGATCGATGCGATCCGGCGACGGCGCCGAAACAGATGCGATGATAGCCAGTTCGCCGGGTCGGTCGTTGCCTGTAGATAACGATCGTTCTATAAACGTTCTGACCAGTCAGGCACTCCCTTTTTCACACCAGTTGTAACGAGGATGGACTTGGATCCTTTCACGATCGGCGCCGGCAAGGTCATTCTGACCGCAGCAGCAAAACCCAGCATCGCACAGTTGCGTTTGCAGCTGGCGCGACGTGGGGCGGAGTATGCCGACGTAGCAAACCTGGGTACCGCCGACCGAGAAATGGACGAGGCGATCGCCGTCCTGCGTGGCGCGTCGGAAACCTTGCCTGCCGCGATAGTCGCCAAGCTCAAGGGCATGTTGTCCAGCCGGCCAGACAGTTTCGCACATGAGGATTCCAAACGGTTCATCGAAGACGATCGCGTGGTCGCGCTGGTAAAATCGGGAACGCGCAAGACCCTGCTCGATAACCCGATCGATCAGGAACTCGCCGAGGCGCGCGCAATCCATGCCGAGCTGTTTGGCGAGGAAGGCATTTACGGCGAGACGTTGGTCGAAGATGCGATCCGGTTCGCCACGCTCACGCTGCTCGGGCATCTGACCACTGCGAACCGGGTGATGCTGGACCTGCAAGGGACGCGTCACGACGAACTTCTCGACGGGCTTCAGGCAATCTCGGGCAAGATCGATGAAATTCAGCTCAGCACCGGTTCACCTGCTGTCGACGCCGATGTTCTCGATCAGGCCGTGCTCGGCGAGGTTCGCAAGCTGAAACGGCGGCGCTTTGTCGCCGTCGAAGATCTTGTGGCGAGGGCGCGGCAATTGGGGGCACGCTTGGGCTACGGCCTGCAGCAGGCGAGCCAAGCCGTCCGGGCAACCGCCTATCGTGAGATCGGCGCCACACTGGTGCGCAGCGGATATGCCGACGAAGCCGAAACCTGGATCACGCAGGCTGAGGAGCTTGGTGCCGATGCGACATGCGAGCGGGCGCGTCTGGCGGTGGCGCGAAACAACCCGGCGGACGCGATGCAGCTGCTTCGCGAGCGGACCGATGAGCTTTCGAAGAGTTTGCTGATCGACGCCATCCAGAAGCGAGACGGCGAGACCAAGGCACTCGAATATTTCGAGGCCAATCTGCAACCGGGAGAGCTGACCGGTCATGCGTTGCAGGCGATGGGCGGTCGTTTGACGCAGGCCGACCGGGTCGCGGATGCGGAGACGCTCTTGTCTACGGCCACGGCCGAGCAGATCGACGAGAATCCCTTGATCCTGTTTCTTCGCGCACGGCTGCGCATGAGCGGCACTTTGCCAGCGGACGTCGCTGCGCGGTTCATTCACACCGATGGCCTATTTCCCCACCCCGGAGACGTTCGGGACGATGATGAGGGACAGGAACGACTGAAGGCGGCTCGCGCCGACCTCGTCGCACTGAAGGAACAGCTTGGCGATCTCGATGCACCGGACCTGTCCAGTCTTACCGACGTCAATCTTCTCGCGATCGATCTCAACCATGGCGATGCCGATGACCGCAGGCTCGCCCGCGAGGCGCTCGCGAAGCGACTGGACGATCCGCGTGAAGCGATGGAGCTGGCGCCGATTGCCGCGCTCTACGGGGTCGAGCTGGACTGGGCTGCAATCCGGGCGCGTCTGTCCCAAGCCGAGCAGCTCGGGGGATATGATGACATTCAGTTGCGCGCGGCTTTCGCCCTCAAAATGCGCGGTGACAGTCATCAGGAAATCTTCGATTTCATCTCGACCTATCGCGACCGGCTGAAAGACATTCAGGGGGCGGAAACCGTGATCGGCCTCGAGGTCGAGGCCCGCGCCCGTCTTGGCGATCTCGACGGTTCGAAAGCGCTCTTGGCAAATGAACGCGAACATCTTTCCGACAAGGCGAAAACCTTTCTGGACTCCGTAATTGCGGAGGCAGCCGGCGAGGATTCGATCAGTGTCCGGCTCGCTCAGTTCGAGGCCTCCCAGGCGACACACGATCTCCTGCTGCTCGTCGGTGCGCTCAATCAGCATGGTGATGCGCGGCTCGGCCAGTATCTCATTCAACTTTGGCGACAGCGCCACCAGATCGAGGACGCACGACGCGCCTGCGACGCGCTGGTTCGGGCCGGAAAGGCCGCGGACGCCGAGGCATTTCTGGAGGAGATCGGAGAGCTGAGCAGGCAAGACCCCTTCCTGCACACACACCTCGCCTGGGCGCGGCAGCGCCAGGGTCGCTTGCTGGACGCGATCGATGAGCTGGCGGCGCTAAGTGCCGCGGGCGTCGACGATGCCAATACCCGCCGGCTGGCGATCCTAATAGCTGTCGAAACCGGTCGCTGGGCCGAGCTCGAGCCCATGGTTCAAAGGGAATTGGCGAAGCAGGCCGACCGTAGCGCGGCACAGTTGATGAGTGCGGCGCATGTCGCTCAGGCGATCGACAGTCAGACCGCCTTACCGTTGGCGCGGGCCGCGATTGCAAAGCGCCCCAACGATCCCGCCCTCTGCATGAACGGATATACAATCGCGGTGAACGCTGGCTACGAGCGAACCGCCGAGGTTGGCGGCTGGTTTGGCACGGCGATGGCAAACTCGACCCCCGAAGGTCCGTTTTTCTCGAAGGATTTTGATGAGGTGATCGAGATCGTCAAGGATGCTCGGGCACAATCCGAGCGCGTCAACGAGCTGGTCAATACGGCGCAGGTTCCGATCTTCATCGCGCTCGGCCGATCGCGTGGCGCGCAAAGTGCCATGATCCTCCACAATATGGCTGAAAATGCCGACCAGACCGACAGCCGGCGCCGTACCGTCCTTCCGCTCTACGCCGGCAATCGATCGCCGATGTTCGATCACGACTTTACGACGATCGGACTCGAGCCGCTGGCGATTCTTGTCCTGTATCAGATCGGCCTGTTGGAGCAGGCCATTGTGGCGTTTGATGAAATTGTCCTGCCCGCAGGAACGCTTAACAGCTTTTTCGAAGATCGGAAGAATGTCGCGCATTCGCAGCCGAGCCGGATAGCCCAGGCGCGCGAGATCAAGGACAAAGTTGCGTCGGGCACACTCACGATCGAGGACTTGCCCGCAGCCGACTCCGCGCTTGTGACGCAGGTTGGCGAGGAGTTCGCACGATTGTACGAGGCGTCGGTAGCGCGCGACGGATATGTGGTCGATACTGCGCCAATCCATCCGCCGAGGAACCTGCGCGACATTGTCGATCCCGCACCCTTCGCGTCCCGCCTCCTGAGCCCGACCGGGCTGGTCGAGTCCCTGCTCACGCTTGGCACCTTGAGCGCCGCGCGTGCCGGAACAGCCAGGTCGGCGGTCGCTGGCGGAGGGGCAAGCTGGACCGACGAAATTATTCCCGAGCAGGCCAAGCCGCTTTTTTTGACCAATCTGGCAGCCCAGTATCTCAACGATGCCGGCTTGCTGCAGATGCTCAAAGCTCATGCCAGCGCGCTGATCGTCTTGCCCGAGGTTGCAACCATCGCCGACCGGGAAATCGCAGCCGGCGAAGCTGGGTCAAAGGTTCGCCAGGGCATCGACCGGATCCGTGAGATTTTGTCCGATGCGATCACGAATCGCCGTGCGCGTGTCGGCCCGATGCGGCTGCGCAAGGACGAGATTGCGGACGAAGACGGTGACGACGAGGACGGAGACGAAGGCGGCGAGGATGAGGGCGGCGCTGCCGATCGCGATATGATGGGACCGATCGTCAACGCCTTGCGCGACGCCGGCGGAATGGATGCGTTGGTGTGCGACGATCGCGCCATGAACAAGTATCTTGAGTTTACCGATCGTACGGACCGGAAAGTGCCGTTCCTGACGACCCCCGATCTTCTGGTGATCCTCCACAAAAGGGGGGTGATTGACGACACGGCGCTTGCTGCCGCCCGCGAAAGGCTTCGCAACGGGGGAGCCGGACTGATGCCGATCGACCCGCATGAACTGGTCAGCGCGGCGCTTGGCAGCAATTGGGCGATCGGACCGAACGCCGAACTGCGTGCAATCCGCGACAGCATTCATCTGCCGCTGGCGCGCGAGGTGATTCAGTTCCCCCAGGAGCGGGTCTGGTTCAAGGCGATGTGCATCGCAATCGCCTTCACCATCAGGCGAGTGTGGCAAGACGTCGAAGACCCGGTTCATGCCGCGCGGGCGGCAAGCTGGCTCCATGACATGATCCCGGATGCGGACGCCGCGAGCGCGGCTGATGAGTCCCCCGATCGCGACTTTTGGGTTCAGGATGTCACGCGCCACACTCTTTGGGCGATTTCCTCGATTTTTGCCCTGCCCGAGGGGCGCGGCGATCCGTATCAGCAATGGTTTGCAGGTGCGATTGCCCCTGGTGTCGAGCGGCGCGATCCGGGGGCGATCGAAGCCATGGCCAAGACCTTGACCGCATTTCTGACCAGGCCGGCGAGTGAGGAGGCCTGCGATGGCGAGTGACATTCAGCTCACGCCAGAGGAAGAAACAAGGCTGGTGCTGCGGTCGGCTATTCCTGACCTCCCCGAAGCGGTGCGCACGTTCATGCTCTCCGATCCGGTCGTGTTGCGCGCAATGGGCCTGCCTGATGGCGACTTCATCCGGCTGTGGGACAAGAGATTTCACCGCCACGAACTGTTCGACGCCCTTCGCGCCGTTGCCAATGGCGAGCCTGCAAAGCTCGCGTCGGTCGACCGCAAACTCGAGGCGGACGAGTCCTGGCTCGACGATGACGGAGCCGGGGTATTGCGATCCGGCCAACAGGCTGCACGCTTCGTCAACGTCGCGCTGCTGTGCGATGATGCTGTGCCGCGAATGGCGATGCTGGACACCATCGTAACGACAGGCGAAGTTTCCGCGGCTCGCGAGGCTTTCTGGCGCCAGATTGTCGCGGCGGGGCCGCTTGATGACCCGCAACTCATCGCATTGGAAACCGAACTCGGCGAAAGTCCTGAGGCTGCGTACCGCACGATGGTTCAGGAAATTACCGCCGGTGAAGCGCGGTTCGATGATCTCGTGCCGCTCGAACCCGGCCACTATGCCGGACTATTGGCAACGGCGCCGAGCGACGACCTTGACAGCTTCATGGCACGCTGGCTGGAGGCTGCGGCCACGCTCGATGCCACGCGATTGCGCCGCCTTCTCACGCTGAGCGCCCCGCTCTCGATGCTGAAAGGAGGGCTTGTTGCTCAGGCGAGTGACAACCTCAGCCCGTCAGATCGGGTTTCGCTCGTCCAGCACCTTCAGGGCGCGCCCGATCCGTTCAGCGTGGCCGCGGCGTTCGAGATCGCGTGCCGGCATTATTCCAATCCGGAGATGGTGCCGCTCGCGGACGCGATCGCGCCGCGTCTCTTCGACAAAGAGGATCCGCTGATCACCAGAAATGCGCCGGCACTGGAAGCGCTGGTGGCAATCACGACCGCGCTTACTGCGCGTTACCGGACGCTCACGGCGTGGCCGCTTTATGCGCGGCGGCTCGGTCGCTTCGTTCACGCAAGCCACCTGCTGCGCCTATTCGCCGATGCAAATGTCGATCCGGCCTTTTTCGAGGATCAGGCGATGCGGAGCTTCGGACCGAAGGCGCGTCTCGCCGATCTGTGCGACATCCGCGAAGTGCCGGTCTGGCAGCCGCATCTGTTCAACATGGCGATGATCCATGCGATGCTGATCGCGCGAGCAACCGCCGCGATCGCGGAGATTTCGGAGGAGACGCGTCCTGAACCCTGGATCAAGGCCGGAGAGCAGGCGCTTGCCGCGCTTACTGGAAGCGAATGGGCCCTGTTCCTGTTCTCAGCGACGCCGTTTAGCGAATTGCACGGCGATTGGAACGGGTTGACACAGCTCGATGCGGAAGATGTCGAGGCGGCGCGGTCCGCCTTTGCGGCAAAGGACAACTTGGAGCGTTCGCTGAGCGATCTCATCAAACTTTCGGTGTCATTCGAAGCGCCGATCGAATCACGGCATGGCTTAGCGACGGTATTGCCACCCTTCATCGAGAGCCTCGAGGGCACGAACTTCCTGTTCGCCTGTGAGGTCGTCCTTCAACTCGCCGCGCGGTGGCGAGACACAGTGCTTTCGGATGCGGTTGTCGATCTGGCGCTCCAGACGACGGACAAAGCAGGGCTGGTTGACGCGGGCGCAGCGCCACGTCTGACAATGCTGGCGGCCGCAGCCGAGGCCGAACCACCGGCTTGGCGCAAGCGTGCCGGCAATATCGCACAGAGTTTCGCGTTTGCGCAGAAAGCCGGCGCACCATCGATCAATTTCATGCGCGCGCTCGAACTTCTGCGGGACTTCGAACCACAGCTCGGTCCCGAGCTGTCCTCGGCGAGATCTTTCACGTCGCTCGCATTTGACAGGATTCCGGCCGATCCGAGCTAGACAGCGAAAGCCCTCTTTATCTGCGGAAACACCAGTTTCGCGCCTCTAATGGGCAGCGGACAGTTTCAGGCCACGCTGGTCGCAATAGCCGCCGACACCACGACCCTCGCCGGTGGTCTGCCCGGCGACGAAGATGCGCTGCCGATCCGCACTGACGCCCGCATCGTCGACGCGACGCTCCAAGGCTGGAGAGAGCGCCGAGTAACATGGGCAGCGCATGGACACGCTGATGCAAATGAACCTTGACGAGGATCACCGCGACGACCTGCCGTATGTCTGGTGACGGCCTCCGCCTTCAGCACCTCTTGAACAAATCTAGAACGTCCAACATTATGGCTATCGGACCATCCTCCGAATGAGATGGCTATTGGGGCGAACGGGCGATGCGGCTGCTGCGATATAGGGTGACGAACTTCCGGTCGGTTGAGGACAGCGGCTGGATAGACGCCGACGATGTGACGGCGCTGATCGGTGTCAACGAGTCCGGCAAGTCCAACCTCCTCCTCCCGCTGTGGAAGCTGAAGCCTGCCCGCGAAGGCGAAATCCGGCCGACGTCGGACTATCCGAAGACGATGTTCGCCGAGATCCGCGAGAACCCCGCCCGGTTCCGCTTCATCTCGGCCGAATTCGCCACCGGCCCGCTCGGCCCGCGCATTGCCACGCTGGCCGGCATCGGACCGGAAGAGGCGGAGGTCGTCCGCGTCGACCGCTATTTCGACGGCGGCTACGTCTTCAGCTTCCCCGATTACGAGCACGCAACGACCGCGTCACCGGAGGACGTCGCGGCCATCCTCCAGGCGGCGACGTCCGAGATCGGCGGGATGCCCGCGCTCGCCAAGGAGGAGGCGCAGAAGGCCCAGCTCATCTCGGGACTCCAGTCGGCCGCGCTCGAACTTCCCGACGCCCCGATGTCGGCGGACGCGCTGGCGGCGCTAGCCGAGGACCTCCGCGCCCTCGCCCCGACAGCGCCCGCGAAGACCAGCAGCATCTTCCCCCGCCTCGAGGCACTCGCGGCAAGCGTAGACGAGCTCCAGACGCGCGTGGCGGCCCCAGACCCAAGCGCGGTCGAGGCGGTCCGGACCGCCATCCTGAAGCGCGTGCCGCGCTTCGTCTACTATTCGAACTACGGCAACCTCGACTCCGAGATCTACCTCCCGCACGTCGTGGACAACCTCGAACGGGAGGATCTCGGCGAGAAGGAGGCGGCCAAGGCGCGCACGCTGCGCGTGCTGTTCAGCTTCGTGCGGCTCGAGCCAAGCGAGATCCTGGAACTCGGCAAGGACGAGACGCCCGTCAACTCGCGCCGACCGACCGAGGCCGAGATCGCAGAGGTGGCCGAACGCAAGCGCGAGCGCTCCATCCTGCTCCAGTCGGCGGGCACAACGCTCACCTCCCGCTTCAAGGACTGGTGGAAGCAGGGAGACTACCGCTTCCGCTTCGAGGCGGACGGCAACCACTTCCGCATCTGGGTCGCCGACGACCGACGGCCAGCCGAGGTCGAACTCGAGGGCCGCAGCACCGGTCTCCAGTGGTTCCTGAGCTTCTATCTCGTCTTCCTCGTCGAGAGCGCCGGAGAGGGCGAGCACGAGAACGCGATCCTGCTGCTCGACGAGCCCGGCCTATCGCTCCACCCGCTGGCCCAATACGACTTGTCGAAGTTCTTCGACAACCTGGCGGCGACGAACCAGCTCATCTTCACCACCCACTCCCCCTTCCTGGTTCATGCCGACCGGCTGGACCGTGCACGCAAGGTCTACGTCGACGAGAAGGGCACAACCAAGGCTACGTCTGACTTGCGCAAGGGCGCGGAACTGCAGCCCGGCGCCGCCTACGCCGTGCACTCGGCACTGGGACTAAGCGTCGCCGACAGCCTGATGCTAGGCTGCCAGCCCGTGATCGTCGAGGGAAGCTCGGACCAGCACTACCTTACCGCGGTCAAGACCCTGCTCGTCGCTTCCGGCCGCCTGAAGCCGGTGCGGGAGTTCGTATTCCCGCCAGCCGGCGGGACCAAGAACACCCGCATGGTAGCAAGCATCCTGACTGGCCGCGACGAAGCGCTGCCCTTCATGATCCTCGACGGGGACATGATGGGCAGGAAGCTCGCCAAGGAGCTTGGCACCAGCCTCTACCAGGATCATGCCGACCGCCTCATCGGCGTCGACAACCACACGGGAATTGAAGGCTCGGAGATCGAGGACCTGATCCCGCCCGACGTGATGGCCGCCGTCATCGACCGCATGTACCGCAACGCCGACACCGAGTTCGCCGACGTGCTTGTGGCCGGAAAGCCGATCCTCGGCCAGATCGAGGCGTGGGCGGCGGCGCAGAAGGTCGACCTCGAGGCAGGCTGGAAGGTCGAGCTCTCGAAGAGGGTCAAGCAGCACCTCCTCACTAAGGGAATGGCCGTGGTGAAACAGGAATACGGCGACCGCTGGCAGCGGCTGTTCGACATCCTCGGTTCGACAATCGCTCCAGCCTGACCGCTCGCCCCATCGGATCCACCCGATGGTTGTTGCCCTGAGCGGAGTCGGGCTGTGGATGAAGACATCCGTTCGAAGATCACATCCCCCTGCGTAACGCTACCCCGCCCCCCCATGCTCGTAGCCGGTGGCGCCAGCGCTCCCCGCCGCCGCGTCGTCAGCTCAGGCTGATGCCGGGTTTTGCGTTTCCACCCCTTCAGGTGGCTGAGCCTGCCCATCTTCCGGGAATTCGGGAAGCACGCCCCAGCCGCGGAGCCTGTCCTCGCGCATCCGCGAGCGCGAAGCGATCCGCCCGAGAGCCTCGTCGAGGGACGCCCTCAGGTTCTCGGCACCCGGCTGCGCGGCAAGGCGGTCGGCCCACTCCATCATGCCCTTAACGTCGTCCGCTGCGTGGTCGTCGAACAGCCGGACGATCTCGTCGGCGCTCAGACGGGAGAGCCGCGCGGCATCCTCCGCGGGATTGTATCCCCCCGACTTCGCCATCTGCTTAAGCATGTCGGCGGGGTCCCGCGCATCGACGATCTCGGCGCGCCCCGCCTCCATCGCGGCCAGCAGCTCGGCATCGACCGGATCGTTCGCGAAGAACCGGTTCCAGCGATCGAAGAACCCCTCCTTGCCGCGGTTCGCCTCGATCCACCTCGCAAGGATGTCCGAAGCCTGCGCGTCGCGGCCATAGCGCCGCAGGACGCTTAGGGTGCCGTTCATGTTGGTCGACGTGATCTCAGCCAGATTTTCTAGGGCGCCGGCCTGCATCGCATCCAAGATCACGTCATCGTCCGTCGTCAGGCTGTCGTGATAGAGCCGCCATGCCCGGGAGAAGCTGTCGTCGCGGCCTTCCCGCCTCCGACGCTCCTCGACGGAACGCGCCGCCTCACGCAGGACGCTGCCCCGGAAGTAACCCAGCGCCACTCCATCGAGGATCGGCTCGTCCAGCTCGTCGGTCGAGCCATATCCGTATCGCCCCAGGAGCTCGCGCCAGCCCTTCTCGTCCGCCGGCTCCTCCTTGCGTCCGAACAGACCGCTCATCGGATTGAACCGCCTGACGAAGTCGAGGCTGGGCGCTAGATCGCGCTGGAGGAAGCACCAGCCTCCCAGCACCACCGTGGCCGTCGCCTGTGCAAGCGTCGCGGCGTCGACCCCCCGGAGCTCCGTCTCGACCAGCCTTGCCCACCGCTCGACCTTCTTCATCACCCGCATGTTGGTGACGTCCAGCGCGACCAGGCGATCGCGCAATGCCACCGCAACTGGATCGTCGCCCCCGATCGCGATCGCCGCAGCCTCCGCGCTCGTCGGCGCGAAGATCAGGAAGGTGTCCACCACCTTCTCGAGCTGGCGGTCGAGCTCCTCCGCCTGCTTCGCCTCCACCTGCTCCTTGTTGAGGAGCAGCACGACCTTGCAGACCCTCTGCTCCCGCAGCAACGATGCAAGCCCCAGCACGTCGCGCATCTCGAGCGACTTGCCGGCGCGTTCGAGGTCGTCGAAGCATACGAGCTGCCCTCGCACCGTCAGGAAGGCGGCGCGATACAATGCGTCGCCGGCATCCTTCATCCGGAAGAACCCGGCGGCCACCTCCAGCGCGGGCCGGCTCCTCCGTGCGAACCGCTCACCCTCGCGCAGCATGCCGTGGAGGCTCGACGCGTCGGGCAGTGACGACCTGCCCGCCACCACCGTGTTCTCCACTATGGCGCTGCGGAGCTCGCCGAGGCTGTTCAAGCCGAAAAGGGACACGTAGGCGTGGCGGTCCACGCCGAGCCGACCCGCGGTCTCCTCCTCGCGCAAGAAGGTCTGCCAGGAGTAGGTCTTACCCACCCCCCACCGACCAGAGATGCAGAGCACCTCAGGAGACGGTGATCTCAGAAAACGCTCGATCTCGGCACGGACGATCGCATAGGACATGAGCGGGTTCTCGCACCGGGCTCGATCACTGTCGATCCCGTCGGCGGCCCTCTCAAGCATCCGTGGAGTCCTCGCCAGCGCACCTTGACCGTTGTCAAACCCGGGTAGCGGGCGCTTTCGTCGACATCATCGGGCATGCTCCGGCTCTTGGAGGCGACGACATCGAGCCGGGCGACGTTAACGGTGGTAGTCTGTGTGAACGAACGTCCGCTTACCGGATGTGGTCGGCGGAAAGCGGCCTTTCCGCTCTCCACCCGTTTTACCGCAAATGCGGGCGGTCCGCATGCACCGGGATGGCGCCGTTCGCTCTTTGAAGCTGTGCGTTCCTGCAGCTTTGGGATCTGCTGCCAGAACGCGGTGCGGTTCTCCGTCAAAGAAGCTTCTTCCGCCTGCAGATAGCAGGCATTTTTGGCCGAATTACCTCAGCCAACCGGCGGTAAATGCCCCTGCCGCCCCCGCGACGTTTATGATAAAAGGCGGCATGCTCAAGACAAGAATGAAGCGGGTCGCCGATCGCGGCGATCACGCCGTGCGGCGCCTTGCCGAGATGGAAGCCTCGATCGCGGACCTTTCCGACGAGGATCTGCTCGATTTGGCTGACATCTTTAAGGCCGAGCCCCGCTCACCAATCGGGGATATGGCATTCGTTGAAATGGCGCGGCGGAATATCAGTCTTTAGAGACCGGTCAGGAATGAATTAGCAGGATCATGGGACTACCAAGGAGCATCGGCTGCCCCAAGGATCGCCCGCAATTTTGCATGATCATCAACGGAGCGACGACATAGCGATGATAGCGATTGGTACGCGGATCAACGAGATAGGCACGTTGGTCCGCGATGGCGGAGCCTTCTATCTTCGCCGCGATGTCGGTGGCCGCTACGAGCTGGAATTGCATCGTACCCCCGTAAATCTGGTAGAAAAGCGCGTCCGGCTCATCGGCACACTGGTTGGCCGGAATCTGGTGAACGCTGACGGCGTTGCGCCAGCTTAGTTGGCTGGACATTCCCGTTCAGTCGTCAGCCACTGGCCGCGATTCTGATTCAACCTGACTCATTGGCGTTGCGCACAAACCACGAACGGGCATCATCCATGCCATGGAACAGCGGATCATTCATGCCTGCGGTCATGAGCAGGCTCATCATCTTACCGGCTTTGAAAGCCAGCAGGAACGTAAGGCCAAGTGGCTGAAGACGACTACCTGTCGAGACTGCTTCGTTGCGGAAAAGCGGGCTGAGGAGGTCGCTGCGGCAGCGTTGAGCAGCGCCGCTATCTCACATCTTGTTCTTCCGCCGCTAGCGGGGACCGATCGGCAAATCGGATGGGCGTCGACGATCAGGACCAAGCGGCTCGCAGCGCTAACCAACTCAAACAGCGACGCCGACTGTAACGCATGCCTTCGGGTCACTGACGCCAAATGGTGGATCGATCACCGCGATCTGACGGACGTCGATCTGATGGCGGCAGTTACGAAGGCATCGGACATCCAGGACGTCAGGGCAGTGACGGCGTCGATAACCGACATGCCTCGGACGGCATGATCACCTAGCTGACGCCGTCGCACGACCAGCCTTGCAGAAACGGTGTCATTGATAGCACGAACTTTAACGGGATACCGCGCTCCCCCCCCCTGCCCGAGATCCAAGCCGGTGCGAAACGTCCGTCTGCAGTACAGTGCTTTTAGGGTATACCTTTGAAGGACCGACGTTTCGCTGGTGCTTTATGTCTGTCTAAACGGCATTAAAAGGACTGAACAGAGAAGCACCACATATAACAGACCGGCACCTG
>Ga0160428_1000785_pt1 | contig 30150 bp, 22 predicted proteins | sample SolpanmetagenomM_FD_108198 | JGI IMG/M metagenome (GOLD analysis project Ga0160428, IMG submission 108198) | Solar panel surface microbial communities from Lawrence Berkeley National Laboratory, California, USA - M | ecosystem: Engineered > Built environment > Solar panel > Unclassified ... | reverse complement strand
GGCACGGCTCGACGACGCGGTGCGCCGGGTGCTCCGCGTCAAGCTGCGCGCTCATGTGTTCGAGGAAGGCCTGCCCTCGTCGCGACCGCACGCAGGCGACGCTTCCCTGCTCGGCGCGGCGACACACCGAGCCGTCGCGCGCGAGGCGGTGCGCAAGTCGCTGGTGTTGATCAAGAACGATGGCCAAGTGCTGCCGATCGATCCGCGTGGACACCGCATTCTGGTGGCCGGCGTGGGTGCCGATAATATCGGCAAGCAGACCGGCGGCTGGTCGCTGAGCTGGCAAGGCAATGACAATAGCAACGCCGATTTCCCCGGTGCCACCTCGATCTGGGGCGGAATCAAAACCGCCGTCGAGGCAGGCGGCGGTACTGCCGTGCTCAGCCCCGATGGAAGCTTCACCGGTGCCAGGCCCGACGCCGCAATCGTGGTCTTCGGCGAAAGTCCCTATGCCGAGTTCCAGGGCGACCAGGCCGATGTCGCGCTCCATACCGAGACCGTCGAAAGCCTCGCGCTGCTGCGCCGCCTGCGCGCCGGCAAGGTGCCGACCGCAGCGGTGCTGATCTCCGGCAGGCCACTTTACCTGAACCCGCAGATCAACGCCGCCGATTCATTTGTCGCGGCCTGGCTGCCCGGGTCGGAGGGAGCGGGTATCGCCGACGTCCTGATCGCGCAGGCCGGAGGCCATCCCGCGCACGATTTCCAGGGGAGGCTGTCCTTCTCTTGGCCCAAGCGCCCGGATCAAACACCGCTGAATGTCAGCCAGCCCGGCTACGATCCGCAGTTCGCCTTCGGCTATGGACTGACCTATGCGCGACCCACGCGGGTCCTCACGTTGCCCGAAGCCAAGGTCGCGGTGGAAACGGCAGCGCGCGGTGTGTTCCTGAAGGATGGTGCCGGTACGAACGGTTTTGCCCTCGCGATCGGCGATGCGCAGGCACCCCGCATCGCTGCGGTCGGCGCGCGCGTCGCCACTTACGGTGCCGAAGCGCTGACGCTACGCCGCGTCGACCGGCGGCGGCAGGAAGATGCGTGGGCTGCGGCGTGGACCGGGGCCGAACCTGCCTGGATCGAGCTTGCGCGCTTAAACCCGCTCGACCTTGCCCGCGAGACGAATGGCGCAATGGTGCTGCAGATCGAGCTGCGTGTGACGCGTCCACCTTCGGCAGCCGTGACGCTGGCGTTCGGTGGCGGCGAATTGTTGGTCGGCAGCTCGCTCGGCGCGGCGGGGAATTGGACACGCCTGCGTGTACCGCTGCGCTGCTTTGCCACGGCGGGTGCCGATTTGGCGCACGTGTCAGCATTTCGGTTGCAGACTGCAGGCGCATTGAACCTGGAGCTATCCGACGTGTCGCTTCAGGAAACGACTGCCAGCGACCGGTGCCCTGCCAAGCCCTAAGCGAGGCCGTGCGGCAGAGTTAAGGGATTGGACAGCCAATCCGATCACTGGCTTGGTTGAACGGCCGAGCTGTACCCAATAAACCATAGCGCCGATATCGCGCGATGGATACGAGCGCGATAGCAAAAGACCATCGATCCGGTGTTTATGGCTACGCTGGTGAAGCAAGTCGCGGCGATGGCTACCTCGACCGCGGCATGCTCAATGGGGGACTACACCAGCTGTCGCGTCTTGGCCTCGACTGAAAGGACCCAATTACCGCCATTCACTTGCTGAGGGACGCTTCCCAACTTCGGCCGTCTGTTCAGGTAAAAAGTCAACCACCGCGCAGCTCCCCTTGCGCCTGCTGCCAGAGCATGCCCATGTATCGGTCGAGCGAAGCCGGCACGACCGGCAGCAGTCCGGAGCCTGGATAAACGGTCACCTCGCCAAATAGCGACTTTCCCGCTACTTCGTAGCAGTCGATGCGGAGGAACTGATAACCGCGCGCCAGACGCTCAGCCCCAGTGATTAACCGATCGAGGGTGGATGGGCGGGCCGGATCAGGATCGCGGGTCGGTGGTGAAACTCTGAGCCAGTCGCGGTCCATAACAATCCAGCGGTGCGCGGTCGCTCGGTCGAGATGAACCTGTACGAATGCCGCACGGCCACCGAACACGAACAGCTTGTAGTCGATTGGCAGCACTTCTTCTTGCCCAAGATAGGGCTCAATGAGCAGCCCCGCCGGCACGCTCGCATAGGCCCACTCATCCAACCAGCGGCCATAGCGCATATTACCCCAGGACGCCGCCTGCGAACGTGCCGCCTCCCATTCTGCCGACGTCCGCACGAACGCAACGTGTCCGCAGCCGTGCCGTGCCTTGACCACCAGCGGCAACGGCGCCGGCGGCTCCTCTGGCAGCACACGGCCTTCCCACAATGTTGGGATCACCCACTCAGGTCCGAGCGCGAGGCCGACTACTGCCTTGACCGCAACCTTGTCGACAAGGTTCGGCAGCCGAGGATCGCGGTCGTAAAGCTTGCGGTGTTGCACCCATTCGGTGAACCGCTGCGGCGAACTTAGATGCAGAGCACGACGGTGCTGCCACAGGTAGGTGATATGAACACGTAGCAGGGCAAGAAACATCACGGGGGCTTACGTTGCGCGTTCGGACGGTTGGACGCAAGGATGGTCAGCCAGAGCAACACAGCGGCAGCACATCACCGGCAGCTTGACCCGATGCGAAGAGCCAAATGCGGTCGTCAACGCCCTCCCCGCCATCCCAACTCCAGATGCTCGTTCATGCAGACCGATTTAGGCCCCAAACGCCTATGCACGCACGAAACGGCACGACTTAGGCATGCAGTAGCCAGCATGATCGTTTAAGTCTCGATTGCTGGTAGAAGGACAAATAGCCCAAGGATCGCCGGATGGTTCGACAGAAAATAACAATCATTTTGAGTTGCCTTGCAGGCAGCGCACAGCTTGCAGCTCCTCCCTCCGCCGCCCAAACCCAATCGGTGTCAGTTCAGGTTCCTATCCGCGAGGTCGATCTTTCCGACGAAACGCGACGCTATGTGGTCACAATCGACGTTGATGGGCACCCAATCGACGCCGGTCTCGATACCGGCTCGGTTGGACTGCGCGTGCTGCCAGGCGTTGTAGATCCTGCCGCAACCAAGGAAGTTGGACCGGTACAACGGTACAGCTATGGCGTTGGCACCACGCTTGAGGGTCCCGTAGTTCGCACAGAGGTTTCAGTAGGTGGCTTGCACGAAGCCGGCCGCTGGCAAGCAATTAGGGCGATCGGATGTAGAGCTGCCCGTCCTGATTGCCCCGCGGCCCATGTCGATCGACGCAAGTTCGGTATTCAAGGCAATGGCCTCGCCGGCGAGGGGTTTCGCGCAATCCTCGGTGTAGGCTTGGCAAACGCCGACTTGCCCAATCCATTTCAGGAGATTGGCGCGCACCGCTGGATCATCGAAATTCCCAGACCGGGCGAAACTTCCAGTGGGCGTTTGATCCTCAACCCAAGCGACCAACAGGTTGTCGGGTTCACGCCGCTGCTCTTGGCGGACGCGCGTCGAACACGAGCGAATGACGCAGTGCGAGCATGTTTGCAGCACGATGGCGCAAAGCCTATCTGCGCGCCGACGCTGATCGACAGCGGGGCCCCGGGGGTCGAACTCGTCAATCACAGCGCCGACATCGGCTGGACCGAGGGCATGGCTGCGCGGCTGACTTTTGGGGACAGCGCTGATACGCAAGCGATGGGAGTGCGCTTCACCGTTGGCCGCAGGGCGCAAGCATCTCGGTTCATTGCCGTCGCCGACGCGCGGGCGGAAGGTGTTCGGATCCGATCGGGCCTGCTCACCTATTTCGCCTATGACATTCTTTATGATGCCGATCACGGCTCAATCGCGATCAAGGCACGTCCAGCCTATCAGGATGGAGTTATCGCGGTCGGTGGCGCTCACGCAAAATGACTCATAAGCCGCCATTCCCGAGATTTTATAACCATCCCAACTCCCGACATTCATTCATCGATGTTCGATCAGCCTGCAGCGCCACTGGAATGGCGAAATCTGGGACTTTCCGGTCGTTCCACATATTGCCGGCCAAGGGCCGCTTCCGTCAGAAGCGGACAAGGTTGGTTCGGCCGCGCGCTTAGCCGGTTAAGACCGAGGCTGGCTGTCTGCCAACGGGCCGCTTCTCCCTGAAACAGCGGGAGTCCCTTTTTGTGTGCAGGTTTTAAAATACACTCCCACATTTCGCAGAAAGAGCGGTTCGCGTTAGACCGACAGCACGGTTCGGACTCCTTACGCCGGTCGCGCACGCCGCTGACGACTAAGCCGCTCTAACATCAGTTGACTGCTCTGCCCGATCACCAATGCTAATCCTGAAACGATGCCAAAAAAAAGAGAGATTTGGGATGGTCAAACAGAAATGGAGCTTGAGAGCCGGAGTGGCTGCGATGCTATGTTGCGCGCCCATCTGCGGCCTGACTGCGAAAACCACCAGCCAAGCGCGCCCGCAGTTGCGGCAGAACTTCGGCCTCGTCCATCAACCCGCCAGTTCGGTCGTGCGAGCGCCTCCGCAAATCGCACTGACTTTCGACGACATTCCTGCACACGGCCCTTTGCCGATCGGTGACAATCGCCTTGCAATCGCAAACGCGATCATAGCCGCGCTCGCTGCTCACCATGCACCGGCCTTTGGCTTTATGAACGATAGTTTCGGACGCGGCGATCCGGACCGAGAGAAGGTGCTCGCGGCTTGGCACGCCGCAGGCATGCCGGTTGGAAATCACACCTTCAGCCATTTCAACCTTGATCTGGTGGGTGCACGCGCCTTTCTCGCCGACGCCAAGCGCAACGAGCCTGCGCTCTCCGCGACGGCCGGTGTGCGTGACTGGCACTGGTTCCGCTATCCGTTTCTTGCCGAGGGACATGATCCAACCGCACGCGAAAACGTTTGCGCTGGCTTGCACAGCGGAAACTATCGCGTTGCGGCGGTGACGATGAGCTTCGGGGACTTCGCCTGGAACGATGCCTATGCCCGGTGTGTAGCGAAGCATGACGATGCTGCGATAAGCGGATTGGAGACGAGCTACCTCGCCGCCGCACGTACGCAGGCGCAGCGCTCGCGCGATATCGCGCATGCTGCGGTCGGGCGTGATATCCCCTATGTGCTTTTGATGCACCTCGGCGCTTTCGACGCGCGGATGTTGCCGCGCCTGCTTTCGCTTTACACCGCCATGGGATTTAATTTCACGACCCTCCCCCTGGCGGAGGCCAACCCGTTTTATGCTGCGGCAGTCGATCTGTCGTTACCGGGCCCCAGCCCGACGCTTGAAGCGGCCGCTGTTGCCAAAGGTGTGCCGATCCCGGCCAACGCACCGTTGCCGGCCGCGGGCGTCTGCGCGTGACACACGGATATCGCACCTGGCTTTAGCGAGAGTGTCCTGACCGATGTCGTTGCGGAGGGGGCTTAAGGAAGCTTCGCTGCTAACGGTCGAACCCGACCAGCGCGGTCCGGTCGATTGCGGCGATGTCGGTGCGGGCGGTCAGCGCCATCGCGACGCGCATTTCGGCCTCGACCAGTTGCAGCATGTGGGTCACGCCCGCCTCGCCGGCTGCCGCGAGCGCATAGACCCAGGCGCGGCCGAGCAGCACGCCCTTCGCGCCGAGCGCGAGCAGGCGCACGACGTCGAGACCGGAGCGGACGCCGCCATCGGCCAGCACGGTCAGCCGGTCACCAACCGCATCGGCGATCGCTGGCAGCGCGCGTGCGGTCGAGGGGACGCCGTCGAGCTGGCGACCGCCATGGTTCGACACGACGATGCCGTCGGCGCCGAGCGCAGCCGCGTTCTTCGCATCCTCGGCATCGAGGATCCCCTTGATGATCAGCGGGCCATCCCACTCTGCCCGGATGAAATCGAGGTCGCGCCAGCTCACCGTCGGGTCGAAATTGTTGCGCATCCACGCGAAGAAATCCTCGAGCCCGGTGTTCTTGCCGAGCACCGGCGCGACATTGCCGAGCTGGTGCGGACGGCCATGCACGCCGACGTCCCACGCCCAGCCGGGCTTGGTCAGCGCCTGCCAGATGCGCCGCAATGACCCCATCGGACCAGCCGCCCCCGCAAGCCCCGAATGATAATCGCGGTAGCGCGAGCCCGGCACCGGCATGTCGACGGTAAAGACCAAGGCGGAGCAGTGCGCCGCCCTGGCCTGCGCCAACAAGTCCTTCATGAAGCCGCGGTCGCGGATCATGTAGAGCTGGAACCAGAACGGCGCTTGCGTTCCGCGCGCGACTTCGTCGATCGGGCACGCCGACACGGTCGACAGGCAGAACGGGATGCCCGCTTTCTCCGCCGCACGCGCCGCCTGCACTTCGCCGCGCCGCGCGTTCAGGCCCGCGAGTCCGATCGGCGCGAGCGCGACCGGAAGGTGCATTTTCCGGCCGAATAATTCGGTCGACAGGTCGAGGTGGGAAACGTCGGTCAGCACGCGCTGGCGCAGCGCGATGTCCTCCAGATCGGCGATGTTCCGTCGCAGCGTTACCTCGGCATAGGAACCCCCATCGATATATTCGAACAGGAAACGCGGCAGCCGGCGCCGCGCGAGCTCGCGATAGTCAAGCGCCGACGCAGCCCTCACTGCAGGTTCACGAACATGCCGCCATCGACCAGCAAGGCGGCACCCGTCACGTATTTCGCCATGTCGGAGGCAAGGAAGACGATCGGCCCGGCAAGATCGTCGGGCTGGCCGAGCCGCCCGAGCGGGATGCGCTTTTCCATGTAGGCGCGCTTGTCGGCGTCACCGAGATCCTCCTTGTTGATGTCGGTCAGGATCGTGCCGGGTAGCACCGAATTGCAGCGAATGCCGTGGCGCCCGAGCGCGATCGCGGCGGATTGCATCAGCGAATGCACGCCAGCCTTGGTCGGCGTGTAATGCGTCTGGAATTCGCCGCCGACCAGCGCCGAAATCGACGATACCGCGACGATCGCGCCGCCGTCGCCTTGCGCCACCATCTGGTTCGCGGCGGCCTGCACCATGTAATAGGCGCCGTGCAGATTGACGCGCATCGTGCGCTCGAACGTCTCGGCCGGCATGTCGAGAAAGGCATGGAACGGGCAGATGCCGGCATTGTTGACGAACACGTTGACCCGGCCGAGCGCTTCGGTCGCCTGCGCGACAAAGGCCTCGGCGGTTTCGGCCTCGGCGACGTCGCCCTTGATCGCCACGCCCTTGCGCCCGAGCGCCTCGATCTCGGCGACGCACGCGGCGGCGCCGGCATCGTCCGAATTGAAGTTGATCGCGACGTCCGCGCCGTTGCGCGCGGCGCCGATCGCGGCGGCACGCCCGATTCCGGCAGAAGCGCCGGTTACCAGCACGGTCTTTCCTTCAAGCAGCATCACCGATCCTCTTCTGGTCGTTGGTTATTGGTAGGCGTCAGGTCTTCGGCACCCAGCCAAGGTCGTGGCTGATCGCGCGCGCCGTGTCACCGACTTCGGTCGACAGCGCGTCCATCCGCTCGTCGCTCATATATTGCGCGGCACTCGACACGCTGATCGCAGCGACGATGCCGCCGCGCGCATCACGGATCGGCGCCGCGACGCAGCGGATCTGGTCCTCATTCTCCTCGAGATCGAAGGCACGGCCGGCGATCACATAGGCCTTCATCCGCTCGGTCCACAGTGCCGCATCGACCGGATGTCCGCCGTCCGCGCTGTCTGCTGCCAGCCGCTCCGCCCAATAGCTTGCGGGGTGATCGAGCATCAGCGCCTTGCCTAGACCGGTCGAGGTGAGTGGCTGACGATCGCCGACGCGGCTGGAGATGTTGATCCGCCGCCGTCCGGGCATCTTGTCGAGATACAGCGCGCGGTCCCCGTCGAGGATGCCGAAATGCACCGTATCCTCGGTCGTGCCGGCAAGCGCTTCGAGATGCGGGCGGGCGACCTGGATCAGATCGGCCTGGGCCTGTGCGAGAAAGCCGAGTTCGAGCAGTTTGGGGCCGAGCCGGTAGCCGGCGCGCGGGGTGAAGGCGAGGAACCCGCGATCGACCAGCGCGCTCGCGAGGCGATGCGTCGTGCTCTTGGTCAGATCGAGCCGTTCGGCCAGATCGCCGAGCGCGAGCGGCTGCTGCGCGATCGCCTCGATCACGTCGAGCCCGCGCATCAAAGTCTGGCTGCCGGCCCCGATCGACGGTTCCACCGGGCTGGCCGGGCGTGTCTCTGTTGACGACCTCATTTCCACTCCTTAAGACATACTCTCACAATATGGCAACACCGCATGGCCGAGTCACCGCCGTGGAAGACGCCAGGATAGGGGCAGGACGCGCGATGGTGCTACCTAAGATCAAGCATGTGCGCGCTTTCGTCGTGCGCGGCGGTGGCGCCGATTATCACGATCAGGGCGCTGGCCACTGGATCGACGATCACATCGCGACGCCGATGAGTCGCTACCCCGAGTATCGCCAGTCGCGCCAGAGCTTCGGCATCAACGTGCTCGGCACGCTGGTGGTCGAACTCGAGGCCGAAGACGGCACGATCGGGTTTGCCGTCACGACCGGCGGCGAGCCGGCGGCGTACATCGTCGAGAAGCACCTCGCACGCTTCCTCGAAGGCGCGAACCCGACGGATTACGAGAAAATCTGGGACCAGATGTACTTCTCGACCCAATATTACGGTCGCAAGGGGCTCGTGATCAACGCGATTTCGGGCGTCGATCTGGCATTGTGGGATCTGCTCGGCAAATTGCGACAAGAACCGGTCTATCATCTGCTGGGCGGTGCTGTTCGAGACGAACTGCAATTCTATGCGACCGGCGCGCGGCCCGATATCGCCAAGGAGCTCGGCTTCATCGGCGGCAAGATGGCGCTGCATCACGGGCCCGCAGAGGGCGTCGAGGGGCTGCACAAGAATATCGCGACGCTTGCCGACATGCGCGAGAAGGTCGGGCCTGACTTCTGGCTGATGCTCGATTGCTGGATGGCGCTCGACGTCGACTATGCGACGCGGCTCGCACTCGCGGCGCACGAGCATGGCCTGAAGTGGATCGAGGAAGCGCTGAGCCCCGACGATTATTGGGGTTATGCCGAGCTGAAGCGCAACGTCCCCAAGGGCATGCTGGTCACCACCGGCGAGCATGAGGCGACGCGCTGGGGCTTCCGCATGCTGCTCGAAATGGAATGCTGCGACATCATCCAGCCCGATGTCGGCTGGTGCGGCGGCGTGACCGAATTGCTCAAGATCTCGGCGCTGGCCGACGCCCATGGCAAGATGGTCGTGCCGCACGGATCATCGGTCTATTCGTACCATTTCGTTGTTACGCGCCACAATTCGCCCTTTGCCGAATTCCTGATGATGCATCCCGGGCCGACCGAGGTGGTGCCGATGTTCGCGCCGCAATTGCTGGGCGAGCCGGTGCCGGTCAACGGCCGGATCAAGGCGTCCGCACTCGACAAGCCCGGCTTCGGCGTCGAGCTCAATCCGGCGGTGCCGATGCACCGCCCCTACACGCACTGAGGATATCCAGATGAAGCTCTGCCGCTATGGTCCCGTGGGCGCCGAGAAGCCCGGCCTGGTCGTCGCCGACGGTCGGATCCGCGAACTGTCGGGCGTGATCGCCGATCTTACGCCAGCCGAAGTAACGCTTTCCGCCATTGAAAAGCTGAAGGGCATCGATCCCATGACGCTGCCGTTGGTCGAGGGCACCCCACGCTACGGCGTGCCGGTTGCCGGAATCGGCAAGTTCATCGCCGTCGGCCTGAACTATGCCGATCACGCCAAGGAGGCCGGGCTGCCGGTGCCACCCGAACCGATCTTCTTTACCAAGGCGATCTCGTGCCTGGTGGGGCCGAACGACGACGTGATGATCCCCAAAGGTGCGCTCAAGACCGATTGGGAGGTCGAGCTCGGCATCATCATCGGCAAGACCTGCCGCTATGTCGAGCAGGCCGACGCGCTCGACCATGTCGCAGGCTATGTGCTCGTCAACGACGTGTCCGAACGCGCCTTCCAGAAGGAACTCGGCAGCCAGTGGGACAAGGGCAAGGGTTGCGACACGTTCGGGCCGACCGGCCCGTGGCTCGTCACCCCGGACGAGGTCGGCGACGTGCAGGCGCTCGCCATGTTCCTCGACGTCAACGGCACGCGCCGCCAGACCGGCAACACGCGCACGATGATCTTCCCGGTCGCCGAATGCATCGCCTATGTCAGCCGCTTCATCACGCTGCATCCGGGCGATTTGCTGATCACCGGCACGCCCCCGGGCGTCGGTGAGGGCCAGAAGCCGGCCGCGATCTTCCTGAAGGCGGGCGATACGATGCATCTCGGCGTCGATAAGCTCGGCGAACAGCGCCAGACCGTCATCGCCTTCTCGCTGGATGCTGCGGCATGACCCTGTTCGCAGGCCGCTATGCCGGGCGTAGCGCGATCGTCACCGGTGGCGCGTCGGGGCTCGGCAAGGCCGTCGCCGCGCGCATCGTCGCCGAGGGCGGCACGGTCGCCCTGTGGGACCTCGATGCCGAGGCACTGGGCGCCGCGCAAGCCGAAACCGGCGCCAGTTTCGTCGTCGCGCTCGATGTCGCCGATGCCGCCGCCGTTGCGCAAGCGGCGAGCGACAGCGTCGCCGCGCTCGGCAAGATCGACGTGCTGGTATGCTCGGCCGGCATTACCGGCGCGACCGTGCCGGTCCATGAATTCCCGATCGACAGCTGGCTCCGCGTGATCGACATCAACGTCAACGGGCTCTTCTATTGCAACCGCGCGGTCGTGCCGCATCTGCTGGCGAACGGGTACGGCCGGATCGTCAACGTGTCGTCGGTTGCGGGCAAGGAGGGCAACCCCAACGCCTCGGCTTACTCGGCATCGAAGGCGGCGGTGATCGGCTTCACCAAGAGCCTCGGCAAGGAACTCGCCGGCAAGGGCGTCATCGCCAATGCGATCACGCCCGCCACCTTCGAGAGTCCGATCCTCGCGCAATTGCCGCAAAGCCAGGTCGATTACATGCGGTCCAAGATCCCGATGGGGCGCTTGGGCGAGATCGAGGAATCGGCGGCGATGATCTGCTTCATGGGGTCGGAGGAATGCAGCTTCACCACTGCCTCGACCTTCGACACGTCGGGTGGCCGCACCACCTTCTGAACCCTTTGGCGCAAAGCTTCCCGCACGAGGAGGCACGCGCCCGGAGAGATGCTCGCATGGACGCCGCCCCGCCCGCTCCTGTACCGCCTGCCCCCGGCCCGCCCGTGCCTATCTCCTTCGTGGACGCGCACGTCCATCTGTGGGACCTTGCGCAGATCCGCTACCCCTGGCTGACGGCGCCCTTTACCGAGGGGCCCGCCGGGGTCACCGAGCCGATCGCGCATGATTATCTGCTCGCGGATTATCTGGCGGATGCGGCACCCTGGAACGTCGTGGGCCTCGTCCATATCGACGCCGGTGCCGATCCGGCGCAAGCGCTGGACGAGACCCGCTGGCTGGAAGGCGTGGCCGACCACGGCGGAATGCCAAACGGCATCGTCGCCTTCGCCCCGCTCGACGATCCCGCGGTCGAGCCGTTGCTCGAGGCGCAGGCGGCACACCCCCGCGTCCGCGGCATCCGCCAGATCGTCAACTGGCACGTCAATCCGCTGCGCACCTACGGCCCGAGCGACGTCACGCAGAATGACGATTGGTGGCGCGGCTTCGGGCTGCTCGGCCGCTATGGCCTGTCGTTCGACCTGCAATGCTATGCCGGACAGATGGCGGCGCTCGCGCCACTGGTGCAGCGCCATCCGGAAGTGCCGGTGATCATCAACCATGTCGGCATGCCGATCCCAGCCGACCGCGAAGGCATCACCCGCTGGCGCCACGGCATCCGCGCGCTCGCCGCATCGCCGCACGTCAACATCAAGCTGTCGGGCGTCGGCTTCATCGACCGCGAGTGGACGGCCGAAAGCATCCGGCCCTATCTGCTCGAAACGATCGACGTGTTCGGCGTCGAGCGCTGCCTGTTCGCGAGCGATTCCCCGACCGACAAATTGTTCGCGCCGTTCGACCGCCACCTCGAAGCCTATCACGCGATCACCGCCGATTTCTCGGATCAAGAGCGCCGCGCCTTGTTCGGCCGCAACGCCAACCGCGTCTATCGGCTCGGGCTCGATCTGTGAGAGAAAAGATCGCCTTCCGCATGACGCTCAAGCCCGGCATGCTCCAAGCCTATCGCGAGCGGCATGATGCGATCTGGCCCGATTTGGTCGAGGCGCTGAAAGCGGCCGGCGTGCACGATTATTCCATCCACCACGATCCCGACAGCAACGCTCTGTTCGCGACCTTATGGCGCGAAGAGGCGCACGGCATGGACGCCTTGCCGATGCTCGACGTGATGCAACGCTGGTGGGCATGGATGGCGCCGCTGATGGAAACGAACCCCGACGGATCACCGGTCTCGGTCCCGCTCGACACCGTATTCCACCTCGCATGACCCCAGCCGGCCGCCAGAGCCTGCGCCCCTCAAGGAGACGATGATGCCCCCCAATCCCCTGATCGGCGTGCTGTTCCACTGGCTCGGCGGGCTTTCGTCGGCGAGCTTCTACGTGCCTTTTCGCGGCGTGAAACGCTGGAGCTGGGAAATCTTCTGGCTGACCGGCGGCATCTTCTCCTGGGTGATCGCGCCGTGGCTGTTCGCTGCGATCCAGACCAACGATCTGCTTGGCGTCGTCGCACAGGTGCCGGCGTCGGTCGCCGGCTATTGCATCCTATTCGGCATCCTCTGGGGTTTTGGGGGCCTGACCTACGGCCTCACCATGCGCTATCTCGGCCTGTCGCTCGGCATGGCGGTGGTGCTCGGGCTGTGCACCGTGTTCGGCACGCTGATTCCGCCGATCTTCAACGGGGATTTCCATGCGAAATTGCTGGCGACGCCGTCGGGGCGGACGATCCTGCTCGGGCTGATCATCACGCTCGCGGGCATCATCGTCGTTGCGCTGGCGGGCGCGCGCAAGGACGCGGCGCTTTTCCAAGAGCAGAAAAGCGCGGTCGTCGCCGAGTTCGATTTCCGCAAGGGCGTCGCGGTCGCGGTGTTCTCCGGGATCATGTCGTCGTGTTTCGCCTTCGGCCTTGCTGCCGGCGAACCGATCAAGGCGCTCTCGGCTGCGGCCGGCACCGGACCATTATGGACCGGCCTGCCGACGCTGTGCTTCGTGATGTTCGGCGGGTTGCTGACCAATGCCGCGTGGTGCGGCTATCTGATCGCGCGCAATCGCTCCGCCGGCCAATGGATCGGCCGTGCCGCCGCCGCCGGGACCGAAGTCAGCCGCCCACCGCTCCTGGCGAACTTCCTATTGTGCGCGCTCGCCGGCACCCTGTGGTACTTCCAGTTCTTCTTCTACACGATGGGCGAGAGCCAGATGGGGTCATACGGCTTCTCGTCCTGGACGCTCCACATGGCGTCGATCATCATCTTCGGCACGATCTGGGGCTTCGCCTTGCGCGAGTGGAAAGATGCCGCGCCCCGCATCCGCGCGATGGTGTGGGGCGGGATCGCCCTGCTGGTCGTCGCGACGATCGTGATCGGCTATGGCAACATGCTCGCGGCATGAGGCGCGTCTCCGCCTCGTTCGCCCTGGTCGCCCCTCTCGCGCTGGTCGCCGTGCCAGCACTCGGCCGTGCGGCGCCGCCGCGCTATACCAATCCGATACTCTATGCCGACTATTCGGATCCCGACGTGATCCGCGTCGGCGCTGATTATTATCTCGTCGCCTCCAGCTTCCACCTTTCGCCTGGACTACCGGTGCTGCGCTCGCGCGATCTCGTCCACTGGACGATCGTCGCCAACGCCCTGCCCCGTCTTCCTTTCTCACCGCTCTACAATATGCCGGGCCCGCACGCCCTGACCGACGCCATTTCCAAACCGATCGGCGGCACCAAATATGCGAGCGGCGTGTGGGCGCCCGCGATCCGCCACCATGCGGGCCGCTTCTTTATCTATTTCCCGACCCCCGACGAGGGCATCTTCATGACCAGCGCGACGCGCGTCGAAGGGCCGTGGAGCGCGCCCGTCGCGGTGATCGCCGGTGCTGGGCTCGAAGACCCATGCCCATTCTGGGATGACGACGGCAGCGCCTGGCTGATCCACGGCAAGGTCGGCGCCGGGCCGCTGATCCTCCACCGGATGAGCGCGGATGGCACCCGCGTGCTCGACGCTGGGATCGTCGTCGCCGACGATCCCAAGGCGCTACCGGTGCTGGAGGGGCCCAAGCTCTACAAGCGGGACGGCCGGTACTATATCTGGGCGCCGATCGGCGGCGTCGACAAAGGCGACCAGGCGGTCGGCCGCGCGCGCCACATCACTGGTCCCTATGAGTGGCGCACCGTGCTCACGCAGGGCACCACAGCCGTGCAGGGACCGCATCAGGGCGCCTGGGTGGAGACACCATCGGGCCAAGGCTGGTTCGCGCATTTCAACAGCACGGGCGCATTCGGCCGGATCACCTATCTCGAACCGGTGCACTGGAAGGATGGCTGGCCGATCGTCGGCGATCCGCCCGGCCAGCCGGTGACGACCTATCCCTTCCCGGACACCGGTCATGCGCCGACCCGCGATCGCCTGCAGGATTCGGACGAGTTCGCGTCTCCCCGGCTCGGCCTGCAATGGTCGTGGAACCACAATCCCGATCCCGCCGGATGGAGCCTTACCGAACGCCCGGGTTGGCTACGTCTGCGCGCGCGGCCGGCCGAGCATCTCGTCACCGCTCGCGATACGCTGACTCAAGTCCTGCAAGGCCCCAACATGGCCGCGAGCGCGCGGATCGACGTGCGCAACCTCGCGCCCGGGCAGCGCGCCGGCCTCGCGATGTTCGGCGTCCGCCCGAGCTGGATCGGCGTGGTCGGCACGGCCGCGGGCGCGCGCGTCACGCTCTCCGTGCAGGGTATTGAGACGCCCGGCCCCGTTGTCACGGGCACGGGCACGGGTACGGTCGCGTTTCGCGTGGCGGTCGGCCCCGCACAGACCGCGCGCTACGCCTACAGCCTCGATGGCGGGCGACATTTCACGACGATGAGCGACGCGATCCCGCTCGCGCGCTTCTCGTGGTGGAAGGGGTCGCGGCCCGCACTCTTCAGCTATGGCGCCGCCGGCTGGGTCGACATCGACTGGTTCCACGTCGCCAAGGAGACTCCCCATGATTGACCGCCGTTCCGTGATGCTTGGGGCCGCAGGGGCGAGCGCGGCGGTCGGCGCGTCGCCCGCCACGGCCACCGCCGCACCGGCCGGGACGCCGGGCTGGCTCGACGCGCGACATTTTGGCGCAACCGGGAACGGCACCACGATCGACACGCCGGCGATCAACCGCGCCATCGATCACGCTGCGGCGCTGGGCGGTGGCACGGTGTTTCTGCCGGCGGGCACGTATGCCTGCTACACCATCCGCCTGAAGAGCCGCGTCGCGCTGCATCTCGATCACGGCGCGACGATCCTCGCCGCGCCCGCACCCGACAGCGGCCCTGGCGGCTACGACCATGCCGAGCCGCAGGACCCGGCGATCGAAGGATTTCAGGATTACGGCCACAACCATTGGCGCAACAGCCTGATCTGGGGCGATGGGCTTCACGATATCGCGATCACCGGCACCGGTCTGATCTGGGGCAAGGGGCTGGGTCGCGGCGACGGCAAGGATGCGTATCTCAGCGATCCCAACCACGCCGGCACGGCCAACAAGGCGATCGCGCTGAAGAACTGCCGCAACGTCCTGTTGCGCGATTTCAAGGTGCTTGCGGGGGGCTGGTTCGCAGTGCTCGCGACGGGCGTCGACAATCTCGTGATCGACAATCTGCTGGTGGACACGAACCGCGACGGCTTCGACATCGACTGCTGCCGCAACGTGCGGGTCACACGCTGCACGGTCAACAGCCCGTGGGACGACGCCATCTGCCCTAAGAGCAGCTATGCGCTGGGCTATCCGCGCGCGACCGAGAACCTGACAATCTCGGATTGTTTCGTCACGGGCAACTACCAGATGGGATCGGTGATCGACGGCACCTGGAAGCCGATGCCGGCGTCGTTCGCGCCCACCGTCCACGGCCGGATCAAGTTCGGCACCGAATCGAACGGCGGGTTCCGCACGATCACGGTGACGAACTGCGTGTTCGAATCGAGCCAGGGTCTGGCGCTCGAGACGGTCGACGGCGCGGTGTTCGAGGACGTGACGATCACGAACATCGCGATGCGCGGGAGCTTCAGCTCGCCGCTGTTCATCCGCCTCGGCCGGCGGATGCGCGGGCCGGCAGGACGGCGGATCGGCACGATGCGGCGCATCCTGGTTTCGAACATCGTCAGTTCGGATGCGGCGTTGCTGCCCTCCATCATTGCAGGTCTGCCGGGCCATCCGATCGAGGACGTGCAGATCAGCGACTGCCATTTCCGCCAGCGCGGCGGTGCGCCCGCGCCCTGGAGCACGCTCTCGCCGCCGCTCAACGAACTCGCTTATCCCGAGCCGAACATGTTCGGCAATCTCCCTGCCACGGGTCTGTTCGTGCGGGACGTGCGCGGCCTGTCCGTCAGCAATGTCGAGGTGAGCGTCGCCGCACCCGATGCGCGGCCCGCCTTCTGGATGCAGGACGTCGCCGATGCCGACCTGTTCCGGATCCGCGCGCCGCGCGACGCGCCCGCGTTCGCGCTCAACCGCGTCACCGACTTCCGGAGCACCGGCAGTCGCTGGATCGCGGATCGCCTGCTCGACGGCGTGCACTCCTACCGCGGGTGATGCGGCCCTACTGCGGGTGATCCGGCCCTACTGCGGCTGATCTGGCTCGGTGATCGGCCGCAAGCGCGGCACGATCAGGTGGAGGCAGGCCAGTGCGATCAGGTACAGCGTCCCGGCGCCGATGAAGATCAGCTGATAACTGCCGGTCGATTCGAGCAAATGCCCCGTCAACTGCGTCATGACCATGCCGCCGACCGCGCCGGCCGCCCCGCCGATGCCGATCAACGATCCCAGGGCGCGCTGCGGCACCATGTCCGATGGCAAGGTCATCAGGTTCGCCGACCACGCCTGATGCCCCGCAGCGGCCAGCGCGATCAGCAGCACCGCAGGCCACAGCCCGTCGACCCATTGCACCGTCATGATCGGGGTGACCGCGATCGCGGCGATCAGCATCGCCGTTTTTCGCGCGCGATTGGCGCTCGCCCCTGCCTTCATCAGCCGCGACGACAACCACCCGCCGCCCACGCTCCCCAGATCGGACAGGACGTAGATCACCACCAGCGGCGGCCCAAAGCTCTTCAGGTCGAGCCCGTGGCGGCGATGGAGGAAATCGGGCAACCAGAACAGGAACAGCCACCACACCGGATCGGTCAGGAACTTGGCGAGCGCGTAGCCCCAAGTCTCGCGCATACCGAGCATCGCGCGCCAGGTGAGCTTATCAGCGGGGGCGGGGGCTTGCGCGGGCACGACCGCCACCGACAGGATCGCCTCGCGCCGGTGCGGCCGTCGGTACGCCCACAGCCACACCACGAGCCACGGCAGGCTGACGATCCCCGTCACCAGGAACGCCGCACGCCAGCCGAACGCTAGCGTGATCGCCGGCACCACCAGCGGCGTGACGATTGCGCCGATATTCGAGCCGGCGTTGAAGATGCCCGTCGCGAGCGCGCGTTCCTCGGCCGGAAACCATTCGGCGACGGCCTTGAGCCCGGCCGGGAAATTGCCCGATTCGCCGAGCCCCAGAAGAAACCGGACTGCGGCAAAGCCGGTAACGCCCTGCACCGTGGCGTGGAGAAGGTGCGCGACGGTCCAGAGACCAAAGGCGACGGCATATCCGATCCGGGCGCCGAGCCGGTCGATGAACGATCCGAACGTCAGGTAGCCGACCGCATAGGCCGCCTGGAACCAGAAGACGATGTCGCCATAGCCAACCTCGCTAAAGCCGAACTCGGCCTGAAGCGTAGGCTTGAGCAACCCGATCATCTGCCGGTCGACATAGTTGATGCCGGTGGCGACGAACAACAGGCCGCAGATCAGCCAGCGCCGGTTCGCCGGCGCATGCTGGCCGCTGGTTTCGTCAGTCACTTCCGTTCCTCTCCGTTTTGCGTGTCGGTGTTCCGCTCACGCCGTTTCGATCGACCCTCGCACGCCGGCCGGGCCGTCCATTGCCCGGAAAGCGCCACGAATCGCGGCGCGCAGCGCGGCGTCACCGCGCAGCGCCTCCGGCACGATACCGCTGTCGTCGATCAGCGCATCGACATTGCCAGTCGCCGCCAAGTCGAGCAGGCGATCGGCCAGCGGATCGATCAATTCGGGCGCAGGCGGCCGCGGCAGCGCCAAGAAACGGAACCACGCCGCGACTGCGATGGCCAGACGCCGGGCGTCGCCGCCTTGCGCGCGCGCCTCGACCATCGTGCCGAAAAGGCGGAATGGCAGCTTCTGCGATCCGTCCCACGCGATCTGCCATAGCGAGTGACGGATCGCGGGGTTGCGGAACCGTGTCAGGATCGCCGCGACATAGGTCGAAAGGTCCAGGCCTTCGGCAGCGCCGAGCGTTGGCGCCACCTCGTCCCGCATCATCGCCTCGACGAAGCGCGCGAGCGATGGATCGTTCATCGCATCGCCGACGCTGTCATGGCCTAGCAACAGGCCGAGATACGCGAGCGCCGAATGGGCGCCGTTAAGCAGGCGCAGCTTGGCGTCCTCGAACGCAGCGACGTCGCGGACGAACTGCGCACCGGCGGCATCGAACGGTGGGCGTTCACCGGCAAAGTCATCTTCGATCACCCACTGCGTGAATGTCTCGCGCTGGATCGGCCAGGCATCCGTAATGCCGAGCACTCCCGCGACCCGGGCCCGCAGCGCATCGTCGGTGGCGGGCGTGATGGAATCGACCATCGACGAGGGGAAGCGCACTACGTCCGCGATCCAGCGCGCGAGATCAGGATCGCGGGCCTCGGCGAAGTCGAGGACCGCGCGCCGCTGGCGTCGGCCGTTCGCCGCCAGATTATCACACGACAGAATGGTGAGGCCCCCATTGCCGGCGCGGCGCCGTTCGGCCAGGCTGTGGACCAGCCATCCTATATAGCTCGTCGGCACGTCGGGTTCGGCGAGATCAGTGACGATGGCGGGGTTGGCGAAATCAAGCCCGCCCTCGCCGGTCAACGCATAGCCTTTCTCGGTCACGGTCGCGGTAATGAGACGCGTGGTCGGCGCCGCGATCTGCGCGACAATTGCGGCGGGATTTCGCATCGTCGGAAATTGGAGCAGCGAGCCGATCACCCGCAACCGCGTCTCCGCGCCGAGCGTCGCGAGCGTATAGAGTCCGTCCTGCGGGACGAGGGCATCCGCAACGCCGGTCGAGTTGAGCGCGACCGCGGCGATCCCCCAACGCGGGTCGTCCGCCAGGACCGCATCGGCATAAGCGGCCTGATGCGCGCGGTGAAACGCGCCCGGGCCAAAATGCACGATGCCGGGCACCAGGTCCGCCCGCGCATAAGCGGGGCGCTCGACTGCCATGGGCAGGTCGGCAAGCGTCGCTTCGGACAATCGTTCGTTCAAAGTGTCACGCCGCGTTTCCATAAAGCGATCTCGCGCTCATCGTTGATCTCGTTTCGAGCCGGTTCGCCCGACGCGACCGCGCAGATCCGCTCCAGCAGACGATCCGTGGTCGCGTCGAGCCCCCCGCCCTCGCCCACGTCCAGCACCCCGCCCGCGTCGAAGTCGATCCAGCCGGGCTTGCGCGTCGCCAGCGCATGGTTGGTCGCCAGCTTCATCGTCGGCACCGGACTGCCGAGCGGCGTGCCGCGGCCGGTCGAAAACAGCGTCAGCGTCGCGCCAGCCGCAGCCAGCGCGGTGGTCGAGACGGCATCGTTGCCGGGCGCCTCCAGCACGTTCAGCCCCTGCCGGCGCATCACCTCGCCATAGCGCAGCACATCGGCAACCGCGGCGCGGCCGCCCTTCTGCACGGCGCCGAGCGATTTCTCTTCCAGCGTGGTGATCCCGCCCTCGACATTTCCCGGGCTCGGATTCTCCGACACCGGCTCGCCGTGATCGAGGAAGTAGCGCTTGAAGCCGTTTACCAGCGCGACCAGCCGGTCGAACACCACTTCGTCCGAAGCGCGCGCCATCAGCAGCCGTTCCGCGCCGAACATCTCGGGGATTTCGGTCAGCAGTGCGGCGCCGCCCGCCGCCACCACCGCGTCGGCAGCGCGCCCGATCAGCGGATTGGCGGTCAGGCCGCTCAACCCATCCGACCCGCCACATTTCAGGCCGAGCCGCAGCGCCCCGAGGCCGACCCGCTCGCGCCGGTCACTCGCCATCATCTCCGCCAGCGCATCGATCGCCCGCGCGCCCTCCTCATTCTCATCGAGGCTCATCTGCGCACCGAGCGTGCGGATGCGCGCGTGACGGTGCGCCGGCACGCGGTCCAGAAGAGGCGCGAGCTGGTTTTCCTCGCAGCCCAGGCCCAGCAGCAGCACGCCGCCGGCATTGGGGTTCTGCGCCAATGCCGCGAGCACGCCCGCAGTCGCATCGAGATCATCGCCGAGCTGTGAACAGCCGAACGGATGCGACAGCGCGAGCACGCCATCGACTCGGCCTACCAGGCGTCGCGCCGCATCCGCCGCCATCCGCTGCGCCGTACGACCGACGCAGCCGACGGTCGGGATGATCCAGATCTGGTTGCGCGTGCCCACCGAACCGTCTTCGCGACGATAGCCATGGAAGCCGCGCGTATCGGCCGAGGCCGTCAGCCGGGATTCGACCGGACGGTAACTGTAAGGCTCTTCGCCGACCAAGCCGGTGGCGAGATTGTGGCTATGGACGTGATCGCCCGGCCGGATTGCCGCGGTCGCGCGGCCGATCGGCCACCCATAGCGGCGCACCTCCTCGCCCGTCATGACCGGCACCAACGCAATCTTGTGGCCGCTCGGAATGTCGGTGTGGGCGGTTACCGCGATGCCGCCGACGCTTAACGTCTCGCCCGCCGCGAGCGGTCGCAGCGCAATTGCGACGTGATCATCTGGCGCAATACGGATCAGCGCCTGAAGCGCCATGGAGCGATGCGATACCGGTGTTGATGTCATCATTATCGCGCGCTTATCATACGTGCCACCGCTGGCACAAGCAGGCCAAAGCGTTGCCGCAGGGCTATGTCTACACCCCGATCAACTCCCTGGTACAATCTGATCATCAAGGCTTCGCCCCTGCAAACGAGACCGTCGACTGACGCACCACGAGGGTGAGCTCGACATGGTGGTCCGGCACCCCCGATACCTCGCCCTCGGCCAGCGCAATCGCACGGCGCGTGGCTTCGCGCGCGATGTCACGAAGCGGCCGGCGGATGGTGGTGAGTGCAGGAGAGAGCATCGACGCGATATCGCTATCGTCGAACCCCGCCACCGCCAAATCGCCGGGCACGTCGAGGTCCAACGCGCGCGCGACCTTCAACACGGCCGCGGCCATGATGTCATTGGCCGCGAAGATCGCGGTCGGCCGCTCGGCCAAGGTCAGCAGGTCGGCGGCGGCGGCCAGCCCCGACTCGAAGCCGTAATCGCCCTCGCGCACATAGGACGGCGGGAGCGCGACGCCTGCGCTTTCGAGTGTAAGCCGAAAGCCCTTCTCGCGCTCGCTCGCCGAGAGAAAGTGCAGCGGGCCGGTTACCATCGCGATCCGGCGATGGCCAGCCTCCAGCAGGTGCGCAGCCACCATCCCCGCCGCGGCGCGTTCACCGGTTACGAGCATCGCTGGATAATTTGGCACCGGCACCGCAGCGATGCCGACCGCAGGAACGCCCAGCCGCGCTAGCAGGCGGGCCACGCTCGAATTCTCGGACACCGGCGGCAACAGGACCAAGGCATCGACCTGTGTGCGACGGACGAAATCCTCCAGGTCTTCCGTCAGCCGGCTATCCTGCACCGACACGGGATGGACCAGAAGCTCATAGCCGGCCTCCGAGCATATTTCGACGATACCGTGCTGGAGTACGCCGACGACATGGGCATTCTGGTCCCCCTGCACGACTCCCAAAAGGAACGAGCGCCGCACCGCGAGGCCACGGGCGCGAAGACTGGGCCGAAAGTTCAGTGCGGCGATCGCGCGCTCGATCGTCCTACGCGTGTCTTCGCCGACCTTGGGCGACTTGTTGAGCACACGCGATACCGTCCGTACCGACACCCCCGCATCACGCGCGACATCGGTAATCGTGGCAGCGCGCACCGGAACGTCGAACTGTTCTGTCATGCGCGGCATTTGGGCAAGATCATCTCCGGAGGCAAGCCACGTCTCGGCTGGGCGCGGCATAACGTCGCGCGCCAGCCGAGAGGATCAGAACCTGGCCGTGGCGCCCACGAAGAATGTGCGGCCCTGCACATCGTAAGTCGCGGCGAAGGTGTTGTCCGAGGGCGCGGCCGAGCCGACGATCGGCGGATCGCGATCGGCGATGTTCGTCACCCCCATGTTGAGCTGGAACTGCTTGGACACGTCGATCGACGTCGAAAGATCGAAGTAATGCTGCGTCGGGATGACCGGGTTGGTCAGCGTGTTCAGTGCCGGCACCAGACCGCCGGCGCGCAGCGGCAGGATGTAGCTATCGACCGTTACCGCCCCGATGAAGCGGTGACGCAGACTGAGCACAAACGGCCCGGATTTCCAGGTCACGCGCGTCACGCCCTTCCATTCCGGAATTGGCTGGCCGCAGGTCTGGCCGAACGAACCGACGCATTCATTCTTGGTCGAGAGTGCCGCCACCGGTACGCTGGTGAAGCTGCGCGTCCAGGACACGTCGGTGCCGATCTCGAAGCGGCTGCCGCCGCTGCCCAGGCCCCAGTCGGTGTGGAAGCTGTAGCTGCTCGCGAAATCGACGCCCGAGGTCTTGAGCGCCCCGGTGTTGCCGTTGGTCGCCGTGATATAGCCTGGCGCCGCGATCTGCCCCGTCAGCGGATCACGCGTGATCGCTTGGCAGAACGGGCTGCTCGCCTGCTGGACGACGTTGTAGCACAGGTTGAGCACATTGGCCCCGTTGCCACCCAACGGCGCGATCGCGCCCTTCAGGTTGATATTGAAGTAATCGGCGCTGAAAGCGAAGCCGCGCAGGAAGGTCGGCGTAAGCACGACGCCTGCAGTCTTGGTGTCCGAAGTCTCCGGACCGACGCTCGGGTTGCCGCCCCCGATGACGTTGATGAACTGATTGGGCTGCACTTCGGAGTTGAAGACCAGACCTGCGGGTACGCCGGTGGCCACGCATAGCGCGCGCGTCGCCGCCGTCTGCCCCGATACCGGCTGGCGGCTTGAGCAAGGATCGGTCAGCGTCTGCCCCTGGGTCGAATTGCCGCCGAACAGCTCGCCGACGTTCGGCGCCCGGATCGAGCGCTGATACTGGCCGCGGAAGGTGACGCTGCGGTTCGGCGCATATTCGGCGCCGCCGGAATATGTCCAGACGCTGCCGACCCCGGTCAGGTCGTACCGCGAATGCCGGAATGCGCCGTTGACGGTCAGGCGCTCGGCGAAGCGGGTATGCGACAGCAACGGGATGCGGATTTCGGCGAATTCCTCCTTTGCCGTTTCGCTGCCCGAGGTGGGCAGCGAGGCGTTGAAGCCCGAAAGGTCGCCTGAGGCGAGCCGCGCATCTGGCGAGAAGCTCGCCGAGGCACGCCGCCATTCGAAACCAGCGCTGAAGTCGACTGGACCCGCCGGCATCTGGAACAGCTCGCCATTGATGCTGCCGGCCGCGACCTGCTGCGTCGCGCGCGTGACGTTGGTCGTTTTGACCGTGATCGCGGCAGCACCCGCCTGGCTGATGTTGGCGCCGAAGATGTTGAGCAGCGGCGCCGCGCCGTTCACCGAGAGCAGGCCGTTCTGGAAGCCGCTTAGCGAGATCGCGCCGCTGGCAGTGTCGGTCTGGACGGTACGCGCATAGCTGTAATAGACGTCATACGACAGGTTGGTGAGGAAATGATCCGACACGCTGCCGATCTTGCCACGCGCGCCAACCGCGCCGCGATAGGTGTCGATGTTGCTGAGATTGGTGCGAAAGCCGCCCTCATTGATGCGACGGTTGACGTTCAGCACCGCGAGCCCGTCGCCCGCGATCGTGGAGAGCCGGCTGGTGCCATTGGTGACGGTGGTGGAACCCGTCTCGCGCAGGTCGAGCTGACGCAGCACGTTCTGCAGCGGCGCCGAAAGATACGGATTGTTGACGTTGACGAGGAAGTTGCCGCTGACCCCGGTCGAGGGCAGCTGCGCCACGATCTTGTTATTGCCGATCGTGCCTTCGCCATAAACGGTGAACGCGTCCGAGAAATCATAATGTGCGAACGCGTTGCCGAGCAGGCGCTCCTGCGGAACGATAATGTACGCATCGGGGCCCAGATCATAATCGTCGCCTGGCGTTGTCGCCGGCCGCGCGGTCGTACCAACGTCGTTGAAGGTGAAGCCGCGCGCGGTTATCCCGCCCAAGCCCGCAGCGGTGAGCGCCGCATTGAGCGCCGGGTTCGACGCTGCCGAACCGACCGTGGGAATGTTGGCGAAGCGCCCGTTAGGCGTGGTGCCACTGCCGCTGAAGATCAGCCCGGGACGACCGCCCGCGCCTAGGCAGGTCTGGCCGGCGGGGACCGCGAACGGTGTGCCCGGGCGCGTGCTGCTGAAGGAAGCGGCGGTGACACAACCGTCCGCCATCGAGGGCGTCGCCCAGCCGCCACGGTCGCCGCGCGTATAGCCGCCGCGGTTCAGATAGTTGAACGCAACGGTGACATTGCCGCGGTTGTCCGAGAAGTTGGTGCCGGCCGTCACGTCGACGCTCTGCGTGCCGGTGCTGGCATGCTGCGTCACGGTGTCCTGGGCGCTCACCTCGACACCTTGAAAATCGTCGCGTAGGATGAAGTTGACGACGCCCGAGATCGCATCGGAACCATAGATCGCCGACGATCCGCCGGTGACGACTTCGGTCCGCTTGATGAGTGCTGCAGGAATGGCGTTGATGTCGGTCGTCTGGGCCGGACCCGAGATCGCGAAGCGACGACCGTTGACCAGCACGAGGTTTCGCTGGTCGCCGAAGCCGCGCAGGTTGAGCGTGGCGACGCCGGCGGGGACCGTATTGGCGGTCGGACCCGACAGCTGCGAGCCGGTGAACTGCGGCGCATTGCCGAGCAACGTCTCGATGTTCTGCGTCCCCGACAGCTTCACGTCTTCCTGGCTGAAGACCGTCACCGGGGTGGGCGCCTTATAGCCGCGCGAGGCGAGGCGCGAGCCCGTGACGACGATATCCCCGCCGGTCTGTTGCGCGGGCGCGGCCGCGGCGGATTCCGTACCGGCGGCAGATGCGGCGGTCGATACGTCGCCGTCCTGCGACTGCGCCTGGGTAGCGGGGGCGGGCGTGGTCTGAGCGGATGCTGGAACGGAAAGCACGCCGGTCGCAACCAACGCCAGAGTGGCAACGCCCGAACTGAAAGCGGCAAACCTGTTCAAAGTCATCATCTCTCTCCCCACCGAAATTGCCATGTCTAACGCTGGCACCGATGAATTCGCATTTACTTGCCTATTTCACGATATGCAACGATAAATCAGGAAATGAACAACGCCCGGAATCCATGGCATCCCATCACGCGGCGGAACGCGCTCCTCGGCCTTGCGATTTGCGCAGCCGCGCGGGCAGTCGGTGCGGACGCTTGGCCGCGCGTCATGGCTCCGGCGCAGCCCGCTCTGCCGCGACGAACCGGCGCAGACCACGATATCACGCGTTACGGCGCGCGCCCCGACGGCACGTCCGCCACGGCAGCCATCGCCGCTGCGGTGGACGCCTGCGCCCGCGCCGGGGGTGGGCGCGTGGTGGTGCCCCGCGGGCGTTACCGGACCGCCGCCATTCGGCTGCAATCGAAGGTCGAATTGCATCTGGTACGCGGCGCGGTGCTGGCGTTCAGCACCGATCCTGCAGACTATCCACTGGTGCCGACCCGTTGGGAGGGCGTGGAGCTGATGAACTACGCACCGCTGGTGGGCGCCTGGGACGCGCAGGACGTGGCGATCACCGGCGACGGCACGCTCGACGGATGCGCCGGTGCGGACAATTGGTGGCCCTGGAGTAGCGGCGCGCAATTCGGTTGGCGGCCAGGTGCACCCAATCAGCGGGCTGACCGCGCCGCACTGTTCGCGATGGCGGAGGCCGGCGTGCCGACCGAGCGCCGCGTGTTCGGCGCCGGTCACTTCCTGCGGCCCATGTTCGTGCAGTTCCAGCGCTGCACGCGCGTGCTGATCGAAGGGGTGACGATCAAGGATTCGCCGTGCTGGGCGATCCACCCGGTGCTTTGCCGGGACGTCACGGTGCGCGACGTGACCGTCTTCGGCCATGGTCCCAACACCGACGGCTGCGATCCCGAATCGGTGGAGCGGATGCTGATCGAGCGCTGTACCTTCGACACCGGCGACGACTGCATCGCCATCAAGTCGGGCCGCGATGCCGATGGCAGGCGGATCGGCGTGCCGACGCGGGACGTGACCGTGCGCGACTGCACGATGCGCGCCGGGCATGGTGGCGTCACCATCGGCAGCGAGATGTCGGGCGGGGTGTTCGACGTGCTGGTCGAGCGCTGTACGATGAGTTCGCCCGATCTTTGGTATGGGCTCCGGATCAAGACGAGTCCGCGCCGCGGCGGCCGGATCGCGGGCATCCTCTTTCGCGACATCGCGGTCGGGAGGGTGGCACGCGCCGCAATCGGTTGCGATTTCAGCTATGAGGGGGTGGACGGTCCCTACCCGCCCAGCGTCCAAGACATCACAGTCGAGCGGCTGCACGCGATCGATGCCGAGCGCGTGCTGGAGCTGCATGGCATTCCCGGCACGCCGGTGACCGGCCTTTCGCTCCGCGATTGCCGGTTCGACCGGGTGCGCCAGCCCGACATCCTGGACCACGCCGCGCCCGTGGCGATCGAGCGCGTGCGCATCGCCGGCCGCCTGACGGGGTCGCAGCCCTAACGCATGCCCTGTCGGGTCGCGCGTATCGGCATTGCCCGCAGCGCGCCGGCAACCGCGTCGCGCAACGGCTTGGCACGCATTGCGGTGTCGTAAGGGAGCGGGCGCTTGGGCAGGCCATCCGCGCGCGGCGAGGTGCCCTGCAACCAGCTATACCGGTCCGAAAGACCCCAACACATCAGCGTATCGACCTGCGGATGGGACAGAGTGACGTCGAGATAGGCACCGGCCAGTTCCCCCACCGCCTGGTCGCGCACGGCGATGTCTGCCGGCAGGCCCTTGTCGTTGACGTCGAACTCGGTGATCAGCAGCCCGAAGCCCATGGCCGTCACCGCATCGAGGAAACTGCGCCATTCTTCGGTCTGCCGGCCGAGCGTCGTGGCGACGCCCGCACCGTTGCTGCCGATATGCCCCTGAATGCCGAGCGCATCGACGGGCACGTTCCGCGCCTTCAGCTCGCCCAGCAGCTTGAGCACTGCGGCACGGTGGAGTGCGCTGCTCGCGGCCCAGCTCATATAGTCGTTATAAACCAGCTGCGCGCGCGGCGCGGCCTGGCGCGCCGCATGGAAGGCGAGCGCGATAGTCTCGATCGTGCCGCCGATCGCACGCGACAGGCTCGTCTCGCGCAGGGTGCCGGTCTTCTCGTCGATCGCCTCGTTGACCACGTCGAAGCTGTGGACGACGTCGGCGTAGCGGCCCGCCACCTTGGTGACGTGTTCGGTCAGCATCTTCTCGCCCGCCACGCGCGGCTGGCTGCCGAAGTCATGCGCCGTTAGCCACTCGGGCGTCCAACGCGGATGCTGCCACAGCAGATTATGGCCTCGAACGCCCAGATTGTGCGCCTTCGCCCACGCGACCAACCGGTCAGCAGGCGCAAAATCGAACTGATCGGCCGACGGGCGCAGGACGCCCCACTTCATATCGTTCTCGGGCACGATCAACCCGCACTGTGCCGCGATCAGTGTGCGATACGCCGGATCGGCGAATCCGCCCTCCAGAGTCCCCGGCTTGCCGAGCCCAAGCGCGCTACCGAAACGCATCCCCCGGGCCTTGGCGAGCGTGTCGAGCGACGGCACGACCTGCGCATCGGCCGCCGCTGCGGATATGAGCGACGGGAGCGCGAGCGTTGCGCCTGCGGCCGCGACGAACTGGCGGCGGTCCATCATGCCGCCACCCGCTTGGCTGGCCAGACGGAAGATGGGGCATCCAGCCGATAGGCCTTGCGCACGAGGTTATAGGTCAGATCGACCGCCAGTTCCTGCGCGTCATCATCCCCCAACCGCCCCTCGGCGACGAGCCGGGCGAGGAATCCACAATCGACACGTCGCGCGACATCGTGCCGCGCCGGGATCGACAGGAACGCGCGCGTGTCGTCGTTGAAGCCGACGGTGTTGTAAAAGCCGGCCGACTCGGTCGTCATCTCGCGGAAGCGGCGCATGCCCTCGGGCGAATCGTGAAACCACCAGGCGGGTCCGAGCTTGAGGCAGGGATAATGGCCCGCCAGCGGTGCCAGTTCGCGTGCGTAGCTCGTCTCGTCCAGCGTGAAGAGAATGATCGACAGATCGCGCTCGTTGCCGAAAGCATCGAGCAACGGTTTCAGCGCGTGGACGTAATCGGTGCGGCCGGGGATGTCCGCGCCCTTGTCGCGGCCATAGGCACCATGCAGCCAGCGATTGTGGTTCCGTACCGAGCCGGGGTGGATCTGCATCACCAAGCCGTCGTCGAGGCTCATCCGTGCCATCTCGGTCAGCATCTGCGCGCGGAACAGTTCGGCATCGGCCAAGGTCCAGTCGTCCCGCATCACCTTGGCGAACAGCGCCTCGCTTTCGGCATCCGAAAGGTTCGCGGTGGCGGCGGTCGGGTGGCCGTGGTCGCTCGACGTGGCGCCCATTGCGATGAACGCGGCGCGGCGCGCGCGATGCGCGGCAAGATAGCCGCGCCAGTCCATCACATCCTCGCCGGTAAGTTCCGCAAAGCGCGCCAGCGCTGCGCGGAAATCCTCGTGCTCGGGATCGATCACAGCGTCCGGACGGTACGCAGTGATGACGCGGCCCTTCCACCCCGACGCGCGGATCGCCTCATGATGCTCCAGCGTGTCATGCGCGCCCTCGGTGGTGGCAATTACCTCGATTCCGAAGCGCTCGTACAGCGCACGCGGGCGAAAGGCAGGCGTAGCAAGGAGTTCACCAACCCGGTCGAAATAGAAATCGGCCGTGTCGGCATCCAGCTTCACCTCAAAGCCGAACACTTCGACAAAGACATGGTCGAGCCACAACCGCGAGGGCGTGCCGCGGAACAGATGCTGATGCTGTGCGAACAGCCTCCAGGCCGCACGCGGGTCGGTATCTGCCGGCTTACCGTGCGCGGGAATTCCCAGAGCCTCGAGCGACAGCCCTTGCGAATAGAGCATCCGAAACAAATAATGATCCGGCTGGAGCAGCAGCTCACTCGCGTTGTTCCAGGGCTGGTCATACGCGAACCAGCGCGGATCGGTGTGGCCGTGCGGCGATACGATCGGCAATGTCGCGATGCTGCCGTACAGCGCGCGCGCTATGTCGCGGGTTCGCGAATCCGCAGGAAAAAGGCGATCGGAGTCGAGGCGGAGCGGAGCGGTCACGAAGCTTGTTCCTTTCAGGAGAATGATTATGCCAGCGTTGGCACGATCGTCGGCGGCATTACAAGCGCGGCGGCTTTTTTGCGAGGAAACACCCTGATGATCCGGCAGACGACGAAGTCCATGCTCGCGGCGGTAATAGCCGGCCTAACGGTCGTGGGGGCAGTCTCGGGGGCCGTCGCCGCAATTCCGATCGATCGGCATGCCTTGGTGGCGCGCCACGCGATCACCTTCGACGCGATCGATCCCCATGCTCCCGTCATGCTCGGCAACGGAGAACTCGGCTTTACCGCAGATATTACGGGATTGCAGACCTTCCCGGAACGCTACGCGCCGCAAGCGCCGCTGCTGACGATGGCGCAATGGGCATGGCACAGCTTCCCCAATGTAAAGGGATATACAGCGAAGGACGGCGAGACCGGAGTGCCGGTGCCCGGTCGCGGGACCGAGCCCTTTGCCTATATCCGCGATTTAAGTGCCCAGACACCGGCGGTCGCTTGGCTGCGCGAGAACCCGCACCGTTTTTCGCTCGGCAAGATCGCGCTGGCGATGCGGCATGCCGACGGGCGTGCGGTTCGGTTCGAGGATTTGCACGCGACGACTCAGCGCCTCGATCTCTGGACGGGAACGCTGGTCAGCCACTTCATGCTCGACGGGCAGCCCGTCACCGTCACCACGCGAGTCGCCTGGCCGCAGGATTCGGTGATCGTTTCGATCGACTCG
>Ga0160428_1000784_pt1 | contig 30159 bp, 30 predicted proteins | sample SolpanmetagenomM_FD_108198 | JGI IMG/M metagenome (GOLD analysis project Ga0160428, IMG submission 108198) | Solar panel surface microbial communities from Lawrence Berkeley National Laboratory, California, USA - M | ecosystem: Engineered > Built environment > Solar panel > Unclassified ... | reverse complement strand
GCAAACTTCTCATCGACCTGGATATCTGCTGGGATGCGGCTGAAAGGTACATTCTCTTTTTTCAACCGCTTGAGGTTCTCCATTGTCGCTGGGATGACCTGCTTCTCGCCAGCTTCATCGTCGTCGTCGTTGCGCTTGCGCTTCTTGTCGTCGACAGGCTTGGCGAACACGAGAACATCAGAGGTGGTCTTGGCTTCTGAGTTCGGAGCAGAGATGGTTGTGCTGGTTGCGGATGCGGAGGAACTGCTTCGAGATGCAGGTAGCTTCTTTGTGGCGGGCGCGTCGTTGTCGCTGTCTGAACTCGATTCGTCTTCTGATGATGAAGAGGACTTGTCACTTTCTTCACTTTCCGAAGATGATTTCTCGTCTGACGAGGATGATGACTTCGAGCTTGAATCGTCTTTCATGACTACATCTTTCTTTCCAGCTGGCTTTGCAGCAGCCTTTGACTTCTTGGCGATAGGTGCAGCTCCTGCTTCGTCGTCCGAAGAGTCTGACTCTGATTCTGAGGATGAAGATTCTGATTCTGATTCCGATTCTGATTCTGATTCTGATTCCGAGCTAGTATCATCTTTCTTTGCTTTCTTGTCTTCCTTGTTGGCCGGCGCTGGTGCAGGTGCAGGTGCAGCCTTTGCAGCCTTGGATGACTTTGCTGGTGCTGTAACCTCTTCCTCATCATCCGAAGATTCTGATTCTGATTCTGAAGACTCCTCTTCCGAACTAGACCCTTCCTTCTTCGTCGTTTTCGTCTTCTTTGATGTAGCTGGTGCGGAAACTTCTTGCTTCTTAGACTTCTTGATTGCTGGCACCGCCTCAACCTCCTCCTCTGAAGATTCCGACTCGGAGCTGGATGAATCACTCTCCTCCTCATCGCTTGACGAAGACTTGGCAGAAGCTGATCGTTTGCGCTTGACGGTTGTAGTTGGAGGTATCACAACAGCTTTTGACAGTGTAACTTTTCGTGCTTTTGCGTCTGACTGGCTCTCCTCATCGCTCTCACTCTCACTATCCTCCTCGCTTCCATTTTCACTCTCGCTCTCATCTTCAGAGCTGCTTTCTGCTGATGACTCCTCTGCCTTCTTCTCAGCCTTGGTGTCTGTCTTCTGAGCCTTTTGCCATTGACTAAAGATCTCCACCAGGCCTGGTAAATCTTTCGCACTGCTTTCCCAATTTCCTTGCTTCTTGTTTGCCTTTAGATTCTTGGCTGCCTTTGGAAAATCGTGTATTTCGAGGAAGGAGTGGACGAGATCTAGAAGAGCGGGAGGAAGGGTAGAATCTGACATGATGGCGATGTGTTAGTGGTCGTGGTAATGTGATGTTGTTTGACGTAAATGTGAAACCGAAAGTTTTTTGTTTAAACAAGGGCTTCGGAGCTAAAACCGGTAAATCCGGGGAGCTCTTGGCGACCTGGGACGTCGACGCGATGCTCTTAAGTAACATGACTCAATCGAAGACTCTTGCATCCTGTGTTTTGCTGGCCGACTTACGCCTTGAGTGACCTGGGCGACATGCCTGATTATAGCTATTGCGCTGGTAGATAAGACTCAGCGACACATTACGAGACACGACATCAATACGACTATACACGGCTGCACAAGACGCTTGAATGAACATAGAAGACAGCACTCAGAGTCGAGCGACAGCAGCGAGTTTGGCATAGTCCCTTCTCTCACTTTACCATGAATCCCGCCAATGGAGCATATCCTAGGGGACCAGAACAACCCAATGGCAGCTTCTTCAACCAGCGCGGCGCGGTTCCAGCTCCAACTCAAGGCGTACCTCCCTCAAGACCACTTCAAACAGCCAACGCTCAAGTCAGTCGAGCTGAAAGATTCGAAAGAGAGAAACAGCGACTTATAGAATCATGTTTCAGCAAAATCGACGAGCGAGGCCAGCTTAGAGAATCCTACATAACACATATCCGTATTGAGGAAGATGCCATGTATCAATCCAGTCCGCCGCCTCCAGACGCTTCCAAACAGCATAAGAAACAACGAGTGATAGTTATAGCGGTCAAGAACACGGCTCTTGTGCAAATGCATAAGGCGCGAGAGAACGATGATGGCACGTTCCAGATTGGTAAAACGTGGCCATTCGATGAGTTACAAGCTGTACAGGTGTATTCACCCGCCACAGCAAGAACACCCCAAGAGCAGCAGTTTGCTAGATATGCTGGTGACGCTGGTTTGACTGTGATCATGACGAAGCCGTACTACTGGAGGTGTAACAATGTTCAAGAGAAGGATTTCTTCGTGGGCAGCTTGGTCCGAATCTACCACAGATATGCTCACCGGTTGCCAAATCTCATCGGTTTTACTCAACAAGAAACTCAGCAACTTACAGCCTCAGTTGCTGCGATACCACCAGGTTCACGTCCTCAGATGGGTCAGACTGGTCCACCAAGACCGCAACAGCAGCCACAGGGGATATCAAACAGTCCGCATAACAGTATGGCCTCGTCGAACATGAGTATGGCAACACAGGATATGGCAGGAACCCCACCACCACTCAGAACCTCGCAAGGACGACCCAGTCAACCACTCAGTATGCCCCCAGAACGTGACTCGAGATCTTTTCAACAGACCCCATCCCCGACTGCTAGATTCCAGCCGCAACCAGCTCAACAAGTGCTACAGCAACAGCAGCCGCCACCACAGCAACAGCAATACTCTCAACCGCAACAGCAATATACTCAACCACAGCCACAGCCACAGCCGCCGCCACAAATGCAGTTCCCACCCCAACAAAGCCGAACTCTTCACACTGCGATAGCACCGTCACAGGGCTCCGAAACAGGGTTTGACGGCACGAACAATCGGAGACCTAGTCAGCCACTGGCCCCATCTCAGCCACAACTCCCACCTCTTATGACTAGTAGCCATGTACCACCAGTCGCCAGCAATGTCATGTCTGCGATATCACCTTCATCGGTATCTCCGGGTACACAGAACCTCTTATCGGCGACTACTTCAAGATGGCGGCCGGAGGGCGTGACCCCTGCTCCTCCACGTTCGTTCACCGAAAGCCCAGGAAGTGAGCATTCTCCTGGGACGACCTCTCCACCACCAAAACTTGATGCGCAGGCTCAGATTGTGCCAGAGCGACGACGGCCACCATTGCTAGACGGCGCTGCCGCGGAGAGCCAAAGATCGTTTCGCAACGCGCCAGATGGGTTCGAGCCTTCTCCACTGGGGACGCAACCTCCGATGCAGATTCCTACCCGTGAGGTGAACTACAACAACACTCCCCTTCCAGAAGTGCGTCCCTTGCGAACGTCAGGCAATTATAGCTCGCCGCAAAAGCCACAAGCACCAGCAGCTGCGCCGCAAGAGATCAGCCGGCCATTGAGTCCTACTCCAGAAGTTAAGCGTCCTCAAAGTCCTGATGCTGCATCAGTGCACTCGAACAACAGCAGGGACGAGCGACAGTATCGACCCGGGCTAGGCCCAATGACAAAGTCGTCGGCTGACACTGCCAACAAGCTACGCAAAGCTGCGACCGCGCTCAATGCTTTCAAGCCCCGAGCTGGAGGCGCTGGTGAGCGGCTTTTGGGTGTTAAAGCTGCTGCTACTGATGAGCCGGACGGCGTGACTCGAGTTGTTCCTGCACCACTCAGCCGTAGCGCCACGCCACAAGATGCTGTGCCTACCTTGAAGTCGCTCAATGGAGTTGACAGCAATGTCCGTCCTTTGTCGCTTCGAATTGACAAACAGTCAACTCCAGCACCGAATGGTGCCATTAGCCCAGCCTCACCAACAGGTCCGCCGCAGCCTGCTACTTTGAGTGTGCCAACGGTGGAGTTCAGTAACGAGCAGAACACGAAACGCGTATCCAAAATCAGTGCACCCAAGCCAAGGCGACAAACCGACTTCTTCACAAAGTCGCTTGTGGCTATGCAAATTGATAGCAGTCTTGTGAATGGTCAGCACTTAGAGTATGAAGCGGTACTCTCTGAGTTCAACTGGGACACCAACCTACTTCAAACGAAGCAGATTGACGTGTTGAAGACTAATCTTCGCCGCGACATTGCTCGTCTTGAAGCTGGAAGCTGGCTTGGAGACTCTGACCACAAGGATGACAGGGTGGCCATGGTTGAGCAACTTCTCAATCAATCTATCGAGGAATGTGATCAGATGGAGGGCTTGCTGACGCTCTACAGTGTCGAATTGAGTGTAAGTTGTACTATTTAGACTTTCAGCAGGATAAACTGACCAATTTATAGACACTCAATGAGGACGTCGCCTATATCGAAGCACAAAGTCAAGGTCTGCAGGTGCAAACTGCAAACCAAAAGTTGCTGCACAACGAGCTGCAGAGTCTGATTGCAACGATTTCACTGGATACATCTCAGCTGGAGCCATTGAGAAGAGCACCTCTTGGTGACCTGCAAGGCTTGGAAGCAATCGAAGAATCTCTGCTGCTACTTTACAGAGCACTTCAGACTATAGATCCAGCTTTACTTGGTGGCGTGAACGTCCAAGGCAGGAAAGATGAGCAGGCCTTGTCTAGTATGAGGGCACTGCAAGAGAAGAAGTCTCTGTATCTTCAAGAAGCCCATGAATTCCTTGCACGGATACGCAAATATGCCGAGCCAACATTTGCTATGGCTTTCCAGAAAGCGAAGGAGTCTCTCAGCCGCAACTCAACATCTTCCCGTACGTCACATGTTGATCTCACTGCTCACGACATAGCCAGAGGATCGTTGTGGCAAATGAAACCGCTCATGATCTTCGCGGAGGAGATCGACCGAAATGCCTGGGAAGACATCATTGCAACATACGTAACCCAAGCGAGAGGAACATATCAAACCGAGATTTCGGAAATGATAGCTCAGTGGAAGAAGGGCACCAGAGCACCTGGTAGCGAAGAACAAGATGCTCTTTTCACAGCCCAAGAGAAAGAGGTAGATGGGCTTGCAGGCACAGCAAGACGACTTACTGTGAAACGTAGTCAGACCCTGGCGAGAATGACGCGATCTGCAGCGGTCGAAAAGCGTGCCGCTATCAACAAAAATCAAGAGAACAAGCAGCCTCATGAAGCATTTGCTGGCGCTCTTGAAGAAACCGTACCACTGATCTTTACAGAACAGAACTTCATTGTCGACTTCTTCCATTCCAAAACGCTCGAGTCAACAGATTTCGTTGAGGCAGTGACTGCATCAAGACCAGCAGAACGACGAGGCACGAACCTACTGGCTCCTCGGAGACTGATCGAGGGCGATCGAGCAATGAGCCAGAAGCTTCGAGGGTTGATGGAAGGAGTATTTCCGACATGGCAGACCGAGCTATCTGGCTTGCTAGAGTGGGCTTTGGCTGATCCTTTGTAAGTCCAAATTAGACATCTCGAAGTGAATATCACACTAACAACCCGATAGCCAAGGAGTCGGCATACTTTGTGCGCTCGAGCGAAAACGCCTTGAACTGGAGGACACCAACCAGGAGTTCATCGTCCGCTCTATTAACAAACTCTACGAAAGACTTAGTATCTCGTTCAACCAATTCGTAGATGGCCAAATCCGTGCGATCGACGAGACCAAAGTCAAAATCAACAAGCGCAAGGGTGTCATTGCCTTTATCAAAGTTTTTCCTAATTTCGCCACTATTGTCGAGAGCATGCTTCCTCCCGCCGATGGTCCGGAGCGGTTAGAAACTCGATCAATGGTTGATGAAGCCTACAGCAAGATCATACGCTTAATGTTTGACAGTCTCAAGACAATAGCAAGAGGTACACCAGCTGCAGCTGCTCCAGCTTCGAATGCTGATCCAGAAGACAAAGAAGCTCTCAACCACCATATCCTGCTAATCGAGAACATGTTCCACTTCTATAACGAACTTGACGAGCATGGTGATCCTGTTCTTGGGGAATGGCGAGGCAAAGCTATGCTCATGATGTCTGAACATCAAGAACTGTATCTCAACGCCATCATCCGTCGTCCACTAGGCAAACTGCTCGATTTCCTCGACAGCGTAGAGAACTTGATCGGAAGAGGCGTCGCTCCAGCAAGCATACCGTCTTCACATCTCAACCACTCCCGCAGCGTCTACAAGAAGATCCTGAACTCGTATGATGCGAAGGAAATAAAGAGGGGCATCGACACGCTCAGGAAGAGGATTGACAAGCACTTTGGCGAGGCTGATGATGCTGCTATTAGTGCTGAGCTGATTAAGAGGATAACGTCGGAGTGTGAGAGGAAGTATAATGATGTACATGAACGGGCTACGAGGGCGGCGGGTGAGATATATGAAGGAAGTTTGCAGGTTGAGTTTACGAAGCAGGATGTTGGACATGCGTTTAGGAGGTAGATGTTAAGGCGTGAGTCTGGGGTTTGGAAAAAGGGTTGAATGGTCGGGTTTGCCATGTCAATGGTGCCTATGTATTGGTAGATATGTATCTTCATGTTATGTGAGAGAAGAATTGATGACGAAGAGCGATATGTTGCATGTCTTCGTCTAGACCCCCTGCCTCTGCCTCTTCCATATGGCCGCGGCCGAAGTTCCGGTCGAGACGCTGAGCATTGGCTGGCTCAACTTCTAAGATACGACAAGAACAACTTGTACTGCCCGACATCTTCCGGACTCTGGAGCTTTCTTATAAAGTACCTATAAAACACGTCGAGACCCTCAATTGCGTACATTGAGCACGTCCGTTGTCTTTGTCCAAGAATATCCAGAATCACATTCGACTACCCCTCCATCTCGACCTGACTTACCCCCACCTCGTCCCCCATCTCACCCAAAAACAACTGAGAATATGGCACAAGAAGAAAAGGTCAACGTGGACATTATCACGCTCACGAGGTTCTTGACGGAAGAGCAGACCAAAATCAAGGAAGCAACTGGTGACTTTACGTGAGTTGAAAGAGATACTGAAGAACCCAGACCTCGGCAACTGACGGTGGCATTAGTTTACTCTGCCATGCTCTGCAGTTCGCTTTCAAGAGTATTGCATACTATATCAGAAGAGCAACCTTGATCAACGTAGGCTCCTCCCTGCGCTCACGACAACTTTCAGCTAACACGTCTTTCTCCAGCTTACCGGCCTAGCGGGATCTGCCAATGTCACTGGCGATGACCAAAAAAAGCTCGACATCATCGGCAACGACATCTTCGTCAACGCTATGAAGTCCTCCGGTCGTGTTCGTCTCCTCATATCTGAAGAAGAAGAAGAAGCTATCGTCTTCGATGAATACCCCAACGCCCGCTACGCCGTGGTCTGCGATCCCATCGACGGTTCTTCCAACCTCGACGCTGGTGTCTCTGTCGGCACCATCTTCGGTGTCTTCAAGCTACCTGAGGGCGCCAAGGGCACAAAAGAGGAGGTTCTGCTCCCTGGTACCGAGCTTGTTGCTGCAGGATTCACCATGTACGGAGCTTCAGCACAATTGGTCATCACAATGAAGGGAGGTCCCGTCACTGGTTTCACCATGGACAATGCGCTTGGAGAGTTTATCCTCACACACCCGGATATGAAGATTCCCAAGAGCAGGTCAATCTACTCGGTCAATGAAGGAAACTCACTGTATTGGGAAGAGCCTGTCAAGGAGTACATCAACAGCTTGAAGTACCCCGCGGAGAAGAGCGGAAAGCCGTACAGTGGAAGATACATTGGATCTATGGTGGCAGATGCTTACAGGACATTGTTGTATGGAGGTGTCTTTGCATACCCAGCGGATAAGAAGAGCCCCAAGGGCAAGCTGAGAATACTGTACGAGTGTGCGCCAATGGCTATGGTGTTTGAGAATGGTGAGTGCTTCAAGTGTGTAGAAGATGACTTTGGACAGGATGCTGACGTTCTTTTGCAGCTGGTGGCCAGGCTGTTGACAGTAACATGAACCGCCTGTTAACGGTGGTGCCTGAGCATATTCAGTGAGTATATAGCTCGACCTTTTAGATAACCTGCGCTAACAAATCTGCTAGTGACCGATCTGGTGTCTTCCTTGGATCATACGACGAAGTACAGAAGTGCATTGATGTTCACAAGAAGCACGGTGTTACTGGGAAATGAACAGCAGCTCGAATGGAGGTCACGAGGAAGAGTCTTGGATCAGAGCTGAGAACTGACCTTGGGAGTGTAGAGCATCAGTAGTGTATGAAATTGGTAACGACAGCACGCAGCACGACAGGCGGCCCCCAATGTAGCTAGCCATATGTGCTTCCTTATATATTAGTATAGCATTATTAAGACAATCAACAAGCATACGCATCTATGATTAAGGGCGTGCTCGACAACTCGATGATCACTCGCTCCTACCGTCGGCCGGCTCAGCGTCACATGCAAAACAAGAAAAGCTGTGCGATGGAATTGTTTTCTTTCTCCCTCTTCTCTTCTTGCTACCCAACCCACCAACCCCATCCATCTCAATCTCGCCTGCGAAGAGTGTTGCTTTCACTTCTTCGTCCGTCCTCTCCCAGAAAATCAGCCAAAAAAACTTGAAAAATCAATCAAAATCCTTTCCGTCTTCCGGTCAGTAAGCGCGCAAGTCAAAGTCAAGATCTTCGGACAACAAACGAGCAAGGAAAATATCGACATCGGGGCTGACAGTGTCGTTCTTGTAGTTAGCCAGTCCTAGCTTCGGAGTCGTTTGCAAGATCTTTTTGTGAAAGCAGATAATCTTGTCGAGTCTACTCATCCTTCACCACTCTCATTCTCAAACGATCATTTCACAGATGTTAGTTCACTCGATCCATTACGCGCATGTCTGAGGTCGCGTGCGGTTGTGCGAGGACAGAAGACAAGCTTGGACTGCGCTGATCACATCTTCGTCTAGCACTACAACAGAAATTTGCAATGGCCTCTGCTACCTCTCCCGTTGCTACTCCTGCTGAGCAGGCCACCTCTCCCGCCGTCAATGGCACTACCATCAACACCGACACTGCCAACGAGAACTTCCGCTCCGAAGATGTCGCTACTCCCAACTCCGCCGCCCCCTCCACCGCTCACCAGAACTCCGCCTCTCTTTATGTTGGAGAGCTCGACTTCTCCGTCACCGAAGCTATGCTTTTCGAGCTCTTCTCTTCCATCGGCCAAGTCGCCTCCATTCGTGTCTGCCGTGACGCCATCACCCGTCGCTCCCTCGGCTACGCCTACGTCAACTACAACAGCGCAGTAGATGGCGAGCGCGCTCTTGAAGAACTCAACTATACCTTGATCAAGGGCAAGCCTTGCCGCATCATGTGGTCTCAGCGCGACCCTGCTCTTCGCAAAACCGGTCAGGGCAACGTCTTCATCAAGAACTTGGACTCTGCCATTGACAACAAGGCCCTTCACGACACCTTTGCTGCTTTCGGACCCATTCTCAGCTGCAAGGTTGCTGTTGACGAGATGTCCCAGTCCAAGGGCTATGGTTTCGTTCACTACGAGACTGCTGAAGCCGCCAACAACGCTATCAAGCACGTTAATGGCATGTTGCTCAACGAGAAGAAGGTGTTTGTCGGTCACCACATCGCAAAGAAGGATCGCATGAGCAAGTTTGAGGAAATGAAGGCCAACTTCACCAACATCTTCGTCAAGAACATTAGCCTTGATGCGACTGAAGAGGAGTTCCGCGAGCTTTTCGAGAAGCATGGAGAGGTCACATCTGCCAGCTTGGCCAATGATGAATCTGGCAAGAGCCGTGGTTTCGGTTTCGTCAACTTCATCGACCACGAAGATGCTTACAGAGCTGTCGAGGCTCTTCACGACTCTGACTTCAAGGGTCAGAGGTTGTACGTCGGTCGTGCGCAGAAGAAGCACGAGCGTGAGGAAGAGCTCCGCAAGCAATACGAGGCACAGCGTGTTGAAAAGGCATCCAAGTACCAGGGTGTCAACCTCTACGTCAAGAACCTTGCGGATGAGGTTGACGATGAGGAGCTCCGCTCGATCTTCGCTCCCTTTGGTGCCATCACCTCCGCCAAGGTTATGCGCGACACTTCACCCGTCGATGATGACAGCTCTGCTGAGGCCGTGGAGAAGGCCGAGAAGAAGGAGGGCGAGAAGCCTGAGGAAGAGAAGGAAAAGGCCGAGGAGGAAGGCCAGGAGAAGACCATCAAGGGGGAGAAGCGTGTGCTCGGCAAGTCCAAGGGCTTCGGTTTCGTCTGCTTTGGCAACCCTGATGAGGCCACCAAGGCTGTTACTGAGATGAACCAGAAGATGATTCACAACAAGCCTCTCTATGTAGCTTTGGCTCAACGCAAGGATATTCGCCGCAACCAGCTTGAGGCTAGCATCCAGGCTCGCAACCAGCTCCGCATGCAGCAGGCTGCCGCTGCTGCTGGTATGCCCAACCAGCCCTTCATGGCTCCTCAGATGTTCTATGGTCAACAGCCTGGCTTCATGCCTCCAGGAGGTCGTGGTCAGATGCCCTTTGCTGGTATGCCTCAAGGTGGTCGCGGCGGTGCTTTCCCTGGTATGGCTCAGGGTGGTCGTGGTGGTCCCATGGGCCAGATGCCTCCTATGTACGGCATGCCTCCCAACATGCCTCCCGGAGCTTTCCCTGGTCCTTATGGCGCCAACCCTCAATACCTTGCTCAGCTCGCTCAAGCTCAGGCTGCGGCCATGGGTGGACGTGGTGCTCAGCGCGGCGGTATGCCTCCCATGATGGGTATGCCTCCCCAGATGTTGGCTGGTATGCGTGGCGGTCAAGGCTTTCCTCCTCAGGGCCGTGGTCAAAACAGGCAAGGTCCTTACGGAGGATACCCTGGTGCTCGTGGTGGTATGCCTCCTCAGATGCAGCAGCAGTCTGGTAGCAACGTTGACATGGATGCTCTCAACGCTGCTCCTCCTGCTCAGCAGAAGCAGATGCTTGGTGAAGCTCTGTATCCCAAGATCCACGAGCAGAACCCAGAACTTGCTGGCAAGATCACCGGCATGCTTCTTGAGATGGAGAATGCAGAACTCCTTGCTCTGTAAGTCGCCTTTGCACTCTCATTGGCTGGTAAACCGAACTAACAATTTCACAGTACGACTGACGACAACGCCTTGCGCAACAAGGTCAACGAGGCTATGAATGTTTACAATGAGTATGTCAAGGGTAGAGACGACTCATCCGAGCCCAGGCTTGAGTCCAACGGTACTGGCGAAAACGCAAAGCCCGAAGAAGCATCTGCTTAAAGGCTGCCTTGACTTTTTTTGTTTCTTTTATGATTATCTGTCTTTGATACCCACTACTATCGAACCAAGCAAGTACGCCGCTTACACTTTACATCTCGCCACACGACCTCTCACAGCTACTCGTCATCAACTGCCTTTATTACAGACTTGCCACATGTGTCCTCACCACCATCTTGCATCATTGCATAATACTTCTGCCAGGCTTCTCGGTCTAGCAGCACCACAGCGTCGCGTTGTTCGCGCATATGTCTTTCTGGTCAATAGCATTTCTTGCGTCAGCCTTCTTTACTGCAGCATGTTATGTTTAGCATTTTATGCGTTAGCCGCGTCCTGCGCACTTTGATGAAGCTCTTTTGAGATGGAGCAAAAAGAGATGGTTCTGATATTATAGGATTCGCAGGAGCATGTTTTATTGTGAAAAGGTCTGGACGAGGTGAGGGAGTGAATAATAATAGCTACAAGATAGTTATTATGGGTTGAGTTGCTTGCAGTTCGCTACTATAGCTATAATTGACTGTTATTTTAGTTTTCTTCATGCTTCGAATTGGCCGATGATGAATGATGGTTGCTGCAATGTTGTGCATTTCATAAGCTCATTCACTGCCCGGCTCGACGTATAAAATGCTGTAGAGTTGCATTCTTGCCTTCCCGCTGTTACTAGTACATCAGTGGCACCTCCCAAAAAAACGCTCTTTCCAGACTACGTTGTCGTTCACAAATATGTGATGAGATCAATATATTCTCCAATCTTCAGCTTCCTCTGAAATCACTTTCTGTGCCCACGACCTGGAGTGCGTCTCTGCTCTTCTGAACCGAGCTCTCGATCGGAACTTAATATTTTTATCATCTGTGACTATTTGTGTGTATCTTTCGCCAACCTCTGCCAACCCTTGGCGATGTCCACCAGAGCAATGTGGCTTTTACGAAAAGATAAGAGAAGCTGGCCAAGTAGCTTTGCTTTGCTTGCGACATAAGGTACCCTGACAAGACAGGCTTGTCAAGACAAGACACCTCTTGTGTTGATTAAGACTTGACAAAAAGCACAAAGGAATGAGAGGTGATTACAGTAAGAGAGACGGAGAGAACGCCTAATATTCTGTCTATCGGCATTGACTTTATCAGCCGTTCATGGTAGTCGACTAATCAACTTTTGGCCTCTATCATCCCGGACCGTATCTCATCACACAGACAATTTCAACTTGCGCTGATATCTCGGTCGATATTTCCTTACTATGGTGCGTGAAATCGCTTCCGGCTCCAGCCACTAGCGATTTAGAACGCCCTTCTGGATATTTTTGCTGTTATCAGCACAAGCCTTCCGAGGCTTTTCAACGAACGAATTTCGACTCAAAGAACGATGGGCACAATCCACTACAATCTAGGCGGTGGAGCCTTTCCAGGTCTATTCCCCGTAGTTATCGAGGGCAATCTCGAGGAAGATAGATAACCATGAATCGGCCCTACCACTTTCGTATCATTGTTATCATCTCGTCTTCTGTCTGTCTGGTGAAAGAAGTCTGCCCCTTGTGTAGACCATTTCTACCACCCCAAGATGGAGTCTTATGAATTGCGCGATCGCAGAGCATCTGCTACTCCAGGCCACAATCGTGCTGGACCTGCTGCATATGAGCTTGGTGTTGATCCTGATATGAAGGGACCGACTGGTAATGTCAGCGATGTCAAGTCTGCTTATGGTGCTGAGGGTAGTTCTGATGGCAATGATCCTGCGCCTGTGGTAGGCCAGGTTGGTGAGGTCAATGAGCTTAAGAGGAATTTGCATGGGAGGCATATGCAGATGATTGCTATTGGTAAGTTTGTGAAGCGATATGTGTGTCACGTGATGTCTGGAGAAAAGAAGAAGTGTTCTGCGTTGCTATTTTCAGTTCTTGAAGCATCAACCATGTTGTGGCTAACGTCGATGCAGGTGGTGCTATTGGTGCTGGTCTGTTTGTCGGTGCTGGTGGTGCTCTTAACTCTGGAGGTCCTGGCTCTCTCGTCATTTGTTTCATCATCATCGGGTAAGTAAGAGTGATATTTCTCATGCCATGTTCTTCTTCTTATCTATAGCTAATCCACTCTCGTCTCAGTGTCATGATTCTCATGATGATGCAAGCTCTCGGTGAACTCGCCGTCATGTATCCCGTCAACGGTGCCTTTTACACATACATCGTCCGATTCGTCGACCCTTCATGGGGTTTCGCCCTGGGATGGGAGTATACTATTCAATGGCTTACCATCTTACCTTTCGAGCTCACTGCTGCTGGTTTGACTATCAAATTCTGGAACGAAACTATCAATGTTGGTGTATGGATTGCTATATTCCTGGTCGCCCTTACTGCGATTCAATTCTTTGGTGTTCGTGGGTACGTCTCTCATCTTCTAGCTTACACGACTTTGTTTGTGCAAGACTAATCGCCGTTTTCTAGTTATGGTGAAGTTGAATTCGTACTTTCCATGTGCAAGATTTTGGCTTGTATTGGCTTGTAAGTGTTTATCACATTAACTGTACGTCAAGAATATCGTCTAACTTGCTACCGATAGCATCATATTCGGTATAGTAGATAACTGTGGAGGCATCAAGAGTGATCCCAGAGGTTATATTGGTGCCAAATACTGGCACGCGCCCTACGAACCCTTCAAGAACGGATTCAAGGGATTCTGCTCTGTTTTCGTCACTGCCTCGTTCGCTTTTGGAGGTACAGAGCTCACAGGTCTCGCTGCAGCTGAAGCAGAGAATCCCCGTGTTCAGGTAGGTCTTCCGTTACGCTATTGGTTTTATTTGTAGGAGAAGTAATATATTGTTCTAACGCTCGTGTTCAGATCCCAAAGGCTACAAGACAAGTATTCTGGCGCATCAGTTTCTTCTACGTCGTCAACCTATTTATCCTCGGCCTAATCGTCCCCGGAAACGACCCACGTCTCCTGGGAGCTTCAAACTCAAACACAAAGGACTCACCCTTCGTCATCGCCATCACAAACGCCGGCGTCAAAGGCCTGCCCTCCGTCTTCAACGCCGTCATCACCATCTCCGTCATCAGTGTCGCAAACTCCTGCACCTTCGCCTCCACACGCACCCTTCAAGCCCTAGCACTAAACGGCATGGCGCCGAAATTCCTCGCGTACGTTGACAAGAAGGGCCGCCCCATCCCTACCGTCATCCTGCAGTTGCTTTTCGGTCTACTGGCATTCGTCAACGAATCCAAGTCCGGCGGCAGCGTCTTCACCTGGCTGCTTGCTCTCTCCGGGCTCGCCAACTTCCTCGTCTACGGCTCAATTTGCCTCGCGCACATCCGGTTTCGCAGTGCGTGGAAGCTGCGCGGGCATCAAATTAGTGAACTCCCTTATCGCGCCACCTTTGGCATCTATGGGTCCTGGCTCGGCATGGCATTATGTTTCATCTGCCTTATCGCGCAGTTCTATACGGCTATGTGGCCGATCGGTGGCAGTCCTGATGCCGAAGGGTTCTTCGAATCGTACCTTGCGGCGCCGCTTGCGATTGGGCTGTATTTGGTCTGGAAAGTGTATAGTTATTTCAAGATTCCGGCGAATAAGCCCCTGTGGGTGCCCCTGGACAAAATTGATGTGTATACGGGCATGAGGACGGATCAGAGGAATGGGAGTGTGGTTGCGTTGCAGAAAGAGGAGGATGAGGCGTTGAAGAACCAGGGCTTGGGGAAGAAGGTACTTGGATGGTTGTTCTAAACCCGAGTTGAGAGTGTGAAAAAGCCAGCGTGGTGTGAGTGGGCGGATTTTTTGGATATGGAAGTGGTTGCCGGATAAGTTTTGGAACTCAAAGATGGCATATTTTAGCATCTTGTATAGAATTTATTTGGTTCTAGGTATTGGACTATAGAGAGTGTGTGTGTTCGTCGGGGAAACATGTAGGAATCACCTGCAGACTCGAATCATTGATGGTCTGTAGCACCGCTTGCGTTAGCCTCTCTATCATTCATACATAGCTCACGCAACCACAACGCCAATTCATGTATCGAGGACAGAAAGCCCTTACACCAAACACCAACAAAGAAAGACTGAGAGATACAGTTACTCACTTCATCTGGCCATCCCCGAGAGAGATGACAGACGATCCTAAAGTAGAAATATATATTGGTGCCCGGAGCAGCCTTCCATTTTTGCTTATACCTCGTATCTATCCAATTCATCATGCTCCGGACGATACACAAAGTAGTCAAACTTGGCAGGCAACGCTGTACCATTCAAGTCAGATGCGGCAACACCAACAAATGCACCCGTGACTATAACATGTTAGCGTTGGTAACCCGATACCATCGAGGAAAGGACGATACTCACAAGAACCATGCTCAGGGTGTCCACCACACTCATCCGACAAGATGGAAGCATCAAAGACAGGTCCGATATGCTTCAATTGCTCGCCCTCCAAGGCATACTTGAACTGCAACTTGGCGTTGCGAATCGACAAGGCCAGCTTGACTTTGCCAGTGTCGGGAATCTGCACATTCTCCGCGAACGGCGTATGTAAGTTGGCATGCGGGAACGACGCCTGCGAAGATTGGATCAGCAGTTCGCGCTTGCCGTCAGCATCTGCTGTAACTGTGATATAGAAGAAGTTGTAACGGCAGTAGTACGCCGTCAAGCCAGCAAACTGTCTCTCGTCTTCTGGCGAAAAGTCGATAACGGTTTCTGCATCATATGAGAAGTGCGTCTGCCGACGTGCGACTAGAGCTTGTTCGTACCACGACCCAATCGACTCGCGACCTGTTAGGACAAGCTGTCCACCTTGAAGGTTGAAAATGCGGTCGGTCTCGGGTGTTCGAAGCCACTGGAAGTCTTTGTGCAATTCCTTGTCGAAGGTGTAGCGTTGCTCAGCCCAGTATTTCGAGTCGTCTCGTGTGCCTGGAACTTCGACGGATAATGACGGCACAGGTCCATTCTTCACGTACAGCCAGTCGTCCTTCCAGTATGCTTCTTGTAGCGCTGTTTCACGACCGAGCACACAACGACGACGCTGGGTGATGGGTCGACCTGTCAAGTGTACGATGTACGTCTTGCCATCAGGTGTCTCTACGAAGTCACCATGTCCAGCGCGTTGCAGGGCATTATGCGGATGGTCCTTGGAAGTGATGATGTGCGTATCTGGGTGTTCCTCGAAAGGACCCCATACGGATTTCGAACGACACAAAGTCACTGCGTGATCGTATCCAGTACCACCTTCTGCAGTCAGCAGGTAGTAGTAGCCACCACGCTTATACATATGAGGACCCTCCACAAGGTCCAGCTTCGATCCGTGAAACACTGTCTTGCGTGGCCCAACAAGCTTTCCAGCTTCGGCATCATACTCTTGCACTCTGATACCTGCAAACATTCTTGGACGCCTGCGGTGATCCCACAGCATGTTCACAAAATACTTCTTGCCATCCTCGTCGTGGAAGAGAGACGGGTCAAAGCCGGAGGAGTTAACATGTACAGGATCAGACCAGGGACCCTCGATCTTTGGGGCAGTGACAATGTAATTGTGTGTGTCCTTGAATGAGCCGTCTTTCCGCTTGACGTCAGTGTAAACTAGCCAGAACTTGTTGTCGCTGTATGTCAAAGCAGGTGCCCAGACTCCGCATGAATCCGGCTCTCCTCGCATATCGAGTTGGGCTGCGCGGGTTAGTGGTCGACATACGAGCACCCAGTTTGCGAGGTCACGAGAGTGGTGGATTTGAACACCAGGGTACCTTAACCAGTTTGAGTATGTAGTGCGTAGAATATGGTAAGGATGGCACCTACCACTCGAAGGTTGACGTGGCGATCCTATGTGGTAGTCAGCACTAGATTGAAAGATTCAAAGTCACACTCGTCCCCGAGAGAGAGCCTCCGGGGACCACATCAAGATTTCACTCCTCAGGTTCAGCTCTTACCCTTTGGCACTATTCAGCCACATTCTCTACTGCTAGACATCAAATGTCTTCCAAAGCCAGTCGGAGTTACGAAAGGACGACAGTATCACTCGAAAGATTACACCAGAGTAGGACTTACCAATAATCCTCGCCAACGCGGCAGATATTTGGATCAGGATTGAAACCTGGCAAGATAGGGTTCAATACTTGAGGCATGATGTTGATATTAAAGAGGTACGGTTCAACGGGGTGTTTGTAGGACTGTGACTATACTCACGAGGGTATAAGATGAGAACGAGACGTAGTTGTAGTTGTAACTGTCCTTTACGGAGCATGACCAGCCTAAATGCGGACTAGGCAACTTGATTACCCGGAGGGGCTGCAGGGAATAGCCGACGACGACGACGTGGGGCCAATCTGAAACGCCAACTACAGCAACATCATCAAGAACAATACATCACCTGTTATGATTTCATCTGCGTAACATGAAAAGCTATGGGAAGAATCCCCTTGCTCCACCAAGCGTTGTTCAATGGTGCTACCTCCAATTCATACTCCTCATCATATTCACCACCTCACCCTCAAATCCCTTCCACTGCTCAATAACAGCCACAGTTCTGTCCCACGTCACACCTTTACTCAACGGAGTGGACGAATAGGCCCTCTGCACCCATTCCGCCACAGATATGATACCTCTAATTCCAGCCAGCAACCTATTGACGTTCGCATGGGAGAAATATGGACGATCGACGTCGCCGCAGGATATGAGCACAGCTTTATGATTATCCCATTCGCTCTCTCTGTGATTGATCGAGGACAATGGACAATGATCAGCTATTGTACCTATGCTTGAGCGATTCGCTAGTAAAGGGAACAAAGGTTGTGCGTACACCGAAAACCTGACTCTCCAGATCGCGCATAAGTTCGAAACAAGAATGATGTGGCTTTGTTGTCCTGACGATTGCACGAACAGGGATCATGAAGCCATTCGTGGAGCCGTACTCTGGGACTTTTTCTGCTCCGGCCAAGGCATGAAGGATTTCGTCGTCGAGGAGGTCGACGTAAGCTTGGTCGGCTGGGGTGAGGGGACTTTGGTCGTGTGTACGAAAGTATGACATTATTGGTGAGAAATAAAGAAAGGCAGAGTATTGTGGGTCGTCTTGGGGCCTTGGAGGAGAATGGGGTGGCTATTTATGCGAGGTGATTGTCTTATCGTGTGCAAGGTAGGACAAGTGCGACGCTGTGTATGCAGTAAGAGTTGTGTGATGAGCGTTTGCTGACCATGTAAGCGGTGTATTGCTCATTGTCACAGTAGAGTGGTGTCATTGTTGAATGGCAATTTGCATAAGCTGACTATCACCATCATACAGATATATCAAATCGTCGCTGACGTACAATCTTGACAGCGCACTAACCATCGACTCAAGCTGTTAGAAGAACACAACATGTGCGAGCAGCGCACCTGCCATGCTGACAGCTTGTTCTCGCTCATGATCTGTCCTCTGCCGTCTACTCGGACCTCTACGCATACCACACATGGACGTCTACTGACTGCTCCTCGTTCGCCCGGGCAAATGCAAAGCTGAAGTACTCTAACCAGAAATACGTTTGGTGAGACCAATCAGCCATTCTCCCTACGCGATGGGCCACGATCAATTTGCCTTCCCTTCCTCTCCAGTAGCACTCTCCTCCCAGGAGCACCAACTTCTGGTGCAGATTGGGCGACAACGCGCAAAGGTCGCTCGACAAGGTACTCTGCAGCAAGTTCCCTGCCTCTCTGTGGGTTCAGAGAAATCAGGTACTTTAGCATATCCTCGGCAACTTCCTCTCTTGCGTTGTCCATTACCCAGCCTGCATACCAGAGTACGGCTTTGCGCTCGAATCTGCTGATTCGAACACCAGCACTCCATTGGGTCCTGTTGCCTACTGTGGTGGGTATTAGTGCTTATTGTTGGAGGAAGGACATGTAAGAGGAGGTGGAAGGGAAGCGAAGAACAACTTACAGCAGACACGAGAGTACACGGAGTATGCTGGAGCGGGAAGGCTGTGTGTCTGGCAGAAGTCTACAAAGTGTGTCATCAGTAAGTGTACTTGAAGCGAAGAAAGAGAGAGAATGGTGACAACGACATACAGTGTAAAGCCCTCTGCCAGTGTGGTGCCAGCGTGTATAAGCGAGACTTTTCAGCGTCGCTCATATTCTTGGAGGAAGAAATAGTTGTTGTGCAAAGGCTGCTGAAGTATGAGCTATTATGTTTTGAGATCAAAAGAAGTTGGGCTCGGTTTTATACCTGCTGGAGTCTGTGCAACCCACCACTATGTCCCACAGCCACACCTGGCGGAAATATATATATAGTTGTGTGACCTGCATCGGACAATTGGACTGATGAGGCAGTTGCATGCGGTCATTGTCGTACGGGCTGCCGCTCTGACGTTGCTTCTCGATTGAAGCAGACGGTGGAAGGTCCGGTAGGTCAACGTTTAGAGTTCTCACGACTCCTCAGGCGCATCACGAGGAGGTTCAGTGCCTGAAGCTGATGATGAGAATACCGTTCATGAGTTCGTACGAGAGTGTGCTTAGACAGCCAGACCCTAGATGCTCATCGTACAAAGGCGAGTTTGCCACAGTCAGACGGCTGCTCTAGCGACGAAGTGTACCTCTCTGAATGTTGTCGGAATAGTAGAAGCGCCATAGTCCATGGCTACAGTGGACGCGTGCCATCTGCCTTAGATCTAGAGGACACCGACTGCTATTGATTGTCGGGGAACCCCTACGAAGCTCCTGCTCATGTGGAAAAACAGAGGCTGAAGGTCGTTTATCAATATAACATACTTAGTCTCTTCGAACTTCCTGGCAGGCGAGTGGGGAGACGAAAGCAAGATAACAGTTCAGTTAAGGCTAGACGTCGTACAATGGTGTTCATGTTTCTCAGACCTTGTGTAACCCGTTGATATTAGTGACTTACAATTCAATTTCGTCCTTTGAAAATTTGACCTGAAAACATCGTCCTGGTAGTGGATGATGAGAGTGAGCGAGAACCTTAGCGACGGCAGGCTTCATAGAGAGGATACGACAAGTTTCCTCGCGTTATGTGTTTTTAGATCGCCTCGTGCGATGAGGAAGGTGTCTCACAGTCGCACGGAGCACATAGATTGCAGTAACTGACGTATCGTTCACCTCGAAGCCCACTTGGCGCAAAGTGGTTATGTGTAATCACGAAAAAATATGCCAAATACAGAAGCTCGTATATCGCTCTTCGCACTGCCTGACATAAGTCAATGGAAGCAAGACTGCTGCCCCCTCAACCGATCAGATCATCTAAGCGCCTATTATGCGAGTAGTGATGCTACTTCGGCAGCAATCAACTGTCGCAGCTTTGTGTGACTCTGTACTCATTGGCAAAAGCGTTTATCTGTACCACCTTGCATGATACTTTTAGCATGTCATCAGCCTATCGCACTCACGCTGATCTCTCCTCTATTATTCCACCTTGACCTTATCCACAACCATGTCCCAGCACATCTCAGAAGCCAGCTTCCAGCACAACCCAACAAAAGCACAACGCGACGCCAACTCTGCCGCCGAAGCCGCACTGAACATAGTTATAGTCAATGTTCCCGAACCAGCTGATGTCGAAGCAGCACAGGAAGCTGCATTAGAGCTACTCAGTGTGCTTGCAGCAGATGATTCGGAGTCAGCACAGGTTGAGTATCAAAAGTTGATAGCAGTCATCAACGGCATGCAGACGGTGGAAGAAGTTAACTTGATATTCGAAAGGGCGCAGGGGATGCTCCCAGTAGACTTGCACAATCCTACGGCGCTGGAGATGGTGCATGATACGGCGTTGAGAGAGAACCTGACGAGGATGTTGGGTGGTGTGTGGACTCATGCAGAATGGCAGAGTCTGACGAGGAGGTTGAGGAGGAGACTACTAGAGTTGCAGCCTCGTCAAGCATGACAACCTTGGAAGCAACTACATGACTACACTGCAGAGTATAGAAGGTTGCGAGAGGCACGAGCACATTACGACAGATAGGCTACGCTGGAAAACAGTCAGTAAACCTACAACCGAATGTACAACACTAGATATCTGGGTTTGTACAATACGACAAGCCCAACACGATAAGCTCGTGATACATGAGCTGAAGCAAGATAAGTATGCTGGTCTGCCATGACAATGACAGCAAAGCATGCCAGCACACATCACACAGATACCTTATCGAAAGCCGATCAAGTGCTCCTTCTCAAAGACATAATGTTGGGTTCATACCGCCTCACCTGACTTTTTAGCAAGCAAACAATGTCGTCTCCAGTGTCACCACCAAAATACCTCACGCGCTCTGCCGAACTGGATAGACCAACGCGACCAAAATATACCGCACGATCATTTACAGACAACTCGACAATTCGACCAGCATACCACAGTCACCTCTCCACTGAAGATAACGGCAGTGAACCAGCACCCTACATCATCGCAACAGAGAACGTCTACAGCCGTAGCTCTTCACCCACGCTAGCACAGCACGATGAATACACTATCACAGTCGAGCGCTACCAAGCGGCCCGCCGCGCTCTACCCAGTCATAACTGTATAGCACGTCTACGTGCAGCTCACACCGATCTCGGCAAGGCAGTGAGGATTAAACCTTACATCCACCTGTTTGACGGACTTCTCGCTAAGCTCCGTTCAATGCCCACGGCTGCGGAGCTTGATGAGGTGAAGGAAATCGGACGGGTGACAGTGGTAAGAGATGGGCAGAGTCCGTCTGCTTGGCAGTTGAGACAAGAGATCAGGGCGATGACTAGGGCTATTGAGATGTGGCAGGAATTTGAGTGTCGAGAGATCTGGCAGGAGTTGACGGTGCAAGCACGTAATGCTATCGTTGCGATGTCGTGTTTATGATATGCTGAGTATTATATCATGCGCGAAGACCAAAACACTACCCTTGACAGAACCAGTGGCACCAATGGCAGGCTTTTCGGAAGGACGTACTAAGTAATGCGAAGTAGTCAGTAACGCATGTATTTCCAAAACTGTTGACTATGTGCCGATGAACATCAAAGGAAAGTTAGTCCTGGGACAGCAAAGCTGTACCTAGAACACTCACTGTCAGTATATGATACACTACACACGTTTGTGAACTTACCAAAGACTTCTATTTTGACCTTGCCCTCTTCTACACCCATACCAATCAGCGTCTGTTTGACATCAGTCATGAATGATCCAGGACCGCAGACGCGGTATTCCGTTCTGCCATTGCTCAGGTGCAATTCCTTCTCTGGATCCAATTTATCCAGGTTCACTCTACCCACGAAATCGTAACTTGTCTGTTTGTCATCTTCATGATTGAACAGTCGAATTCGAAGATTACTCAGATCCTCTTGCAAGTCTCGAACATGGTCACCAAATGCTTGCAGCTTCGAGTTTCTCGTACCATGGATCCACGAAACAGGTGCAGTATGCTTCTTTTCAGCCAGTGTCTCCAAGATAGATACTAGAGGTGTGAGTCCTACACCAGCAGAGATGAGTACAACAGGATAGTCGATTGTCTTGCTGGCATCAAGGCAAAAGTCTCCACGAGGAAAAGAAACTTGTAACACATCTCCTACTTCTTTCCGATCGTGCAGAACCGTTGATATGTAGCCTGGATGTGTGGGTGCAACAGCTTCACCAACGTTGGGTGCTTCTTCTTTCTTCACGGTAATTCGGTAGTAGTCCTTGTTCGGTGCACTACTCATTGAATACTGCCGTGACTGCAAGTAGTGTAGATCTGGGACGTCCGTCTGGACTGAGACGTATTGCCCTGGTAGAAACCTTGGTAAAGCCTTCTTATCTTTCGGCTTGAGGTAGAAGGACGTAATGTATTGAGCTTCTTTGACCTTCTTTGCGATCTCAAAATCTCGCCAGCCAGTCCAATCACCAGCCTCTCCCAGCATGTCCTTCTCCATCTTTATCATGATGTCGGCGAGCTGTTTGTATGCGGCAGTCCAAGCATCAAGGATTGGTGGTGTAAGAGCTGATCCTAGGATTGTGCCCATTGCTTTTAGCAAGTATTCACCCACAATGTCGTACTGCGACTCTTGAATGTAAAGGGAAGCATGCTTCTGTGAGATCTTGCTCACAGCTGGGCCAAGAGCTCCAAGGTTATCGATATTCGCCGCATAGGCATAGAGGGCATTTGCTAGAGCTTCAGCTTGGTGTCCTCGGACTTGATTGGCGTGGCTGGAATGAAGCGAACGGCGTCAATTCTGAACAGCAGGGGGAGGAGAGGTGCTGACATACTTGAAGATATTGTTCAGGTCTGATACATCGTGGAGAAGAGTGCTGTAAAATTCTTTCGTGATAGCAGCCCCATGTTCCTTGCAGGCCTGTTACTATGATGTTACATGGAAAATGATGTTCGGTGGTGTGCTCACCTTGACAACAGGCACAGTGGCCTTGATTGCTTGAACTTGCTCTCCCGTGAGGCTCATCTTGCAATTGAGATCTGAGGCTTCGAAAGCAAGTATAAACACCTCATGTCATACTACCCTCAGTGCTTCCACTGCTCCCACGGAATCCGCCCTCGCCTTCGAAGGCGTGGATTGTCATCCGAGTCCGAGCACTCCACCTTGCTGCATTGCCTTAGTACAACAGGAGAGAAGATAGGCGGCGTCCGTATCATCCGAGGAGATGATGTGCGAATGAAGTCAGTTTACAGCCACGTGGAAGAGAAAGAACGTCATCTCGGGTCAATACAACGCGATATAGAACGAAGTCGTGACGGTGTACTTCGTACAGTACAACCTCAGAGGAAGTGTGTAAGTTTTTACGAGCTTTCCCTGCCAGGCTTATCGTGTCAATTTGCAAGCTTTAGCACCACACGACTATCGCTCATTAGTAAAGTATTCACAAGATGGCGCCGTCCCGCTTGATACTTATCCAGGGAATTTCAAGTATCGTTCCTCCTTGACCTTGCGATAAAGGGTGCTTAGAGAAACACAATCCCCTCATAGTTAGGCAGTTTCCTTTTTGGGTAGTTGGCAGGGGATTGTTGTTTTCGCACGTCCTATCAAAGCTCATGTATCACTAACCTGAGGAAGGTGACTCATCTGGGGTCACTTGTATTTCTCGAAACACTCTTTATATTTTCGTTCTTTTCCTCCTCCATTCCCTGCTGAAACGTAGCAGCATATCGTCCAGTCGTACACACTCAGTTCATATCCGTCGCTTATACTTACTATACTCTCTCGAACGATCGCAATGTCTTCCTACAGAATCCTCGTCCTTGGCTCCGGCATGGTGGCTCGGCCATGCGTGGAATACCTATCTCGGAGCTGCAGAAACCGTATTACAGTCGGTGAGTGTACAAAGCCCAAACTTCGTTGTCCTATCGATTCTAATCAGCTCAAGCTTCACGCACGCTCGAGACGGCCGAAGCTCTCGTCGCAGGTCTTGATCGCTCGCACGCAGTGCGTCTTGATGTAACAGATCAGCAAGAATTAGACAAGGCAATAGCAGCCTCGGATGTTGTGATTTCGCTTGTACCATTTGTATTGCACGTGAAGATTATCAAGACTGCTATCGCTATGAAGAAGCATGTTGTCACGACGAGCTATGCTTCTCCAGCCGTCAGAGCACTCGAAGCCGACGCAATCCAAGCTGGCGTGGTACTCATAAACGAGGTCGGTGTGGATCCCGGAGTTGACCACCTCTATGCGATCAAGACGATCAATGAGGTACACGCAAAGGCTGGGAAGGTAAGTGTCCTTACATCCTCTTCCTCTTGAGTTTTCTGTTGACATTGGCAGATCAGAGAGTTCTACTCATATTGCGGAGGCCTGCCGGCGCCTGAGCACTCGTCCAATCCCCTCGGCATGAAGGTTTCCTGGTCGCCCCGAGGAGTACTGCTGTCACAGTGCAACTCAGCATCATTCCTGAAAGATGGTCTCCATGTCGTAATCCCAGCAGCCGAATTGATGGCTAGTGCAGTGCCATATCATGTTGCGGATGGATACAATTTTCTGGCATACCCCAACCGCGATAGTGTTCCGTTCAAAGAATTCTACGACATCCCTGAGGCAATCACTGTTATTCGTGGATCACTGCGATACGACGGTAATCCTCAACTCACACGCGCACTTCTCAAATCAGGATGGCTAGACACAGATGTGAAGACATGGCTACGTCAGTGAATGACGTGGGCGCAGATAACAGCAAGGCTCACCGGGGCTGCAGATACCGACGAGAGGTGAGTCCAGTCCGGTTTCCTCAACAAACACATTCACTGAATCAACTTTCGATAAGCTCTATTATCTCGAGCATTCGGCAAGCATGTAGCTACGCTCCACAAAATGAGCTGGACCTTATCATATCAGGATTTCGCTGGATGGGCTTGATGTCAAACACGACTGCTGAAGTTCAAGCCACACTTATCGATACTCTTGCCAAGCATCTTGAGAAGACAATGAGCTACCTGCCTGGAGAAAGGGACTTGGTTATGTTACAACACAAGTTTATCATTGAATGGTCAGATGGCAGTGTTGTGGGTGAAGACTTCTCAATCTCTGTCGTACGGCGCTGATTATTCAACCAGGAAACCCGGACCTCTACACTTGAACTCTTTGGAGATTCTGAAGGACGGTCGGCCATGTCTGTTTCCGTTGGTGTCACTTGTGGCATCGCAACACAACTCTTGTTAGAGGGTCACAAGTCCTTTACGACCCCTGGACTGATCATACCATACAGCACTGAGATATGCGAGCCTATCAGAGAATTAGTCGAGCGTGAAGGTGTCAAGCTGATTGAAAGGAAAATCTAAAGCATCCGTGGAAAAAGATGTGAAATTTGGGCCACGTGTGGCAGGCGTGAAAGAACATCATCTCGGGTCAATACGACGCGGCTCTGAGAAGGTGGTGAGCGCAGAGTGAAGCTATAGGGAAAAGGTATACTACTAAAATCGTAGGAACTTATTGAAACCTAAAAAGACATTAAACTCCTAAACACTCCCAATATCAAACTATATATAAGTATACCCTAATCCTCCTCAATCTTATTTTCCTTCTTATCGTCCTCCGTTCTTACAATCTTACCCTCTTTCTTCGCCCTCTTCTCCTCAATCTTCTTCGCCTTCTCTCTATCCTTGTCCTCAATCTTCTTCTTCTTTCTTTCCTGCTCGTCCTCAACCTTTTTCTTCTTTCTTTCCTGCTCGTCCTCAACCTTTTTCAGCTTTCCCTCTTGTTTCCTCCTCTTTTCCAGTGTTTTGGGATCATGCAGCGCTTCAAACAAGTCGATAACGTGAGTTACTACACTGTTTCCGAGACCCAGCTCGCCTGTCTTCGCAGAGTAGCCGCTTTGCTCTGCCATGTATGAACCATAGACTTGCCGAGCAAGTAGAACTTGTTTCTGGCAGTCCGAGAGCATGGCCGAAGCCATTGATTTGTACATGCCGAGGAAGGGATAGGCCATTAGACCAAACATTGCTATGATGAGTTCAGTACGAATACTGGATTGAAAGTGGAGCAAAGTGTTTAACCGTACCTGCTCCTGGATTGGCAACTAAGCCGACAGTGGCTTGTGCAACACCTTTTGAAAAGCCACGGAGGCCGTCCTGCATCGCGCCCTGGTATGGTTTGACGACTAAACCAGACAGACCATCGTAGAAGCCGTTGACAAATGTCTGCAAACGATCATGTTAGTTACCACAGTAGGCAAGCAAAGTTGAGTGAAGCAAATGTGCTCATCACGCCATTGACGGATTCAGGGAACGCTAGGCAGAACCCACTTTTCCAGCAACAACACCTCCACTTTTCCAATCAGTCACTCGGCCATTGTCGCGGACGTCGTCCCCGACTAGAGCTGGCATGCGACGTAGACCTTCGGACAAACCCAGAGGCATATCCACAAGCGTGGCTTTTGGTAGGGCTCCCATCATCCTGCCAAATCCAAGCCCGACCGACTTTGCGGCATTTGCCGATGCGTTTCCTTGACGCTTTGCACCGAATGCGTTTCCATTGTATGCCTCGACTGGACCCATGACAAGTTGGGAGAGACCAGAAGCAACTTCACTTGTGGTGTCAAGGAGGACAGCTGAGCCGGCGGTGACCGGATCCCAGCGAAGATTGTCAATGTAGACTGGTTTTGTTTGATACCTAGATTGTAGAATTTGCAGTGTCAGCAGCTTGCTCTCATTCAGCCTCGAGCTTTGCGCATGTCACTAACAGTTTCAAGTGCTTTGCATTGATCTTTCTCCGCTCTACCAAAATGAAAGCTGCTTTGTCTGAAAGTTTAAGGTCGAGCTTTGACTGCTTATAGGACCAAATAGCAACCTCGCCTGGTAGCAAGTCACACACCATCTTATCCACAGGGAGATTTTTGTTGAAGGACTCAACAGCCGCCTGGACTCCAGTTTCCATCTTCATCTTCTGCGCAATATCGGATGCTGCTTTATGCGCTTGCTCGGTCAGACACGCTCTAATTGCTTCGGCTAAATTTGTTTCGTTGAGATTCTTGTTGTGGATAGGTAGAGGACCTGCATTGGCAGCAGCAATCATTTGACCCCAGAACTGTTGGCTATTGGACATTATGTGTCAGCATCATCAAACCAGCATCTTATAGTAGCTGAGTAAAGGCGCAACTTACTCGCCGAAGAAAGGAACAATCGCCGTAGGCGTGCCATTGAGAAGGCCGCAAGCAGTTGTACCAGCTCCTCCGTGATGGATTACACATGAGACCTGTTTGAAGAGCCACTCTAGAGACTAGTTAGACTGATTGAGCTGGGTGTTGCAGCTAATGAGATTGACCAACCATGAGGACAATCGCCCAGAAAGAATACATCCGGATCCTGTGCTTCTTCGGCACCCAGATTACTCCATCCGCGTGATATGATGGCCCGCACACCGCATGCTCGAACAGCACCAAGCAATGTTCGTGTCATCTTGGCTGCATCCTCCATGACTATACTGCCAAAGCCAATGTAAATTGGTGGAGGCCCTTTCTTCAAGAAGTCGTCGAGATCTTCTGGAGGTGTGTATATGGGGTCCTTTCGGAAGAAGAATCCACAGACGTCTGTTCTTATTAGCTTCGAGCCTATGAAGAATGCATAAAGACGGTAAGAACGTACCGATATAACTTGGCCAGTCTGAGGCTCTTGGTACAAACGCGGGAGACCAACAGTAGGTAAAGGGCACCTGCAAGTACTCGAGCAAGACGGCTCCCATGGTGATTGGGACTGGCTCCAAGCTTAGTGTCATCTTCCGCCAGGCATTAATCACGCCTGAGAGACTGTGCAGACATAGTTAGCTAAATTGTCGACAACCAAAGATTTCAACTCGCTTCTTCGTCCCTACCCTTGCCAGGTCAGCAATTCGATCAACCTATAGGACAACATGTTTGTATTATGTGGGAGAGTGTCCGTTCGGCAGATGTTGGCGAGCGGGTGAGGATATGCTGTTGTAGCACTCCATGGCATGGTGAACATCAAGTGGCAAGGTATACTTAGAGCTTGGGCACAATGCACATGAGCGAAACTAGGCGGGTTCGCGATGATGGCGTCTGCTATAAAAGGCACCTTTGTGTCCGGGTCCGGCTGTATGCAGGAGTTCCAGCATCCGTCCAGCATTTCGTATATCATCTTTCGTTTTTTTGCAATCTCACCACTCTTGATGGATTCAAATTTGGGAATGATGCCGGGATTTTTGACCATATACTAGATTTGTTGGTCAGTCTGGGGCAGCGTTGTTTTTCGTACTTGCAACTTTTACGCACAGCCATAAGGGAAGACGGATCACCACCGATGGGGTAGAATTCAAGGCCACTCTCCTTGACAAAATTCTCAAAACAGTCGTGTGTGGCGATTCGAACGCGATGGCCCTCGGCTTGTAGCTGAGTTCCAAGAGCTATAAAAGGCTGAACATCTCCTGGTGATGGTGTTAAAGGCATTATGACAACGGCGGGCGGAAAGATTGATTATTTACCTCTACTACCCACAATCTGAACGACAATATTCAAGCGTGGAGGCGGTCTACTGGCAGTCTTGACCTGACCGACCTGACGTTGGGCGTCTTCTCGACGTTGTTGCTGGAGTTGCGGACTGAAGAGGTTCAGAAGAGCCGATGTCCTTGAGTTGGCGCTGATATCGAGATCGGCTCTACCGTCGTCTAGAGATGGTAGGGCAAGTTTGTCAGTTTTGGGCTTATCATGGTGGCGCAATAAAATGAAGCAGTCGACCTGGGGCAATGAGATGTAGCTGACCTCGAGGCACAATACCTAGCGACTCCAACGCTGGGTCTCTGAACGCATACTCTGGAGGAGGGTCGGGGTTCAAGCTCGAAGAGGCGGGATAGTCTGATGGTCCGTCCTGGGGTGTAGCTGTCACTGACTCGTAATCACGGGAGTTTCGAAATCTAGAACGAGTTGAAGCAAAGCTAGATGCCCGGCTTGGTGCTTTCATTGAAGCTGGTCGAGATGGCATCTTGTTTGCATGTTCTGATGAAGCTTCCACCGAGAGCTTTTCAGCCTTAGCTGAGGAGGGGTAACCCATGTTACGTGAACAAAGTCAATCTATGCAATAATTGGTAGGCTGGAATTGGATCAGACAATGAAGCAAATGTTGAATTCTAGTGAAGTCTAAGTGGCAACGCCAAGAGTTCTTCCACTTAGGGTCTAAGAGTTCTTGTCACGGTTCATGAACTGACGTTGTTGTTGTTGTTATTGTTGTTAATCACGTAAGGCTTGGCAGTGGAATTGTGACCGCACCACGCACCTTTTCTTACTATAGATCCTTTAGATCCTCTTTCTTTCCTTATAGATCGTCCTAACTACTATCCCACGACCATCTTGACACAAGATGATTTGATTTTATATGGAGTCAGGGTCCAGGCTTAGCAAAACTGCGAGGCAAGATGGTTTGTTTTCGTGAGGCAAGATAAATTATGGATATACGCTATATGCCCACCAAATTCAAATAGTATAATGTTCGAATAAATCGATAGTTACTACCGAAGAGACGACCGCTAAAATTAGTAGGAAAGCGAGATATCCGCCGTTAAAGTTATCGACCTGATTTTAATATTTGTCGTAGTAGACGTGCAGTCTAACGGTTTTCGTATACGCGTGCACGCGCATTACTAAAGAGCACGTTCGTAGAACGAGCATACAGATCCATATAACATACCTATATAGGAAAGATAGAGTAGTTTAATTAAACATTCGACTATTTAGTTTAGTAT
>Ga0160428_1000783_pt1 | contig 30232 bp, 30 predicted proteins | sample SolpanmetagenomM_FD_108198 | JGI IMG/M metagenome (GOLD analysis project Ga0160428, IMG submission 108198) | Solar panel surface microbial communities from Lawrence Berkeley National Laboratory, California, USA - M | ecosystem: Engineered > Built environment > Solar panel > Unclassified ... | reverse complement strand
GCGAGGATGGAGCCGGAGACCTCCGAGGACACCATCGTCATCGACGAGTACGAGATCCACCGCCACGACGACGTCGAGATCCACCGCGACGACCTCCTGGCCATCCTGTTCGCCGAGGTCGAGCACACCGTCGAGGTGATCTTCGACGACGCCATCACCGACCTCACTGACGTCGCCGGGGGCGTCCGCGCGACCTTCCGCGAAGCTCCCACCCGCGACTTCGCGATGGTGCTGGGGTGCGACGGCAACCACTCCACCGTGCGCCGGCTCCGCTTCGGGCCGGAGAGCGACTGCAGCCACTTCCTGCAGCACTACACCTCCGTCACCGTGGTGGACGGCACGTTCATCCCGTCCTGGACGTCACGGATCCAGAACACCCCCGGCCGGACGCTGCTGCTGAACTCCTACGACGACACCACCGACGTCGTCCTCGTGTTCCACGCCGCGCAGGAGATCCCCTACGACTACCACGACACCGACGAGCAGAAGCAGATCATCCGCGAGGAGTTCGCCGGTGCCGGCGAGCCGTTCACCGACGTCGTCGACGCCGCTCTGAACGCCGACAACTTCTACTTCGACAAGCTGAGCCAGATCCGGTTGCCGCAGTGGTCGTCCGGCCGGGTCGCACTCGTCGGCGACGCCGCGTACTGCCCCTCCCCCGCCGCCGGCACGGGCGGCTCGGTCGCGATCCTCGGCGCCACGGCGCTCCACGACGCCTTCCTCACCACCGACGGCGACATCCACCGTGCCTTCGCGGAGTACGAGCGCAGCTTCCGCCCCGTCGCCGAGCGCATCCAGACCGAGACCGAGACGTTCGGCCTGCCCATGATCTTCCCCACGACAGCCGAAGCCATCGCGGCACGCAACGCCCAGCTCCTCGAGCACTGAGGTGGTGCAGTCAGGAGCCCGCGGAGCGGGGGTCCTCGAGGCTCGAGGTCCCGGGCCTCGAGGGTGCTCCCACTGTCGTGGTCGTGGCGGTAGCGCTCGGCCCAGCCACCTCGGACGCGGACGCCTGCTCCGCAGCGCTGATCGACATCGGCGCGTGATTCCGGGACGAGGCTCGGTGCAACCCCGGTGAGGCCTGCGGCCCGGGGTTCCCACGGGTGGGGCTACGTCCCGACTCTGTCGACCCTGTGGCCTCGCCGGATCGGCCGAGCACTCCCCTGCCGGCTGAGGTGTCAGGACACCGGTGTCGAGGACTCCTCCACAGCGGCGAAGCGCTGGCGGGCTGCTCGACGGCTGACACCGGGGGGCAGGGCGAGGTGGTTCCAGCTCGCCCCCGCGCGACGGGCCCGCAACACCGCGGCCGTGAGGTCCTCTTCCGCGGCCTGGACGCGGTCGACGACGGTGGCGACGTCACCGACTCCCCGCGCGACGACCGCGTCAGGTGTGGTGGGTGGGTCCAGGTCGTCCAGCCAGCGCCCAGCTGCCGCGTGCTCCCTGGCCTGGAGAGTCGAGGCCCGTGGAGTCGCGGCATCGCCGGGTGGCGTGGTGTCGTCGGTCGCGACGGTCTCTCTCCAGAGGTGGCGGCAGTCGAGGTGTGTCGGGTCGTCGACACCTAGTGCTCAGTCGAGGTGACGGTAGGAGGAGGCCCGCACCTCACCACCGGTCGGTTCCGCGACAGTCGACTGCTCGACGGGTTGACGGGGCGGGTGGTCGACGACGTCGTCATGTCGATGTCCCACTGCGAGCCGCTCTGGTCAGGCGAGCAGCTGCTCGCTCACGTCCCACAGCCGTCGCGCGTCGTCGGGGTCGAGCATCGCCGAGTTGGCGTCGGACGGGATCTCGTCCGCGGTCAGTGGCCGCTCCTGGTCGTCGAGCACGGCGACGTCGCTGTCCTTCAGGTACACCCCGCCGATGCCGTCCAGCCACGGGCTGGCCGCACCGAACGCGAGGGTGGCCGCACCCTGCTCGACGGTCTTCTTCCCCGCTCGCGGGTCGATGACCGTGGTGCCGTGCTCGTCGACGAGACCCTGCGCGCGGTAGGAGTCCAGACGTTGCGGAGCGTGCGGACCCCTCCCGATGACGACCCCGGGATGCGCCGCGGAGGCCCGGATGCCGTCGGCGGCGAAGCGCCGGTCGAGCTCGACCGTGAACAGGACGTTCGCCCGCTTGGACTGCGCGTAGGCCGCCACCGGGTGGTAGCCGGTCGCGAAGTCGAGGTCGTCCCAGCGGATCTGCCCGAACCGAGCCGCACCGGAGGTCACCGTGAGCACCCGCGCGCCGCCGGCCGCGCGAAGGGCCGGCAGCAGCGCCCGGGTGAGCTGGAAGTGACCGAGGTGAGAGGTGGAGAACGCCAGCTCGTGGCCGCGGGCGTCCAGGCGCAGCTGCGGGCCGAACAGCACCGCAGCGTTGTTCACCAGCATGTGCACCGGGCGTCCGGACTCGGCCCAGCGGGCGGCGAAGGCGTCGACGGAGGCCGGGTCGGTGAGGTCGAGCTGCTCGACCTGGACACCGTCGATCCCCGCGAGTGCCTCGGCCGCGCGGGCGGTGTTCCGCGCCGCGACGGTCACGGAGGCGCCGGCGCGGATGAGGGCGCGGGTGACTTCGCGGCCGAGCCGGCTGTGCCCACCGGTGATGACGGCGGTGCGACCGCGGAGGTCGACGCCCGCCAGGACGTCGTCAGCGGTGGAGGCGGGGGTGAACGGGGTGCCCAACGGAGCTTGGTGCGTCGTCATGACTCCAGCATGACCTGGCAGCCCTGGACGCGGAATGATTGCCAGTCCGAGTTTCCTTCGCCAGAGTACGAGGGTGATCCGTGAAGCCATGACCGATGCCCTGTCCGACGTCTTCGACCAGGTCGACGTCCGGGGCGTGGTGACCAGTGGCTTCGCGGTCCGCGGACCGTGGTCCTCGCGGGTTGCGGTGTCACGCCCGCTGAAGCTCATCGCGCTGGTCGCGGGGTCTGCGCGGGTCAGCGTCGAGGGGCCTGGTGGGCCGGTGGGCCCGATCGACCTGGTTCCTGGAGACGTCGTGCTGCTGAACCACCGCACCCACCTGGACGTCGACGGCGGGACGGACGGCGCAACGCCGGCCGATGTGTTGCCCGAGAACAGCTTCGACGCCATGGCCCTGGCCTCGGCGGACCTGTCCAGGGATGACGTCCTCATCGGCGGGTGGATCCAGGTCGACCCGGCCGGGCAGGCGCTGCTCAGCTCCGCGCTACCCGGTCTCGTCCACGTCCGCGCCGGGACACCAGCGGCGGCCCGGCTGGCCGCCCTGGTCGCGCAGGTCTTCGCCGAGGCCTCCAGCGGACGGCTCGGCTCGGCGTTCGCCATCCGGCAGAACGGTCAGCTGTTCCTCTTGGAGGTGTTGCGGGCCTACCTGGAGCAGGAGGAGCCACCCGTGGGGTGGCTGCGGTTGCTCGCCGACGAGTCCCTCGCGCCGGCGCTGCAGCTCATGCACGACGACCCCGGCAGGGCCTGGGGCCTGGTCGAGCTGGCCCGTGCCGCCGGCATGTCCCGGACCAGCTTCGCCGAGCGGTTCCGCACGGTCGCCGGGATCACACCCCTGGCCTACCTCGCGCGCTGGCGGATGGCCCTGGCCCAGCGCGCGCTGCGCAGCCCCGACGTGCGCGTCGGCGTCCTCGCCGCCGAGCTCGGCTACGCCTCGGAGAGCGCCTTCAGCACCGCCTTCAAGCGCGAGGTCGGCGAGGCCCCGTTGCACTACCGCCGACGGCTGCGCACCGCTGGGTAGACGGTCACGGCGAACGCACGGCCCGTGCGCCGACCTCACGGTCGTGCCGCCGGTCGCGCGACGACGCGACGAGAAGCCCTCTGAGCCGGTGGTCCCGGGTGCTGGTGCGGGTGGCGACAACGGGTTTCGCCTTGCTCCCTCGCTCGACCGCAGCGGACGCGATGCCCAGCGGCACGCCGTTGGCGGCGATGATCACAGCCGAGCACACCCGGGCGGGTACCGAGCTGTCTCGCGAGACCGCGACGGCCGGGAGGGGGGAGGTCGTGGCGAGGACGCGGCCGCTGGCCCGCACCTGCAGACGTCCTCGCACCGCTGGTCCGCAGGACCGCCCGTCCCCGCGACGCTTCCCCGGTCACCGGGCTCGACCAGCGATCACCAGCGCCGTGGAGGGGCGTTGCTGACCGACAGCGCCGGCGCGGTTCGCTCAGGTGCCGAGCGCAGCCAGGATCGAGTGCAGGTCGAGGTTGAGCCGGTCGCACGCGGTCGGGTCGAGGCCGAGGGCCTCGGGGGCGAAGGCGGCCAGGACGAACGGGGTCACGTCGTCCAGCAGTGCGCGGCCGGTCGCGGTGGCGTAGACCGCGGACGGCAGGCCCCGGCCGGCCGGGGGTGTGCGCTCGACCAGCCCCTCGTCCTCCATGCTCCGCAGCAGTTCACCCACGGACTGGGGGGTGGCCATCACCTCACGGGCGAGGTCGGCCTGACTGCGCCCGGGGTCCTGGACGAGGTGGAGCAGCACGTTGAACTGCTGCGGGGTGACGTCGTGAGGGGCGAGCGTGGCGACGAAGACCCGCCTCAGGGCCAGGGAGGCGCGGACCAGGGTCAGGGCCGTGAACGCCTCGGGATCACCGCCGCTCCAGCCGGGGGCCGCAGGGGACATGCGCTGAGTGTAAGGTTCCTGATGGGTGTAAGGGTCCTTATGCCCAGCGGCATCCCCACGAGACGAGTGACGACCATGCCCCCTGTGACCGAGCCCCACGTCGACGCGCTCCCCAGCAACTGGGGCCGCTGGGGTGATGACGACGAACTCGGCACCCTCAACCTGATCACCGACGAGGTCCGCGCGCGGGCCGTGGCCGAGGCCCGCAGCGGGCGGTGGGTCCCGCTGGGCGTGCCCGTGGACCCGGCCTCGGTGCTGGGCGGACCGTTCGCACCCGCTGCGCCGCCGTCACCGCCGGTGCAGCAGGCCCTGCTGTACACCGGCACCCCACCCCTGGGCATGGCCGAACTGCTCATCCTCAACCCCCACCACCCCGCGCTGACCCACCTCGACGCCTTCGCGCACATGCCGGTGGACGGCGTGGTCTACCCGGGCCGCCCCCTGACCGAGGCCGTGACCGCGGGTGGCGTCGTGCACGGCTCGAGCACGGCGTTCGCCGACGGCGTCCTCACCCGGGGGGTCCTCCTCGACCTGGCCCCCGGTGGTCGACTGCCGTCCGCGCACCCCATCACCGGCGCCGACCTCGACGCCGCGGAGCAGCGCGGTGGGGTGCGCCTGGAACCCGGCGACGCACTCGTCGTGCGCAGCGGGTGGACGTTTTCCTGGGGCGGGGAAGCTCCGGCGCCAGGCATGACCGTCGACGCCGTCGCCTGGATGCAGGAGCGCGACGTCTCGCTCTACGCGGGCGACATCAGCGACACCTTCCCGCCATCGGACCAGCAGGTCCCGATGCCGCTGCACATGGTCGGGTTGACCCGTCTGGGGATGCCGCTGATCGACGGCGTCCAGGTCGACGAGCTGGCCGTGGTCTGCGCAGAGCTCGGCCGCTACGCCTTCCTGCTCACCGTCGCACCGCCTCGACTGCGCGGGGCCACCGGCCTGCCCGTGAACCCCCTGGCGATCTTCTGACCGAGGCGTCCTCGATCGCACTCCCCCTGCCGCCGGCCGCGCCGAGGTTCGCTCGTGCCGTGCGGCGGCCCTGCCGGAGGACGTTGCTCGCACCCGCGGCTGCTGGGTCCGGAGTGGCGACGTCGCGACGTCGCCGTCGATGCAGGACCGTCCCTGACCTCTACCGGCGAGATGGTCTCGTCGTACCCGGGCGGACGGTCCGCCCGGGCAGGAGGAGGACCACGTGAGCGTCACCAGCACCCTGCACGTCAACCTGCGCGGCAACGCCAGGCAGGCCCTGGACTTCTACCGGTCCGTCTTCGGAGGGGACGTGGTCGCCGTCCCCTACGGCACGTCCGCCGCCGGGCAGGGACCAGACCAGGCCGAGCAGATCGCCTGGGGACAGGTCCTCTCCCCCAGCGGCTTCCACGTGATGGCCTACGACGTCCAGGACGGCCACCCCTACGACCCGGGGCACAACCCCTACTACTTCGCCCTCCGCTCCGACGACGCCGAGGAGATCACCCGGTGCTGGAACGGGCTGCGTCCCAGCGCCACCGTCGTCGAGGTCGAGCTGGGCCCCTCGTTCTTCAGCCCGCTCTACGGCAAGCTCACCGACCAGTTCGGCGTCACCTGGATCATCGACGTCATCGTCCCCTGGACCCCGGGCGAGTGATCCACGGCGGTCGTGGTGGCCAGGCTCGGCGCACGGTCACCACGACCGGTCACCTCCCCGTCGGAGCGCGTGCTCCCTCACGCGTCCCCGGCGGGGCCGGGGCGGCTGTCGACGATCGGGTCGCCTCGTGAGCGCCGAGGGCCCCGGCCTCGCCTTCGGGGCCCGGGAGTTCTCCGAGGCGTCGATGAGCGTGACGTCCGCATCGTCGTGCAGTTCCCGGGCGACCGCACCGAGGTCCGCCCCGGACAGGATCGCCGCACCGAGGCGACGGGCGGAGGGACACTCACCCGGTGATCGATCCTCCCGTCTCCGGCCTGCTGCGGCCCCGGGCCCTGGTACCCGGGGACCTCGTCGCCATCTCCGCGCTGTCCGGGCCGCTGGACGCCCGGTGGCAGCAGGAGGTGGGCCTGGAGCGGGCGGTGGGGGTCCTGGAGGGGATGGGCTTCCGCGTGCACGTCTCGCCGCTGCTCGCACCGGGCCGGCAGCACTGGTGGAGCGCGGCGACACCGGCGGAGATCGCCGGTGAGCTCAACGGCCTGCTGCGCGACCCCGAGGTGCGCGCGGTCATCGCGCACGACGGCGGCCAGACGGCGTTCGGCTACCTCGACCTGATCGACCTCGACGCGGTCCGCGCCGACCCCAAACCGGTCCTCGGCTACAGCGACGTCGCGCTGCTGCACCTGGTCCTCTACTCGCAGACCGGCCTCGTCGGCTTCCACGCCGATCTCGCCACCCCCGGACTCGGCGGCGCGTGGCAGGACGCGACCCTGCAGCGCCGGGCGCAGCTCGAGGACCTGTACGTCAGGCTGCTGACCAGCCCCGAACCGATCGGGGCGCTACCCACGACCTCCTCGTGGCAGTGCTGGCGGCCCGGCCGCGCGGAGGGTCCCCTGGTCGGAGGGGTCATCAACCGCATCGCGCTGGTGCAGGCGACGCGCTACGCGCTGGCGCCGGAGCGCTTCGACGGTGCCGTGCTGTTCTGGGAGGAAATGGGCGGCCAAGCCGCCCACGTGTGGAGCTACCTGCACGTGCTGCGCCACGCCGGGATCCTGGACCGGATCGCCGGCATGGTCGTCGGCGTTCCCCACGCGGTCGACGGGCTCGGCGAACCCGCTACGTCCGATGCCGGCCCGACTCTGCCGGAGATCGTCCTCGACGTCCTCGGCGACCGCGACGTCCCGGTCCTGGGCGGCGTCGAGTTCGGCCACGCCGGCGCCAACCTCCCGATGCCCCTCGGCCTGCGCGTCGCCCTCGACGCCGAGCAGCGCACGCTCTCGCTGCTGGAACCGGCGGTGCGCGCGAACAGCCCGCTGCGACCGACGACGCCCTCACCTCCATCCGCCCCGCCGCGTTGACCGACCAGGCGGCCTGCGCCTCCCCGGCGTGAGCGTCCCGGAGTGGCCCGACCAGCTGGTGCAGGTGGAGGCCATCGCGGTCGTCGCCGCGCCTCCAGCGTGGTGGTGCGGAGGTCACGCCCGGGGGTGTGCACGTCGTTCGGCCACGGTCGAGGCACCTGACTACCGTGCCGCGGGTGCCGACCCTGCTCCGACGCCCGTTCACCCTCGACGAGGCCCGCTCCGTCGCCGCCTGGGCCTACCCCCCACCCTTCGACCTCTACGACGTGGACCCGACCCTCACCGACCTCTTCACCCACCGCGGCCCCGACGGCGACGGCTACTACCCCGCCACCGGTGACGACGGCGTCGTCGCCTTCTGCGTCGTCGGCCCGGAAGCGCGCGTCCGCGGACAACGACCTCGGAACGGGGTCCTCGACGTGGGGCTGGGCGTGCGCCCCGACCTCACCGGCCGAGGCCTGGCCTCCGGCCTCCTCGAGCAGGTCGCCGCCCTCGCGGTGGACCTCTTCCGCCCGCGACAGCTGCGCACCGCCGTCGCCACCTTCAACGACCGGTCCCTCGCCCTGTGCGCCAAGGCCGGCTTCACCCCGGTCCGCGACTTCACCGGGCCCGACGACCGACCGTTCCGCGAGCTCATCCGCGATCTCGATCCCTCGTCACCGGCCTTCGACCCGCCCCGCGCGAGCTGAGGCGCGGCCCCACTCCTGCTGGCAGGCTGGTCACGTGATCCTCCCGAAGGTCCGCGACCCGCGCCTGATCACCGTCCGCCGCGGCGGGACGCTGACCGAGGAGGACCACCGACTCCTCACCCTGTGGGCCGCCGAGTGCGCTGAGCACGTCCTGCACCTGTTCGAGGACGAGCAACCCACCGACACCCGCCCCCGCGAGGCCGTCGAGGCGGCCCGGGCCTGGGCCGCCGGCCGCACGCCGATGATGGAGGCCCGTGCCCGCGGCGGACACGCGATGGGGGCCGCCCGCTCACGGCGGGGAGCGGCTCGATCCGCCGCCTACGCCGCCGGCCAGGCCGCCTGCGTTCCCCACGTGCCCGAGCACGACCTCGGCGCCGCCGCCTACGCGATCAAGGCCGTGCGGGCCGCGCACCCGAGGAGTTCCACGGCTGGACGGCTGGAGCGTGACTGGCAGCGCGGGCGCCTTCCGCGGCAGATCCGGGCGCTGGTGCTCGAGGACCAGGCCGAACGCACCGCGATCTGCTGGTCCGCCTTCGACGACTGACGGGAGGTCCGGGTCACCGCCGGTCGCCTCCGCCGCCCCGGGCCTCGGGGAACACCGGTGCGCACCCGTCGATCGTCGTCCCACCGACGCACGGGGAGGGGACGGACGGTCACGCGGTGCGGACGGGGAACCCCGTGAAGGTCTCCGGGACGTCGTCCACGCTGCGGGCGACCCAGAGGTCGTACCGGGTGCCCGGGAGGAGGCTACCGATCGTCACGCTGTCCACGCTGAACGGCGTGGACGGCCACTCCACCTCCCGCGCACCGGCCGGAGGCAGGGCGGCGGTCGGCACGCAGCCCCCCTCCCCCGCCCCCGGCTGCGCCGGCGACAGGAACAGCCGGTAGCGGTACTGCACCCTCTGGGCCAGGTGGACCGTGATGCTCGTCGCGGTGCTGCTGACCGCCTCCAACCGCACCTGCGGGGCCACGGCCTTCTGCCGCAGTTCCGTGACGACGTGCTCGGGGACGGCGCTGGTCCCGCCGAGGACCACGGCGGAGGACAGCTGCTCCTCGTTCGCCAGGACGTACGTCGACAGCGCCCGCCCGAGCCGGTCGGGTTCGCTCAGCAGGACCGGCGCCGCCGAGCGCGCCAGGAGGACCGCCCCGGGGAGCGCGTCGACGAGGCTGACGCCGTTGGCGATCCCGATCCTCCCGCCGTCGGTCGTGCGCTGCGCCACGGTCACCGCCGTCGCGTACCGGTCCGGTCCGAACCACCGGTCGACCTGCGCTGCGCCTGCGGCGAGGCGGTCCACCTCCTCGAGCACCGCCCCCGACACCGCTCCGGGGCCACCGACCACGGTGACCGGCACCGACGAGGGCTCGGCGGCGAGGACGTCGTGCAGACCCTGCTCGGTGGCGGCCGGCAGGTGCTCGCGGCCCGTCAGCAGCAGCGGGTAGCCGTACCGGGCCGCGACCGGCGCCACCGACAGGGCGTCGGCCAGCGCGTCCCCGCGCACCAGCAGCACGCGCCACCCGACGTCGTCGTGTGGACGTGCCGCCGCCATCCGCGCGAGCGTGGCGGCGGTGTCGTAGCGGTCGCGCCCGCTGAGGCGCTGGACGGTGAAGCCGTTGCCGCGCAGGGTGTCCACGGCCGCGTCCGAGACGACCGCTCGCCCACCGACGACGGTGAGGTCGGTGACGCCCAGGTCGTGCAGCGCCGTGAGCACGTCAGCCGGGACGGTGTCCCGCCGGGTGTAGAGGACGGGGGTCCCCGTCCCGGCGACCGCGGAGGCCGCCAGCGCGTCCACGGGGTCGTCGCCGTTGACGAGCATCGCCGTGGACACCCCGTCCGGGAACGCCGTGCGCGCGATCGAGGCCGACGTCTGGAAGCGGTCCGCCGTCGCCGTCAGGCGCTGGACGGTGAAGGGCGACTGCGCCGCGGCCGGCTGCACCGCGCCGCCCACGAACACCGCGACCAGCACGACCGCCGACAGCACCGGGGCTGCCGCTCTCGACCGGGCGGGACGGATCGGACTCACGGTGGCTCCTCGGGCGACGGGTCGACGTCCCTCGCCCACCGGCAGACCCATCGGTCACCCCGGCCCCGGCGTTACCCGGTCACCGCAGGCCCCCGGCTGGAGCTCCCGCGCCTGGCGTGCGTTGCGGCCCCGGGTGCGCCGGGACGCTGGGCGGCGAGGTCGGGGACTCAGGCCGTCGGCGGCCGGTCGGGCAGTTCCAGCGCCGACCGGGCGAAGCGGTCGTCGAGGAAGAGGCCGTTGACCCGCAGCGCCGTCGCGTCGTGGGTCAGAGCGGCCTCGTGCAGCTGCGCGGCGGCTGCTTCGAGCACGAGCAGCTGCGCCAGCAGCGCCTGGTCGGGCGTCGTGCCGTCCGCCAGCACGTGCGTGCGGGCGAACTCCGGCGGCAGGACGAGGTAGGCGCGCAGCGTGTCCGGCAGGTACGCCGTCGCCGTGCGCCGCAGCAGCAGATCGGCCTCGGGCTGGTCCGCGACCCGCGGCAGCGCCTCGCGCAGCAGGCCCACGGTGCGCTGCAGCACCGCTGCGGCCTCTGCCGACAGCCGACCCGCGGTCCGCGGCAGGAGGCCCGCCAGGCCACCGTCGACGTCGGTGTCGTCGACGACGAGGTCGGAGCCGCCGGACCGGACGCCGAGCACCGCCAGCGCCCGTCCGACGGCGGCGGCGTCGCCCGCCACCTCGGTGGCGCGGGCCGCGAGCTGGCCGGCGAAGGCGGTGAGCCACTCCCCCAGCGCCAGCGCCTGGCGGGAGATGACGACGCCGCGCACGACGCGCGCCGACTCGCCCTGCCACCGCCCCCCGGCGGTGGTCACGGTGAGGACGGTGTCGGGACCGGTGAACCGCACCTGCTGCAGACGGCCCGGCCGGCCGGCGAGCCGGTCCGCCAGCGAGCGGTTGCGCTGCTCCTCGAGGACGTCGGGCGCCGCCGCGCCCAGCACCTGCCGGACCGCGCCGACGAGCTCCTCGAGCAGCGCCTGCGGGTCCGTCCCGGGCCCGGGGGCGACGCTCACCCCGTGCGGCGTCAACGGTCCCCGTCGGTCAGGGGGAGCACGAGGGTGGGGGTGGCGATCACGTGGTCCTCGCGCAGCGGGCGGACGGCGGTGCCGATGGCGAAGAACTCCGTGGTGTGCCCGCCCCAGCGGTGCGGCAGCGACAGCATCTGGACACCGACGATGCCCTCGGCCCCGAGGGCCTCGCCCTCCGCCTGCATCCGGCTCATGGCGAGCTCGCGGGCGTCGTACAGGGCCTCGGTGTACTGCTCGATCTCGACGTTGGCGCCGATCGTCCCGAGGGAGGCCAGCATCCCGCGGTGGGCGATGTGGTAGACGCAGGTGCCCATGACCAGGCCCTGCGGCGCGTAGCCGGCCTGGATCAGCGTCCAGAAGTCCTGGCCCGAGAGGTCCGAGGTGAAGGGCAGCCCGTGGACGTTGCGCCACGTCCCGCTCGGCGGTGGGACGTCGGCCACGACGGCCGTGCCGATCGCGATGAACTCCGCCAGGTCGTTGCCGTACTCCTTGAACTCGATCTCCAGCCGGACCCCGACGATGCCGTCGGCCCCGAGTTCGGCGGCCTCGGCCTCCATGCGGGTCATGGCGAGTTCGCGGGCGTGGTACATCGCCTGGGTCAGCTTGTCGAGCTCCATGTTCTTGCTCCACCGCCCCACCTGGATGCCCACGTGGTAGACGCTGGAACCCAGCACGAGACCCACGGGCCGGAAACCCGCTTCCCGGACCAGCAGGAACTCGTTCACCGACAGGTCGGAGGTGAACATGCCGCGCCGGCCGTCGCCGCGCATGCCCGCGAGACGGGCGCGGGCGTCGGGTGGCAGGTGCACCTGGCTCAGGTCGGTGCCGTCCGGGGTCGGGGTCATCGGGGTGCTCTCCTGGTGCTGGTTCGGGACGGGGATCTCCGCAGCCCGTCGTCTGACAGGGGCAGGACGGGCAGCGGCCGTGGAGCCGCAGTCCGGGCCCGGCCCGGGACCTCCGTCAGGACGGTGCCGACGAAGGTGGCCTCGGCGTTGACGTCGCGCTCCTGGCCGCAGGCCACCTCGAACTGCCGGACCCGGGTCTCGGTGACCACCAGGTCACCGCGCCTGGTGATGCCCTCCGCCGCCGCCGCGAGGCGCTGCCGGGCACCCGACCTCGCCGTCAGCAGCAGCTCGCTCAACCCGGTGACCTCGGTGTTCTGCCAGCTGCTCCGCTGCTGCCGCAGCAACCAGTCCTCGTGCTTGGTGGTGACGGTCATGCCGAAGACGAGGCCGCGGGGAGCGAAGCCGGACAGGATCGCTGCCGCGCAGTCCTCGCCGCTCAGGCCCGCGCTCCAGACCCCCTGCCGCCCGGACAGGTGCGGAGCGGCAGCGGGGTCGAGGACCCGGACGGCGGTTCCCAGCGCCGAGAACTCGTGGGCGTTGCCGTCGACGTGCCGTCGGCTGGTGCGGACGCCGACGACGCCGTCGGCACCCAGGGCGCGAGCCTCCGCGAGCAGGCGGTCCAGCGCCCCCTGCCAGGCGGTCTCGACGGCCCGGGTGAAGGGGCCGTAGCCGCCGGCGTACCGGTTCGTGCTGCTGGAGGAGACCACCGGTGTCTGGGCCCCGAACAGGCCGCCCTGGCCGAGGCCGTAACCGCCGCAGAAGCCGCCCGACCACCCGAGGTTCACCACGTAGCACCCGAAGACCTCGCCGGCCGGGACCAGCCCGGCCGCGCGGACCCCCGCGGCCGCCGGCACCGAGAGGAGGGAGCCGGCCGTGCCGCTGGCGCGCTGGCGCTGCACCCGTGCGGTGGCAGCAGGAGGCAGACCGTCGATCCAGGGAGTCACGCGTCCGGTACCTCCTCGTGCGAGCCCCGCGTCCCACTGCGTCTCGTGACCGTAGGCCTGCTCCCTGGGTGTTCGCCGAACGCGCCGGCCGTCGTGCTCAGGCCGGCTGCTGGGGCGCGGTGACGGCGCGGACTACCAGGGGACGCGGGTCCCGTCCCACGACCACAGCGCTCCGGTCGGGCCGTCGTCGGGCAGCAGCGCGAGGCGCACGGCGCCGGCGGCGGCCTCGGCCGGGTCGCCGCCGACGGTCATCCCGGGCAGCAGGTTCGTCCGCCGCAGACCCGGTGCCAGGGCGTTGACCTTGAACCGCGGCCCGACGGCCTGGGCGGTCAGGAGCGTGACGGCGTTGACCGCGGTCTTGGAGCTCCGGTACGCCAGGCCACCACCCCCGGCCCGCTCCCAGTCGAACTGGGGATTGGGGCCGCTCCCCCAGGTCAGCGAGCTGGTGCCGCTGGAGACGTTGACGATGCGCGGCCGCGCCGACCGGTGCAGCGCGGGGAGGAAGGCCTGGGTGACGGCGACGAGGCCGAAGACGTTGGTCTCGTACGCGGTCCGCAACTGCTCGAGCGTGGTGGCGACGACGTCCTCGCCGCCGGGGTTGACGCCCGCGTTGTTGACGAGGACGTCGAGGTCACCGACCTCCGCCACGGCGGCGGCGATCGACGAGGGCCGGGTGACGTCCAACCGGACGACGCGCGCCGCGGGACCGAGGTCCTCAGCTGCCCGTCGCCCGCGCTCGAGGTCGCGCGCCCCGATCCACACGGTCAGGCCGCGGAACAGCAGCTGCCGCGCCACCTGCAAGCCGATGCCGCTGCCCCCGCCGGTCACGACGGCCACGGCGCCAGGCGCGATCGGGCCGGACTCCGGCAGACGGTCGATCTCGCTCATACGTCCTCCAACTCCAACGATGTGGTTGGAGCCTAAGTGCGTCTACGCCCAAACGCAACGACGGAGTTGGTACGTTGGCACGGTGGCCTGGGACACCGAGGGAACACGTCGTCGACTGCGGGACGCCGCACTGGTCGAGTTCGCCGCCCACGGCTTCGACGGCACGACCGTCGGCGCCGTCGCGGCCCGCGCCGGTGTGAACAAGGAACGGCTCTACAGCTACTTCGGCGACAAGCGGGCGCTCTGGGAACTGGTGCTGTCGACCGAGCTGGAACGGCTCGCGGCGGCGGTGGAGCTCACGGGGAGCGGTCTGGACGACGTCGGCGAGTTCGCGGGCGCGACGTACGACTACCACTGCTCCCACCCGGAGCTGAGCCGCCTGCTGCAGTGGGAGGGGCTGCAGCCCGACCAGCCCGCGCGAGCGGCGACCCGGGCCGAGCACTACCGGGACAAGGTGGCCCGCGTCGCCGCCGCGCAGCGCGACGGCGTGCTCGACGACGGTCTCGACCCGGCGCACCTGGTGTTCGCGCTGATCGCCCTCGCCGCGTGGTGGCAGACCGTGCCTCAGCTCGCGGAGATGATCACCGGGGCGGCGGGGAGCGGAGCCCGGGAGCAGGCTCGGCGCCGGGACTTCGTCGTCGAGGCGGCGCGGCGCCTCGCCGCACGACCGCAACCCTGACGGCAGGAGCGCTCGTCCAACCAGCGCCTCGCCACGACCTCCCCGCGCCGTGGCGGCAGAGGGCTTCCTGCTGCACCAGCGCAGCTACCGCAGCACGGCGGAGTCCGACGACCTCGTCGCGGACCTGCGCCGGGGCTGGGACCAGCACATCGCCTTCGGCCTGGCCCATCCGGCCCTGCACGCCGTGATGTAGGGCCGCGCCGACACCGACACGCCCTCCTACGCCGCCGTCACCGCCAACGAGGGCCTGCACCACCCGATCCACCGCGTGGCCGAAACCGGCTTGCTGCGCGTGGCCGAGGCCCTCGCCGCGCTGTCGATGACCGCGGCTGGGGTGGGAGGCACGTTCACGCTCCTCGCCACACCGGCCGCCGGGCGCTCCCTGGAGGCCTCGGTGCGCATGCGGAAGGGCTTCATCCGCTCCATCGTCGCGGAGGAGCCGGAGGCGCCCGGTGCCGGGATCGTCGGGGGCCGCCGCCGACTGGCGCCTGCCCCGTTCACCCGCTGACGACTGCCCACCGCCGGAGCCCCACGGGGGCCGAGGCTCCCCGCACAGGACCCCGACCGACGACCTCGCCCGGTGGGTTCCGCGAACCCGTCGACCGATCGCGGTTCTTCCGGGAACCCGGAACCCGGAACCCGGAACCCGGAGCTCAGCTCGGCTCAGGGAACGTCGAACCGCTGGCCACCGCTCCGGCTCGCACCACCGGTGTCGTCTGCTGCGCCTCGACGCACGGTGTCGGAGAGAGGATGCAGGGCCGCGAGCAGGTGGTCGGTGATGCTGTTGACGCTGGTGGTGCTCGTGTCGAAGACGTGGTCCGCGGGGATGCCGTCGAGCAGGCGCCGGAACCGGGCGTGGCGGTCGGTGTGGAAGGTCGCATCGCGGGACAGCCCGCGGGTCTGATCGGCTGCGGCCCGGGCCAGCGTCGTCTCCACCGGGGCGTCCAGCAGCACCCAGGTCACCGCGGTCCCGGCCGGCAGCTCCTCGAGGAGGGCGGTGCGCTCGGCGGGTGAGCAGACGGGTCCGACGGCGACGACCAGGTCCACGGGGGTGCGCAGCCACCGCGCCACCAGGGCCCCGTGGGCCTGGTGAGCCGAGAGCCACAGGCCCGTCTCGCCCGCACCGGGTTCGGCGACCGCCTCGGCGACGTCGTCGACGTCCACGACCACCGCGATCAGGTTCCGGCCGGTGGCGGCCCGGGCCAGGGCGGCGGCGGTGGTCGACTTGCCTGCGGCGATGGGTCCGGTGAGCACCACCAGGTCCGCGGTGGGCGGTTCCGCCAGGTCGTCGGCGTGGTCCCGCAGCCAGGCGGCCTCGCGGCGGTAGTGCTCACCGTGCCCGGCCAGGTCCACGGAGCCGGCGGCCGATCGGGTCTCGGCGTCGTCGGCGAGGGCCAGCAGGCGCTGCACGACGACGGGCACCACGTCTCGCGGGGTGACGACGACCTCGTCTCCAGCCGTGGCGTAGGCCTGGCACAAGGCACAAGGCACTCAGGCGCCGGCGGTAGCGCAACAGCTGCGGGATCCCGGCGCCGGAGTCCGTCGCGCCGGTGAGGGGGACCAGGCGGTAGGCCAGGTGAGCCAGGTCCCACACCCGAGGCCCGGGCGCGGCGGTGTCCACGTCGATCCAGCCGGTCAGCCCACCCTCGGCGTCGAACACCATGTTGTGCGGGGCGACGTCGTTCAGGCAGACCACCTCCACCGGCTCGCGGACCGGCGACTGCCACACGAGTTCGCCCCCGGTCGCTCCCGCGGGGGCCTCCTCGAGGTCGCCGCTGAGGAAGCTGCGGGTGGCGGCATGGACCTCGGCGAGCTGACGGCCGGCGGTGGCCAGCACCGCCGGGGCCCACACGTGCGCGGGCAGTGGGTAGGTCGGCACGGTGCCCGGCAGGTGGGTCAGCACCTCCCTGCCCTGGTCGTCGCAGCCCAGCGGGTGCGGCAGGAACGTCACGCCACGGGTGTGGAGGTGGTCCAGCAGTCGGTGGACGGTGGGGGTCCACGGACCTGCGGTGCGGTACACGGCCTCGCCCCGGCGAGCCACGGCGGTCGAGCCGCCGCCGACGAGGACCTCCTCGTCCGGCGAGGCGTCGGCGGTCGGTGGGGAGGGGACGGTGTCGTCGTCAGCTGGCACGCGTGCAGCGTGTCGTCTCCTCCTCAGCGCGTCGACGTGTCAGCCGGAACCGCACGAACCCAGCCGCTGGTCGTGGACGTCCGGCTCTGCTCCCCCGACAGGTGCGGCGGTCCGGCCACGACAGGTCGTCGGGGAGGAGCAGGGCACTTCGCCTGACCTCTCCCCGGCGCAGGTCGCGCCGGGAACTGCGTACACCTGCGAACGCGCAGGGGGCGCGGAGACCACCACCGCACGACGGAGAGCCTCCACGACCGGGGTGCCGGACTGCTGCTCCCGCTGCGCTGACCGTCCTGCCGAGAGCTGGCGCGAGCGACGACCTCGGTGCCAGCCTGGTCGCGCCCACGACGGCGACGCCGCTCGCCCGGCCCCGAGGGACGACACCGTCGCACCAGCACCTGAGAGGGACCGCGCCCATGAGCACCGCCTTCGACCTCGGTCCGGCCCCTGCCCGCCGCGGCGTCGAGACCGGCCTGGTGCAACGGCTCATCGCCGACCAGTTCCCCCAGTGGGCCGGCCTCCCCGTGCGCCCGGTGGCCGCCTGCGGCTGGGACAACCACACCTTCCACCTCGGCTCCGAGATGTCGGTGCGCCTGCCCAGCGCCGCGGAGTACGCGCAGGCCGTGGAGAAGGAGCACCGCTGGCTGCCCCGACTCGCACCGCTGCTGCCGCTCCCCGTCTCCAGCCCGCTGGCTCGGGGCCGACCCGGCCGCGGCTACCCCTTCGCCTGGTCGGTGTACCGGTGGCTCCCCGGAGACCCGGCGACCGCTGCGCGCACCGCCGACGGCAGCGTCGACCTGGTCCGCCTCGGCCTCGACCTCGCCGACTTCCTCGCCGCCCTGCAGCGCGTCGACCCCAACGACGGGCCCGCGCCCGGCACCCACAACTGGTTCCGCGGCGGCACGTTGCGCACCTTCGACGCGACGACCCAGGCGGCGTTGCACACCCTGGAGAAGCACCCTCGCGGGGGCTTCGACGGGGAGCTGGCTCATCGAGCCTGGTCCGCCGCCCTGGACGCGCGCTGGACCGGCTCACCGGTCTGGTTCCACGGCGACGTCGCCCCGGGCAACCTGCTGCTGCGCGAGGGGCGGCTGGGCGCGGTCATCGACTTCGGCACCTGCGGAGTCGGCGACCCGGCCTGTGACCTCGCTGCAGCGTGGACACTGCTGGACGGCGCGGGCCGCCGCGCCTTCCGGAACCGGCTCCGGGTCGACGACGGCACGTGGGCCCGCGGGCGGGGTTGGGCCCTGTGGAAGACGCTCGTCACCTGCGCGGCGGTCATCGACGACGCTGCCGCAGCGGCTGCGCCCCGACGCGTCCTCGAGGTGGTTCTCCGGGAGTACGCGACCACCCGCTGACCCCAGAGGGAGCCGGCGGCGCCGAACCGCGGCGTCGTCCCACCGGTCGTGTGAGGACGCCCGGTCTCACCGGCTCTGGCGGCGTCGGTCGCGGCTCACCCGTCTCGATCCCGCCCCCACCGGGTCCGCGCGCTCTGGTCGCGGACGCCGACCTCGGGGCCGCAGCGCGAGCGGCGCGGTCGCTCGGCCGGCAGCAACCCCTCTCGAAGTTCCAGGCACGACCCTGCGCCCTGACGCCTGGCGACGAGCACGGGAGAACGCCGGTCCGCGGGGCGTACCGCGGTGAGCGGGTGCGTCGCGCATCGCGCACCCCCGCCGCTGGTCACGCAGGAGACGCGTCCCCACCGGATCCGGGAGGTCGGATCGTCCACGCGTCGAGCTCGCCCTCGGGCTGGCCGCGAGCGGCGGCCGTCCGCCACGCACCGGACTCGCCGATCGTGTTCAGGTCAACCGATGTCGCGACTGGCCAGGATGAGCTCGACGGCGGCGATCGGCTCGAGCGGCAGGTGCAGGGCCATGCCGTACCAGACACCCGTGCCGCCGGCGTCCCGCGGGTCGGGACCTCGCTTGGACCAGCCGATGCGGGTGTGTCCCGGGGAGCTGTGCTGGACTCCCACGTGAGTGCCGTCGACGGTGATGCCGGTGTAGGCGCCGGCCGGCTCGGTCAGCGAGGTGGCTCGGCGCTCGGTTCGCTCCTCCGGGTCGTTGCTGAAGGGTGAGTAGGTGACCAGACCGGTGACGCCTTCGCCCTGGTCGTCGTGCAGGGCCACTCGGGTCGAGTCCACCTCGGGCGGCACCCACCGCAGGGCGATGCTCAGTTCCACCGGATCACCGTTGGGGATGGAGCTGCCTCGTGCGGGCAGCTGGGCACCCTCCGGCTCCCAGGAGTTCCTGCTTCTCAGACACACCAGTCGATGCCCGGCCTCCTCCAGCGGGGTCAAGGTCGGCAACGCGAAGCCGAGCCAGTCCTCTACCTCAACGCGGGTGTAGCGGAGCAGTGTGCTGCCGACGCCGTCGCCGCTTCCCCGTCCGCGGTGACGGCGGAGACCGCGTCCACCACCGCGGATGCCTGCACTGCCACCAGGTCGCAGAGCACCGAGCACGCGCAGCACGTGATCACTCAACGGTAGTCGCGCCACCGGGTGGGGGTTGGCGTGCGCCGCGCGGGCGATCGCTGCCTCCTCCTCCGCTGCCGGGTACAGCGCCAACCGCCCCTGCCGCCACGAACCCTCCGCCTCTCCCTCACCGCGGTTCCGCTGGGCTTCTGCTTCAGCGTCGGCCCAGTCGTACAACGGCCCGATCCACGTCGACGCCGACCACGTGGAAGGGCGCCCGTCGGGGAGCAGGCGGCGGTACTCGCGGGTGTGCGCCTGCGTGGCGGAGCTGATCGCGGCCAGCACCACCGCGGTCGTGGGCCGGTCCAAGCCGGACAGCTCACGGGAGAGGTCCACCGGTGCCGCGCCGGCCAGGCTCGCAGCCAGCCGAAGAAGTGGCACGTCGCGGCGCACCTCGTCCGGTTCCGGTTCGACGCCGTACGGCTGCTCGTCCGCGTCGCGCTCCTCGTACCAGGGTGCATCCAGGCTGCGACTGGTCAGGGCACCGCCGTGCTCAGCTGCGGCCAGTGCCTCCGGCCAGGCGATGCGCGCGCGTGGACGTCCCTGGGGATCATCGGGAGGCGGCGGCTCGATGTCGATGAACCCGGCCTCGTCCATCGCCGACAGCCAGTTGCCGGTGCGGTGCAGCAGTCGCACCGCTGCCGGTGGCCCGCTGAGCTCGTCGAACGCGCGCTCCAGCGTCTGGGCCAGCTCCTCCGGGCTCAGTCCACTGCCTCCACCTGGCACGGCACCCCTTCCGCTCGTCGACGCCACCGCACGCAGCGTCGGGCAAGCAGCAGACCACGCCTCCGCGGACGTCGTCCAGGGAACGGCCGCCCGATCAGGACGAGCGCTCCCGCTGACGCCCCACCCGCGGTGCTCCTGCCGATGAGAGCGTCCGCGTGGAGCAGATCGGGGGTGGCCTCCGCACGTCGCCCACCGCAGTCGCTGCGGGTTCTCCAGCGCTGGTCACTGCTGCGGGTGCAGGACCACCCGGCCCGCTGGTCGCCTCGTGGCGAGTTCACGGTAGGCCTCCTGGACCAGCGCCAGGGGGTAGGTCGAGGCGATGGGCACCATCAGCTCACCCGTCGTCGCCAGGGCCGCCAGCTCGCGCAGCGACGCCGTCCCCCCGGCGTCCATGGTCCCCAGCGCCTTGACCCCCTCCTCTCTCGCCGCGCGGAAGTCGACGACGGTGTTGATGCGTTCCGGGTCCACGCCCAGGGACAGCGCCACGTCGACCGAACCGGCCCCGACCGCGTCGATGAAGGCGTGGATCCGCCCACCTGTCGCCTCGCGGATCCGGTCGACGACTCCGTCGCCGTAACGGACGGGGACGATGCCGTGGGCTCGCAACCGGTCGGCGCTCCCCGGCCCCGCGATGCCGACGACCGTGGCGCCGGCGCGGCGGGCCAGCTGGGCTGCGGTGAACCCGACCCCGCCGGAGGCACCCGCGATCACGAGCACCTCACCTCCTTGCACGGCGACGGCCTGGATCGAGGCGAGACCCGCCATCGGGGTGACGAACAGCGAGCCCGCGACGTCCCAGGACAGCTCCTCGGGCTTGAGGACGAGCTGCCCGGCGGGCAGCGCCACGAGCTCGGCGTGCGCGGCCCAGTCCTGGACCCAGCCGAGCACCTGGTCCCCGACCGTGAGCCCGTCCGGGTCGTCACCGTGGACGCCGGCCCCGAGAGCCACGACGGTGCCGGCCAGGTCGCGGGCGGGGACGTAGGGCGCGCCGTGCAGCGCGGACAGCGAGCCGGGGTTGATGCACGAGGCCTCCACCCGGACCACGACCTGACCATCGCCGGGCTCGGGGGCGGGGACCTCGTCGATCCAGAGTTCGTCGATCCCGCCGAAGCGGTCGTAGCGCACTGCTCGCACAGCGTTTCTCCTCAGTCGACGGGGTGGTTCAGCGGGTCAGCAGGGGAAGCAGGACGTCGTCGACGACGTGGCGCACGAACTCCTCGTCGCCGGCCTCGCCGACGACGACCACCCGGTGCACCACCAGCGCCGTCGCCACCTCAGCGACGAGCTGGGCGGCGCCAGGGGGCAGGTCGGCGGGGCTGGAGCTGCGCGCGTCCACGCCGTCGACGAGCACGGCCTGGTCGCGGTGCAGGACCTGCCGCATGGCCGACGCCAGGTCCGGGTCGTGGCGCATCCCGGCGAAGACCGCACCGAGCACGGGATCGCAACGCCAGGCGGCCACGCCGCTGGAACGGGACGGCGAACCCGGTCACCGTCAGACGCGCTCCTGACGCACGCAGTTCCGGTACGTCATCGCGGGTCGTTCGACACCCTGGTCGTGCCGCTGGTCGCGCACCGTCGTACCACTGGGCGCTCGCTCGTGGAGGCCCTGCTCGACGCCGCCTGCACCCGGGTCGTGCGATCCTCCTGAGCCAGAACGGCCCAGGCCCAGGAGAGGAACTCCGCTCGTGGTCTCCCCGGACCAGCTCGCCGCGTCGGCGCTGACCAGCGTCCTCATCATCGCCGTCCCCGGTCCCAGCGTGCTGTTCGTCATCGGCCGGGCCCTGGCGCACGGCCGCACCACCGCCCTGGCCAGCGTCCTCGGCAACACTCTGGTGCCCTGGGGCCGGCCTGGTCATCGCCATCGGGCTGGAACCGCTGCGGCAGCGCTGGGACGTCCTGCTGGAGGTCGTGAAGATCGCCGGGACGGGCTGCTTCGTCTGGTTGGGCGTGCTCGCCCGGCGTGCCGCCGGCGCGCACCCCGGCACGATCCCAGGTGTCCTGCCCACCGATGAGGTGGGCGTCGCCCCCTGGTTCACGCGCTGCCGCGCCATGCGAGGCTCGACTGAGCTCGACCCGCACTCAGCCTCTGCACCACACCGGAAGCGTCCACGTGCAGGTTGAGGCGGTCGGGACCGTAGTCCGCGGTCAGGAGCAGCACACGGGGTTGCCCTTCGCGTGCAGCACTGCCTCAGGTCTCGGAACTCCGTCTCCGGTCCAGGTACGCCGCCAGTTCCGCGGCCTCCTCCCCCCTGACGACCGGCTCGAAGTCGAGGTCCTCACCGGGGTGGAGGCCCGTGCCTGACCCCGGCACGGTGACGAACCAGGCACCCTCGCGGCCGAACCAGTGCGCTTGCCCCACCGCACCGAGCAGTTCCCTCTCGCCCGGGTCGTCCGGGTCCTGCACCGCGGTGATGCGCACCGTCTGCCCGTCGCGGCCGTACGGCGGCTGCGGCACCGACAGGTGCACGCGCTCATCGTCGAGGGCTGCCGCTGGCACTCCGAGGAGGTGAGCGGCACCTTCCCGAGCCAGGTTCCGCACTTGGTCCGTACGCCTGGTGGTACCCACCACGACCTCGCCGTCATGGCCCGTCACGAGCACGGCGTACGAGCGGTCCGGCTCGTGGCGCACCCGTGCGCGCACGAGTTCAGGGACGTCGACCACCTCGCCATCCTGCACCCGGGCCACCGACAAGAGAGGTGCTCATCGCCTCCGGTCCTGCCGCGCTGCGTGCGACGTCGGGTCCCCTCGCCGCGACGACTCCGCCGCGGGAGAGAGAACGGGCGTGCTCACCGCGCCCGCAGCAGCCCCTTACCCAGCAGCAGTTCCACGGCAGCCACCGCATCCCGCTGCGTCATCACACTGAGCCGGCACCACGTCCCCGCGCACCGAGCCCTCCACGTCACGCACACCAGGCCGGACTCCCCGAGCTGCACCCCCACCTGCGCCCCCTGGACCTCTACGACCGTGGAGTCGCGTCCCAGCTGCGCACCCGCACGCCCGCGGTCCGCCTTGCCCGACGCGAGCCGCTGCGGCCCTCCCGCGCCTGCGCCAGACCCGGGTTCGGCGAACTCGCTGGTGCAGGTCAGCAGCGTCGCGCCGTCCAGGACGGAGGCCCTGTTCGCACTCGACCAGGACAGCCCCACCGGGAGGTAGGGGGCGCGGAAGCACACGTCCACACGAGCGCGCGACCTCTCCACGCCGCCTGGTCACCGCGGTCTTGGAGGAGCCGTACGCGGCGAGCGGGTACTGCGACTCGACGCGTTCCGGGTCCGACGTCACCTGCTCACCGACCAGCTCGAGGAGACCCGCCATGTCTGAGCACCTGGAACGAGACGACGCCGCCGGACAGGGCGACGCCGCCCGTCACGACGCGGTGCGGGCCGCCTTCGCCACCTTCCGCGCCGATCCGCGCCCGCTGCGGCCCCGACCGGCGGGGCGCCTGCCGTGGGTCCGCGCCCGCGCACGTCGCCGTCGTCGATCCGTGCTCGTCAGCGGTCTCGCCGTCGCCTGCGTCGCGGTCGCGGCGCTCACCGCGTCGGACCAGCTGCGGGACCGCCTGCTCTCCGCAGGCGACCTCGGGTGGGGCGACTCGGCCGCGCAGGCCGTGAGCACCGCCGGCGGGTTCCCGGGCACCACGGACAGCGCCGCGTACCTCGCGGCCAGCGCGTCGTCGGCCACGGCCCCCGGCGAGGCCGGCGACTGGGAGCTGTCCCAGACGGTCGTGCAGGTGGTCCCCGACCACGGCGAGAGCACCTACGCGGCGGCCACCGCACTGCTGTCGTGCACGAGTCCCGAGCACGACGTGGCCCTGCTCACCGCCGGAGCGCCACCCGTCCCGTGGCTGGGGGCCAAGGAGACCACGACCGAGAGCGACGGCGGCGACACCCAGGTGCAGTGGGTCGTCTACGCCCGCTCGCAGGACGTCGTCACCCAGCTCACCGTCTCCTCCTGGGGCGAGCAGGCGGCGATGGTGGACGCGCACCTCTCCGCCGCGTGGCTGCAGCAGCTGGCCGTCGCCGCCGCGACCCGGCTGAGCGGTCGCGCTCCCACCGAGCCCGTCGGGCTCCCCCGCACCGACGGATGACCGGGAAGGCTGACCGGGACCGGGACCGGGCCGCGGTGCACCGGCCCGGACCCGCGGGGCGCGGCCGTGGCCAGGTGCCGGCACCCACCGCGTCGGCGGCCCCGGTCCGCGCCCCGGGCCGGCTCCCGCCGGTCTGCTGGCGGGGAACCGCTCGCTCGACTCCTGCCCCGACCTTCGCGGTCATCAAGGCGGTGGAGGAGCAGGGATGCTGTCCCGGTGACTCCGAGCCTGCGACCTGTCGACCGGACGCTGCGCCGCACGCTGTCGTCGCCCGGCCCGGTGCTGCGCGCGGCCCGGACGTCGTCCACGCGGCAGGAGCGGCGCCGGGCCGTGGTGCGCGCTGCCGCGGCGATCGCCGCGCCGGCCCTGGCCCTCGGGGCGGGGTACCTCGTGGTGGTGCGCCGACCCACGGGCGAGGACGCGATCGCCAGGATGAGCCACCGCGAGGCCGGCCCCTCGGGACGTGCCGGACCCCGGGAGTCGGTGCGCACCGGCGCTGACGCGGACGACGCCTCGGGACGGCCACCGGTCGTGCTGGTGCACGGGCTGGGGATGTCGGGGTACTCGATGCGGGGGCTGATGAGGGCGCTGGGGCGGCACACCCGGGTGCTGGCACCTGACCTGCCCGGGTACGGCCGCAGTCCGCAACCCCGGTCGGGGACGCTGGACGTGACGGAGCTCGCCGATGCCGTCGCAGCGTGGATGCGGACGCACGACGTCGGCCCTGCGGTGCTCGCGGGGCACTCGCTGGGGGCCCAGGTGGCCGGGCAGGTGGCGCTGCGGGCTCCGGAGCTGGTGCTGGGCCTGGTCCTGATCGCCCCCACCGGCGACCCGGCCCGGCCACGGGTCCGCGAGCTCGCGGGCCGCCTGCTCCGGGACGCGCTCCGCGAGGAACCCGCTCTGTGGCTCGTCGCAGCCGTGGACTACGTGCGAGCCGGTCCCGGGCAGATGGTCGCGCTGATGCGCCAGGCCCTACGTCAGGCCCGGCAGCAGCCGGGGCAGCGGATCACTGTGCCCCTGCTGGTCGTGCGGGGCGAGGCGGACCTGGTGTGCCGCCAGGGCTGGTGCGAGGAGCTGGCCTCCTCGGTCCAGGACGCGCGCTCGGCCCTCGTCCCCGGCGCGCACGGTGTCACCTTCACCCCGCCCGCCGAGCTCGTGCGGCTCGTCCTGCAGGAGGTCGACACCGCGGCGTCGCGGCCGCACCGGGCGACGACCGTCACCGCGGCGGTCCCGGCGCCCTGACGCACGGGGGAGGTGCGGAACGCGGGTGGCGTCCGCCGGTCCTGCGTCATCGGGATGCGCTCCACGGCGGGTCCCCGGCTGCGGTGTCGGGCGCGTCGGACGACGAATGCTCCACCGCCCCACCGCCCCACCGCGCAGCCGGCGAGCACGCGCGAGCGGTCGTCGCCGAGACCGGCAACAGGGCGGCCAGGCCGAGGCAGTCGTGGAGCTCTCGACCTGGTCGTCGGCGCGCCCCGGCTCCGTGATCGCACCAGACGGGACCGACCGCCCGGTGCCGGGCTAGGACGCGGTGGTCGCCGGCTCAGCGGTCGTCGCCGCGCCCGCGGACCGGTCACCGTGCGGCATGCAGAGCACCGCGACGAGCAGCAGGACGGACACCGCCAGGGTGGCCACGAACACGTGGTGCACGGCTTGCGTCAGGGGGCCGGCGCCGACGTCGGCGCCTTCGAGCGAGGCCGCCCCCAGGGTGGCGTTGACGACCGCCCCGAAGGCCGCGACGCCGACCGAGCTGCCGAGGGAGCGGAAGAACATGTTGGCGCCCGTGACGACACCGCGCTGCTGCCAGCCCACGGCCGACTGCGCCGCGATGAGCGTCGGCGCGGCGGTGACCCCCATGCCCAGCCCGATGGCGAAGCAGCTGACCGCGACCTGCCACACGCTGGACGTGGCGTCCAGCAGCAGCAGCGTCGAGGTGGCCGCGACGACGACCCCCGAGCCGAGCAGCGCCGTCGCGCGGATCCCGATGCGCAGGTACAGCCGCCCGGCCTGCGACGCCGACAGCGGCCAGCCCATCGTCAGGGCGGCGAGGGCGAAGCCCGCCACGAGCGGGCCGGCGCCCAGGGCCTCCTGCACGTAGGTGGGCACGTACGTCGTCAGGCCCAGCAGGACCGCTCCGACGCAGGCCGAGACGAGGCTCGTCGTCGTGATGAGGCGGTGGCGCAGCAGGACCAGCGGGACGACGGGGTCCACCGCGCGCCGCTCGACGCGCACGAACACCACGAGCAGCACGACGCCGGCCCCGAGCACCGCGATGCTCTGCGGCGCGTCCCACGCCCAGGCCTGCCCGCCCTCGAGCAGGCCCAGCACGAGCAGCGTGAGGGCGACCGTGAGAACCCCCGCCCCGAGGTAGTCGATCTTCGGGCGGCTGCGCCGCACCGTCTCGTGGAAGCGCCGCCACACCATGCCCCCGGCCAGCAGGCACAGGGGGACGTTGACGAAGAAGATCCAGCGCCAGCTGACGTACTCGGAGAACACCCCGCCCAGGGTCGGGCCGACGACGGAGCTGATCGCCCACACGCTGGCGATGTAGCCCTGGACCTTGGCCCGCTCGGCGAGGGAGTACAGGTCGCCCACGATCGTCATCGACATCGGCTGCACCGCACCGGCTCCGATGCCCTGCAGCGCGCGGAAGGCGATGAGGGCGCCGATGTTCCAGGCGAAACCGCACAGCACCGACCCCAGCAGGAACAGCCCGATGCCGAAGAGCATCACGGGTTTGCGCCCGAACACGTCGGCGAGCTTTCCGTAGACGGGGACGGTCACGGCCTGGGCGAGCAGGTAGATGGAGAACAGCCACGGGAACTGGCTGAACCCGCCGATGCTGCGCACGATCGAGGGCACGGCCGTCGCGATGATGGTCGAGTCGATCGCGACCAGCCCGGTCGACAGCATGACCGCGATGAGCACCGGCCCCCGTTCCGAGCGGAAGCCCACGCCCGTCGCTGCCGTCGTCGCCGTCATGACGTGCGTCCTCCCGAGTCCGACCCGACGCCGGACGGCGGGTGCCGCGGGCAACCGTACGAGACCTTCGCCGGATCAGCCCGGTGGCCCGCGCCGCCGGCGCGGACGCCGGTCCAGCGCAGGTCGACGCGTGGAGGGAGGGTGCTGCGCGGCGGAGGGGCCGAGGTCGGCCCTCCCGGTGCCCGTCGCGGTCGCGGAGACGCGGACCTCGAGGTCGTCGCCGCGGACGGGGGCGGGCAGGACGACGGACGGGCGTTCCCGCCGACCGCCGCGGCGCGCCGCGGCGCGAGCGGCTGCCGCCCGCGCGAGCCGGCCGAGGACGGGCGCGGGCTGAGCGGGCGCGGGCCGGGCGGCCCGCCCTACGCTGCGACGGCGGCCCGCCGGGCGGCCGCGACACCCCGCACCCGCCCCGGTCGAGGAGCACCGCACGATGAACGACGACGCCATCGACCCCGGTCTGCGACGCCTGGTCCCGCTGCTGCGCCGGATCACCCCTCGCACGCCGCAGGGCTACCGGCGCCAGGTGCGCCTGGTGAACGCCCTCACGTCGCGCCGCCGGACCCCGGGCTCGCCGTCGCGACGCGTGCGCGGGGACGTTGAGGAGACCCGGCGGTGGACCACCCGCCCGGACGGGACGCCGCTGCGGCTGCTCGTGGTGCGCCCGGCGGTGCCGCGCACCGGGGTGACCGGCCTGCTGTGGCTGCACGGCGGCGGCTACGCCATCGGCGCCCCCGAGCAGAACCTCGGCCTCGCCCGGCGCCTGGTCGCCGCGACCGACTGCGTGGTCGTGCTCCCCGACTACCGCCTCTCCCCCGAGGCGCCCTACCCGGCCGCGCTCGACGACTGCTACGCGGCGCTGCTGTGGCTGCGGGACAACGCCTCCGCCCTCGGCGTGGCCGACGACCAGCTGGCCGTCGGCGGCGAGAGCGCCGGCGGCGGGCTGACGCTCGCGCTGACCCTGCTGGCCCGCGACCGCGGGGAGGTGGCCGTCGCGTTCCAGCTGCCGCTGTACCCGATGGTCGACGACCGGCTGACCGGGTCGTCGCGCGACAACGACGCACCGGTGTGGAACACGCCCATGAGCGTGGCGGCGTGGGACCTCTACCTGGGCGACCTGCGCGGTGGCGCCGTCCCGGCCTACGCCGCGCCCGCGCGGGCCACCGACCTGCGGGGCCTGCCGCCCGCGCTGACGTTCGTCGGCGACGTCGAGCCGTTCCACGACGAGGTCGTCGACCTCGTCCGACGCCTGGAGGAGGCCGGCGTGCCGGTCGAGCACCGGGTGGTGCCCGGCGCGTTCCACGGTTTCGACCTCGTCGCGCCCGGCGCCGACGTCAGCCGCCGGGCCCGGGCGTTCCTGCTCGACGGCTTCCGCCGCCTGTCCGCCACCTGCCGCGCCCCGCAGCCGCGCTGACCCCTCGCGCGACGCCGACCGCCCTCAGCCTGGCCGCGCTCGCCGACCGGCCGCCGCACCCCTGAGGCGCGCCGGCGCTCAGTGGCTGCCGGTCCCCCGCCGCGACTCCAGGACCGGGTCGACCAGGCGCTCGATGACGACGCCCGTGGCCACGGCCGCGACCGCGGCGTGCAGCGCCTCGACCACGCCCTCGCCGCGCTGCCACGTCCGCGGCGGGGCGCCCGTGCCCGCGGCGTTCTCCAGGGTCTGGTCGACGATGATGCGCGTCAGGGTCCCCGCGACGTGCCCGCGCACCGCGACGAGGCCGCTGGCGCGCCACACCCCGCGCAGCGCGCCCAGCGCCACGCTGGTGCCGACCTGCATGGCGACGGTCGCCGCGACCGGTCGCTGGTCGTCGCCCGGGGAGCGGCCCAGGAGGGTGAGCAGCGTCCGGCCGGGCACGTAGGAGGCCGGGCGGCCCGTGACCGCGCGCTCCAGCGCCTGCCCCGCCGCCATCGCGCCCGCGCCCGCCAGCCCGCCGACGACCCCGCGGCGGGCGGCCCGCGCAAGCACCGCCCGGCGTCCCCCCGTGGTGTCCATCACCGCGCCACCCTCCCGCGGGTCCCGCCTGCCCGCCACCGCGTGGAGCCGCGCGGTGCGGGGTGCGAGCGGCCGGCCGGCCGCCGGTCTTCTGGCAGGATCGCGCCGGCCCCGACGTCGCGGCCGCCCTCCCCCCGCACGCCGACGCACGAGGTGCACGCATGGCCACCCAGACTCCACCGGTGCGCTCCCGCAGCGCGATCGACCGCCACTTCCAGATCACGGAGCGAGGTTCGACCGTCGGCCGCGAGGTCCGCGGCGGCCTCGCGACGTTCTTCACGATGGCCTACATCGTGGTGCTGAACCCGCTGATCATCGGGACCCAGAAGGACGGCACGGGCGCCTTCCTCGGCGGCGGCTCGACCCCCGACCTCGCGGCCGTCGCCGCGGCGACCGCCCTCGTGGCGGGGGTGGTGACGATCCTCATGGGCGTCGTCGCGAACTACCCGCTCGCCCTGGCCACGGGCCTGGGGCTCAACGCGTTCGTGGCGTTCAGCGTGGCCGCGCTGCCGGACATGACGTGGGCCGACGCGATGGGGCTCGTCGTCCTGGAGGGCCTGATCATCCTGGCCCTGGTGCTCACCGGGTTCCGCGAGGCCGTGTTCCACGCCGTCCCGGCGCAGCTGAAGACGGCCATCAGCGTGGGCATCGGCCTGTTCATCACCATCGTCGGCCTGGTCGACGCGGGCTTCGTGCGCAGCGGCAGCGGCACCCCGCTGGAGCTCGGCATCGGCGGGTTCCTGGCCGGCTGGCCGACGCTGGTGTTCGTCGTCGGGCTGCTCCTCATCGTCGTGCTGATGGCCCGGGGCGTGCGCGGCGCGATCCTCGCGGGCATCGTCGTGGCCACCGTCCTGGCCGTCGTCGTGGAGGCCGTCGCCCACCTCGGGCCGCGCCTGGGCGCCGACGGTCAGGTCCGCGACGCGCGCGCGTGGGGGCTGAACGTCCCCGCCCTGCCGGACACGTGGATCGCCAAGCCCGACTTCTCGCTCCTGGGGCAGTTCGACCTTCTCGGGTCGTTCGGCCGCATCGGTGCCGTCAGCGTCGTGCTGCTCGTCTTCACGCTCCTGCTCGCCGACTTCTTCGACACGATGGGCACGATGGTCGCCATCGGCAAGGAGGGCGACCTGCTCGACGCCGACGGCAACCCGCCGCGCATGCGGCGCATCCTCGTCGTCGACTCCTTCGCCGCGGCCGCGGGCGGTGCGGCCGGG
>Ga0160428_1000782_pt1 | contig 30243 bp, 37 predicted proteins | sample SolpanmetagenomM_FD_108198 | JGI IMG/M metagenome (GOLD analysis project Ga0160428, IMG submission 108198) | Solar panel surface microbial communities from Lawrence Berkeley National Laboratory, California, USA - M | ecosystem: Engineered > Built environment > Solar panel > Unclassified ... | reverse complement strand
GCATCTGTCGACCAGCAGACCCATGATCTGCGTGAAAACAGAGAGGATATTGATGCGAGGAGTGTCTTTGTTGGCAATGTCGACTATGGCGCAAGTCCGGAAGAGATTCAAGCACATTTCCAAAGCTGTGGATCGATAAATCGAGTCACTATTCTGCTAGACAAGTTTACTGGTCAACCTAAGGGGTACGTCCACTCAAAAATGTAGATGGAGAAGCATGGTCGGTCAGGCACAATACTGCACGCCTGGACTATGCATTTCAGTCTTGCTGTCATGTCAGCAGATGGACAAGAAGAGAGCAGCATGTCGCTAACAGCTAGTTGCAGATATGCTTATGTCGAATTCACGGAGCCAAATCTTGTGGGCAATGCGGTTGTTCTGAATGAAAGCATCTTCCGTGGTCGGAGTCTGAAGGTTAGTCATTTCGTCACGGCATGCATAACCAGAAAATAACAGCTCTTAGGTCGTTCCCAAACGAACCAACCTCCCAGGTATGGCAAGAGGAGGCCGTGGTGGTCGTGGAGGTGGAGAGAGAGGAGGTCGTGGTGGTTATGGCCCACCTAGAGGTGGTGCTCCTTACGGTCCACCTCGTGGAGGCTTCTACGGTGGTCCTCCACCTCCAATGTACGGCGGCGGTCCACCTGCCTATGGTTACGGACCACCACCACCTCGTGGAGCGTAAGCAGAACTCTTTGTCTTTATCGAACATGCAAGTTGGCTGACCAAGGCAATTTTAGTTACCGTGGTGGATACCGTGCTCGTGGAAGAGGTTACGCGCCATACTAGGAGTGGTTTAGAGATTGAGAGACGGAGGTCGAGTCACATACCATGATTATGCTATGAAGGCAGAAATAATGGGAGGGAAGAATATCATACTCAAAACACGGCTCACAGATATCAGACACACTGCAAAAAGAGATTATTTTGCTTTCCATATTCTATATCCCTAGGTCGTCAAAAGTAGAGCCGGAGTGCCGAAGGGTGTCATGATGAGCTTTTTTAGTGGATATCAAGTCTGTCCGAACAGATTCATGCAACAAAGCGATGTGAGAGGATCAATTCTGAGATCTTTGTTGTGAGGCTTTCCTGCATGCACTGCTGCAGTGTTGAAATAATCTTGTCTGTACTTTTTCGCTGCAACGAAGCTTGACTGGAGTCGACCACGGTTGTGCTGGCCTTTTGCCTCGTCATCCAAAGTCACGGCTCGCTCCGCGAGGTTGTCATAGCCCCCCCTCCCCAATCTTCAGAACGTCAAGCCAAGAACAGAACTTCAACATCTCACGCCCCTCCATACACCACAACTGCTTCTTTGACTGCTTGCTCGTTGGAGCATCACTGGCCGCTATCCGCTGTAGTCCGACGAATTGACAGTCGCCAATCACAGGCACCGACACCACGGGCGCCAATTGCCTTCTGGTTGGCTCGTATCGAATCCTCCTTCATCCTATTCCAGTCACAGTCTAGCAGCGAATGCGCAATAGCACTTTGTGCATGAAACATCGTCAACTATCCCACACCTAATCTCATTGCTGCATACCGCGAAGAGATTGTATAGAATCTAAGGAAGTGATTTGCACAGCCACAATGGCGGCAAGCAACAGAAACAATGGTACCAACCTTAGAGTAACAAGTAGGTTTAAATGACTAGCGAGGGCAGTACTGGAGGCTAGTGGAAGACTACTAACCCCATCCACAGTCATTGCTGCTGATGGTTTATACAAGCGAGACCTTTTACGTATGTGGTATTGATCAGCTGACAAGACCAAGCAAGAACTAACAGCAATCTTCAGGGTTCCCCGATCCGTTCGCAGTGGCTACCCTCAATGGAGAACAGACGCAGACTACTGGTGTCATCAAGAAGACGTTGAACCCATACTGGAATGAGAGCTTTGACATGTTAGTTTGACGAACAAGAACGATATGAGGGATATATGCTAAAATTATCGAAGGAGAGCTTCTGAAGACAGTATACTAGCGATACAGATATTTGACCAGAAGAAATTCAAGAAGAAGGACCAAGGCTTTCTCGGCGTCATTAACGTGCGCATTGGCTCAGTAATAGATCTTGATGTGGGAGGTGATGGTACGCAATCTTGCATATGTGAGAGAAATATCTGCTAACATGGCCAGAAATGCTTACTCGAGACCTCAAGAAGTCAAATGATAATCTTCAAGTACAAGGCAAGCTTATCTTCAACATCTCCACCAACCTTGCAGCTCCCCTCAATCGTTCCGGTGGAAACCCGGCACCTGCACCTCCAGCGGCGACTACGAATGGAGCAATAGCGTCGTCTGCTGCTACCAACGGTAACAGGCCACCATCAGCACCTCAAACACCTGCGACCACGAATGGGTTCGATACAGCATCCAGCAGTGCCGCCGCGGCCGCATCTGCTGGACCAGCATTACCCAACAGATCGCGTGAAGATCTTCCAGGTACAAATGCACCAACTGGAGCCCCACCCAACAGAGCAATCAATACATTTGAAGATAGCCAAGGTCGTCTGCCGCCAGGATGGGAACGACGAGAAGATAATTTAGGAAGGACTTATTACGTTGATCACAATACTCGTGCCACCACGTGGAACAGGCCGACCGACTCGACTTCCTCAGAACAGCTAGGTGCTCAAACGCAAGCTACACGAGAGGCAGGTAGGGCTCGGTATCAGTCTCGAGGACTCCCAGAAGAACGGACTGGTGCAAACTCGCCCAATCCTTCACAAGAAGGAGCACCTCCACCACCTGCAAGTGCTGCCGGTGCAACTGCAGCCCAGATGATGGCCACTGGTGCAACAACCGCTGGAACAGGTGAGTTACCCGCAGGTTGGGAGCAAAGGCATACGCCAGAAGGCAGAGCCTACTTTGTCGATCATAACACCCGTACGACTACATGGGTTGATCCCCGAAGACAACAGTACATCCGTATGTACGGTCAGAACGCGACAAATGGAGGCATTCAGACACAGCCAGTATCACAACTGGGTCCTTTGCCCAGCGGCTGGGAAATGCGGCTTACAAATACTGCTCGAGTCTACTTTGTCGACCACAACACGAAAACCACAACATGGGACGACCCCCGACTACCGTCTTCACTGGATCAGAATGTGCCACAGTACAAGCGTGACTTCAGGCGGAAACTCATCTACTTCCGTTCGCAACCTGCTCTTCGCATCATGTCTGGACAATGCCATGTCAAGGTTCGACGATCGAATATTTTCGAAGATTCATACGCTGAGATCATGCGTCAACCGGCCACTGATCTTAAGAAGCGCTTGATGATCAAGTTTGATGGTGAAGAAGGTCTTGATTATGGTGGTGTCTCAAGGTATATTGTGAACAATTCTTGAACAGTCTTCCTGGTATACTAATCAATTTACAGAGAGTTCTTCTACCTCCTGTCCCACGAGATGTTCAACCCGTTCTATTGTCTGTTTGAATACTCTGCGCACGACAACTACACTCTGCAAATCAACCCACATTCCAGCATCAACCCTGAGCATCTCAACTACTTCAAGTTTATTGGACGCGTCGTTGGTCTTGCCATTTTCCATCGTCGTTTCCTCGATTCATTCTTCATCGGTGCATTCTACAAGATGATGTTGAGGAAGAAGGTTGCTCTGCAAGACATGGAGGGTGTTGATGCTGAGATCCACAAGAGTTTGAGCTACATCATCGATAACCCAATTGACGATCTTGGTCTTGACATGACTTTTTCCACTGACGACAACATCTTCGGCGAGCTCAAGACCATTGATCTCAAGGAAGACGGTCGCAACATTGAGGTGACGGATGCTAACAAGCATGAATATGTCGAGCAAGTTCTACATATGTGCTCCTGTTTAGGTTTTTTTGCTAATCTACTTTCAGTCTCGTTACACAATGGCGAATTCAAAGACGTGTGGACGAACAGTTCGATGCCTTCTTGGTCGGCTTCAATGAGCTCATCCCACAAGATCTAGTTAACGTTTTTGACGAACGCGAACTCGAACTCCTAATTGGTGGTATTGCTGATATCGACGTTGACGACTGGAAGAAGCATACCGATTATAGAGGTTACACGGAGTCAGACGAAGTTATCCAGCACTTCTGGAAGGTATGTTCTACAAGGTCTCTTTCCGTAGTTGTATCTTTGCTGACTTGCTATCATAGTGTATCCGCCAATGGGATTCTGAACAAAAATCGCGTCTGCTACAATACGCCACTGGTACTTCCCGTATACCTGTCAATGGTTTCAAGGATCTGCAAGGAAGTGATGGACCAAGACGCTTCACGATTGAGAAAGCTGGCGAAGTCACTCATTTACCGAAGAGTCATACTTGGTACGTTTACTCTACATCACATGGTGTCTGTTGTTCACTAACAGCTCTCGCAGCTTCAATCGCCTTGATCTACCACCTTACAAGAACTTTGAGGATCTGCAGAAGAAGCTCACATGGGCCGTTGAAGAGACGATGGGTTTTGGACAGGAGTAGAGCTGGCTGGAGTTGTGGAAAGAGTTCAGACTGCTGGTTGTCGTGGCTTCATTGTGCTTCGCCTTTGTGCAGCGTCAAACACACAACTACACAGCGGCTACGATGAGCTCAGTGCGAGACCCGTGAGTACGGGCGGCAGGAGATTATCTGGTAATGGCCATGATTGTGACGACTCAAGTTTGCGAGATTCGGCAAAGTCTTGTAAGATTGCCATGTTGGGTGGAAGGCAAGGTGCGAAGACAAATAATACTGGGGGGCGTTTTGATTTCGCGTCCTCTTGAGACTGATATCGTATTGTTTGCTTTTTCAGGAATAAAGCTAAGCTTACGTAGTATACATAATGCAAACCCTTTTTGATTTTACAGCAGTTGTGAGTTTAGCTCAGACGGACGTAGTAATAGAGTGAATGTTGTCAATGTTGGTCGTATCGAAGCAGCATGCGAGGACGGGAATACTGCTATTAGAAATACAAGGGTGGAGCGATGCGTCGGTCCAAGTACTCGTACTACTGACTTGTGAATGTCTTTCTTATATAAGCTTTTGAAAACCCATTGGATTCATTCTTTTAACATGCATGGGGCAATATTTACATAACTCTTCGTTGTTGCCCAAGGCTCTGTCTGCTCTGAGATGCGGAGATTGTAATGGACGGACACGATGCGTATGCCCTGAGTCGTGATCAGGGAGATGGGCGTGGTGGGATGAACAAATCCTACATATTATACAAGACTACAATAAACCAGCTCCTTCTCAGCTCTAATCCTATCCCCGCTTTACCTGCCACATCGCCATCTAATTCGACCAAATCCGCACAGTCTTATCCTTACTCCCACTCCCCACCCTACTCCCATCCGGCGCCCAATCCAAACAAAACACCTCATCCCTATGTCCCGGCAAATCCTCCTTCAATCTCCCCGTGCTCACCTCCCAAACCTTGACCGTCGCATCCTTACTCCCACTCACCAACAACCGGCCATCCGCACTCCAAGCAGCCATATACACCGCCGCGACATGGCCCTTACAATTCCGCAGAAACTGACCGTCGCTGGCCCGCCACAGTTTGATTTGGTTGTCTAGGCCGCACGACGCAATGGTGCTGCCGTCGGGCGAGAAGGAGACGTGCATTACTGTTGAGGAGTGGCCGAGGAGACGTTTTATTGGTTTGACAGGTCGGCGGTTGACCAGAGGAAGATTGTGTTGTCGTCGGAGGCTGTGACGAGGCGTTCGATGGGCTTTGAAGTGCCGCTTGTGAGGGAGGCGGATTTGAGGTAGCGGTCTGCAGCACGTTGGCGTTTGGCTTCGTCGGATGCTGTGAGGGTAAGAGGTGGCGGGGTCGGCGAAGGGTCGTGGTGGGCTGTGCGGAGGACGTGGTCGGTGGAGAGGGCGAGATGGTTTACCCAGTGGGCGTGCGCGGTGAGTGTTTTGATGATGGCGCCTTCTTTGGCAACGTCCCACAGTTTGACCGTTTTGTCGTGGGAACTGGTGTAGAGTGTGCCTGTGCCCGAGGGACCGGCGCCCCAGCGCACGCAAGAGACCGTCGAGGTATGTCCGCTAAGGACGAAATCGGTGCGGGCGCCAACGACGTCCCAGACGCGAACGGTGCCGTCTTTGCTGGAAGAAGCAAGGCGAGGCCGGCCTGGTGCTTGCAGGTGGTAGGGTTCCCATGCGAGCGAGGTGATGTAGTGAGAGTGGCCTTTTAGTATCGTTCCGCTTTCACTGCCAAATGGCTTTCCGGTCTTCGCATCCCAGACTCGGACTGTTTTGTCATATGAACCTGTCGCGATCATGCTTCCATCGGGTGAATACGACACTGCTAACACCCAGCCGGTATGTCCTTTTAATGTCGCAAATGGTGTACCAGTATCGCAATCCCATATTCGCGCTGTCGAATCCCCTGATCCGCTAACCATGCGTGAGGAAGAAGCAGGAGAGAAGGCTGTTGCGAGAATAGCTGCGCCATGGCCTGATATCGATGCGGAACAACGTGTGACGGCGCGAACACGGAAGACGGCGAGAGGGGTGTATTGCAACGTTATCAGATCTTCTGTGCTCTTGAGACCGGGTTGTAAGATCGAGTGGTAGAGGTTTGCTGCGATATCTACAGCGCTTGCAGCATCTGGCTGGAAGGTGAAACGATATGGTACTTTCTCCGCAGTTTCGTCGTCTTGGTTTTGTAGGCTGTTTAGCAGAACTTCGAGATTCTTTGTCGTAGCTTGTGCTATTGGGATTGATATGGCGCCGGCAGTAGGTTGACCTGTTGCTTGATCTATGAATTGGACGCGGATTGAACCAAGACCTTCTGGGATCTTGGCTGCTTCGATAATGTCCAGTTTCTGCTGCTCGGCGGTGAGCTTCTGGCGCTTTGATGGTGGTGGGAGAACGGTGGCCATGATTGAGATGTTTCCGATTGTTATACAAGGGACTAGTAAAGACGACCAGCGTCTATTATGTCAGGGTTGATACTGAGAAAGGTGTAAACAAGCTGGACTTTTTCTGAAAGTCGACGTTATCGATCGGATCGAGTTCCGTCTATGCTTTTCAGAATTCGGGCCAATCTTTCGCCGAGTGACCTAGCTGCCTTCGAACCGCTGTCCATCCTCCTGCGACATCTGTAATGTTCACGGAACTTATATCTTCCTCCTCACTACCTAATAGCTTACGCAACTTCACCACGCCAAGCTGTGAGTCATTGCCCTTCTGACATAGCAAGATCATGTTTCTCTTGCTTTGCTGTGCTAAGAGTGCTTCTGGTAATTCGGACACTTCGCGTGCAGACTCCAGCTGCGAGAAGGGCAGGTTGATGCTGTCTTGAATGTGGAAAATGTCAAAATGAGGCTTCTCCCGAACATCGACAATGAGTGGTCCGTCGCGTGACACATGCTCCGATGACTCGATCTTTGCGTGGCCGTGTCCAGTAGAAACGATATCAAGTCCCTGGCCAGGTTTTGTTGCTGCTGTAAACTCCCCAACATCCATTCGTTCCGAATCGGGCAACACATTGATCTCATCTTCAATACCACCACAAAACGCAACATAGTTCAGCGAACCACTCGTCAGCGAGTCCTTACTAACTGTAGCATTGGCCGAGCAAGTAGCACAATTTGGTCTTCTTGTCCTCAAACGTATACTTCGGAAGCCTAAAGCTGGATAAGAACTGAACAACAACATCGATGCTTGTACTGGCACAGTTGGTAGTGGTAAAGCAAGTATCTTGATCGTCTCCAACGCTTGTAAAACGCCCATTACACCCACAACAGGGCCTAATATGCCTCCTTCACCGCACGTTTGTACTGCGGATGGTGGTGGCGGTGTTGGCCATATACAACGATAGCAGGGTCCGCCTGCTGGTACCTCAATTCTTTGTGCTGAATGATCAGTCGTCGATTGTTTCAATGTCGTGATCGTAGTACCGGGCGAAGCAGGAGGATAGTTTAGTACAGACAGCTGACCATCTGTACGTAGCGCAGAAGCCGAAACTAGCGGTTTGCCGAGAAGGACGCAGGCATCAGAGATCAGGTAGCGAGTAGCTGGGTTATCTGTGCAGTCTAAGATGACATCGTAGTTCCCAAGTATATCAAGAGCAGTCTCCGGCATCAAGTGCGCACGGTGAGCAATGTATGTCGGTAATGGATTCGTCCTGGGCACAGAAATGGTCACTCATCAGTCGCTATTAAGAATAGAACCCACGTACCGCTTCATAGCCTCAATGATACTATCCACCTTCATCATGCCCACCTTCGTCGTATCATGCAAAATCTGTCGATGTAAATTGCTTTCTTCCACAACATCGCCATCCATGATACCAATCGTACCGATGCCAGCGCCAGCTAAGTATGCTGCAGCCGGACAGCCGAGACCTCCAGCTCCAATAATAAGTGCTGACGATTTCTTGAGACGCAGCTGTCCTGTAAGCCCAACTTCTGGCATGATGAGCTGGCGCGCATAACGACGATATTCTGTTTGCGTGAGAGGCCATTTCGATGGAACGGAATTTGCTGGTATACTAGTGCATGCTGCAACGTGACTGTCCACTTTTCTCTTCAGGTCATAGAGTGACGGAATTGCTAGACTAATGTCCTTGGACAGCGCGCTGAATGAATCCAGCCCATCACGAACTTCAGTCGCCTCCTGGAGAGGGGTGCTGGTCGCGTTTTCAGGTTGGTCGCTGCTAACTTCAGGTAGATTCGCGTCTACACTGCCATTCTGCTTTTTCAAGTCGTTTATGCATGATTGTACAGAAGTCACTAGCTTTTCGAGTGATGCTTTTTGCTTCTCAAGGTTGCCAATCAAGGACGTCAGACTCGTTGCCGCTTCAGTGGAATTATGGTTTCCAGACATTTCTTCGAACACCAAATAATAACGACGAGAAACGAGACATCAATGTGCTCGTGGGTGAAAAGTGGGGACTTGTGTAACTCAGGCAATGTTTGACACAACTCATACGGTTACTTTAGAGTGTGCCATTTATTTATCTCAAACACTGTAAGAAGTGGCACAGCATTGTAGTACGACCATTCTACAAGTGATGAAGAATTATTATATTCAAAACGATTGACCGTCCTGCCAATGGCAAATTACTATTCTACACAACCTGATGACCAGACACAATAAACTGCCTCATCATCTTTTCGTACTCCTTCAGATGCTTCTTCTCCTCCTGTTTACTCTTCGGAGGTAACCAACTCGGCCTCGTTCTCGACAAACACTTTTCCTTCTCCTGACTACACGGTAATGGATCTACCAATGGGTTCGGCTTCTGTACAGGCGGCAGGATTGGTGTAGTCTTTGTTCTGTTCAGTGAAACTCTCGACTTGGGTGTAGAAGCTCCTGAAGCTGGAGACTCTGCTGAAGAAGTCTCCTCCAGTTGTACATCAGCATGCGTTTCCAGCGCTGCGGTGAGTTTCCTCGTGTCTTCTTCCAAATCTCCCAACGCGACTTGCCACGAAGCAGTTCGTGTCAAACGATGCATTGATGGATGCCTCGGGAGTGGAGTATTTGGTGAACGAGCATGAAATGGTCGTGGGGATAGCGGAATATTGAATAGGATGCTGTCCTCGGGCAGTTCGTCATCGAAATCATCAAAGTCCTGTTCTAGCTCTTTTGCCGTCTTCCTTGGACGTTGCTGCCATGATTGTCGGCGCGATACTGGCGACAGCATGGGTGATTTAGCAGTACCAATGCGGGGGGTCGAGCTGGCGTCGGAGACAGGGGAGCTAGCGGTAATGGGACTTTTTGAGGGAGATGGTGTGCGACGACCATACTGTGCAATAACTGGGCTGGACGATTGTGGCTCGGGTTGCCAACTGTTCCTGGATCGGGCATGGTTGTTGCTTGCTACGATGCGTAGACCGTTTGAGCTCCAAAGATTCGTGGATGAAGAGCTTCTCCGTGGTGTGACTGCGATCGTTGTTTGAGCTGAACGAAGTGTCGGTCGTGGCTTCGATGGGTATGAGGGCATGTTATCCGAGAGTGAAATGTCTTCAAAGTTTGCAATGTCGTTCATGTCCTCTTGACTCGGCATGGAGCGGAAAGAGGATGACTTTGCGGATGAGCATCGGCTGAGCTCAGGAGTTGCTGGAGAACTAGGCAGATTTTCGGATGACATGGTGCTGGCGGTGCTGATTGTGCTGGCGGTACTCATTGGTCGTGTGTGATTTGTCAAAGAGCGTGTGGATGATGCTGGGGATAACTCGCGAGCGATGTTGTTGTTGTATTGTTGTGATTGTTGTGATGGTGTGTCTCGAGAGTGGTCGAAAGGATCTTGGGAGTCCAACTTTAGTCGTAAAATGTCGACGTACGAAGAAGACCAGAGGTAGTGATGATGCTGGTAATGATGATGCTGTATGTTAGTAGTAGCTGCCGTACGGGTGGTGCTGATGGGAAGTCGGTTGGGAGTGCCTCGATCTTCGACATCTTGTCGAGCACGGACCATAGAGCTCATTTGGCGGGCGATTATGAAACTGAAACGGGATTGAAAAAGTCAAATCCAGGAACAAAAAACAAGGAAATCCTGCCACGATTTGGATTTGTCCAAGATGATGGTCGAATGCTTCTTTTCCAGATGCTATATACATACATGGCAACGTATTAAACACTTTCCTCTCAAAGCATTCCTCGTCGACTTCTCATCGCCACGCAAGTCGCTCCTGCGCGACGCACATGCTAGAACTCGAGTCGGGATTTTCAGCCTCCTCGTTGCCGATGACCGCGTCGATCCAGCATGAACTAAATACAAACTAAAAACACACCCGATGCTGGAAACTTGCGGGGAAAATATGGACGTGACTTGATACACGTTCATCAGAGAACAGGAGACACACGTCCGTGTTGGTGGTCTCTTTACTGAAATTAAGTGTGTCTTTGGCAGCGTTGGTTTGCAGTTTTCCACTCAAGCATGCATTCGTCATCGAGTAGGACGGTACCTGCTTAGTGGCGCGCGCTCTAGCGTCTTGGTGTTTCAGATGTTGGGGAACGGAAGATCTTTGCCGTTTTCGGCTACGATTGAAACTTGATCAGAACGTCTATGAAACTGTGATCGACGATTCTTTAGCGAAACTCATCAGTCCGGATTTACTGCGTCCTCGATATCACCAGCCTGACTGTGCACCAGCAAAGCCTTTACTTCATAATGTCTCATCTAGCACGTCAATCCCATCCTCTCCGTTGCACGCCTCACCTTCACTATTCACCTCCAATTCCTCGACTACACAACCACCTCTTTCGATTTTCTCTAGCATCTCCTTGCTAGCAGGCGTTGTTCGGCCAGTGATCGAGCTCCAAGAGAGACCATACTTCTTGAGCCACATCCAGCGTAAGAAAGCACGAAGCTCTTTGTCCAAAGGGATGACTCGTTGCCATTCGGGTTCGAAGCCTCCCTCGGACATGTTGTTGTCTTCTTCAAGATCATTTGGTGTAGTCGTGCCTTGATCTGGTTCAAGGGTCTCAGCATCATCATTGTCACCATCATCATCATCGGCAGTAGTGTTATGAGTGCTCTTAGATATCTCCCTAGCACCCTCACTATCCCATCCTTCCGCTACACCTCTAAGCACATCACGGCAGAAGATACGCCAGGAATCGATAGCATACGCTCCAACGCCAGGTAAATGCGCAACTTCCCACGCACCTCCTCTCGCATCATCTCTCTCGTCCTCAATCACTTCATCCTTTTTGATTCCTTTTCCTGCACCTTTGGTAGGATAGTCGAGTGTTCGATACCTCTTTCCACGTACTGGTGGATGTGCCAACCACATCTTTCCCAACTCGACCAATTTCCTAGCTCGTTGGTTCTGCAGGCCTAAATGGCGGATCAATGGGACGATATCAGCTGGATCCGCTACAGCAAGATCAGCAGGCGTAGGATAGATTGCAATGAGTTGATGAATGACGGGTATGGCTACTGATCCACGAGTCTTGTTTAGGAATTGTACGGCGATGAGCAGGTGAAAAGGGTTATGGGCAAGAGCTTCTTGAATCAGGCCAAACGAGGGCGCGGACAATGGTGGGAATGGAATACTGGAGATGCCCTTTGGTGTACGGCGAGGTGATGTGGATGCGGAGGAATTTGGTGTGAACAAGGAGGCGAAGTACGGTGACTTGAGTGGAGATTTCGTGCGAGAGCGAGTGGCACGTATTGAAGGTGTCGTTGGCTGGAGTTGAGGTGTCGATGGTGGAGTGCTCAATGGGCCCGATTGCATTATTGGAGACGCGACGTCCTGGTCGTCGTCTTGCTGACTATGATGGTTCTGGCGATGGTCATTGTCCCGATAGCCTTGTCGGTCAGACTCGTCCTTTTCGGCTGACAGTGATGACAATCTTTCATTGTCTGACACACTACTGTGATCGTTGTCCTCAACCAGGAATGATACTCTTTTCGTAGCAACCTTGCTCTGCGGCTGCTCCTGCATGTAACTTGTGCTCTCCTGATAAAAAGTCTCAACTTGCCTAGTGCCATTTTCAGTTTGTGCTGGGGGTATATATGACGGAGGAGTAGTTACGTTTTCCACGTTTCCGGCTTCAGAACTTTTCTTTTGCGCTCTCCGGGCTTTCTTAGCTTTTTTCCTGTCCGAATTGCCATTTTCTGTTTTAGACTTTTGAGCTTTACGAAGCTTTTTGTTTTCTTTGCGTTCTGCGCTAGACTCTTCGGCTTTTCGTTTCTTTCCTCTGTGTTTGTGGTTCTTGTTGGTGGCATCTGATCCGTTTGTAGCAGTGCGTGCGAGCTCTTCGATGTCCTCATCCTTGGTGACAGCTCCGGAATCTTCGTCACCCCTGTCAACGGGACTGGTGGGTTGCGCTTGTATTTGCACACCGCCGTCCTCACTCTTCATCTTTTTCCTCAGTTCTTTCTTGCGACTCAACCTCCTCTTCCTGGCTTTGTCCTTCATTCTAGCCTTGCCAAATAAACTCTCGACCAGTTCCTTCTTGAGACCAAGAACTGCTTGCATCCACAATCCCTCGCTAACATTAGACTTGTTGTACAGTTTGCCCATGACCTTGATATCCTTTGCTGTGATCCACTGGTCCACCTCTTCATTCTCATCCTTGCTATCTTCCAGCTCATCCCATTGAATCACACCTGGCCTAAACTGTTCAACGTTGAGGACGTCGTGTATCTCCAGTACATCTTCTGTGGGCAAGCGACGCACAATATCTTCAGGTTTGCTGTCATCAAGCAGATCTGTAACTGCACTTGGGTCGACTGAACGATAGGCCCATGCTGTTTCATACAGATATGGTGATGATTCGTAGTAGTCAAGGATTTGTCGTGTGGTCGGCCTAGAGAGATAGACTTCTGCTTGCTCTATTGTTTGCGGTGGGTTCAGAGCATCTGTACTGGCTGGCTCCTTTGATTTCTTCTTTCTCGCCATTATGAGCAAAGGAGAGCAAAGCTTTTGCTGTTATGTAGTGCAGGATGAATAATTGCGATGATCACAGACAAGCGAATCTCTTTTTCTTTTGCAAGATAATGTATTGTGGTCTTCTCTTCAATTTGGGACACGCCAAGAGAGCAAGTGATGGGTTCCTCAACTAGCAATGTGCTGTAGGGGGAGCCCTTGCATGATAGAGTCGAGAGCAAGGGATAGCGAACGATGCAAGCACAGGAAAATGACAGGTGCCACGTGACCCAACCCTGCTCACGTGAACCTGTTTCAGATTTTGCGAAGTGTTTCAGATTTATGATCGACATCAATGTTCGCGAATGCTGAGTGGTAAGTGAAAGCATACATCTAGAACAATGTCAACCACTATCAGCGCCGCATCAAAGCGCGCCAGAGAAGAAGAAGCAGGTCGATATATTCTCGTTGACCTTGATGCCACTTTACTGACACTATCCTTTAGATGCATCCTCGTCAGACGAGTCTGATATTGGACCCGCTCTCCCAACAGCCGCCGATGTCGAGCCAGCAAAGAAGAAGCAGCGCAAGCTCCCCCACGAGTCTCTCTATGTCGCCGCACTACCACGATCACCACGCTACACCAAGTCTCTCATGCACAAGACCGTCCTCAGCTTTGTAACAATGACACCGCATACTGACTTTCTTATCACATCATCTGCCGACGGCCAAGTCAGTTTTTGGAAGAAGATCGGCGGAGGAGGAGACGTTGAATTTGTGAAAGAGTTTCGAGCACATCAAGGAGAAATCAAACGTGTAGGATGCAGCTGGGATGGGAGAAGCTTTGCGAGTGCTGGTGTTGATGGGACAGTAAAGATATGGGACGTGGAGAACTTTGACCTGGTTGCAGTGATCACGCCCACGAAACCGCCAGGTTGTATAGTCTGGGTAGGTGGAGTCGGAGGAGGAAGCGCGAACCCTATGCTCGCTATTGGTAATATAAAGGACGGCGAAGTAGAAATATGGGAAGGACGAGGCGAAAGAATAATACATACGTTGAAACTGCATAGGAAGCCTGTGGTAGCCATGGCATACAATCACAAGGTTGACTGTGTAGTAAGCGCAGATTCTGGTGGTATGGTTGAATATTGGGAGCCCGGCCAGTCGTGGGGCCTGCCACTGGGCGTGTTCAAGATGAAAAGCGATACGAATCTATTTGAGTTCAAGAAGGCCAAGTCAGTACCAACATCAATCACCATTTCGCCAAACGGCCATCAGTTTGCGACATTCTCACTGCCAGACCGACGCGTTAGAGTCTTTGACTTTCGAAGTGGCAAGCTTTACAGAACATACGATGAATCCATCAACACGATAACGGAAATGCAACAAGCAGGGACTGCATTGACGAATCTTGAGCCAATAGAATTCGGTCGTCGAATAGCCGTCGAGCGTGATCTGGATCCTGCCTCGACAGTTGCGATGAACGCCTCTGAGTCTAACGGAGCTGCTGCAACACTAACAGCAACTGGCTCTCGCATCAATGTAATTTTCGACGAGACAGGTCACTTCATAATCTATGGCACGCTCTATGGAATCAAAGTGATAAACACCCTCACCAATAAAGTCGTCAAGGTGTATGGTGCTGAAGAGCCTTTCCGTGCGGTACATCTAGCACTTTATCAAGGGCAGCCTGAACGTAAGGGTGTGGTCACTGTGGCAATGGCAGCGAGTGAAAATCCTCTACTACAACAAGCAGAACTCAGAGACGCTATGCTCGTCTGTGCAGCAAGTGGTAAAAGCAGATTTTACTGCTTTGGCAACGACGAAGAGATCAACAAGGCGACTCGTGACGTGCAAAACGAAAAGCCAGTACAACTCGGTTCGAAGCGTTCGGCAGCTGCAGAAAAGCCAGCAGAACACTCGGGCGATTCTGCCACTCTCCACACCACATACGGTGACATACAAGTGCGACTCTTTCCTACTGTCGCTCCCAAAACAGTGGAGAACTTTGTGCGACTGTCGCGGCGTGGTGACTACAACAATTGCATCTTCCATCGTGTCATTCGCAAGTTTATGATACAGACTGGCGACTACGAGATGGGTGATGGCACAGGCGGAAAGAGTATCTGGGGAGGTGAATTCGAGGACGAAATTAGCACCCTTAAATTCGACAGGCCTTATACGTTGGCCATGGCGAATGCCGGCGCAAATACCAATGCCAGCCAGTTCTTTATTACGACAGACAAGACGGTGAGTAAACATCTGTGTTCCCCGTAGAAGCCTGCTGACACGCATAGACCTGGCTTGATGGTAAGCATACAATCTTTGGCCGAGCAGTTTCTGGGTTGGACATAGTCCACAAGATCGAGAACGCCAGAGTGTACAAGGAGAAACCAGAGGACGATATAAAGATCATCTCGATCACAATAGAGTGAACGAATATGCTAGCAGTACTCGCCTGCAACAGCTTAGTCCAATTCGGGATCGTCTTCTTATCAAGATTCTAACATGCTGAAAGAGGTTCGCCGTGATCTACTTTACGCACCAGATATCCGATGATGCTTGGAGCGATGGTGGTGTGTATGAAATGGATGGGTTAGTGGCATCTTTAGACGAAGAAGTCAATTCTCCTTTCTATACAGGATAATATGCTTAAAAGAGTCATGGTCGTCGAGTATCTCCAACGTCATGCGAACAACCTTTCGGATTTAGCGGCCCCTTCTCGCGAACCTTCAGTCATACTACGACATCCTATGCAGCCCAAAAAGTATATTATGATAGTTAACTGTTATGCAAATTATGAAATCGCTGATGGTGCTGGCGTGAAAGTTTGCGCCTGCAAGAACCAGAGAGTTATGCTGGTGGCGGCAAGAAGACTGTTCATCTGCCTCCGACACATAACATGCGTTGTTAGTGCATCATATACCCCCCGTTGATCTCCATTGTCACCCCACCCCCAGAGGCTCCCGGCACATCCTATAATTTAACCTTGTGGAGTTTGGTGGCTATGCTGCCTTAACACATCACTTCAACGCAGCCAAGGTATCGTAGCGGAGCATAGCCATGTGAACAGATGTCACCAATTATGGGGCATTGGTGTCTGATCTTCATCGACAAACAAAATAACATGCCTCGGTGCATATCTAGTGGCAAGGTCGGGCTCTTATAAGAATATCTTCAGTCGTGTTTCATTTAATATCTTTGTCTTTCAGAAGTGCAAGATCAAGCAATAAAACCATCATATTTTCCTCAATATGCTCAGCTCTACTATCAAGCTCACCACAGTGACCCTTGCTCTTGCAACACTCTCCCAAGCTTTTTCACTGAATCACCCCAGCCGCATCGAAGAACGTGCCGCTGCAACCACTCCAATCTCCTTCTCCTTCGGCGTCACCATCCCTACAACCTCTAATGCTGATAGTGGCTCTGCTCCCTACCTCACCTATGCAGGCTGGCAAATTCCACTGGCTTCAGATGGGCGCTCCGGAAAGCTGGTCTCGTTCTTTGGCAACTTCGTCAATAACGTACCTGGTACAGCTCAATTGACTGCAATCAACCCCAACGCCCCTCAAAATGTAACCACTTCATCCACCTCCAATTCGAATTCAGGCGGGCCATCAACCAGTAATGCCACCATCTCCGCCCAAGACGCTCGTGTTGTGTCTACTGCTTTCAGCAGCGGTAATTCCTCCAGGTATGTCTGATTATCCACAATAAGCGCACTCGTCAACATCTATTGACATCCTCGTAGCGCCTCAGCAGGTGCCGTCCCAGGCGGTTCCTCAACCTCTTCCTCATCCTCCGGCAACGCAAACTCCACCGCCATCGCCAACGCCGCCGGCACCGTCTCAATCGTAACCAGCGCCAGCGTCGCCAACGCCTCTGACGCCCAATCCATCCAGAACATCAACGCGGCAGAAGGCGCCACATCCTGCGCCGCCTCTGCCTCCGGCGCAAGCTCCGAAGCCGACTACATCACCATCGTTGAGATCCCCGTCGGTGACCCAAGCCAGCATATCTCTGTCGTGAGTGCGGCGTTTGCGGCGTGTGCTGCGGGTGTTGAGGCGCCCAGCTATACTGGAGGAAGTAGCAGTAGTGGGAGTCAGGCGAGCTTGACTAGCTTGAGCTCGACTGTTACGTGTGATGGGATTACGAGCACGAATCAGAGGACTTCTACTGCGTTTAAGGTTACGGTGAATGGGGTTTATAGTAAGCAGAGTGGGTTTTCAGGTGCGATTGCTGGACAGAGGATTGCGCAGAGTGTGTCTAGGTGCTAGAGGTGGACGTGAAATGCTAATGAGGAAGGGAAGGGGAGATCATAACGCTCGTGCCTCAGTGGACGAATGTACATTCAATTTTTTCCAATGAATTTGGTATGTTCGTGCACTTTCGTATATCTTTAGTTTCGTATCCCTTCTTAGCTGACCTTCATCGTCACCCTTGAGATCCTCTGCGCAAGACCACGTCAAAGATGCCGCTTCATGCTTTGAGATTCATATGCATAAACCTATATCAAAGACGGGTGTTCATAGTTTGCTGTCTCGATGCTACTGATCGAACTCTGCGCCACCCACGTTGCCGTGCACATTTTGTGCCTTGCTGCTGGCCTGGCTAACTTCCGACTGTCCATAACCCTTCGGCTGCTCCACCTTCTTGCACCAGCCAAACACATCTTCAACCTCTCCCTTCTGCATCCCTTGTAAGGTCTTGAGTAGTTTCATACAAATCGGTCCAGGCTCTTCCCCCTTAAGGAACTCAATCTTGTCGTCCTTGCTCCTCATACTGATACTCCTAATCGGCACCAGTGCAGCAGCTGTACCTGCAGCCATGACCTCGTCGAAAGAAGCAAGCTCTTCATACTTTACAGGTCGCTTTTCCACGTCCCAGTGGAAATGGTCAGCGGCGATGCGGCAGATCGAGTCGGAGGTTATTGAATCAATGATTTGTGTTGCAGAAGGCACGACGAGAGTGTACTTGTCAGAAGAGGACTTTTTGACGCCGATGAAACCGGATGTGCTGAACTCGTCGATTTCGGAGCGCGTGCGGCTGTCGAGGTGGAGGGTTATGCCAAAGCCTTCGGAACGAGCTTTGTCGCTATGGCGGAGGACGGGAGCCTAGGAGAATGTGAGTGTGAAATACCAGAATGACGTCGGGGCACGTACGTAGTTTCCACCTAAAGGACGTTAGCCATTTGCTCAGTTTATATCTAGATGACGACCTACCAATCTTAGCATGTCCTGTACCCTCAGGCGCTGAACGATCAAAGTCTTCCAGAATCAACGCATCCACAGCATGTACGCCATGATACACACCGGTAGGCATTACATACACAACAAACAAATACTCCTCAGGTGGACTCAGACCGAGCTGTGCAGAAGAACCAAACAGCAAAGGTCGAATATACATTGCAGCACCTGTGTTTGCAGGAGGGACATATTCTGCGTTAAGACCAACTGCAAGGTGTACGCAGCGAAGGAAGTGGTCGGCTGGAACCTGGGGCATTGAGACTACTTCTGCAGAATGTTGCATGCGGGCTGCGTTCTTGCTGGGACGGAAGATTGTGATTTCGCCAGAGGCAGTACGGAAAGCCTTTTGACCTTCGTAGCATTGTTGTCCTAGACAAAACTGCTAGTTAGTAGCTAGGTACTGACAATTCCAATCATAAAAGCACGCCTACCGTAGTTGAGACCAGGTGCCTACATATATTTAGCATTGAGAATGCGAACACTGCTTCAGAGTACTGACCATCCCATGCAGCCTCAAGAATGGGTCCGCAACGAACTCAGGCTCAGTCCATTTGCCCGTCTTCACACTGTATCTGGACTCAATATGGCCATTGACTGTGCCCAGAACTTAGCTCGCCATGCCTGAGTTGGGATTATACAGCATCCACGCACCTTCATGCACTTTGAAGCCTACATTGTCCCAATCGATCTTGTCTGTAGGAGGGGGAGGAAAGGAAGGCATGTTCAGGATCAAATGATTCTTCTTGCTCGCCCTTTTCCCGTCGGACTGTGTTATTGGGTAGACAACGAACAGGGAAGCTGCAGTGGTGTATCGCAGTGTCACAGTAGCCAAGTGAAATGGTGAAACAATATGACGAGCTATTGTTCTGAGCTACGCTTAATGTGCATGTCACAGTATGGAATTGCCGAACAAGGCTTGGCATACGTTTCACGTTATATTGCCTTCATTTTACAATCCGCAAACAACTGTCACACTCCAACTTCAAACATATTGCTAGCGGACCTGTCTACATTACGAATCCCACGTTCCTCCACTTCACAACTACCCATCCTGTAACAATGCCGCCTTCAAGCAACCCTCCACGACGCGTCGTCATCACCATAATTGTTGCCTCCTGTATAGTCTGCTTCACCTTCGTATCAATCTTCCGAAACATGGCGCAAGGCACACGCGATCCAAACTACGCAGACAGCATCAACTACGGAAAGTCACAGGAGTTGACCAATATGATCACATCTAACGCGCACGCATTCGCCGGCGGTCCCGCCATCGCATCGAAACTAGGCAACGAAACAGTAAAAGCAGAACTAGGAAGAGCAGCCTGGAAGCTGTTTCATACCACTTTCGCCAGGTTCCCGGACAAGCCGACGAAAGAAGAGAGCTCAATGCTGCTAGCGTATATCCACTTATTTCAAAGATTATATCCTTGTGGCGAATGTGCGACACATTTTGGAGAGATTCTGGATCAGTACCCTCCGCAGGTGTCATCGCGATCTACGGCAGCAGCTTGGGGGTGTCATGTGCATAACGAGGTCAATAAGTCATTGATGAAGCCTATATTCGACTGTTCAGACATTGGTGATTTCTACGATTGTGGATGCGCAGAGGACGCAGACGAAAACGAGACCACGACTACGGCGAAGACGCATGCTGCTAGAGAGGCGACTACTTGACTGCGGTGGAAAGCGATATAGAACGATTGAATACATATATTCACAAAGACGTCAAGAGGATCTACCAAGTTGTGAATACTGTGACCGACAAGTAACTATTGAAGGCTTACGAGCGCCAAGTTTGCTCTGAGCTATACAACGACAACTGGCTGAGGGCTTCCACTACATGGGGTGATGCGCATATCAACCTATCTGCAAGCAAGCTGTCTGACCTCAAAATCATGGCTTCACAGCGATTTCCGACATGGACCCAACATGTCTCCGAACAACATCGAATGCTACGAAGCGGGAGACTACCGCGCCTGCCGTGACTGAAGTGCATCGCATCGCTACATATCGTACCCGGCCTAGGTGTAGGAACTTGCTGACCCGACTTGTGCGAGCAATTAGTACAAGACCGAGGGGTGCACTCAAGGGCGTGCGGTGGATTGATAGAGATGTTGGACGTCATGGCCAAGCTCTGAACTTGCTCGCAATTTGTTAATACAGTGGTTGGAGGATCACGCGAGGGGAACAAAGCTCTTCTTGTGTATGGAGTACGTGGTAGGGTGGACAGATGTGGTTGAGGGTGTAGTGATCAGATCATACGCATGTCTGATGAAGCTAGGTGAAATCATGTGAAATATATTGTTTACTCCTTCCAAAATCTGAAACATATCCGGAGCGATCCCCGCATTTTCGATGTTTTCTCAGACAATTCTCAAACACCTCCACTGCTGAATAACAACATACAACATAACGACAAAATGGTATCTTTTCAATGCGAAGTACGTCTGCTACGTCTCGAGGTGCTGCAACAGTGACTAACCATGTACCAGGGCTGCGGCGACATCTTCACAAAGAAGAAGCTCGATCAACACTTCAATCGCTGCCGCGCACCATTCGTATGCGCCTCACCTCATAAGACCTGCCACGCCCATCGCTAACATACACAATCCACAGTCATGCATCGACTGCATGCAGACCTTCCAAGGAACATCTTGGAAAGCGCATACTGTATGTTCTCAGCCTTACTCTTCGTCACGACCACCATCTAACACATGTATAGAGCTGTATGAGCGAAGCACAGAAATACCAAGGCGCTCTCTACAAAGAACCCAAGAAAGGCAACAAACCACCGCAGCAGCCCCCACCACAACAACAACCTTCCTTGCAACCACAAGTCCACCCCAGCCGCCAAGCTTACGTCGAATCCGCCTCCGATTCCTCCTCCAAAGACAATTCCCAAGCAATGACGCAAGCACGAAACAATATCCCTCCACCAGCACCATCACCCCCAGCAGCGACCATAGCAGAAGCCGAAGCACTGAACGTACACGAGTATCTCGACAAATCCCAAGGAGCAGATCCCACGACCTCCAGCAAAAAGGACAAGAAGCGGAAGTCACAGATAGATGATGGAGCATACAGCTACGGTGATGGACCCATCCCGACAACGACAACGCCGACAATAGTTACAGCTCGTCCTTCCGCTGCCCTAGTGTCAGATAAAAAGCGCAAACGTTCCGAAGCACCAACGACAGACGAACGCCATAAACTACTACACTCGGGCCTGACAGGCGGCCTTCAACGCATGCTCTCCGCACCAGAAGACGACACAACATCGGACGCTCAAAGTACTCCTCTTGCGGAGACGAAAAGAGGCAAAAGGCAGAAGAATGACATTGAGGATTTGAGCAGGAAAGAGGAAGAGATTGACAGCGAGCTGCGACGATTACAGAAGCTGAAGAGGAGCACGGAAGGGCGAGGGATCATGGACAGGAAAGACGATGACACAGACCGACAACGGATGGCGGATATTGAAGCAGAGATCGAACGATTGGAGAGGTCGAAGAGCAAGAGGAAAGAACGACGGAGGATTGAAAAAGGAGAGGATAAGAAGATGTTGGGATACCACTCGCCATCGAATGCTACAAGTATAAAGAGTGGCAGAAGTAGAGGAGGAGGACCAGCAGAGGGCTTCTTGAAATTAGTCGCAGATGATCGGAAGAGTAGTGCTGGTAGTTCCAGGGGGCAGAGTGTATGGGGCGCGTTGAAGATGTGGAAGGATGATGTAGAGGAGGGAGGAGAGGAAAAGAGGTTGTGGAAGGCGTTGAGGATGAGAGTGAATGAGAGAGGAGAGATTGTGCTGTTTGCCAAGGAGGATTAAGAGCAACAGACGGTGGGATACGATGAGCGGCTAGGATATCAAGATAAAGTGCAGCAGCAAATGTGTCATATTGCTAAACTATTTATCTCCTCGACTACGACTCAACTACGACTGCGACATCTATCCACATCACGAGCTTGCTATTGCCAGACCTCAATCCAACAAGCTCATGTCCTCCTTCCAGACATCTCCTTCACCCATCTCCATAACCACAAAGGCATCGTCCATCTCGATTGGCATACCTGCCGCTGATTCACGCTGACTTTCAGCCATGACTGGACTTTTCACGCTTGCAACACCAGTCTCAGCATCAACAGACAAGCTAAAGTCCAGCTGTTCGTTCTCGATGCTCTCGACATTGGTATAGTCTGAAGTATGGAGAGTGGGTGAACTGGACCAGCCTTGGCTGATTGGATCAGAGGCACTTGCTGGCATGACTCCGTCCTATGGCCGTGTTGACTGAGCTTCCTCTGCTCGAGCGTCCAGATCTAATACCATGCTATTGTCGAAAGTAAGGGTAGGTCCTTCATGCAATTCCGGGCTTTCCTCAGAGTTGGCTGTAGGTTTCCTAGCCTTCACAGTTCTCTCGACAATGTCCACTACAGTGAGGCTGCCTTGGTACGACCGGCTAGGTATGTCGGTAACGAGCTGAACAAATCCGCATCTGCTCTCTTTGTGAGTTTTATGGCAGAATTCGCAAACTTTCGTGGTATCAATTCGACTCATTTCACCGAAGTAGCCTTTGCCATCAGGACCTGAACCTTTGCCTACAATCTCTAGCTGGAGACGGTCCGGAAGTGGAAGCGCAGTCGAAATAGCTAGGCTTGGACGAAGCTGGATCAAGTACTCTGGACGATGATCATAGAAGCCGCCGCGAATTGGAGCCTCGTAGATTCGATATCTGTGAACACCAAGTCTGAGTGCGAGCGCTGCGTCGACATGCTTCACAGACCATGGAAGAGTCTCGGTCAATTTGTCTGTGGCTGCGTAACAGGTGCTGCAGGTATTGACGTGGTCCGATAAAGTTTCGAGCCAAACAGAGTGGTGGTGTGGTTCTGCTGCGGCGAGTCTGCTCTTGCAGGTATGCTTGTGAGGTCTGCCGCAGAGATAACCGCTACGTCAGTAGGAGCACCGGGGCCTTGCGTCTCAGGCTCCGGAGCAGCAAATTGAGCATCCGACCCAACAGCCTTGGCCTCAGTACTGATGGTATCTCGTGCTTCTTTCGAGTCGATAGGTGCTTCCACAGTTTTGCTAGCAGCGTTGACGAGTGACTCAGTGGTGTGGTCGCTGTGGGTAATTTCCTCTGTTACTGGTGGCTTGAGCTCAGCGCCGCCTGCCTGTGACTCAACGACGTGAACCAAGTTGTCCAGCCCAGGGAAAATATGGTCACCAGCAAGCTGTCCTAGTACAGCTCCGATGTCATGAGGAGCACCAGGTCCACTAGGAAGAATCATGTCAAGAGCGGCGATTGGTCCATCTTTTGAAGTGGTGCGTGATTGATTGCTCGTTCGACTGCTTGGTCTCTGATCACTCTCTTCCGTCTGATCACCAAAGGGATTGAAGCTTAACTCGGGCGCCTCTTCGAGAATGCAAGTGCGAGTCTCTTGGGAAGGAGTTGTAGGCTCCTCCTCAACACCCGACTCCGGTGACACGGAGTTCCTATCACTTGGTCGTCGCCACCAACTGTAAGTGGGCTCCAGAGCGGAGGATATAGCCGACATTGAGATTGAATCACTAGGTGACTCGCAATCCAAGATATGCAGCGGTGTGACGACTGCCGTGGTTGTATGAGGGGTTTGAGATGCTTTCATTTGCTGCGGAGATGCATACTTTTGCCGCATCAATCTGGAGACACTTCCTTGCTGTATTCTTGCTAGAAACCTGTTGGTACCACCCTCGAGGTTTCCTGGAGAGTCGACAGTGTCCTGCTTGCTGCTGGTAGTTCTTGCAGGCGTGAAGAACTTAGCCTCAGTGCTGAAAGTTGAGACTGGTGGAGAGGACGGTATGTCCATAACTGAAGCCTTGGCGGGTGAGGAGCCTTGCCCACTGGCGTCACTCGAGAACTCCAGAAGATCGCTCTCAATATGACCATCAACAGATGTGGCTTGAGCCGTCCAGCTATTGGCAGGTGCGGGCGCTGGTAATGCTGTGGCACTTCCCGGCTCCCATAAGCTTGAGATGCGAGTCGCCTGCCTCCGAACTTCCTCTGATAGAGGTGGAGCCACCCTTACTGTCACTGTTTTGGCTCTTGTAGTCTGGTTAACTGCAAGAGCAGCTGTCGCTGGGAGTGGTTTGTTGTCTCCCAATGACTGTTTCAGGACCGTGTCGAGACAACAAACCACTGCCTGTTTCCTGACCGTGTCGTCGCTTGGCCACTATAGGCTGATGGTTGACTTACCACATTGCAATGGGCTTTTCGCGAGGACTTTCACAGCATCGTCGGAGCTTAAGAATTTGACGTAGGCGGTCCGCGCACCAGCCACATGACGCAGCACCACTCCACGATGTCTAGCGAAGAGAATCTGGAGATCCAAGGGCTGCAGTGTACCAGGTATGTTGGAGGCAACGTGGAATTCGAAAAGGTTGGGACCTTTCCCCGATTGTTGAGCATCAGCAATATTGCTAGGCCCAGAAACTTTGGCAGTAACGACCTCTGCTGCATTTGCCGACACGTTTGCATTCCGAGTATCGTCCTGCTCCGCTTGTGTGGCTTCAGTTGTCTCGACCGAGACATTGATTGGTACTGCAGTGAAACTTCCTGGTGGCAGCGACTTTGGCACATTTGTCGAAGGCTTTTCAAGTGATGTACGATCAGATTCTTTCAGCTCCGCAATATCCACGATGTCCGCTGGAGCTTTGATTGGTATCGCAGCGGAGCGTTTACGTGATGGTTCCTCCAGCTTCGTTTCGTCGTCGCTGACCTGTTGTTTCGGATCTTTGATAGGAAGAGCGAGCGACTTCCGTTGACGTTCAGGCGTCGCTGGCTGGCTTGGGACGAACGGCTTCGCTTTGGCCATCATTGAGCTCCTTGCGGTATTGCGTCTAACTTCTGCTGAGAGGGAGGAATGATCGTTCGCCATCACTGGCTATAGAGAAAAAATTAGCTGCCGGCTGCACTTGAAGTCATATTTGGCTTCAACCTACCACGGCGTGCGATAGATGTCCAGAGTATTGCTGAACTGGTTGAAAACCGCCTGGACCAAACAAGCCAGGTTGATTGAGAACATAGGACTGTTGGGAAGGAGGAGGGACGAAGGGTTCCCGGGTACACTGACGAAAGTATTGGGAGTGAAGGAACAAGGCTATCCGCAAGATGTTGGAACTGTTCTGCCAAAGCCTGTCGGAGAGCAGGCTCGATTCTATCAATATGAGACATGTGCCCCTGTGTGACCATGATTGACGTCAATTGGTTGATCATGCGATGACCAGCATCAAGAGGGATACATAGGTTAACGATCCTCTCCACCATGTCGAACCGAAGCGTGGGGTCGTTCGAGGGCAGAGCGTGTAATATCTTAAGAAGATATTTCAGCTCAGGTGTGTCCGCAATGTCAATGAAATTGGCCGTGGGCGGAGGTGACGTGAAGCTTGCACTAGGAGGTGCGAAGTACTATGACTAGTCAGTGTTGAATTCAATTTTCACGTAGACAGTGGCAGTGAAGATGGAAGGATGTGAGCATGGGAGGAAGGAGAGCGGCTAGGAAAGGCTTACAGATTGCATGATCAAAGGTGGTGGCTTGGTGGCTAATGAAGGAAGATGTAGAAGAAGTCGAAGAAGAATTGATGTGAGAGCAACGTTGACAACCTAAGTGAAGAAAAGAGTGATGAAGGAAGTGAGATGTTGAGAGTGTTTCTATAGGAGAAGAGATCGAGAAGGAAAGAGCGAGTTTGACCCTTAAACCTCCTGTTGTCCGCCAAGTGTTTCATGTCTGCTTCGCAACTTGTCAAACTGAAACAGCAAACTCAAACAGCAAACACAAACATTGTCTAAGGCCTGTTAAGGTGGATGTCAGAAGAGAGCGAGATCGATCATCAAACTAGTAGAGCATTGACATTGTAAAGTGAAGCTAGTGGGGAAATCCTAGTGGTCGTGTATATGCTGAAAGTCAAAATAGACTGAAATCAGGAAATACACAGCAGTGTGAGCACGACACCGTATCGAAGTTAGCCCATGCAGAGCAGTTGTGGAGAAGATGTACCTCGCAGGAAATTGTAAAGGGTGGAAGAGATGATAAGAGCAGTGATTTGTGTTATCCAGCCTCCGTATTCGATCAGGCCATTCACGACGATCAATTCGGTTCTTTAATGATTATGCTTTATTATACAGACTCAATTGGAGTTCTCCGTTATATCTTGAGTTCAAATCTACTTCTTCTCGGTGGCGGGTCTGCTAGGGCCGTCGACAGCCTTCTCGACCTGTCCTGCAAGACCGTCCTTGGCAGCATCGAATTGAGAACCAATTACACCGTCCTTGCTGAAAGGTCCACCAATCCTAAAGATCGCTATTAGTGTCTTCCCGTACTGCGTAGCTTCACATCGAACTCACTTCTCGCCAATCTGTCCTACAGCTCCATCGGGGTTGAACTGCTTACCGACTGCACCTCCAGAGGAGACGGCTGAGGGGTTCTGTAGGATATTGTCAGCAGAGCTCATTTAGCGGAGAGATTGTGCAAAAATACCTTTGGGTTGGTGTCCTTGGCCTCACCAGCAGCTTGGCTGGCGGACTCGATCCTGCTGTCGGCCATGGTGCGGACAGAGATGGAGGCGGGACGGAAGACAGAGGTTGTCGACTTGGCGACGTTGATGCGGGTGATTTGACGGAGCATGTTTGTGATAGGTGGTGTGCCGTTTGCTGATTGTGGAGGGATAGATTGTCTTTGATACTGGAGCTGGAGAAGATGTGTAGAATGCAGAAAGCTGTAGCTAATGTACAATATACGAGAAGTCCCAATGGCCCCTTGAAATGCACAACGTCATCAATGATCCTGTCCCACCTGAACCTCACGTGACCTGGAACTATTGAGAAGGTGATTTCATTTCAGTGTTCATATTGCTCGAGGATTTGGGAGGCTAGCAAAAGCAATAGAACTTCGGGCAAAGTCTTTGTATTCACTCATGTGCTGTCACTCCTCCAGCTTGCAGGTAGTAGCGACGAGAATATATGCAAAGAAGTAGAAAAAGCAATTATGTAGAATCTGAAACACCGCAGAAATGCAGATATGCTGTGCAGCCATGACCCGTTTCCATCCTCCCCTTTCATGTCCCAGGTCGTATCATTCGTAAATCATTGAAACGAGTATGCGCTCCCCTAACTCATGCTGTATCACAACTTTCACCTATGCCTTGAAAGGGACCTCTCTTTTCAACGCCTTTTGCTCGCCTTCCTTACGACTGCCAACTTCTTGATGCACGACAGTCCCAATACCTCCTTCCATATTCGTGACATTGTACACAGTGTATCTGACGTCGTCCAGATAGAGCATGACTGGCTGCTCGACACCATCAATCTTGAACTCGACTCTTGATACGGCTTTAAATGATCCAGGGAGATTTGCTTCCACCATTCCCATTGTAGTTGGGTTGTCGCGAGGGAAGTAGAAGGATATGGCGTGTGCGGTGGGCAAGAGCGACCCAGGCGTGTAACCGAGGATTTCAAGAGTACACCTAGAACAGACACGTTAATGAAAGTGGTCGTTGATAGGCCGAAAAATGCGACTAACCACCCTGGCAACTGTCTGGGAGCAATATGCACATTCATATCCTTGACACTACAACCCCACCAGAATTTCTCCAAATCGAAGAATACAATCTCACTCCCTTCATAGCTTGTGGTGAGTGCAGGTGGGAAGAAGTCTTTCAGTACAGGTGCAGAAGCATAGTTTTTGCCAGAGTGGACTTCGACACCGGAGAAGGAAGTAGAGGATGTATCTGGTGATGAGAGACCGAAGCCAGCCCAGGATAATTGGGAGTGTACGCCAACTGGAGCGAGCATGTCGTAGGTAGGTTGTGTTGCATCACGGTCTTCAAGCTGGAATGCGAATCAGGTCAGTCTTCCTTGAAAGAGCTCAGTGAGCAGATAAAGGACGTACTGTTGAGACAAAGGTTTCTGAAGTGAATGAAAGAGCAGATACAGAGGTTAAGAGAAGGACAGTTGTGGCGGTGAGGAGGACGCTGATTGTGGACTTCATCTTGAGTGCTTGACTGAAAGCGAGTGTGAATGACGGAGGCGAGAAGATGCTGCAAAGGGCGCAGAAAGTGTGGTGTTTCAGTGAAAGGAAGACCGTAATGGTTCGCTTCGACAAAGACGTGAAGGACGGCCTCGTCGAGATGATATGCTTTTGTGTTTTGTTCGTCTGTTACTCCAGGAAAATGATCGACGAAAGGAAGCACGCGCTGGCTTAAGCTTAAACCTCCAGATGAAACAAAACGAGTGTCACAAGGTGAACGAACGTGACTTGAGGTGTAAGTCGAGAATGAGGTTATTGGTCGAAGCTGGAGGTTGTGTGTTGTCTGCTAGTCGGAAACTGGAGATTGCATGCACTTTGTACTTGACCTGTCTCCCTCAATACTCGAGCAGCCGTTTCCTCTTCACTTTCCGCTTCCAAGCATGACACTAGACCCCTTGTGACCATCGCCGTCCAAAAAGTGACAATTCCGCCAGGTACAGTTTTGTGATTGGTTGGTAGAAGTGGTTCCTGTTTATCCCACGGATTTCGAGCATGGACTGAAACGGCGCCGGCGGCGGCCCGATCGTGCATAGTGGAGACTTGAGTCGACATCGAAAATGCAAGCAACAATTGACGGAGGGCAACGAGGTTTCGACTGCTGTGGCAGGACAGAGCCACTCAATGACTGGCAGTATTGAGACTGTACAAGTATATAGCATAATGCCTGGACGAAAGCATTGTATGAGGAGTGCCGAGCTACAAAATGTGGGAAGGGATTAGATTGCAGGCAGAGAGTCATCTCCTGTCCTAACTTTTGAGATGTCTCGCACAACGACAATGAAAAGCCGCAAAAACTTGAAGCAGCACACTACACACTCACACCTCTTACGGACCTTCCAGTCCAACAGAAATCATCAGAGAATTGCTCGACATGATGTCTTGGCTACTAGCCTAACGGATATGGCTTCTCGAAGGTTTTTTGATGCCGTACAAAACCGTGGTAAGGCTATACCTGCCTTACCACAGTTAACAGACATCAGGACGTGCTCATAATCATGCTCGTGCTGTGCCTCCGTCTGTCTGGAGTAGCTGTTGTGGTGTTGTTTCACAAGGCTATCGTAATCCTCCTTGGCTGTTTCTGCCCATCTTGTCCGATTCCTGATCCTGCACAATCAATGCACATATCATTCATTCTCCTTTCTCTTCTTCGATGCCTGATGATTATTATCATCCTCAGATGCGTGCTTGCCGTTACCTTTCTTGCCAGTCGTGGAATCGCCATCTTCTTTGTGCGGCTTGATGACCTTACTTTCACCTTGCTCGTCCCTTTTCTCCTCATCCTCCTCCTCCTGGTCAGACATCTTCTCTCGCGCTTCTTTCCCTTCAGCACTCTCGTCAAGATCCACTTGGTCTTCATCCTCATCTTGCGCCTTCTTAGCCTCTTCTTTCTCTTCGTCCTGCACACCCATTTCTTCTAGCCTGTCAATCTCCTCGCCATGCACCGGGACATCTTGATCCATTCCCTCCTTCTTATTTTGTTCCTCATCACTCTTGCCATAGCCTTCTCCATGTAAGCCGGATTCAAACTCACCCTTCTTTGCTGCCTTATGTTGTCCGCTTGTCAATGGAGGATGTGAAGAGGCTGTGTGACCGGACTGGTTCTGGATCTGGTCGTCCTCGGAAGGTTTGTCGCCTTTGCTG
>Ga0160428_1000781_pt1 | contig 30271 bp, 25 predicted proteins | sample SolpanmetagenomM_FD_108198 | JGI IMG/M metagenome (GOLD analysis project Ga0160428, IMG submission 108198) | Solar panel surface microbial communities from Lawrence Berkeley National Laboratory, California, USA - M | ecosystem: Engineered > Built environment > Solar panel > Unclassified ... | reverse complement strand
GGCCAGGACGACAGCTCCAGGTCGAAGCTCTGAACGCCTCTATCCACGGCTCTCAAGGAGAAGCCCCCCGCGTCGCAAGACGCGGGGGGCTTTCTTCGTTTCAGGGGGACTAAGCGGTGACGAACCGGTATGGCGGGAGGATTACTCCTCCAGAAGCTTTCGGTTCACGCCTCGTCATTGCCTCATCGTGCGCCAGCGTCAAGGAAGGCCCTGACGCGACAACCCATCCTTGGCATCGTCCGACAAACGTCCTCGGATCTGAGTCTCACCTTTAGCGTGCGGTGCAGAAAGCCCGAGGTCGAGACCGGCGGCATCCACTTTTGTGACGTAAGATTGACGTAGTTCCGAATACTATGGCGATCAAAAAGAGCTTCGTCGATAAGGAGGCTCCGCATCTTCAGAAGAGAGTGCGAAACTCGATCCGACTGACGTCCGCCCCCAACGGGGTCAAGCCGATCCTCGGGGAGAAAAGGCCTGAGCGTTACGAATGAGAAGGCGGTCTTGCGGTGGCCGCACACACCCTCTGGTGGATCGTATCGGCCTCCGATGGCGTTGGATCCGTATTCCGCAAGGGTTTGGACAAGGGATCCTTTACGTTCTTCCTCTTACCCTCGCTATAGGACAATCGGACTGCGACGAGGGCGAAGACGGCTTTTTCGAGGCTTGAGGGGCCTCAATTCCGCGCGAGATCCTCCTTTGTACCGGGGCAGACGCCGTGAGAGTCTCCCACGACGCTCGTTCTGGGTTCCGGCCCGATCTCATGTCGCCCGAACCAGCCGACGAGAACCCAGGAGACGGGGTTCTCGTCGTTTATGCATGACCATCACTCGCCTGCGCATGAGAATCCCGGATCTGAAGGTCCAAGCCGACGTCACTCAGATCAAGTCGATCCTGTCGAGCGCGCCGGGGATCGAGAAGACGGTGATCGACTTCGAGGCAGGCGTCATGGACCTCACCACCGCCGCCCAGGACAGCGGCGCGAACGCGATCCGCATGCTGCAGGAAGGCGGATATCCTCCGAGCGAGGTCGAAACCCTCGACGATGGTGACCGTCGAGGGTAGATACTTCGTCTCACGGCCTTGCCTTTGTCTGCGTCATACGTAAAATTGCGTCGGCCTTGGATCGAAGGGATCAGATCGGACCGTACGATTGCGAGAGATCGAGAAACCCCGTAGTCGTACCGAGAGGTTTGTGGCTGGGACCTCTGTATCTTCTTGCCATCGGGCCCCCAACGGGGTCTCGGATGAAGAGATATGTCCCTATCGATCCGCACCTCGTTCGCCCTCGCGGCCCTCACCGTCGCCGCGCTTTCCTCCGCCGCCCAACAGACTCAGACCCTCACCTTCGATTCGGCCCGCACCGACTGGGGACAGGACCTCAACTTCAACCAGTTCAGCGGCTCTCTGGGCACCCTCACCGGCTACACCCTGACCTTCAACTGGACGGGTTCCCTCAGCGGAACGGTCACCAACCTTTCGGCCTCGAGCAACTCGGTCGAGATCTCCCACGAACTCTTGTTCGACCTGACCGACAAGGCGGTCAGCAATTACTACGTGTCGGGCTATTCCGCCCTGAGCACGAACTACGGGAAGAACCTCGCCGTGGGCGAGAGCGACTCCTACAGCCTCGACGGCTCGGGAAGCTTCGGTGTGAACGGCCTCGATCTTTCGCTTTTCTCGGGATCGGGCGTTACCGACCTGAACCTCTACGCCTACGCGATGACGGGCCAGGACGCGAACGGCCCCATCCGGACCGACGTCGACACGTTCGCCGGCGTGAGCGCGACCCTGACCTACGACTACACGCCGTCGGGCTCCACGCCTGCGGTGCCCGGTCCGCCCGCCTTCATGGCGATGGGCCTCGGCGCTCTGCGCATGGCGCGCCGCCGCCGCGCCACTCGGGCGTAAGCCCCGCCCCGCGCCTCCCGCAAGGGAGGCGCACCCTTCCCCGTATCTCTGCCAGACCTCCGAATTCCTTTGAGCCGCCCCCTTTTTTGGCTCGAATCCTGCTTGATGCTTCGTATACGCCGGTCGTGATCGGCGCCGAACCATCCCATGTCCGTACTCTCCTCCACCCGCATCGGCTCGCGCGCCCTCATCGGATTCGCGTTCGCCGCCCTTGCCGGAGCCGCCTCGGCGGACACGATCTCGCTCGACTTCAACCTTACTCCAAACGGAATGGAGCGCACCGACTGGACCAAGGACCTCCGCGTCGCTCGGTTCGACACCTCGCTCGGGACCCTGACGGGGATCGGCCTTCACTACGAGTGGACCGGCAAGCTTTCCGGCAGCGCGACGAACGGTTCCGCCGCCGCGAACGCCGTCCGCATCGAGCACGATCTCACCCTCGGGCTCACCGATCTCGACGACGATCTTATCGCCTCCGCAGACGTGCTCAGCGCCGTCTTCGACCGTACCCTGGCCGTCGGCCAGACCCTGAGCTACGGCCCGGTCACCGGTTCGAACTCGGGCGATCTGAGCTTCGGCGGCTCCGATCCTCTCGCAAGCCTCTTCAAGGGCACGGGCAACGTCGGCCTTCGCGTCTTCGCGCAGGGATCGACAGGCCAGATGGCCAACGGCCCGATCTCGACCCAAATCGACACTTTCGCGGGCGTCAAAGGACGCCTCACCTATCAATACGCTCCCGTCCCGGAGCCCGCTTCGATGGCCACCCTCGGCCTCGGGGCTCTTGGCATCCTGCGCCGCCGCAAGAGCGGAGGCGCTCGCTAACATGAAAACCATCCACACCCTTGCCCCCTTCGCCGCCCTCGCCCTCGTCGGCGCCGCCTACGCCGAGACCGGCACCGTCGTCGTCACAGCCTCCATTCCTTTCTCGGGCTTGAACTGGACGAAGAACCTCGACCTTCCGAAGTTCGACAACTCGCTTCTGCACCTGGACAGCGCCGACGTCTCCTTCAAGGGCGCCGTCCAGGGCAACCTCCAGTTCGAGAACCGGGACGCCCGTCCGGCGACCTACTCCACGAGCGTCTGCTACCTCCTAACCCTTCAGAACCCGGCGGGTACGGAGATCCTTAAGGTTCACCCCAAGTGCAACCAGACCTCGGGCACGCTGCCGAAGTACGACGGCGTCCTCGACTACGCCGGTACGTCGGGCCTGACCACCGCCACCGCCTCCGCCGACGCGACGGGAACCTCGACGCTCACCGGCTCTGACCTCGACGCCTTCACCGGCGCCGGTACGGTCAGCCTTCCGGTCGTCGCCGGCTCCACGTCGTTCGTGAAGACGCCGGGCAACTTCAGCACGATCATCAACAACCAGGCGGCGGCCGAGATCGTCCTGACCTACCATTACTCGTTCGATCGCGCCTCGGTCGGTGACCGGGCTTGGTACGACAAGAACAAGAACGGCATCCAGGACGACGGCGAGGCCAACGCGAGCGGCGTGCTCGTCACCCTCCTCGACAAGGACGGCGCCACCGTCGCCACCCAGACGACCGACGCCAGCGGCGCCTACCTGTTCTCCGGCCTCATGCCCGGCGACTACCAAGTGAAGTTCACCGCCCCCGATGGCACCGTCTTCACGACGGCGACCGCCGGAACCGACACCGCGAAGGACAGCGACGCGGGCGTCGGCGGCCTCACCGCCAAGTTCACGCTCCACTCGGGCGAGAACCGCACCGACGTCGACGCGGGCCTCGTCGGAACCCAGACCCTGGGCGACTTCGTCTGGTACGACAAGAACGGCAACGGCCTTCAGGACTCGGGCGAGGCCGGCGTAAGCGGCGTGGCCGTGACCCTGATCGACGTCAACGGCGCCACGGTCGCGACGACGACCACGGACGCGAACGGCGCCTACCTCTTCTCCGACCTTCTTCCTGGCAACTACCAGGTGAAGTTCGCCGCCCCTGCGGGCACCGTCTTCACAAGCCTCAACTCGGGCGATTCGACCAAGGACAGCGACGCCGGAACGGACGGCCTCACCGCGACGGTCAGCCTCGCGGCGGGTCAGAACCGGACCGACGTCGATGCCGGACTCGTCGGTGCGCAGAGCCTCGGCGACCGCGTCTGGTTCGACACCAACGCCAACGGCAAGCAGGATGCGGGCGAGCTCGGCATCGCCAACGTCGGCGTGACCCTCCTCGACGCGAACGGCAACGTGTTCGCCCAGACCTCCACGGACGCCAACGGTCTCTACCTGTTCAGCGGCCTTCTTCCTGGCAGCTACAAGGTCCGCTTCGACCGCCCGGCGGCCTACGTCTTCTCGCCCCAGTCGGCGGGCGGCGACACGACGCTCGACAGCGACGCCTCGACGAGCGACGGCACGACCGGATCGATCACCCTCGCGGCGGGCGACAACCGGCGCGACGTCGACGCGGGCCTCTACGGCCTCGTCTCGCTCGGCGACCGCGTCTGGTTCGACGCGAACGCCAACGGCAAGCAGGACGACGGCGAGAGGGGCGTCGCCAACGTCGAAGTGAGGCTTCTCGACGTGAGCGGAAACGTGCTTCAGACGAAGATGACCGATGCCAACGGCAACTACCTGTTCGACCAGCTGCTTCCCGGCCAGTACCGCGTGCAGTTCTCCAAGCCGAACGGCTACGGCTTCACGAACGCCGACCAAGGCAACGACGACAACATCGATAGCGACGTGGACGGCGGCGGCCTCAGCCCCATCGTGAACGTCACGAGCGACCGCCTCGACGTGGACGCGGGCCTTGTGGGTTCCCTCTGCCTCGGCGACCGCGTGTGGTACGACACGGACAAGGACGGCTTCCAGGAGAACTGCGAGCCCGGCGCCAAGGACGTGATCGTCCGCCTCCGGGACCTGAGCGGCAACGTTCTCGCGGAGACCAAGACGGACGCCAACGGCAACTACAAGTTCTCGAACCTCGCCCCTGGCGACTACACGGTCGAGTTCGTGGCTCCTTCGGGCTACGGCTTCACCAAGCAGTTCGCGAAGTACAACGGCGTGGCCTACCCGGCCTACGACAGCAACGTCGACGTCACGACGGGCGGCGCGTCGGTCACCCTGGCGGCGAACGACGTGACGATCGACGCGGGCCTCATCGGCGCCTTGAAGATCGGCGACACGGTTTGGAAGGACTCCGACGGCGACGGCAAGTACGAGCCGGAGGTCGGTGAGCTGGGCATCCCCTGCGTCACCGTGTTCCTCGTGGGCGACACCAACGGCGACGGCTGGGCCGACACCTGGGCGACCACGAAGACGGACAAGGACGGCCACTACCTGTTCCTCGGCCTCAAGCCGGGAACCTACGCGGTCACCGTCAATCCGTTCGACATCCCGAGCCGGCTCACCGCGTCCTACGACCTGGACGGCATCGGCACCCGCAACTACGCCGTCGGCAAGCTGACGACGACGGACCGGCTGGACTTCGACTTCGGCTATAAGCCCGTCGCGACCAGCAACTGCGGCGGCTCCCACGGCTGGTGGAACTGCAACCCGACCAAGTGGTCGTGCGACTGGCTCTGGATCGGCGGCAAGTGCCACACGAAGACGACGATCTGCAACTGGTTCAAGAAGTCGGACTGCGGCGACAAGTCGATCTGCCTCTACCAGCGGCTCTGCGCGGCGAAGCTCAACGTGGGCGACCTCTGCAACGAGAGCGCGGTCTTCACCTGCGGCAAGCTGACCTGCACGGTCAAGGAAGCGATCAAGCGCTGCGACGCCTGGATGGCCAGCCACACGGTCGGCTGCAACGTCTCGGGCAACAGCTCCGACTGGGCGAGCGTCTGCGACGCCTACGGAATCCTCGACAAGTACTGCAGCGGCCGCTAAGACGAGCCCTTCGAACCTGGAGGCCCGGCGGCCCTTTGGCCGCCGGGCCTCCATCTTTTTTTGAAACCGTTCAGGACCAAGCGGGGTCGAACACCCGTGAACAAGAAAACCACGGACCAGGGAAACCCTCGACTCTCTACCGACCGTGACAACTACAACGGTCCCCAGGAGCGAGCGGGAGCGGACAACCTCGTCGAGGCGATCGACGCGGGCATTCTGACTCCCGAGGGTAGCCTCGCCCTCGACGGCGGCCACCTTCCCGGCAACAAAGACCAGCTTCACGCAGGATCGCGGACCCACGGCCACGCGAGCCCGGTTCCCGGCGCGAACGGCAAGCAGACCGAGTCCGAAGGAACGGGCGTTACCCCCCAGGACCCTCAGCCCAAGGCGACCGGCGGCGTTCCGCCCGTGCAGCGCCTCGAGCCGGAGCAGGTCCAGGACGACTTCCCCGGGAACAAGGACTGAGCGAGCCCTACTTCTTCGGCGCGCCCATCGCGATCGCGACCGCGCCGATGGCCATCAGGACCACGCCCCCGATCATCGGCGGCGTGGCCTTTTCTTTGAGGAAGAAGGCCGCGAGGATCACCGCGAACACCAGCGACAGACGATCGACCGGCTGGGCGCCCGAACTCGGACCCGCCGCGAGGGCCTTGTAGTACAGGAGGGTGCCCGCGACGGTGAGGAGCCCCGCCGCCGCGAGGATGCCCCAGGTCTTGCCCTCGAGCTTGCCGAGGTCGCCGAGCTTTCCTCCGAAGGCCACCACCACCCAGGACAGCACGGCGGCGAGCGTCGTCGTCAGGGCGAGGGCGACGTTGGGATTCACCTTCTCCAAGCCGACCTTCGTGACGGTGCCGAGGACGGCGGTGAGAAAGGCGCTTCCCAGCGCCAGGGCGATCCACATAGTGTAGTGGACTCCCTTTTTAGGATGCGGGGTCCATCGTTAGTGGGATCGGTCCGGCTCGCGGCCGATCGTCCTGACCGCGAGCTCTCTCCCGGTCAGCGTCACCTTCTCCTCGCGCAAGGGGGCCGCCGCGCCGTCGATCCGCACCGACCTCGGCGCGCCGTGGAAGGCGAACGCGACGCGGATCTCGCCGTATCCGCCTTCCTGGGCCGTCGCGACGGCGACGTGGCCGTCCGCGCACACCAACCGGACGTGGAGGGTCGTGCGCTCGCCCCTCCGGTAGCCGTAGCTCAGGCCGTCGTCAGCGCCATAGGCGAACTCCGTGGAGCCGCTCCAGCCTTCGGGAAGGAAGACGTGGAGCACGACGTCGCGCAGGTCGTGGCCGCCGGTGGTGGGGGTGCCGGGACGCATGGGGACCACGGCGCCCGCCCGAATGTAGAGCGGCGTCGCGTCCACGCTTCGATGGGCGGTCGTCGTGCCCGGCGCGATCCAGGCCCCGGAGGCGGCGTCGTACCACGGCTCGGTTCCGGGCAGGACGACGGTCCGGCTTTTCGTCGCCTTTTCCAGGAACGGAGCCTGGAGGATCGAGGGGCCGACCAGGAACTGGTCGGCGATCTCGTCGAGGCCCGGCGCGTCGAAGTGGTAGAAGAGGGGACGCAGGACGGGATCGCCCGTCGCCTCGCCCTCCGCGAACAGGTTGTAGAGGTAGGGGAGGAGCTTGTAGCGCAGACGGATGTAGTGGCGCAACAGCCCGAGGCCCCGGCGACCGAACTCCCACGGCTCCTTGCGGCCCGCGTTCCGGTCGGCGTGGTTGCGGAAGAAGGGGAACAGGAAGTTCGCCTTGGTCCAGTCGAGCATCAGGCCGAGGTCGGCCTCGCCCCCGAAGCCGCCGAGGTCGGGGCCGCAGAAGGGAAGTCCCGAGAGCGACATGCCGAGGCAGCAGGGAATGGAGTTGGCGAGATAGAAGCGGTTCGCGACGTTGTCGCCCGTCCACACGGCGGCGTACCGGGCGGCCCCCGCGCTGGCGCTGCGGGTGAGGACGAAAGGCCGCTCGTCGGGCCGTGCCCGGAGGAAGCCCTCGTGGGTCGCCCGGACCATGCCGAGGGCGTACTCGTTGCGCCGGGAGGCGTGCGACTCCTCGCCGCGTCCGAAGCGCATGGCGTAGGGATCGACGGGGCCCGTCGAGGGGTCGTTCATGTCGCACCAGACGCCGCCGAATCCCCTTTGGGCGAACTCGGCCACGCGTCCCGCCCACCAGTCGCGGGCCTCGGGCAGGGAGAAGTCGGGAAAGACGGTCTCGCCCGGCCAGACGAGGCCCACGAACTCGCCGCCCTCGGAATTCCGGCAGAGGAGGTCGCCCGTCCGGGCCTCGTCGTAGGCGGCGTAGCCGGGATCCTGTTTCAGGCCGGGGTCGAGGATCGGCACCATGCGCCGTCCGTTCTTCGCCAGGGCGTCGGCGGTCTTCTGGACGCCTTCGGGAAACATGGCGTCGTCGACCGTAAAGACGCGGTAGCCGTCCATGTAGTCGAGGTCGAGCCACAGGCCGTCGCAGGGGATGCCGAGCTTCTCGAACATGCCGTCGAGGGCGGCGAGGTCCTCGTGGCCGCCGTAGCCCCAGCGCGACTGATGGTAGCCGAGAGCCCACTGGGGCGGCGTCGGAACCGTCCCGAGAAGCCGCTGGAGCTTTCGGGTGACCTCCTGGAGGGTGGGGCCGTAGACGACCCAGAGGTTCGGCTCGCCGCCGTCCGCCCCGAGGATGAGGTGGAGAGCGGTCTTCTGCCACTCGACGAAGACGCGCCCCTCGTCGAAGCCGGGGGTCTCGAAGAAGGCGGGATACGAGGTATGAAGCAGAAGCCCCACGTACTCGTCGCCTTGCCGCACCACGACGTAGGGTACGGAGGCGTAGGGCGGGTCGGTGGGTCGGTCGCCCCACTGGCCGGCGTCGAAGTCGCCCCAGACGTCGGTGTTCCAGAAGCGGGTTCGTAGGCCGCTCAGCTCGATCCGCCCGAAGGTCTTCTCGCCCATCCCGTAGAACCGCGCGCCGGGTCCGGGCAGGATCTGCCAGATCGAACTCTCGCCGCTCACCCCGAAGCCCCGTTCCGGCACGCCTTTCAGGAGCGGCGTGCCGTCCTTGCCGATCAGGGTGAGGCCGAGGTGTTCGTCCAGGCTCAGCCGCGCGTTCGCCGCCGCCAGGGGCGGGGTCAGTTCCGCGAGGCTCCCGTTCGGCGCCCACGGCCCCGCGACCCGGACGTGGTACACGTCGCCCTGGTACGCCCGGATCTCCGGCCTCAGATCCCGCTTGCCCGCCGTGTAGGCGTCGCCTGATTTCTGGGCGAAGGAGAAGTTGGCGCGGTAGGGGTACTTCGTGAAGAACATGGGCGAGAATACGTATTCTAGCCCTTATCGGGGTCGCCGGACACCTTGAGCGTCGGCGCCTCTTTGCCCCTCTGAAGGTGCGCGACCAGCGGGGAGGGCGCTCTACCAGGCCTTGGGGCCCGAGCTTCTTTCGATCGCCCTCGGTCCGGGGGACGCTTCGCTCGCGGGGGAGCGAAGCGGGAGGCGGGGCCTCTCGGATTTTCCTGCGGCCGCTCCGAGAGGTCGTCGGGCTCTTGCGGTCGAGCATGGACCGTCCTGTGGGCACGGTCCATGCTCGATACGCCACATTCATCCGTATCGAGCGTAGAAAAGGGCTCCCCAAGATGCCCGAACGGTACAATAACCCAGTGGACGCGCCGAAACCCGCCCTCGTCGGGATGTCGCGTGAGGCGCTCCAAGAAGCCCTCGCGCCGCGTCCCGACGCCAAGCTGCGGGCGAAGCAGCTCGCCGGGTGGCTCTACGGGAAGGCGGAGGCCGACCTCGACCGGATGGGCGACCTTCCGAAGGCCCTCCGGGAAGAGCTGGCCCAGAACTTCCAGACCAATCCGCTCCACGTCGCCACCCACCGAACCAGCACGGACGGCGTGGACAAGCTCCTCGTCCACCGGGGCGACGAGGCGGTCTACGAGTGCGTCCTCCTGCCCTACGAGGACCGCGTCTCCTGTTGCATCTCCAGCCAGGTCGGCTGTCCGATGGGCTGCAAGTTCTGCGCGACGGGCCTCGGCGGCTTCGACCGCAACCTGAGCGCGGGCGAGATCGTCGGCCAGTACCTGCTCCTCCAATCCTTGACCGAGCGACGCATCTCCCACGTCGTGTTCATGGGGATGGGCGAGCCGCTCCTGAACCTGCCCAACGTCCGCGAGGCGATTCGGATCCTGCACGACGAGGTCGGCCTCTCCCACCGCCACATCACGGTCTCGACGGTCGGCCTCGTGCCGCAGATCCGCCAGCTCGCCGAGGAGAAGATCCCGATCCACCTCGCGCTCTCCCTCCATTCGCCGCTCGACGCGGTGCGCGACCGCCTGATGCCGGTCAACCACAAGTGGCCCGTCGCCGAGGTGATGGGGGCGATGCGCGACTACCACCGGGCGACGGGCCGCAAGATCACGATCGAGTACCTGCTGATCAAGGACGTCACCGATACGCCCGAGCAGGCCCACGCCCTCGCCCAGCTCGTGCGGGGCGTGCCGAACGTGGTCAACCTGATCCCCTTCAACTGGGTCGACACGGAGCAGGGCTTCGCGCGTCCGACCCGGGAAAGCGTGCGAACCTTCCGAAGCATCCTCCAGAGCAAGGGCGTCAACGCCACCGAGCGCCAGGAGCGCGGCCACGACATCGCCGCCGCCTGCGGCCAGCTCGCGGGCCAGCACAAAGGCCGCTTCGCGCGGCGCGAGGGGTTGACCGAGCTTTCGGTGGCTTCGTGAGGAAAGAGGGAAGAGGAGGCGCTCCCCTCCTTGCCGCCGTCCTCCTTTGCTTTGGGTCTTACGCCCTAGTCGGCTGCGCCAAGCGCGAGAAGAACGATCGCGCCGCGAAAGGCTTGTCGAAGCCCGACAAGAAAGACCCCGTTCCGCCTTCCATCGGCTACGGGGCCGGCCACACGCTCGTGTTCCAGTCCGATACGAGTCCCCTTCCCAGCTTCAGCGTCGCCTGGAGCGAAGGCGGCGCGGGCCTAGCCGAGGGCACGGTGAAAACGGGGCGCCTCGTCGAGCCGAAAGGACACCTCTACTCGAACGGCAAGGAGTCCAGCACGTACCGCGCCGACACCGGCGATGCGGATCGCGACGCCAAGCGTCTGAACATGGACGGCAAGGTCGTGGTGCAGTCGGTCGACAAGACGCAGACCCTTCGCGCGCCCCACGGAGAGTATCGGGGCGACGTTGGGATCGTCCGTGCGACGGGCGGCGTCACCGCCACCGGGCCGTTCGGTACCCTCTCGGGCACACCCGAGCTGTGGGCCACGCCCGATCTGAAACTCATCGGAACCCCCGACATGGTCGCCAAGACGCTTAAGATTCCCGCCCTCGTCGCCCTCGCCGCCACGGCGGCGATCGCTCCCGGTCGCCTTCAAAAGGGGAACGAGATCGAGATCCCGAAGTTCGGTCCGACGATCACCAAGGTCTCTCCAACCGGACAGCGCACGACGGTCCAGCCTCCGAAGGGCGAGCCGCTCATCATCCGGATGCCTTCCCGGGGCCTCGTCTTCCGGCTGACCACCGCCGCGGTCCTCGACCTCGACCCGAAGGGAACCCAGCTGCGCCACCTGAAGACCGACGGACCGGTGAACGTCGTCCAGACCGCGCCCGACGGCTCGCAGAACACCCTGGACGGCACGGGGGCGGAGTACGGCTCGAAGCCCGGCGCCACCACGGGCGACCTCGACGTTGGCGGGCGGGTGACCCTCGTCAGCGCGACGAAGAACGGGGCCGCGACGACGACCACCACGAGCAAGGGCGATCAGGGCTCCGCGGTGCTCCTCGTGAAGCCGACGAACGGCCAAAGCGCCCTCCAGAGCGCCACCCTCGCCGGGAACGTGACGATCGACTCGTCCGGCTCGGCCAACGGAACCTTCTCCGGCAAAGGCGACCGCATGGTCTACACCCCCAAGGGCGACACCGCCGACGTGATCCTCGATGGTCATACCATCCTGACGAGCGTCACGAAGGACGGGAGCGACTCGCGAACCGTCGTCGGAAAGGGCGCCCGGAGCCACGCCGTGCTGCTGGCCCAGCCCCCGGCCGGGCAGAGCCCCCTCAAAAGCGCGGTGCTCGAGCAGAACGTCGACATCGACGTTTCCGGCACGAACGGTCAGAAGTTCCAGGGAAGCGGGGATCGTCTGGTCTACACCGTCGAGGGTGAGGGCGGGCGGGCCGTGATGACGGGCGACCTGAAGTTCGCGGGCGACGCGCCCGGTTTCCTCGGAAACATGGTCGGTGCGGACACGGCGACCGTAACGCTGAACAAACAGGGTTTGGACGAGATTCGAACCAGCAATTCGGGCGGGACGCCGAGCACGAGCACGATCAAGCTGCCTCCCCAAAAGCCGAAGACCGTGGAACCCAAGAAGGGCAAGCCGAAGGCGAATCCTACGAAAAAGAAGGGAGGCAAGTCTTGAAGCCGATGACGTCGGTCGGAACCCCGAAGGAGGCTCCGCTCCTGAAGATCGAGGGCAAGGATCTGCACAAGGCGTACAAGGGGCGTCAGGTCGTGCGTGGGGTCGACTTCGAGGTCGCCCAGGGCGAGATCGTCGGCCTGCTCGGGCCAAACGGCGCGGGGAAGACGACCACGTTCTACATGACGGTGGGCCTCGTCAAGCCTTCGAAGGGGCAGGTGCTCCTCGGAGGGCGCAACATGGCGCGCTGGCCCATGTACAAGCGCGCCCGCTCGGGCGTGGGCTACCTGCCGCAGGAGGCGAGCGTGTTCCGCAAGCTCACGGTGGAGGACAACCTTCGCCTCGTGCTGGAACTGGCGGGGAAGAACCGCCGTGAGATCCGGGAGAAGGTGGCTAAGCTCTCCGAGGAGCTGAGCATCGGCCATATCCTTAAAAGCCAGGGCAACGTGCTCTCCGGCGGCGAGCGCCGGCGGGTGGAGATCGCCCGCGCGATGGCGACCGATCCGAAGTTCATCCTGCTCGACGAGCCGTTCGCGGGCATCGACCCCAAGACCATCGAGGAGATCCAGAGCATCCTCCTCGGCCTCAAGGCGCGAGGGATCGGCATCCTCATTACCGACCATAACATCGCCGCCACCCTGAAGATCACCGACCGCTCGTACGTCCTGATCGACGGCGGCATCAAGGCCAAGGGGGCCGCCGCCGAGATCGTCGCGGACGAGGGCGTTCGCAAGCACTACCTGGGCGAGGGTTTCGGGACGGAAGGGTATTGACGGTCTTGGATCCCAAACCTAGAACCGGGGCGCGGACTTGAAGCGGATCGACCGTCTCATCCTGCGCGAGCTGGTCGCGCCGTGGGCGTTCGGGGTGGCCTTGTTCACGGTCATCCTCCTCGCGGCGGGACCGCTCAACAAGATCACGAGCTTTCTCGTGGGCGGCAGCTCCGGCGCGGAGGTTCTGCACCTGCTGTCGCTGATGGTGCCCGCGCTGTTGGTCAAGACGTTCGCGATGGCGATGCTCCTGGCGGGGCTATTGGGCTTCGGGCGGCTTTCCGCCGACAGCGAGATCGTCGCCCTCAAGGCGGCGGGGGCCAGCGTGGTCCGCATCGTGTGGCCCGTGTTCCTCGCCGCCCTGGCGGTGTCGGTCTTCACCTTCTTCTTCAACGATCGGGTCGTGCCGAAGGCCGCCCGCGCCGTCCTCTCGCTGACGACGCGCCTCGCGCAGGAAGGCAAGATCGGGGGGCGCTCGTTCAGCCAGCCGATCGTGCAGAAGGGCAAGACGACGGCGATGATCTCGGCGGTGAACGCGGACCTCGCGACCCAGACGGTCCAGAATCTAAGTGTGCTCGCCTACGACGAGAAGGGCGCCCCTACCTTCCTGCTCGTTGCGCCGAACGCGCACTTCCGGCCCGGCAGCCCGCCGGACTGGAAGATCGACGGGCCGTTCGACGTCATCCCGATCCAGCACCCCCGCGCGGTGACCCATTTTACGGGCGGCGCCTGGCCCACCGGCATCGCCAAGCCCACCGGCAGCCTCGAAGACCTTCTGATCAAGAAGGACGACTACGACGCCTACACGATCGAGGAGCTGAAAACGAAGATCGCCCAGATGAAGCGCGAGGGGGACACCGCCGAGCGCGACATCCGCGACTACGAGTACGGCTTCTACAACAAGTACTCCGTCGCTTTCGCGGCCCTCGTCTTCGGGATTCTCGGGGCCGCCTTGGGCATCACCAACCGTCGCTCCGGATCGGCTTCGGGTTTCGCCCTCTCGGTGGGGATCATCTTCGGCTACGTGTTCCTCGCCAACTTTATGAACGAGTGGGCGCGGGGCGGGCTTCTTCCGCCGTGGGCGGCGAGCTTCGCGCCGTTGTGCATCGGCGCGGTCGCGTGCGGCGTTATTATCTATCGGCGCAACGCGTAAAATCCCGTGGATCTCCTCTCTTTCGGCTTCGTCCTCCTGATCGGCCTTGTCAGCGCGGGGATCGCCTACGCGGCAGACCGTCTCGGTAAGAAGCTGGGCAAGAAGCGCCTGAGCGTCCGCGTCGGTCGGTATAGCATTCGTCCCAAGCACGTCGCCAGCCTCGGCACGGCCGGGATGGGCTTCGTGGTTTCGGTCCTCACGATCCTCTTCGTCGCCCTGGTCAGCCGCGACGCCCGTGAGTGGCTCGTCGAAGGGCGACAACTGCTGGTCCAACTTGGAGAAAGGAAGAAGGAGGTCAAGCAACTTGAAGGGGAGTCCTTGCAACTGACGGCAGAAAAAGGCCAGCTTGTCCGACAAAAGGACTTGCTTACGCGACAGTACGGCGAGCTTCAAGGGCGGTACGGAGTTCTCGACAAGAGGGTTGGGGCTCTAAACAAGAAGGTCCTAGGTCTGAATGCCAGCCTTACGAAAAGTCAACTAGATTACATAAAGTCTCAGGGTGATCTTCAGAAGAGTCGACAAGCACTCGAAAAAAGCCAAGCCTCGCTGCGAGCCAAGCGGAGCGAGTTTTTGCTCGCCCAAGCGCAGCTTTCGAGCAAGAAAGCGGAACTAGCGAAGACGGAAAAGAACCTCGCGACGGCTATCTCTAACGTCCAAACGGTCAACAAGCAGCTCCAGGCCGCCCTTAAGAAGAGTTTTGACACCTACAAGAAGGTCCAAGAACTCGAGGCACAGGTCGTGACCCTGAAGAAGGACGTCGAGGATCGCGAGGCGGTGGCGGAGACGCTTCGCAAACAGACCGCCGCCCTGATCGCGGAGCGCGACGACGCCGAGTCGAAGGTTAAAGCGGCCCAGGCGCGCTTCGACGAGTTGCAGGCTCAGCTGACGCAGGTGAGCAAGAACGTCGCCGAGTTGCAGGGGCTGGCCCAGCAGCAGTACCTCTTCATCGCGACCACCTTCCGTTCGAGCCGTCTGGAGCCGCTGACCTTCCGCGCGAACGAAGAGGTCGCCCGCCAGCCGCTCGCCGGGGGGACGGACCAAGCCGCCGCCCTGAACGCGCTCACCTCGCTCCTGCGAAGCGCGCGGGCCGAGGCGACGACGCGAGGCGCGAAGCCGAACCGGCGCGACGGAAAGATGCAGTACGACGTGGCCGACGTGTTCAACCATCAGGACCAGCGCACGGGCGTTCCCGTGTCCGGGGACGACCTCAAGCGGGCGGTGGTCGCCCAAGCGACCGGAAAGCTGGAGGATCAGGTCCTCATCGCGACCTCGACCCTCAACGCCTTCGCGGGCGAGCCGGTTTCCTTGGAGATCCGCGTGGTTCCGAACCCGGTGGTCTACCACCGGAACGAGGTGGTGGCGGAGGCCCGCATCGACGGGAGCCTCGAAGAGGACCGTATCCTCGATCAGCTTTCTGAATTCGTGCGGAGCCGCGTGCGCGAGCGGGCGCAACAGGACCGTATGATCCCCAAGTCGGGAACCGACGCCCCCTTTGGGGAAGTCAAGACGAGCGAGGTGCTGTCGATCGTTCGAGAGGTGAAGCGGGTGGGCCGTTCGGTGCGGGTTCAGGCGTTCGCCGAGGACGATACCCGGGCCGCCGATGCCTTGCGCCTGGGGTTCCGCGTCCGGTGAGCGCCTTTCCCAAGACGGTGCTCGCCGTCGACCCCGGCACGGCCAAGCACGGCATGGCCCTCGTGCGCCGGGACGCCGACGACCGGATCAAGGTGCTCTGGCGGGCGGTCGTGCCCCCGGATTTCCTGATTCCCAAACTCCACGAGGCGTATGCTACGGAGCCGTTCGTGCTGGTCATCGTCGGCTCGGGCACCGGGGCAGGGGCGGTCCTGCACAACCTGCGCGAACACCTGCCGAGCATGGCGACCCTCGCCGTGGACGAGACGAACACCACCCTTCAGGCCCGCGAGCGCTACTGGGAGAACAACCCCCGGCGCGGCTGGCGCCGCTTCCTCCCCGCGACTCTCCAGGTTCCGCCGGAGCCGGTCGACGCCTACGTGGCGCAGATCCTCGCGGAACGGGTCCTTCTCTAGGAGAGGCGTCTATGCCGTCCAATCGGAAGTCGTCGTGATCCTCGCGCCTTGGGCGACCAGGCCATGGAAGAACGCGTCGTCGTGGATGGAGCATCCGCCGATCGACGACGACGCGTCCTCTAGGAGGACGATCTTGGACGCGGTCTCCGGCGCGGCCTCGATGAGGTCGCGTAGCGTGTTGAGCAGGCAGTAGTCGAGGGCCTCGCCCGCGAAGACCAGCTCGTCGGCTTCCCGGAGCGAAGCGACGAACGGCGCGTTGACCACCGTATGGGAATCCTGGGGATCGGGCACGTCCGCCCGGATCGCGGAGTAGTGCTCCGTGCGGGGATTGCCGCCTTTTGCCACGTAGTCCACCGTCGCCAGCTTGCCCTCGGCCCACCGGCGAAGGGCGGCGCCTAGCTCGTCGTGGATCGCGTGGCCGGGCGTGCCGACCACGCAGTGCGGCGGCCAGATCGTCAATCCATACCGGCCTCCCTTCGCCAACTCCTCGACGTACCGGAGACCGTAGTCCCGCAGAGCCGCGTCGCGCGTTCGCCAGCGGCCTTCCCGCACCTCGTCCACCGGAATCCTGGTGAAGGGGACGGGCGCGGCGCCGTCGGGACCTTCCCAGAAGATCGGGTGCGCGATGTGGACCCACTGGTGCGAGTCGAGGGTGACGTGGACCCGGTCGAAAGCGTCTTCCGTCCGTTCGAGCAGGGCGGCCAGACGCTTCATGTCCTCGTCGGCGCCCGTCACGTAGAGCGCGCCGTCGGGCTTGCAGAAGTCGCGCTGGGGATCGATGAGGACGAGGCTGCGCATAGCCTATTTTAAGCGTAGCGGCGCGCTTTACGCCGCTACGCTACAATGTCGTCACCGACATGGCGATCAGCGACGATCTGCGGCCGACGACGACCGAACCCGATCCCCCGCCCGAAGGGCCGCAATTCGAAGAGGGTCTGACCCTCAAGACGGTGCTCGGCGCGATCTTTATCGCGCTGTTCATGCTGCCCGGCGGACTCTACCTCGGCCTCGTCGCGGGGCAGGGGGTCGGCGATGCGGCGGAATGGGTCACCATCGTTCTCTTCGCCGAGGTCGCGCGCCGCTCCTACAAGCCGCTTCGGAAGCAGGAGATCTACGTCCTGTTCTACATCGCGGCGAGCCTGACCTCGGTGGTCAACGCCGACCGGGGCCTCGCGGGCGGTCCGTTCGCCAGCAAGATATGGGACGCCTACTTCCGCACCTCGGAGGCGGCGGCGCCCTTCGCGAACCAGATTCCGAACTGGGCGGTGCCCGCCGCGAGCAGTCCGGGGATCGTCGACCGTTCGCTCTGGCACCACGACTGGCTCATCCCCATCGTCCTGCTCGTCCTTACCGAACTGTTGGGGCGGCTGAGCTGGATGGGCCTAGGCTACGCCCTCTTCCGGGTAACGAGCGACGTCGAGAAGCTTCCGTTCCCGATGGCTCCGGTCGCCGCCAGCGGCGCGACCGCCCTTTCCGAGGCGGGAAGCGAGAGCTGGCGCTGGGGCATGTTCTCGACCGGCACCGTCGTCGGGCTGATGTTCGGCTTCCTGTACATCGCCGTTCCCGTCGTGACCGGCGTCCTGTTCGGCCACGCCTTCGAGATCTTCCCGATCCCCTTCGCCGACTTCACCACGCGCGTCGAGACGATCCTTCCCGCCGCGGTGGTGGGCCTCTCGTTCAACTTGGCGAACGTGCTGACCGGCTTCGTCCTGCCCTTCGAGATCGTGTCGGGCGCCGCCCTCGCCAGCGTCCTGGCGATGATCGTGGCGAACCCGATCCTCGCCCGCGCGGGCGTTCTCAAGCACTACTCGCCGGGCAGCGACGCCTTGATGACGAAGCTCACCGCCGACATGGATTTCTGGCTCTCGGTAGGCATCGGCGTGAACGTCTCCGTCGCGATCATCGGTATCTTCCTGGTCGCCCGCACCGCGATGGGCGCGCGCCAGCACAAGCGCGAGGTCAAGTTCAGCCTCGCGCCGCCGGTCAGGAACCGGGGCGACATCCCGATCCTGGTCGCCCTCGGCGCGTGGCTTTTCGCGACGGTCTGCTACATCCTGATCTGCCGCCTGCTCGTCCCGAACTTCCCCGTCTGGATCCTCCTGTTCTTCGGCCTTCTCTGGAGCCCGCTGAACTCGTACGTCAGCGCCCGCATGATCGGTCTTACGGGGCGTGGCGTGTCGTTCCCGTACCTGAAGGAGGGCTCGATCGTCGCCTCGGGCTACCAGCGCGTGGACGTCTGGTACGCCCCGATCCCCCTCGCGGACCACGGCGCGGCGGCCCAACGGTTCCGCGAGGTCGAGTTGACAGGTACCCGGTTCACCTCGATCTTCAAGGCCGAGGCCCTGATGTTCTGCGTCCTGCTCCCCATGAGTTTCCTTTTCTGGAGCTTCTTCTGGGGCGGCAACCCCTTGCCGAGCGCGCAGTTCCCGTTCGCCCAGCGTTTCTGGCCTATCCAGGCCCAGCAGTCGGCGGTCATGATGCAGATCAACGCGGGCCACTCGGCGGGCAACTACTTCACCCAGGCGATCAAGCCTTCTCTGATCGCGATGGGCGCAGCGGGCGGCGTCGTGGTCTACGGGCTGTTCAGCGTGCTCAAGCTGCCGCTCCTCTTCTTCTACGGCTTTGCGGGCGGCCTCGGCCTTTTTCCCGCGAACACCCTGCCGCAGCTCTTCGGCGCGTGGTTCGGAAGGCGGTACATGGCGAAGCGCTACGGCGAGGAGAACTGGCGCCGCTACGCTCCCGTGCTCCTCGCGGGCTTCGCCTGCGGCACCGGCCTGATCTCGATGGTCTCCATCTCCCTCGCCCTCGTCGCGAAGGCGGTCGCGAAGCTGCCGTACTGAATCCATGCCTCTTTCGTCAGGCGGCGAGAGGAGGCTAGGCGCGAAGCGCCGTCAGTAGTCCTTCGATCTCCTCCACCGTGTTGTAGTGCGCGAGGCTCGCGCGGACGACGCCCGGCTCGCGAGGGATGCCGAGACCGTCGAGGAGGCGGACCGCGTACATGTTGCCGTGGCGGAGGCCCCGCTCGGGCCCGTTGACGCGGGCGGAGACGGCGTCCGAAGGCTCGTCCGTGAGGAAGCTCACCGTCGAGAGCGTGTCCTCGCGCACCGCGCCGGGGCCGACGAACCGGACGCCTAGGTCGTGCAGTCCCTCGACGAGCCGGCGGAACGGCTCCGCCTCCAGGCGGTGCATCTCCGCCCACGCCGCCTCGATCGTCTCGCGGCCTTGGTAGGCGTCGTGCCCCGCCAGGAAGGCGAGGTAGGGCCGCAGGCCGAGCAGGCCCGCGCAGGCCTCATGGCTCGGCGCGCCTGGCTCCCAACGGTAGGGGACCTCCTTTTCCGGCACGAAGAAGTGGTTCGGGCCGACCAACTCGGCGAACGCCTCGTGCCGCCCGAACAGGACCGCCATGTGCGGGCCGAACGTCTTGTAGAGGCTGAAGACGTACCAGTCCACGCCAAGCGCGGCGACGTCGATCGTTCGGTGGGGGGCGTAGGCCACGCCGTCGGCGCACACCTTCGCCCCGACCGCGTGGGCCATCTCGCACACGGTTCTCACGTCTTCCACCTGGCCGACGAGGTTCGAGGCGTGGGGCAGGGCGACGATGCGCGTCCGCTCCGTGAGAAGCCCCGCCAAGGCCGCCGGTTCGCAACGGAAGGTCTCGAGATCGACGGGCCAAGGCTTGACGATCGCCCCCGCCCGTTCGAGCCGGACCCATGGTCCGGCGTTCGCCTCGTGGTTCGTGGCCGCGACGATCACCTCGTCGCCCTCTCGCCAGGTTCGGGCGTAAGCGTCCGACACCATCTGGAGCAGGATGGTGGTCGAGGGGCCGAGGACGACCTTGCCCGCCGAGCCCGCGTCGACCATCTCCTCCGCGAAGGCGTGCGCCTCCGCGAGAACCGCCGTCGCCGCCTCAGACTTGGGGTAGTTCGCGCCCGTCTGGACGAAGCGATCCGTCATGTAGGCGCGCGTCGCCTCGATGACGGAGTCGGGAAGCTGGGAGCCTCCCGCGTTTTCCAGGAAGGCGAAGCCTCCGGCGAGGGCGGGGAAGCGGGCACGGACGGCGGCGATGTCGGGCACGAGGGTTTATTACCCCAGGGCCGCCAAGACGCCCGAGGCGAGGGCCGCGCTCATCCGCCGCTTACCCGACTCAGAGAGAAGGAACGCCTCGTCGTGCCGCAGGGTGATCGTCGCCATCTCGACGAGGACCACCGGCACCTGGCTGAAGATCGACCCCGTGAGCGCGCCTTGCTTGCCACCCACCGCCGTCTTGACGTCGGACATCAGCCCTTGGTCGTCCAACCCTCCCCGGAGACCGGCGGCCAGGGCGTCGTGGAAGCGGCGGGCGAGCGGCGCCGTGCGCCGGATCACGGCGGCGGCGGGACCGGTCGTCCCCTCGGCGGTTCCTTGGCGGTCGGGATAGTACACGGCGAAGCCCGGCCGGGGCGAGGCGTCGCAGTGGAGCCGCACCATCAGGTCGGCCTTAGCCGCGTTCGCGATCTCGGCGCGGCGGCGGTTGCGCACGAACGCGCCCTCGCTGGTCTTGGTCAAGACTACGCGAAGGCCGCGCTGGGTGAGGAGATCGCGCAGGCGCACCGCGATCTCCCAGTTCGCGTGAAGCTCCGTCAGCCGCCGACCCTGCGTTCCGACCCCGACCTCGCTGGCGTGGCCGGGGTCGATGCAGACGGTCTTCGGGGCGAGGAGAGGCGCCAGGAACATAGGATCAAGGTACCCCTCCTCCCCTTTGGCGACCGTTCAGACCTGCGCCATGCCGCCGTCAACGAACAGCTCGACGCCCGCGACGAACGAACTGTCGTCCGAGGCGAGGAAGACGACCGCCTTGGCGATCTCGTCGGGATCGCCCATCCGGCCCATCGGCACGCCGGAAGAAAGGGCGGCTTTGAGGGCGACCGGGTCGTTGGTCAGGCCGTCGATAGCCGGGGTGGCGATGGGTCCGGGGCTGACGACGTTCACCCGAATGCCGTTCCCTTTCAACTCCGCCGTCCAGGTGCGGGCGAAGGAGCGGACCGCCGCCTTCGTCGCGCTGTAGACGCCGAAATTCTCCATGCCCATGATCGAGACGATCGAGGCGTTGAGGACCACCGCGCCGCCCTCCTTCATAAGTGGAAGGGCCTTCTGGACGGTGAAGAGGAGCCCCTTCACGTTGATGCCGAACTCGCGGTCGAACTGGGCCTCGGTCACCTCGCTCAGCGAGGTGAACGCGCCGCCGCCCGCGTTGGCGAACACGACGTCGAGCCGGCCCTGCTCCCGTTCGATCTGGGCGTACAGCCGGTCGAGGTCCGCGAGGTTCGAGACGTCGCCTTGGACACCGACCGCGCCCGCGCCGATCTCGGACACCGCCGCGTCGAGCGCGTCCTGGCGACGGCCGGTGATGTAGACCGTCGCGCCCTCCGCCGCGAACCGCTTCGCGGTCGCGAGGCCGATGCCGCTGTTGCCTCCGGTGACGAGGGCGATCTTTCCGTCGAGCTTGCCCATCAGACGGCTCCTCCCGCGACCTGAAGGATCTGGCCGGTGACCCAGCCCGCATCGTCGGAGGCGAGGAAGGCCGCCACCTTGCCGATGTCGTCCGGCTGTCCGATCCGTCCCAGCGGGGTTTGGGCGACGACGCCGCGCTCCATGTCCGAACCGGCGAAGCCCGCCGCGTGGAAGCCTTCGGTCTCGACCATGCCGGGGCTTAGCGAGTTGACGCGGATGCCGCGCGGTCCGAGTTCCTTGGCGAGAACGCGGGTGATCGCGTCGACCGCCGCCTTGGTCGCGGTGTAGACCGCGGACTGGGGCGGGGCGAGGGCCGTGATCGAGGAACTGACGTTGATGATGCTGCCGCCGCCCTCGCCGAAGAGCGCCGCCGCCTTCTGCGAGGCGAGGAGCAGGCCCAGGACGTTCAGGTCGAACTGACGACGGAATTCCTGGACGGTCACGCCCTCCAGGGGGGCGAACGCGAAGACGCCCGCGTTGTTCACGAGCACGTCGAGCCGCCCGTAGGCCGTCTGGGTCGCTTCGAGCAGACGCGCGATCTCCTCTTCCTTGGAGACGTCGGCCTGGACCGCCGTCGCCTTGCCGCCCGCCGCGACGATCGCTTCGACGACCTGATCGGCGCCCTCTTTGCTGGAGGCGTAGTTCACGACGACCGAGGCTCCCTCGGCGGCGAGATGCTTGGCGATCTCCGCTCCGATACCTTTCGACGCGCCCGTTACGAGCGCCACTTTGCCTTCCAATCTTTTGCTCATCTCGCTTCCCCGGTATTTATTTACCGATCGGTATTAATCTACGCGGGAGCGTTCCGCTTTGTCAAGGCGTTTTATACTAGTAGGTATGAAAAACGCCAAAAGTCCTGGAAGGCCCCGGGCGTTCGACCCCGAGCAGGCCCTAGAGGCGGCCATCGGCCTTTTCTGGTCGAAGGGCTACGAGGGCACGTCGCTCTCGGATCTCACCGAAGCGATGGGCATCAACCGTCCGAGCCTCTACGCCGCGTTCGGCAACAAGGAGGAGCTTTTCCGCCGCGCGTGCGAGCGCTATGGCGAGCGGGCGACGCTGATCGACGACGCGTGCGCGAGGTGCACCGCGCGTGAGGCGGTCGAGGATTTTCTCTTCAGCGCGGCGGCGAACGCCGTCCACCCGGAACACTCGGGATGCATGCTGGTCACCGCGGGGCTTGCCGGGAGCGAGGAGTCGGCGGGCGTCCGGCAGAGTCTTTGCGACGCGCGCCGGGCGAGCGTCGAGTCCTGGCGAGCGCGCTTCGAGCGGGCCAAGGCGGAAGGGGATCTGCCCCCCCAGGCCGATCCCGAGTCGCTCGCGCAGTACGTGATGACCATCGCGCACGGGATGGCCGTCCAGGCCCGAAGCGGTGCGACGACGGACGACCTGCGCCGCGTCGCGGAGATCGCCCTCCAAGCCTGGCCGACCTAGCGGGCGAGGCGCGACACGAGGAACAGCCCAAGGCCGACCGCCAGCAGATCCTCCAGGAGCGCGAACGGAAAGTCGGGGGCCTTGAACCGAGAGGCGAACCGAGTGCGGTAGGCGTAACCGCCGAAGGTTCCGAGGACCGCTCCGAGCGCGCCGAGGATCGCCGGGACGATCTGGCCGGCTCCCGAGCCGAGTGCGAGCGCGGCGCCGCAGAGTCCGCCGAAGATCACGCGTACCGCGAAGGGGCCAGGCATGGTGCGGGCCGGGGCTTGGGGAAGCTTGTCCCCGACGAACTCACCGAGCGCGGCGAGGCTGAAGACGATCGCCGCCGCCGGATGGCCGAGGAGCGCGAACCCGGTCCCGCCCAGCTTGACCCATCCTAGCCGCGCCCCCCAGGCGACGACCGCCGGTCCCGTCATCGAGCGAAGGCCGGTCACGAAGCCGACGCCCAGGGCCACGGGCAGCACGGAGGCGATATCCACAGGCCAGCTTAGCCCTTCTGGGGCTCGGCGTTCTTCTCGTCGGGCGTTCCCGCGTGGAGCGGGGTGAACGAAGGCGGATCGCTGGCGGGGAAGCTCTCTTCGGAGGCTTCGGCGACTTCGTCGTCTTTCGACTTCTCGTTGGGGTTCACCGCTCGTTCTACGAGTCAGGGCCGTCATTGGCGTCGTCGTTGAGGAGAGTCTATCGTGTTCACGGACGCGGAGCGTGTAGCCGCGCTCTCCGTGGATGCGCTTCCCGGTGAGGCGTATTGACGGGCTATCGAATCCGCGCGGGGCTCCCACGCGACCACAGAGGTCGCGGCTACAACGCTTCGCGTTCTTTTCTCAGGAGAGGGCGTGCCAGGGATTCAACCTGCTAGGGCGGCGTGCCGCTCCAAGAGCGCGCCGGTCAGACGCTCGGTGAGGAGCGGATCGAAGCCGATCTCTCCCAGGCGGTCCAGCCACGGTCGGGCCTTGGCGAGCATGAGGTCCAGGCGGCGCAGAACGGGCTCCTCGCGGATGCCGAACGTCCGTGTGAGGGCGACGAAGTCCATGCGGGTTAACTCCTCGTCGTTGCCGTTGAGCTTGAGGGCGAGGACTTGGTCGCCGTAGACAAGCGTGGAGAGCATGTCGTACGCCGGGCTCAGACCCCACAGGTCGCCCGAGACCTCCAGCACGCTCACGTTCTTCGCGTGCTGGTCGTGGTTGCCGATCAGGTAGCCGAACGCGAACTGGAGGATGAGGGCCGTTCCCGATTGGGGCCACGAGGCGACCACCTTGCGGATCGCCTCTCCGATCTCCTCGACGGTGATCGAGTACTTATCCAAAGGATAGAGGTCGAGAAGCTGAACGACGTCTTCCTGATGAAGCTGACGAACGGGGCGTTTTCCGATACGATCGAAGCGATGAACGAGAAGCGCGCTTTCCCCCGCTGAATCGACGATCCGCTCGACCTGGGCGGTCGGGAGGCCGCAGTCGTTTGCCATCGCCATAAAGAACGCTTCGTTCTCTGCGGCCAAGGGAAAACCTTCGTCGATGGTGAGCTTGAGGAATGCCCCTGGGCCGGCCTTCACGCCGCAGGGAAGAGTGATGCGGTCGGCGGACATCTTAGGCTGGACGCCCGCGATGGCATCCGAGGGGAGCGAAAGGCTCGGGTCTTCGAGCAGCCGTCGGTAAGCTTCACGAAAGGGAACGTTTGGCGGAAGACGAAACGACTTTTTCGCTGCTTCGTTTCCCCGGAAGGTGACATCGCCAACCGCATCCGAGCCTAGGATCGCGAGTAAGCCGATATAGTCGCTCCGCGCGATTCCAGCACGTTTGGAGAGGCTCTCGGCCAGTCTGCCTTCCGGGAGGAGATTGACGAAGAAAGCGGGAAGACTGGGGATGTGAACCGTCTCGTAAGAGGTTTCGCTTGGCGGTAAGGTCGAAGCGATCCCGCCTTGGCGGGATCCGACCACCGCCGCCCACATTGAGTCGTAAACGAAACGGCCGCCGTATTTCGTCTTTTCAAGACGGCCTACCGGCTCTCCTTTACGAAGGACCGTCAAGTCGGCACTCATTGACCCACCCCGATGAGAGCGAGGTCGAGCCCTACGACGCGTAAGATGCTTAAGAGCTTGTCCAGCCGCACCGTCGGTCGCGCCGCCTCAACGTCGAGCACCAGAGTCCAATGGCATCCTGCGTACTCCGCGACCTCCTTTTGAGTAAGGTCCAGCTCCTTGCGTCGCTGCTTCAGAGCTTTAGCGATCCGATCTGAAAGCTCTGCTTTACTCATCGCCATCTGGGCCGCAAGTCGCACAATGTCGTACTATAACTTGCTTATTGGCGAGTATAACCTCTCAAACAAAGTCTTTGTGCCCATTCACCACGGAAAACTTGCTTCTAGGCTTTAATGCCGTATATACGAAATCAAAGCCTAACCTCAGTGCCGGAAGTGGCGGGCGCCGGCGAAGACCATCGCGAGGCCGAGTTCGTCGGCGCGGGCGATCACGTCGGGGTCCTTCTTCGACCCGCCGGGCTGGACGATGGCGGTCACGCCGCCCGCCGCCGCCGCTTCGACGCCGTCGGGGAAGGGGAAGAAGGCGTCGCTCGCGAGGCTCGCGCCCTTCGCGCCGTCGCCCGCCTGGAGCAGGGCGAGCCGCACGGACTGGACGCGGTTCATCTGGCCCGCGCCGACGCCGAGGAGCCGGTCGGCGGTACCGACCACGATGGCGTTCGACTTGACGTGGGGCACGATCCGCCATTGGAGCCGCATCGCCTCGAGCTCCGCCGGGGTGGGCGGGCGCTTCGTGACGACCTCCCAGCCCTTGCCCGGATCCTCGTCCGTGTCCTGGGCCAGCATGCCGCCCCGAATGCCGCGCACCATCACGCCCGGGGTGGCGGGCGGCAGGGGAGCTTCCAGGATGCGAACCTCCTGGCGCCAGCCCTTGCCCGTCTTGAACAGCTCCAGCGCGTCGGCGGCCACCGAGGTGGCGACGATCACGTCGAGTTTGTTGCCCTTCTCGCAGAGGGCCTCGGCGGTCTCGTAGGTAAGTGGGCCGTTGAAGGCGACCACGCCGCCGAAAGCGGAGATCGGATCGGCGTCGCGGGCGCGGCGGAACGCCTCCGCGAACGACGGCGCGACCGCCGCCCCGCAAGGATTGCCATGCTTGGTGATGGCGCAGGCGGTTCCCGGAAGGTCGGCGACGAGTTCCCAGGCCCCGTCGGCGTCGTTCCAGTTGTTGTAGCCCATGTCCCAGCCCCAGACCTGGCGCGCGTGGGAGAGGCCGGGCTGGCCGAGCGGGTCGAGGTAGAGGGCTCCCGCCTGGTGGGGGTTCTCGCCGTAGCGGAACGCGGTGGAGCGCTTGTAGCCCATCGTCAGCGTCTCGCTGTAGGGCGTCTCGCCCGCGCGGCCCGTCAGGTAGCGGGCGATCATCGAGTCGTAGAAGGCGGTGTGGCGGAACGCCTTCGCCGCGAGGGCGAGGCGAAGGTCGCCCAGGCCGCCGTCGCCAAGGGCGGCGAGAACCTTGGGATAGTCCTCGGGATCAACGATCACCGCGACGTTCGCGTGGTTTTTCGCCGCGGCGCGGATCATCGTCGGGCCGCCGATGTCGATGGACTCGATCGCCTGCTCCAGGGTGTGCTCGCCGGAGACGGTCTTCTCGAACGCGTAGAGGTTGACCGCGACCACCGAGATGGGCCGCATTCCCGCCTCTTCCATCGCCGCGACGTGCTCGGGAAGGCGCAGATCGGCAAGAAGGCCGCCGTGGACCATCGGGTGGAGGGTCTTCAGGCGCCCGTCCATCATCTCGGGAAAGCCGGTGATCTCGGAAACGTCGAGAACGGGCAGCCCTGCCTCGCGCAGGGTCTTCGCGGTGCCGCCCGTGGAGAGCAGCTCGAAGCCGAGATCGGCAAGGCCTTGGCCGAAGGCCGTGGCCCCGGTCTTGTCGGTGAGGGAGAGGAGGGCGCGGGGCTTCATTATTGGGGCGGGTTGTTCGTGATGGGCGGGACCTTGTCGGGGAACGCCGGGTCGTTCGCGGGGGACGTCGTCGAGGGCTCGTAGACGATCTCCGCCTTCTCGTAGTCGACCACGATGCGGCGCGTGACGCGCCGGTTCTTGTCGTCGACCGCGGTCAGGGTGCAGGGCGTCTTCGCGGTGAGCGTGACCTCCTGGCTTCCCCGAGGGTCGACGGTGGTCGGCGCGTTGGCCCCGATCTTGAGCTCGATCTGCACCGCGCCCGTCACGAGCCACGAGAGGGTCGTCTTGCCGCCCTCCTCCTCCTTGGCGATCGCCGGGCTGGCCGCGAAGCTGATGATCGAGGCGTCGCTCTCGTCGTAGACGCTGACGGTGAAGCTCTGGCTCACCGTCTTGCCGTCGGCGTTGTAGGCGATGAACTTGTAGTCGTGGTTGCCCGTCGTGTCGGGCTTGATCGCCTGACTGCCGAGGGCCGGATCGAGGCTGTCCTCGACGGGCGTGATCGCGACCTTGGTCGCGTTGCTCGCCTTCCACGTCACGATGAACGAGGTCCCCAGCTTGATGCGTTTGTCGCTGATCTTCAGCCCGTCGATCTTAGGCGGCGGGGCGACGACCGGCTCGTCGACGACCACGCGCTTGGTGTCCTCGGCCTCCGAGTGGCCGTCGCGGGTCGCGGTCGCCACGAAGGTGGCGAGGCCCGTGCCCTCCAGCTTGGCCGAGATCGGGGCGGAGGTCGGTGGTCCGTTGTAGATCTCCGTCTCGCCCATCTTGACCGTGACGCGGTCCACGCCTTGAGCCGCGATGCGCACTTGGATATCGGAGCCACGCAGGGCGTGAGGCGGGTTGACGGAAAGCTGAAGTGAGGGCGGAGTAGGGCGCATCATCCACCAGACGCCGATGACCGCCGCGAGCAGGGCGACCACGACGAGCGTGGCGGGCGAGAGGAGGGATCGCTGCTCGAGCTGGGCCTGGGCGGTGGCGGTGACGCTGCGCTCGTTCAGGCTGCGCGCGAACACGGAGAAGCCGATCAGCCGTCCGCTGGAGAGAAGCGGCTTCTGCTTGGGATCGGCGACCACCTCGACCTCCCGCTGCTGGCCCGGCCCGAGCACCAACTGGTCGTTCTCGAACTCGAAGGCGCACCGGTCTTCGGGGTCCTGGGCGGTGAGCTGGAGGGTCTGCTCGGAGTTGCCCAGGTTCACGATCGTGAGCCGGAAGTCGTTGCGCTTGGTCGTGGGCGACACGACGCCCTTCTTGGGCGCGATCTCCATCGTCACGTGGTGGAACGCCCGCAGCTTGAGCAGACCCTGGGCGGTGCGCGTCTCCCCGCTTTCCAGGGAGCGGACCCGCACGACGAAGGGATAGGAGCCCGCGACGCTCTCCGGAAGGCGCGGCGGCTTGAGGAACACCTTCTCGCTGCGGCTCTCGCCCGGCTCGACGGCGAAGGTAGGCACGGGGATGAAGCGCCACTCGGGATCGATGCCCTCGACCTCGACCTCGAAGCGGTCGGCCGCCGACCCACGGTTGACGACGGTCAGGCCGACCGGCGTCGTTGCGCCCGCCTCTGCCTCTACCACGTCCCCGGTCAGCGAGAGGGCGAAACTCACGCGATAAAGGTACCCGCCAGGGCAATTACCGGGTAGCGATTTGCAATCGACAGGGGACTTATCGACGCATCAATCGTCGATCTTCTCCAAGTACCCTACCGGAACGCGTTCGACGAGCCACACGCCGTTGTCGGAGAGGGTGAAAACGTGGCCGTCCTCCGCCATGCGCCGGGCGTCGATCCTCAGGATCACGGGCCTGCCCCGTCGCGCGCCGACCCGGGTGGCCGTCTCCTCGTCGGGCGAGAGGTGGACGGCATGGCGGTTCATCTTTTCCAGGCCGTGGGCGAGGATGGCGTCGAGCGCGCCAGGGTGGGTGCCGTGGTAGAGCGCGTCCGGCGGCGTCTCGGCCTGCAGGCCGAGGTCGACCGCGACGCTGTGACCCTGGCTCGCCCGGATACGCGTGCCGCTCTCGTCGAAGGCGAACCGTTGCTTGTCGTTCTCCCGCACCACACGATCGAGATCCTCTTGCGACATGCGCATCGCGGCGAGGAGACGGTCGACGGCCACCCAGCCGCCTTCGTCCAGCGTCAGCCCGGCCTTCTCCGGCTGGTGCCGGAGCACGAGGGAGAGCGACTTGCTCATCTTCTTCAGTCGTTGCGGATCCATGCCGCATTGTGATCCGGCGAACGGTCACACTGATAGGGATGCCTTCGCCCGCCGCGCGGACCCTCGCCATGCCCAGCTCGCCCATCCGGCGGCTCGTCGACTTCGCGGTCGCGGCGACCGCGCAGGGTGTCCACGTCCACTACCTGAACATCGGCCAGCCCGACGTCCACTCGCCCGAGGCGTTCTGGCGGGCGGTGGGCTCGTGCGGTCTGACGACCCTGGAGTACAGCCACAGCGCGGGCATCGTGGAGCTTCGCGACGCCCTCGCGGCGGACTACCGCAAGAAGGGCATCCCCGTCGATCCCGCCGACGTGATGGTCACCACCGGCGGCTCCGAGGCGGTCCTGCTCACCTTCCTCTCGTGCTTCGATCCAGGCGACGAGGTCGTGGTGGTCGAGCCGTTCTACGCGAACTACGCGGGCTTCGCCACCGCCGCCGGGATTGCGCTGAAGCCCCTCACGACCCGCATCGAGGACGACTTTGCCCTTCCCGCGCCGGAAGTGTTCGAGGCCGCCCTGGGGCCGCGCACGAAGGGCATCCTGCTCTGCAATCCGAGCAACCCGACCGGAACCGTCTACTCGCCCGAGAGCCTGCGACAGATCGCCGCGATGGCCAAGGCGCGCGACCTGTTCCTCATCGTAGACGAGGTGTACCGCGACTTCTACTACGGCTCGGAAGAGCTGCTGTCGGTCCTGCAGATCGAGGGGTTGGAGGAGAACGCGATCATGATCGACTCCGCCAGCAAGAAGTTCTCCCTCTGCGGCGCCCGCGTCGGCTACCTGGTCACGAAGAACCGGGCGATCCTCGGTGGCGCCCTCAAGTACGGCCAAGCGCGCCTCGCCGCCCCGACCCTCGACCAGATGGGCGTCGCCGCCTGCCTGCGCGAGGTCGGCCCGGATTACTTCGCCGAGGTGCGCGGCGAGTACATGGCCCGCCGCGACGCCCTGGTGGAGGGCCTCCGGACGATCCCCGGCGTGGTCGTGCCCAACATCGAGGGCGCGTTCTACGCGGTGGTCCGCCTTCCGGTGGACGACGCCGACGCGTTCTGCGAGTGGCTCGTCAAGGCGTTCTCGTACGAGGGCGAGACGGTGCTTCTCG
>Ga0160428_1000780_pt1 | contig 30327 bp, 36 predicted proteins | sample SolpanmetagenomM_FD_108198 | JGI IMG/M metagenome (GOLD analysis project Ga0160428, IMG submission 108198) | Solar panel surface microbial communities from Lawrence Berkeley National Laboratory, California, USA - M | ecosystem: Engineered > Built environment > Solar panel > Unclassified ... | reverse complement strand
GCGGTGCTGAGCGCGGCGAACCGGGCTTAGTTTAATGGCGCACCGCTTCCCCGGCGTTTGCCGGGGAAGCGGTGCCGAGGGCTATCGCTCGCGCTCGATCTCGCACCCGACCGCCGCGTCGGGATACACGTCCGGCTTGCTCGTCCGCACCGTCACCCGTTCCACGCGGCGGTCGGTGAAACACAGCGCCGCGATCGCCTCGCACAGCGTCTCCTGCAGATCGAAATGCCGGTCCGCCACCAGCGACTGAATCCCGCTGCGGACGAAATCGTAATCGAGCACTTGCTCGATCCGGTCGTCGGCGGGGGGCGCGGGATAGGCGACCTGCATCCGCACCGAGACGATCACGCGCTGCGGTGCGGCGCGTTCGTCGGGGTGGATCCCCAGCCCCATCGTCAGTTCGAGCCCCTCGAGGATCGTCGTGAACCGCACCGGCCCCATCATACCCGAGTTTCAAACATGACGTCGCGTGGCAGCGCCACGAAGTGCTGGCCGCAATCGACGAAAAGATTCTGCCCCGCGATCCCGCGCGCGTCGAGCAGGAAGGCGACCGCGCGCGCGACGTCCTCCGGATCGACCGGGCGGCGCAGCACGTTCCTCGACGCAACCGCAGCAAATTCCGCGTCGGTCTGGTCCGCGCTCGGCAGCGTGAGGCCCGGCGACACCGCATTGACCCGGATGCGCGGCCCGAGCGCCTGCGCGAGCATTGTCGTCGCCCCGGTCAGCGCGACCTTGGCGCCGCTATAAGCGAAGAAATCGGGGTTGAGATTGGCGACCTTCTGGTCGAGCACATTGACCACCGCCCCCGCGACGAGATCGTCCTGCCCCGCCAGCGCGCACGCCAGCAGCACCGGCGCATCGAGGTTGACCCGCGCATGCCGCTGCAACGACTCCGCCGTAACCGCAGGCGGCGTATCATAATCGAACAGCGACGCGCTGTTGACGACCGCGGCGAGCGGTTCGCCGAAGGCCGCGCGGGCGGCGGCGACCAGCGCCCCCGGGGTCGCCGGGTCCGCAAGATCCCCCGTCAGCACGATCGCCCCCGGCAGGTCGCGCGCAAGCGCCTCGGCGTCCGCGGCGGAATGGTGATGGTGGATTGCGACCCGCCACCCCTCACCCGCCAGATGCCGCGCGATCGTCGCGCCGAGCCGCCGCGCCGCGCCCGTCACCAATACCATTCGTCCCGCCTGCATCAGCACCCCATCAGCGCGAGGATTTCCTTCCGGCTGCGCTCGTCGTCGCGGAACACGCCCATCATCCGGCTCGTCACCATCGTGACCCCGGGTGTCCGCACCCCGCGCGCGGTCATGCAGGCATGGCTCGCCTCGATCACCACCGCGACGCCCAGCGGCTTGAGATTGTCCCAGATGCAGTTGGCGACTTCGGCGGTCAGCCGCTCCTGGACCTGCAGGCGGCGCGCATAGGCGTGGAGCACACGTGCCAATTTGGAGATTCCGACGACCCAGTCGGAGGGCAGATAGGCGATGTGCGCCTTGCCGATGATCGGCGCCATGTGGTGTTCGCAATGCGACTGGAACGGAATGTCCTTGAGCAGCACGATCTCGTCATAGCCACCGACTTCCTCGAACACGCGCGCGAGGTGGACCGCCGGATCATCCTGATATCCGATGCAATATTCCTTCCACGCACGCGCGACTCGCTGCGGCGTCTCGATCAGTCCCTCGCGGGCGGGGTCGTCCCCGGCCCAGCGGATCAGCGTCCGGACCGCTTCGGCGACATCGTCGGGCACCGGAATCTTGCCCGGCGCGGCCACCACGTCGCCGTCGTCCGCGCCGTTGCTGTGATCGTTCATCATTCGTCTTTCAATGCTCGCGCGCGCCTGACGCTACGGCAACCGCAGCTCCGCGCATCCCGATACCAAGAACCTGAATTGGTCCTGTTTTGCAACTGTCTCCTTTCGGCAACGATTATCCCCTCCGGTTATTTACGTAGGATTATGACGTTGACGGGGGAATCAACGACACGCTATTTCACAAACCCTAAATTCGAAAATGCAGATCCGGCGACAGACTGGCAGCTGCGGCAGCGAGAGGATGACAGATGAGGAAGTCGGACCTGCTTGGCGCGTCGGCAATCGCATTGCTGTACGCGGTTCCCGCCTTCGCGCAGGAAACGCCCCCCACCACGCAAGCACAGGGCGCGCCCGCCGCGACCGCGGCGGCACCGCAGGTCGATCGCAGCGCGACCGACACCGACGACATCATCGTCACCGCGACCAAGCGCGAGCAGACCTTGCAGGACGTTCCCGTCTCGGTCGCCGTCACCACCGACGACACCATCAAGAAGGCGAAGATCCACGACCTGATCGACCTGCAGGCGAGCGTTCCCTCGCTCAAGGTCACGCAGTTCCAGAGTGCAGGGCAGACCAACTTCACGATCCGCGGCTTCGGCAACGGCAACGGCAACATCGGGATCGAAAGCTCGGTCGGCGTCTTCATCGACGGGGTCTATCGCTCGCGTTCCGCCTCCTCGATCTCCGACCTTCCCGAACTCGAGCGGATCGAAGTTCTGCGTGGCCCGCAGTCGACGCTGTTCGGCAAGAACGTCGCGGCAGGCGCGATCTCGATCGTCACCAAGCGCCCGCAGTTCACCTGGGGCGGCAATGCCGAGGCGACCGTCGGCAACCTCGGCAATATCGAGGCGCGCGCGTCGATCACCGGGCCGATCACCGACACGCTCGCGTTTCGCCTGTATGGCAGCGTCAACCAGCGCGACGGCTATTATAGCAACCGCCTGACCGGGGGGAAGGTCAACGGCCGCGACCGCCAGTCGCTGCGCGCGGACGTACTGTTCGAGCCGTCGTCCAACTTCTCGGTCCGCATCATCGGCGACCTCAACAACGTCAACGAAGTCTGCTGCGGCGCGGTCACGATCAACAACGGACCGCTGACCCAGCTGATCGGCCTGCCGCGCGCCTTCGGCGGGGTCGGCGGGCTCGTCGGCAACGCCGCGACCCCGTTCAACCGCGAGGTGGTCTTTAACACCGCGCCGAACAACAAACTCAACGGCAAGGGCATTTCGGGCCAGATCGACTGGACGCTCGGCTTCGCCAAGCTGACCTCAATCACCGCCTATCGCCGCCAGACCAACCGCACTGATCTCGACGTGGATTTCACCGGCGGCGACATCTCGAACCAGACCACCGACGACACGATCAAGACCTTCACGCAGGAAATCCGGCTCGCGTCGGATTATGCGGGGCCGTTCAACTGGCTGCTCGGCGGTTTCTATTCTGACGAACGGATCAAGACCGGCCGCAACATCCTGTACGGCGCGGACGGCCGGCGCTTCGCCGATGCCGCCGCGCTCGCCGCAACCGGCGCGGCGCTCACCGGCACCTCGCCGATCACGACGCTCGAGGCGCTTCAGCGCGGCGCGGGGAACACCAGCGTCGTGCCGGGCCAGACCTATTTCGCGCAGGGCACCGGGATCTTCGACAATTACCGGCTCAACGACATCAGCTTCTCGATCTTCGGGCAGGCGGATTACAAGCTGTTCGAGAAACTGACGCTGACCGTCGGCGGAGCGTATCTCAACGATCGCAAATCGGCCTTCTCGAACGTCGTGCTGACCGATCGCTTCTCGCAACTCAACCTGCAGAACGTGCCCGAGCTCGGGTTCCTGCCGCTGCGGCTGCTCAACCCCGCAGCCCCCGCTGCGGCGCGGATCCCGACCAATCTGTTCGGCGGACTCAACGCCCTCCAGTTCTTCTACCCCGACACCGAGAACCACGGCCCGGTCAACTTCCCCAACGCCAATGAGAATGGCGTGCTGAAGGGCGACAAGTTCACCTATCTCGCACGCGCGAAATATGATTTCTCGCGCAACATCAACGTCTATGCGAGCTACTCGACCGGCTGGAAGGCAGGCGCCTACAATCTGTCTTCGGACAGCCGCCCCGCCAACAACGGCGTCGGCCGCACCGCCGCGCCGGAGAATGTCACCGTCTATGAAATCGGCGGCAAGGCGCGCTTCAACGGCGGCTATTTCAACGTCGCGCTGTTCGACGAGAAGATCAAAGGCTTCCAGTCGAACGGGTTCACCGGCACCGGCTTTGCGCTGGTCAACGCGGGCAGCCAGTCGGTCCGTGGCGTGGAAGTCGAGGCGTCGTACAAGCCGTTCCGCGCGCTGCTGCTCAACGCGTCGGGCACCTATCTCGACGCGAAATACGACAGCTTCACGCGCGCGCCGTGCTTCTCGTTCGACACCCGTTGCCAGGTTCCGGCGGGGTCGCCCGCAGGCACGCTGGCACCGCAGTTCCGCGACCTGACCGGCGCACGACCGGGCGGGGTCCCGGAATTCTCCGGCAACGTCAACGCGACCTATACGCAGCAGATCACCGACCGGATCAGCGGGTTCATCCGTGGGGAGTTCGTCTATCAGACCAACACCGCGCTGACCGACACCGTGCCCGCTGCGCTCGCCAGTTCGGAGGTCAAGACCGTCAACGCGAGCATCGGGCTCGACTTGCCCGACGCCTTCCAGATCCAGGGCTGGGTCCGCAATCTCGGCAACGACAATTACTACATTGGCGCGTTCAACACGGTGATCCAGTCGGGCAGCTACAGTGCGTACATCAACGAACCGCGCACTTACGGCGTCACGCTCCGCAAGAGCTTCTGACCTGATCGTTACTGGCACGAAATCGGTGAACGGCCTGCTTTCCGCGAGGAAAGGCAGGCCGCTTCGCCGTTCGGGTGCAACGATCCCGCGGCTCGCGCTTTGATGGGGCAGGCTTGACGGAGACAGTCGATGGACGACCCCAAGAAGGGTGACGAGGTAACCTGGAAATCACACGGTGGCACCGCGCACGGTGTGGTCGAAAAGAAGCAGACCAGCCCGACCCAGATCAAGGGCCACAAGGTCAACGCCTCGCCCGAGGAGCCGCAGTTCATCGTAAAGAGTGACAATGGCGGCAAGGCAGCGCACAAGAGCGCAGCGCTCGACAAGGCGTGAAACCGATGTCGGTTCTAACGACACACCAGGAAGGACCAAAAAAATGGCCAAGACCCCAACCGCAAAGAGCGACGCCCCCAAGACCGGCGGTATTTTCGCGCCTATCCAGCCCTCGCCCGAGCTCGGCGCGATCGTCGGCAACGACAAGCTTCCGCGTAGCGAAGTGATCAGCAAGGTCTGGGAATATATCAAGAAGAACGACCTGCAGAACCCCGAGAACAAGCGCGAGATCGTCGCCGACGAGGCGCTGAAGAAGGTGTTCGGCAAGGATCGCGTGACGATGTTCGAGATGAACAAGCATCTCGCCGGCCACATGAAGGCCTGATCCCGTTCGACATTCCGGCGACGGCCGCGGCATCCCGGTGATGCCGCGGCCGTTTTCGGTTGCGGGGCGCTCGACGGCGTTTCCCTGCCCGGAATAACGCGGTACGGATCGGCATGCGCAGCGACGACGCCGACACGGTCCATTACCATCTGCGCCGGCAGAGCCGCACGCCGACCTGGCTTTCGCTGTCGTGGCGCGCGCTGCTGGCGCTGGCGTTGATCGGGGTTGCGCTCGCGGTCCACTGGTTCGACCGGGGCGGGCTGCGGCAGAATTCGGGCGAGCCGGTGACGTTCGCCGACATCCTGTATTTCACGATGATCACGGTGACGACCGTCGGCTATGGCGACATCGTGCCGGTGACGCAGCAGGCGCGGATGTTCGACACGTTCGTCGTTACGCCGATCCGGCTGTTCGTCTGGCTGATCTTTCTCGGCACCGCGTATGATTTCCTGTTGAAACGGGTTTGGGAGAAATGGCGGATGTCGGTGCTCCAGCAGAATCTCGGCGGGCACGTGATCGTGACGGGCTATGGCACCAGCGGTGCGGAAGCGGTGCGCGAACTGGTCGAGCGCGGGGCGGACCCGGCGACGATCGTCGTGATCGACGAAACCGCCGCCGCGCTGCGCCGTGCCGAAGCGTGCGGCGCGACCGTGATGGAGGGCAATGCGACCCGCAACGCTGCGCTGGAGGCTGCGCGGATCGAGACCGCACGCGCGGTCGTCGTTTCCGCGGGGCGTGACGACACGTCGATCCTGATCGTGCTGACCGCGCGCCGCCTCGCACCCGACGTGCCGATCAGCGTGATCATCCGCTCGCAGGACAATGAGGCGATCGCGAAACAGGCTGGCGCGAACACGGTGATCAACCCGGCGAGCTTTGCCGGGCTGCTGCTCGCCGGATCGACCCACGGCGCACACACCGCGGAGTACATGGCGGATCTCGCCGCCGCGGGCGGACGCGTCGCGTTGCGCGAACGCCCGGTCGGCGCAACGGAGACCGGGAAGCCGCTCTCCGCGATCACCACCGGGCTTGGCCACCGGATCTATCGCGGCGACAGGGATTTCGGCTTCTGGGAACCCGAAGCGCAACGCCTCGAACCCGGCGACCTGATCGTCGAGGTGGTCCAGCGCGGCTGAGAGTGGTGCCCCCGAGTGACTTCTAACTACCTGTTCGCAGCCGTTCGCTAATGCCCGACAACCCTAGGAATAGAGCGGGTTTCCTTTACCAATCGTCCGCACGTGTTCGTTGACGTTGCCCTTTAACCGCGCTTAAATGTGGGAACGGTTAGGGGAACATCATGGGCAAGCTTACGGCGCTGACGGTCAAGAACGCTAAGCCCGGCAGGCACGCGGACGCAGAGGGCCTTTATCTGCTGGTGAAGCCTACGGGCGGCAAGTCATGGCTGTTGCGTGTACAAGTCGACGGGAAGCGCCGCGACATTGGCCTAGGAGCCGCCAACACGTCCGCGCGATCGATCGGGAAACCGGGCGAAACGCTGATTAAAATTCCGATCCTGCACCGCAAGCTGCTCACTCTTAGCGAGGCTCGCGAGAAAGCCAGCTTGTTGCGTGGCGCAGCGAAAGCGGGGCTAGATCCAATTGCGGAGCGTGACCGCGAACGCGAGGCCGTCCCCACCTTCAAGGTCGCTGCACAAGCGGCGCATTTGGCACTCAAAGCGGGATGGTCGGAAAAAGGCGGCAATACCTTTCTAAGCTCGCTGACCAACCATGCCTTTCCGCTGCTAGGATCAATGCGGGTGGATGCGATTACGGCGAACGATATTAGCAAGATCCTCGCGCCGATATGGTCGAGCAAACCCGATATGGCGCGCAAGGTCCGGCAGCGCGTCGGAACGGTGCTGAATTTCGCGCACGGTAAAGGCTGGCGTCCGACCGAGGCACCGGGAAAGTCGGTAACGGTCGGCCTGCCCCGGCAACCGAAGTCCGGTAATTACGACGCAATGCCGTATCTGGACGTGCCCGCGTTCTTTAGCAGCCTGAACGCCAAGGTAGCGACTGGTGGCCGGTCGGCGTTGATGTTCCAGATATTGACGGCGGCGCGTCCAGGCGAGGTCCGCGCGGCCTGTTGGGGGCAAATAAGCGTGGAGGATCGCACGTGGATACGTCCGGCAGCGAGCATGAAGGCGGGGGTAGCGCACACCGTCACGTTGAACGCCGCCGCACTGGCGCTGCTGGCGTCGATCAAAGGGGATCGCACCCCTCGAGCCGATGAGCTGATATTCCCCGGCAAGAGCGGCGGGCTTCAATCCGATATGACGATGAACAAGGTTCTTCGCACGGCGGGCCTCCAACACGACTCGCACGGCTTCCGAAGTTCGTTCCGCGATTGGGCAGCGGAAAAGATGCCGCTTATCCCCGATCCGGTGGCAGAGGCTGCGCTTGCGCACGAGGTCCCCGACAAGGTGGTGCGGGCGTACAAGCGCACGAAGTTTATCGAAATGCGCCGCGAATTGCTCGAGGCTTGGGGCATGTATTGCACGGGGGCCGATGCTGGCGAGGCGCAATAGACCACCCTGCCCTTCCGTTGTGACGCTCGAAAAGTAGGACACAACACGCCTAGGTTTCGCTAGTCTAATACGTCCGTTGTCGCCGGTGTTCGCCGGGGTCCAAACGGAGAGTTAAAAATGGACGAACCTTTTTATTCCATTGCGCAAGCCCGAGCCGACTTGGGCAGCATTGGCCGTACGAAACTTTATGAGCTGGTCAGTCGCGGGGATCTCGAGCTTTTGAAGCTGGATGGTCGCTCGCTGATTACCGGGCGCAGCCTTCGAACCTTCAAACAGCGGCTAATCAGCCAGATCGCTGATAGCCAGATCGCTGCATGATCTAATGACCAACGGGAAAGGGACCGCCCCCGTAAAGGCGATAGAGGCCAGCACCGCCACAGTGCCAGCCCCTACGAAACTCACGCCAACCAGCGTTACCGCATCATTTAACCGTTCCGCCCCTTCCGATCAATCGGCTTTTGCTGGCGGCGAATATGACAACGGCCCCGGACACTATGCGGTGGACACGTCCGCCGAAGCCGCTGCCGCAATCGCGCCAGTATCGGGGCAATACCGCGCCGTGGTGCATAGGTTGCTTTGCTCGCACCCTGACGGCCTTACAGTGGACGAGACGTGCGCTATCGCGATGATGCCGCGCTACCAGCTACAGCCACGTTTTACTGAACTGCTGCGAAAGGAAATGATCCGCGATACCGGCGCACGCCGCCGCAACGTCTCGGGTCGGCGCGCGATCGTCTGGCGTGCCACCGTCCTTGACCGGATGGAGGGCGAAGCATGATGGACGTGCATCACGCAAAGGCGACAAATGCGCGCCTCGATTATGCAATGCAGCATTGCGCACCGCATCTTTACCCGGTCCTGCTGGCGGTTCGAGATTGGCCGGTGGGCTTGCTGTTCGTGTCTCAAAAGTCCGGGCGGTTCTCGGTCCCGACCGACAGCGGAATGAGGCGCGCCGCCGTCCTGCTGGTCGGTGATGATACCACTCGGTCTCTTGGTCCGAACGGTTTCCACACTGCATCGCTTTTTGCTGCGATCCGCAACACTGACGCTTTCGTAATCGTGGCTGGTGCGCCTTCTGACGAGATTTACGCGGCTGGGGCGGCGGTAGCGGTCGGCGGCAAGAATGCGATGATCGTGGAGACGCGACCGCGCCATGAAGCCGACTGGACCGACTTAATCGGTAAGCTAGCGCCGGGCCGCCCGATCCTGCTGTCGACGGTGAAGGGGGGCACGGCATGACCCAGGCTATCCGAAAGCCATACGATCGCACGCCGTCCGATCCGCACGCCTTCCGCCGTCTGGTGGATGAGGTGAAGGCAAATCACAACATTTCCGATGTGGTCGCGCTCTATACCAAGCTGCACAAGCGCGGCGCTGCTGAGATGGTCGGGCTTTGCCCCCTCCACAATGAACGCTCGCCTAGTTTCGAGGTGAACGACAACAAAGGCACGTGGCACTGTTGGGGCGGGTGCGGCGGCGGCGATATGTTCGCCTTTCTGATGAAGCGCGAAGGGATGACCTTTGCCGAGGCATATCGGGCGATCGCTGGCAGCACGCTTCCGCTAGTCACCGAGGAAGACCGAGCCAAGCGCAAGGCCGAAAGCGATGCGATCCTAGCAGCGCGGGTGCAGCTTGCCCGCGAGATATGGGACCAAGCCGAGGGCGCAGAGGGCACACCGGCGCAGGTCTATGCCCTGTCGCGCGGTATTACGGAACCGCTTCCCAACACTGTCCGGTTCGCCACAATCCCGCGGTGGCGCGACGCTGAGACGGGCGAGGTTGGGCGCAGCTACCCGGCAATGGTCTGCGCGCTGCAAGACGTGGCGGGCGAGCTGGTGGGCGTCCAGTGCGTGTTTCTCGCTGACGGCGGCAAGCGCAAGTATTCCGCGGTGAAGGCGGACGGGACCAAGGCCAAGGCAAAACTGAGTTACGGCAATGTCATGGGTTCGGCGTTCCGTGCCAGCGGTTCCGATCGCACCGCGCCACCGCCCGAGCATGTGACACTTTGCGAGGGGCCTGAGGATGGCCTCACGCTCGCACAGGCGCTCCCGGGTAGTGCGGTCTACGTCGCGTGCGGAACGGCTCTCATGCCCCGTCTGTGCCTGCCTGAGACGGTGGAGCGGATCACGCTTGCCGGGGACAATAACCCGGCTGGGCAAGAGGCCGTTGCAAAGTGCGTGGTCGAGTTCGAGCTACGCGGCCTCGAGGTCCTGCAGATGTTCCCCGTGGAGGGTTTCAAAGACTGGAACGACGAATTGCGGGGGATCAGGGCATGAACGCCGTTGCACTGGCGCTTGCCGATCGCGCGGAGCCTGTGACGAGCTGGCCCGCTCCCGATTTGTCGATCCTTGCCGGTGGCCGCACCACGCCGCCGACAATGCCTGGCAGTATCTTCGGGAAACTGTGGCCGCTTATTCACGATCTTGCGGCAGGAGCGGGAGCGCCCGTCGATTACGTGGCGGCGAACGTCCTCGCCGTTTCGGCCTCGCTGATCGGGGCCAAACGCCGAGTCCAGCCTTACCCGAACACACCGGGATGGCAGGACGCTTGCGTTCTTTGGGTCGCGCTTGTTGGCGATCCCTCATCAAACAAGTCGCCCGCGATCGACGCAGCTACAGAGCCGCTGCGCGCGATGGAAACTGAGCTTGCCGAACATCACAAGACTCGGCTGATTACGTACCAGACGGTTGCGGAGCGGGCACGGCAGGAAACTCTAGCGTGGCAGGCGGACGTGAAGGACGCGACCAAGGAGGGGCGCTCGACCCCAACGATGCCCGACGCAGCCGTTGCCCCGATCGAGCCGCAGCGGACGCGGCTTGTCGTGCAGGACGCAACCCCGGAAGCAATGTGCGATATTCTGGCAGGCAACCCAAACGGGACTCTCCTCAAGCGCGATGAGCTGGCCGGATGGCTGATGAGTTTTGAACGCTACTCGACTGGCGGTCGCGAGTTCTGGCTAGAGGCATACGGCGGGCGCGAGCATACGATTGACCGCAAGGGCAACAAGGCAGGTCCTGTAACAGTCCCCTTCAATGGGGTATCAGTCCTTGGAGGTATCCAGCCCGACAAGCTGCGCGAATGTCTGCTTACCACGCCGGATGACGGTCTAGTGCCTCGCTTCCTGTGGGTATGGCCGGAAGCAAAAGAGTACGTGCGACCGACCCGCGTTGCCGATGCGGGCTACCTCGATGCGATTTATCGACGCCTCCAAACGCTGCAGGCTGACCGAAAGGAAAGCGGCAGGATCGAACCGCGAGTGATGCTACTCTCAGACGCAGCCGCAAACGTCTTCGAGGCATGGATACGGGAGAATGACGTTGCCGTGCGTGAGGCGTCATCGCTCTACAAAGGCTTTGTTGGCAAGCTGCGCGGGATGGTGCTGCGGCTCGCGCTGGTGGCCGAAATGTTGGCTTGGGCGGACAAGGGCGGGCGCGAACCGGACGCGATCAGTTTGGAAACGCTCGCCGCCGTCCTCGAGTTTGTGGATGACTATGCCAAGCCTAGCGCGCTTCGCGTATTCGGGGACGCGGCATTGCCGGAAACCGAGCGCAACGCGGCGGCGCTCGCTCGCTACATTGTGAAAACCAACGCCACCCGGATCAATGCCCGTGACATTCGCCGCACCAGTGGGATCGCCACGCTCAAGCACGCGCAAGACGTGGACGCCGCAACCGAGGCGCTAGAGGAAGCGGGGTGGTTGCGGGCCTTGAAGCAACGTCAAGGTGATACGCCGGGACGGGCGAGCAAAGACTACACCGTCAACCCCGCCGTGTTTCGCTAGCCTGGTGGCTGGGTGGCGCGAGGTCGCTGCAAAGGCGCTAGCAGCACAGGCGGGGGAAGCGTACACCGACACTACCCCCGCCCCCGTAATCGATCGCTACGGCCTCGAGGCGGACTTGTACCGCAACCTCTCCCGGCTGGTTTCCCTCCCGCCGCCTGCGAAGATCGAAAAAGCGGAGAATTGGCGCGAGGTCGTCCAGGATGCGCAACGCCTCGCACGAGATGGCTGGGCAGCTAGCGCGCTGGCCTTGGGGTGGACGGTCGGGGATCTGTTCGGGGTCGGCGCACGGGATAGCTGGGATTTTGAAGGGCTGGCCGTGTGGCTCGCTGGTCGATCCGTAACGCTACTGGACGAGCGGGTATGCGTCGCAGGTGATGGTATCAGGCGAGACGTGTTCGTGCGCGGTGGGCCGCAACATGGAACGCTACCTAGTGTCGTGCCTGTGCTGCTGTGGGATTTTGGGCAGTAATGGAGATTTGAGAACGGAGCAGTGATAAACCTTTACTCGGCTGAAACCATCGATACCTAAGCGCTACAGAACTTTGCAGGGGATCCACGTGAGCGCTGAACAAACGGTTGAGCAATTCGCAGAGCGAATGTTGACTTGGGCTCGCGACCATGGCGCTCTTGCCGATGACTTTGCTGTTCCTCCGCTTCCTGCTGGGACCGATGGCAACATTTTTCCGACTCCGGTAGCGATCGAAGATCAGGAGAGTGTGGCCAAGGCCGAGCGAACGCTTGAACGCGTTAAGGTTGTCTCCGTCGCCGTCAATGAAAACAGCGGCAAGGCGATCGTGCTGACTCGGAATCAGATCAGCACGTCGGCTCAAAAGGCGCTTCCCGAGATAATTGAAGGGGTAAAGGTTGAATACGTGGGGCATGCCGCGGTCGAGCCAAATCCGCCCGCGCTTCCTCAGTCAGCCATCGACGCCGCAGTGCGGTGCTACGTCAACGACAACCGTCTTGCATGCGGCAGCTCGGTGACAGCGGCCTCCGTCTGGGGTGCGGGTACTTTGGGTGCGTTGGTTAGACTCGGAGATGGAAAGGTCTGCGGGTTGACCAACAACCACGTAACCGGTGGCTGCAATCACACTCGCGTCGGCATGCATATCCTATGTCCATCACCTTTCGATGCTGATCCCGACCAACCGGCCCCACTCGCCATTGGCCGACACCTCTCCTTCGTTACTTTGGCAAGTGGAGACCCTCGTCAGGTTCAGTTACAGGAACTGGATGCGGCACTGTTCGAGGTCATGGATAACGATTTGCTTACCTCAATGCAGGGCACCTATTACGACACCCCCGACGACGTAGCTGACCCTATCGGCGACATGCTTGTGAAAAAGGTTGGGCGAACCACCGGACTTACGTCCGGGGTTATCCTAGGTCGCTTTTCCACCCCGCTCGGCATTCCATACGAGTCCGACCGGTTCCGGTCGATGGTTTATTTCCAAAACGCGTGGGTAATCAGGTCGCTTGACGGCGGTCCATTCTCTGCGGGTGGAGATAGTGGATCGTTGGTAGTCACCCAAAATGGGGATAAAGCGGTCGGGCTGATTTTCGCGGGCACCACTAACGGCTCGGTCAGTTATATGATACCGATCCGTTCCGTACTTGACCACCTGGGGGCGTCGCTGATCCGAGGCCACAACACATGATGACTACAAATACCGATACACTCAGTTTTGGCCTTCTGGCTCATCTCCATTTGAGCGCTGCTGAGGCTGCGGTAATGGTCGATAGCAGGCAGCGATCGTGCAAGCTCGTCGTTTTCATATACGATAAAGACGCTGCGCGTCGAACCAAACACATCTCAGAATGGGCAGGAGTGCCTGTCGAGTACGTAGCCGAAGGGCATAGTCCTTACCGCACATGAAGCGAATCATCTTCGTGTTCGTCATCCGCGCCATCGGATCAAATGCAACGATCTGTTGCGCCTGAAGATGTCGTGACGGTTTGAGCGCTAATGCGAGACGCGATAAGCGGGGGAAGACGACCCTACAGTAAATCGCGAGTAGATTGGGCAGGTTATTACTAACAACATATCAACGAAGGCGTGGCAACTCTGCGGGGCTGCTGCGCCTTTCCGTTGTGGGACCCATCGCGCGTGCGCGCGAGGGCCGTCCGCGCAACTACGGTAGATATACGGGCAAGGCCAGACACGAAAGGGCCTGCCTGGTGGGGTGCAAGTTCCGCCCGCTTCGCGCCAGAGCGCGCGTCCCTTAAAATAGTCTCTTTCAATACCGATTTTAGTAATCTCACCTTGGTCTTCGCTGCGATCGGCCTACAAGGTCCACCGCAGGGCAAAAAGTGCTCTCGAAGTGCAACGAAGAGGCATCGAGTATGGCTACGATAGACGGCAAGCCGGTCTTTGGCGCTGGAATCATTCAATTCTTAGGAACTGAGCGGGCTGATACGGAAACGACGCCGCCCCTGCGTTTCCGTAGCTCCACCACATACGCAACTGGAGTATCGGCAGAAGCTGACGGTCTAGGTTTCGTTCTGAACATTAATCTTGCGCCAGGTAACAATTTTTGCGGGTTCTTCAATGCCAATGTCGGGACGTTCGCATACAGGATCGTTTATTCGGTTGAACGCGTCGCCGAGTTAGAGGCGGGGGCGTTTTACGAAGCCCGTTATACGATCTCGAACCAATAGGCACGGACGCGGCATCCGCCATGCCCGCCAGCGGTTTACAATTATTGGGGGACCTTAGCGGGTCTTAATCCGGACGTCTCGCCAACGCATGGCACGCCGTGATTCAGTTTTGGGCATAAATCTTTGCCTTCGTTCGCCAGTCCGACTGATCACGCCCTCTGAGCCGATCGAAAGCAGCGTCTATGTCGGTCCGGCGCCAACGCTCTGCCATGCTTAGCATAGCTGGGGTTTGGCGCAATTTACTGTCCGCGGTCGAGAGTATCGCTTGGGTTGCGCGCGTCGCCTTCCTTCTGATGCTCGGTCGAGATATTCGGCGCAGGCTGCGTCTCAGTAGTGGCGTTCTCAGCCATTCCCTTCTTGCCGGGCTCAGTCGAAATGTTCGGGCTGGGTTGCGTCTCGGTGTGCTCATCGTTTGCCATTAACACTCTCCTTGCTGATACAACGGCTCTGGAGGCGGCGGCGTTCCGTTCCCCGGATGCGAAGAGATAACCGCAGCTAGGCTATTGTTTTGGCGACACTATGGCGCAATTTCTTCGCCGGTTTGAAGTGGGGAACACATTTCGCGTCAACCGATACCGCTTCGCCGGTACGCGGATTGAGACCGGGGCGAGCGACGCGTTGACGGGTTTCAAATGTTCCGAAGCCGCGGATCTCCACCCTCCCGCCCTTAGCCATTTGGGCTATGATGGTGTCAAAGAACGTCGCAACCAAGCGTTCGACCTGGGGAAGCGATAGCCGCGTATTTTCGGCAGAGACTGCGTCCACGAGTTTGGATCGGATCATGTCGTACCTTCGCCCCGCGGGAGACTAATGGCAGAAAACGCCACATCAAATTTACCCAGCGAGCCCGGCTTAGACGGGACTGCAGGGTAAGTCCTCAGCAAACTTGAGCAATCTTTTAAGGTCTCTCACGATCGACGGAGGAATAGTCTCTAAATTCGACAATTCTTGTCCCGTACCTACGCTCGATTTTTACGATGCTGACATCAAATCGAGCTGATTGATAGCGATCGTGGCACCCTCAAGCTTATGCCCATCGAACCATGCACAACGGGCAACCGGCACGGCACCGTCGTCATGAACGGCCATGACCAGCATCATTGGCCCGCCCGACTTCCGGCAAACCATGCTGTCGACCGCGATAATCTCAGTCATAGTCCCCCTTCAATTCTTAGGGACTCACTCGCGCTCAGGTACGCGAACGCGAGTGAGTTACGCCTTACTCGTGTATGCAAGCCTCTTTTCAACGGAGCGACTTGCACACAGGCGACAGATACGGCTTAGGCCCAAAAAATACTCAATTAGTTTTGAACGCGGGAAGAAGGCGCAATACGACCCGAAGCCAACGGAGAATCGCCATGCCCCAGGTTTTCAGTGTCGCTACCTTGGCAGAGCATTGGCAGTGCGGAACCGACACGATTTACACGCTTGTTCGAAGCGGCGCGCTTCCTCATTTCAAACTTGGTGGCAAGTTGATCCGCATAAGGGGGGAAGACGTGGAGCGGTATGAAACACGTGGAGCGGACAGTGGGACGGGGCAGTGAAGTATGTGCTGCTGCCTACGCCGGCTTATCCATCACTCGGTTGATCAGGGACTCGGTTCCCGCCTCGCTGATGGTGCGGCCTAAGTCGATCGCCACCTCGGGCGTCATGCTAACGATTTTGCCGTCATACCCCTCTACGAGAACATGACCATCTTCGACCCATACCTTACGCGGAGATCCGTAGGGCTCGATCCGATCGCCGCGCTTTGCGTGGTGCAGTATCTCACTTGGCGTACGAGGCAAAAAGCGTGAGGGGCGGGTCATAAAGTTAGCCTTCGTGTGGCGGGCACGGTCGTATTCGCCATGAACGTACGTTTGGCACGCGTGATTAGACGACATGGTTCGGACAAACTTACGTAGTTAATTTTCCACGGAGTTCGCCCGTCGCGCTGAGCTGTGTCCCAATGATGAAGGGTTTTTTACCAATCAGACCAAAAAATAATTTCGGATCTGAGACGCTCAAGAACGACAGTAGCGATCAAGGCAAGGGGGGCTTGAAACTAGGCAGAAAACGGGCAATGCATCCAAACCAGAGGTAGCACCGTAATGAATATAGTACCGCTACTTTGAGTTATTGGGCACTGTCGAAGGCGAGGTGGGCTTGTGACCGAACAGGTAAAAACTGTCGAGCGTTCAACGATATGACCGGTTAGGCGATGGTTTTTTCCATAAGTGCCGACCACGAGCTTCGTCGTCAGCATGCGGTTGACGCCATAAGGCGAACGACTGCTGAACGAGAGCGCGCCTTGCAAGCAATCGTTGAACAGGCAATTTCTGTTGCGCATGCCCCGATTGGCGCAATCTCCATAATTGATCGCGATCGCCAATGGATAGCTGCGCGCGTCGGTATTGCTGCCATCGAAACTCATCGTTCCGAATCAATATGTGCGAAAACTATTCTGCGGCCAGGTGAGCCACTCATAATCTACGATACGACAAGGGACGAACGTTCTGCATTTTTACCAATGATTGTCAGCGCGCCTTATGTCCGCTTCTACGCTGGCATTCCCCTGGTAAGTCATTCGGGATATGCCTTGGGAGCATTGTGCGTTGTTGATGTAGCCCCGCGAAACTTAACACCGGATATATTAGAGCTTGAAAGACTTGCACGGCAAGCCGAACGCATCCTAAATGGTTAGAACGCGACAATTCGACGAACTGCCCTCAGGGTACAACGTCACTGCATTTTTGGCTCGAACCAGAATCTAACCATGAAAAGTCGTTTAGATCGACGTTCCCCATGCCAAAACGAACCTCATAGTCTTCTTCAGCTTCCTGGCACCGAATTCGCGCTTCGGTCGGCGTGGCGAAAATGCCGAGCAAGTGCCAGGGTTCCAATCTGAAGACACCCCATCCTGTAACCTTTTTCATCGTTCACCGGCGAGTAGGGTGGGCACGAAGATTAATGTCGTTGTTTGACGGACTGGCATTCTGGAAACCTGGCGGTGGAGATCGTAGCTGGACTAAGCAATTAGCGGGCCAACCCGCGTTTTCAGCGCTTACCGGCACTTTTTGACCGTTGGCTGTAAGGCAAACCGACATAAACAAAAGCGGTAGTCCTTCGTAGCGGCGGACTGTTTGGCTTTATTGTGGTGCCTCCGGTTTAAGCACGGCATCCCATGGGTTCGCCTGGAGCGCCGGACCTGCGACAGATCCCGCGGCGATCGTGATGTTGCCGTTCGGATCGATCGTAACGCCGCCGATCACTAAGCCACCCTTGCGCGCTCCGGAAACTGCCCTGGCGACGTTGGACATTGTAAATCGTGCTAGCGCCGTCATTGCTTCCTGACGGCGGTTTCTGGCAGGCAAAGTGATGGTGACAATTGTCATTGTTAGCAACGGCGGAACAACGCAGCACAACCTGTTCTCGCATGATTTAACAGGGCTTATGGCGCGCCTTCAATTCCCCGAGCGGACCCCCGCTCCGCCGCCCATAGAAACCTCACCAGCGCCGACAAACACAATTCCCGCCTGTTCCATCGCGGCGCGTAACTTCTGCACCGTAGAGCGGCGTGCATCGCCTCCCCGTTCATAATCAGACACAGTAACTTGTCGCATAGCGGCGGCATCGGCCAACTGCTGTTGCGACCATTCGAGGGCGGCGCGTGCCATGCGGCACTGTTGCGGTGTCATATCCATAACCGCATAAATAACCCTATTTCACCGTTGACGCAATACGTCTAAGCGTATACATGATGCGGTATCGGATGCGTTCGGCATTTGACGGCCCGATGCGAAGCTACCAACAACGCACCGGGCCTCATCGCAAACCTCGCTCGAGAGGCAACGACTATGAAGACCCTTACCACGCAAGCCACCCGCCGCGCCATCTTCGGAACGATCGGCCTGGGTGTCGCCGCCGCCACCGTCACCGCAGCCGCCCCGATCGGTGCACTGACCACCCCTGCACGGGCAGGTGTTTCCCCCGACCTCGCCCGCCTGATCTTCGAGGCCGATCGCGCGGACACCACGTCCGAGCGTTTCCAGAATGAGGTCTACCGACCTGCACGCGCCGCCAGTGGGCATAATCTCGCTGCTCTGCGGGATGAGTCCGACCGCCTTGATGACAGGCTGGTCGACACAATCGACGCTGTGATCGCGTTCCCCTGCCGTTCAATTGCGGACCTCAACGCCAAGATGGCAAAGGTCATGGAATGGGATGCGCTCGCCAATGAGGGCACCGGCATTATGATCGCCGCGGACGTTGCCCGCCTCGCACGGGAGGCTTGAACGATGGCAACTGCTAACCTCGCCTGCTGGACGCAGGATCGCCGCGCCGTAAAGCTGCTTGCATCGTGCGCCGCTCTCCCGCCCGTCTATGCCGAATGCACCAGCCGCTATGGCAACGCGACCGATCGCTGGGCCGAATATGTCGGCTACCGTGTCGAGGCCCTTGCAGCGATCCGCCTCGAGGTAGGAGACGAGCTGTTGCGCGCCTATCACAGGCATGGTGCCGAGGCTTACGCAGCGTTCGGGCACTGGTGCGAGCAACCGAGCGCAAGCGATGCCGTGGCGGGCGTCCTAGCCGCCCATACGCGGCATTAAGCGATAGGCGGGCCGTACATGGAGCGTCCGGCCCTCCTGTAACTCGACAAAAGGAGTTGGAAATATGACTGATGCCAACGCAACCCAACTAATTCAAAAGGATCGTAGGCGCGATTGCTTGTTGCGGTTCCCGGAAGTCCGACGCCGGACGAGCCTTGCCAGCTCGACCGTGTACCGCCGCATGGCAGAGGGCACGTTCCCACAATGCAAGAAACTCAGCATTCGAGCCGTCTACTGGTACGAGAGCGACATCGAGGAGTTCATCGCCGATCCGCTCGGGTACCGGACGCCGCGCCAGATTGATCGGACCGCAGGCGATGAGTGACCTACTGACCGCGGACGAGGTTGCGGCTCGTCTGAACATCAGCGAGCGAACCCTACGCAAACTTCGCCAGACCGGGAAGATCGCTTACATTGCGCTCACCGATCGCCTGTTCCGATACACCACCGAAGACTGCGACGAATACGTTGCCTCAAGCCGCCGGATTGATAGCCCACGCCCATTAGCGAAGGCCTCCGCCCGCTGTAGCGGAAGGCTGATTATGAGGGGCGACCAACCCGGCTTCATGGCCCTGCAAGCTGCAAGGAAAGACGCGACCCGCAAGCGCCCATGAACCACATCCTAATGCCGCGTACAGATTGCGGTAAGTCCAAGAGTATATGTGAGCTGTTGGAAGCTGCGCCGCCCTGGGAAGCGGATAGCGGCATTGCGCAGGAGATGCACTTTGAGCGACCAGCAGAAAATGCGGCCTTTATGGGCTGTCGTTCTATTCCTGCCACTTTGGGTTTTGTATTTTGTGGCAAAAGTTTTTGTCACTTGGATGGATGACAACCTTTGATCCGATAAGCTGGCAGGGTTCGAGGTTCATCTTCCTTTTGTGACGACCTCAAACTGATGTCTTTACCCCAGGTTCGATAGCAAGCCCCCGTGATTACCGGCCCGCTTGCCGGTCCCGACAAGGCAGGCTGTTCGCATTGTCGACCATAAAAGCCGCCATTCGGGTCTCCTGCATTTGCCGTCGTCCCTGCGTCGTGGCTTACTCCGAGCAAGGCAGTTGGTTACATTCCACTGTCAACCGATTACGAACCGCGCGGTAGCGGCCGGCTGGGGTAGGTCGTGAAGCCTAACGCAATGCCGGAGAGGTCAGATGATCACGTTGATTTTAGCAGCAGCTGCCTTTGCGGGTCCGGCCAAGCTCGTATGGGGAGTAAGTGACCAGCCCCTTGTAATCGACTATCCTAGCTCAGCTCGTTGTGAGGAAGCCCGTAAAATTATCGATGCGGACATAAAGGCTCGCTACCAGATCGCGCAAAGTCGGCTTGAGCCTGGAGCAGTTCTGACGAAAGTAGCTTTGACAGGGCCGACTGTGTGCATTCCGGCCTAGCTCGCCGTTCAGCCGTTTAATTTTCGGAGGCCCTAAAGGTTCTGGCAGCGCGACGGGGTTGTGGGTCGAAACTGGGCTATCGGCACTATTGGCACTAATGGCACGGGGTCACTTCGTCTGTCTCACCCCCTCGCACCCTCGCTTTTCTTAATATAAGTTAGTTAGTAGTCTTTTTTGGTTACGACACGAGGGCACTGCTAGAAACACTCAGAAAGAGACAGACACCAATGCCATTAGTGCCATTAGTGCCAATAGGTCGGCTGCTAGATCATTAAGGGCCGGGGGTTTCGGGACCAATACGCGCGCGCGCGTGAGGCAAGCCACACCAGTAAAGTGCAGGCGTAGTGCACGGCCAATCGAGCGACATCGCGCGCGCGTGCGTGAGGCCGCGAAAACCCTCGAGCCGATCGAACCATGACTTTCGCGAGGCAGTCATTCGCAGGCGCGCATTAGTTTTGTCAGCCAGTCATGCGCCCTCGGATCGCACCGCCGCCGTCACGTCCTACCGTAAAATAGGGAATGGCTATGGTTCCCCGCTCTGCCCTGGGGCGGTGTCGGCGGGGGTTATTGCAACCCGTAAAAGACTCCGGAACGCAATTCGGGACGAAAGGCGCTGCTCGGGCGCTTAGTAACGCATACGTAAACCGATGTGACGCGCCGAAGTAGGACACAAATGCGCCTAGGGTTCTTGCGCTATCCTCTGCGGCATGAGGAACGCCACACCCCCCGCCGCTAAGACTGGCCCAAACGGTACAGTCTGCGAAACCGCATCCATAATTTGCGCGGCGGCTTTGGCTAGCCTGATCATTGAGTGTTCAACGCTCGAGTGCCTGCCGGTTATTCAGCAAATCATTATGACGCCGCATTTCGAGGCGGCGCTAATTAGTCCGGGGGGCTGGGAAGCCTTGGCCGCCGTCGTCCTTGGCGGCGACACCAGCAACTTCAACGTGACGGTGCATTGATATGGCGAGCCTAGCAATCGGCGCGGGTGCTTCGGTCCTCAGCGGTGTTTTGGGCGGCAAGGGAGCGCAGAAAGCCGCCAAACAACAGGCGGCAGCGCAACAGGCCAGCCTTGCGGAAACCCAGCGCCAATTTAATATCACGCAACAGAATTACGCGCCGTACCAAGCGGCGGGGACCAATGCACTCGGCGGCGTGCAGGATCTTACCGGCCTCAACGGCAACGACGCCCAGCAGTCCGCAATTGACGCGTTGAAGGCGTCGCCGGGGTTCCAGTCGCTGTACAATCAGGGCTCCGATGCGATTCTGCAGAACGCTTCGGCAACGGGCGGGCTTCGCGGCGGCAACACCCAGAACAGCCTCGCCAATTTCGGTTCGAGCACGCTGGCGACCACGATTCAACAGCAGCTCGCCAACCTTGGCGGTCTGGTGAATACCGGCGCTGGTGCAACTGGCCAGATGGCGGGCGCATCGCAGGCTTACAGCGGTCAACAGGCTCAGACGCAGGGGATGATAGGCAACGCCAACGCGTCCGCCTCTGCCATCCCCTACGCGGCCCTTCAAGGGATCGTCACGCAGCTCGGGTCGCAGTTCAGCAAGCCTTCGCTGAATAGCCTTCTGTCGCAAGGCAACGGCGCACCCGCCCCCGTCAAGCTGTGGTGATCGCCGCCGCCGCCGAATTATTGCCCTTCAAGCTCTCGGACCCTCGACGTTATGACTGACGGGTTCGGCTGGGAGTGCGGCGTAGTCAATGAGAGCCGCCTTGTAGCGCTCTGGAAGCCGCCTTCCGAATTTATTAAACTCTGCGCGAACGTCACTTCGGTCTTGAATTACTCTAAGTCCAGCTTCTGCGGATGTTTTCGGTGGTAAGTGAAGCGATGCGGCATATCTAGCTCTCTCCAACGAAACGAGAGCTGAATTACGCGTCGACGGATTGTTTACTGACTTTATCCACAACTCAGCGTTATCGTTTGGAGAACCAAGGCAATTCGTTACAATTTCTACAGCGTTAATATTCAACGTGTAAACTGATCTTACTCGATCGTACCCCTCACGCGCTGCAACCGCGTTACCTAACCCGCCCGCAGCGCATGCTTTCAAGGCAACATAGTAACCAAGAGCGGCCGGTGCTTCCACCTGGTTCTCTTTCGGGAAAAAGCGATCTAGTAAAACAGCTGATCCTTTGAAGTCCTTCTGCATAAGCATCTGTCTAACGAGATTGGGAACAATGTTATGTGCTACGCTACCTTCCGGATCAGAGTCATTGAGCGCAGTTTTCATCAATGATATGCCTTCCATGCGCTGGCCTGATTCTCCAAGCAGTCGGCCAAGCGATGTTATTACCTGCATTTTATAAAAAGGGTCTTGATTTAACGATGACTCTCTAGACCAATGCTCTAATTCCGCGATTGCTTCAGTACTGCGACCGGTGTTGTATAACGCGTTTATATACGCGATGCGGCTAGTAGGAGATTGGGCAGTCCGGTAGGTATTCGTTGCGCCGTCAATTAGAGCTCGTCTTTGGACCGATAGGTCGGTGCCTCCCCAGCGCTCGATCTCCGTCCATATTCCGGAATAGCGCCGATCGATAAGCATTCCGACGCCCGAGCGAGGCGTGATAACACTTGGCAGGAGTTCCAGAGCGCCCGCTTTGTCGTTTGCGGCAAGCCGATGGCGAATCGCTTCCGCTACAACCTCGGAATAGGCGGCAGGATTCTCCCTGCTCCATCCCGCCTTGACCAAGGTCTCTGTCAGTCGATCTGACAGCTGCATAGCACCAGCGTAGGCAAGCTTTCGTTGGAACGAAGAAAAGTCTTCAGCGTCAATGTATTTAGCGACATCTGGATCTAACCCAATCGCTTGAATAATGCGTTCGACTCCCTCTTTAGGGTTCTGGCTTGAAACCTCAGCCAAGCCTAGGTTGTATAACGCGTTGGAATCATTTGGAATTAACTGTAGACATTGCCGAAAACCGACCAACGCATCCTCTGGACGGTTCAGTGAATCTAGCGTAATTGCCCGCTCACATAGGATCTGCCCTCGAAACGACGTTGGCTGCACGAGTAAGGTTAGGACACGGTCGATCAACAACAGGCGAGCTTCCGGAGTTGCCTGCTTATCAACTGTATTTAGAAGCTTGAGCGCTGGTAGCTCTGCCGGAAGCGGTTGCAGCACTGCTTCTCGGGCAAACATCTGTGCTGGCAACACGATCGCGACTGAAAACAGCAGCTGATTTACCAGTTTCATACTTTTCTCCCGCTGCGCCTAAAACAAAAGCTGGCCCCTCCCGTCGCTTTTAACTCGGGAAAATGCGTTTTGGAAAGCTGCGATTACTGTTACATCTGCTAGGGATGGCGCCAGAGTCAGTCTTGATTAGATCCAGGATTTAATGGGAAGTGCGCATCACGAGGCGCAAGCCGTATAAATGCCATATCGAAGAACTCGAACAGGCCATAGCCGAGGGACAGTGTGGGAACGAAGTGGGGTACGCTACCCCACACCGAGAAAAAAGACCTTGTAATCCTAAGGGCTTATGTAGCTGTAACTGGTGCCCCCGAGTGGATTCGAACCACCGGCCTGCGGTTTAGGAAACCGTCGCTCTATCCACCTGAGCTACGGGGGCGTAGCGCCGGACCGTAAAGTGTCGGCCGGAGCCGGTCAATCGCGCGTCGGCGGATCGCCGTCAGTTGACGATCTCGGGGGGTGTGACCGGGAGCGGGAGCGGCGCGACCGGCACGCCTTCCTCGACCAGCGCCCTGGCTTCGGCGAGCGTGGTCTGGCCGTGGATCGGGGCTTGCTCGACACTGCCCTCGTGCATCGCACGCGCGGTCTCGGCAAACCCGCGTCCAACCCAGGTCGATCTGGCGAGCATCTCGGCCTGCGCCCTTGCGATGACCTGCAGCGCGGCCTTCACGTCGCTGGGGGACGACTGGCGATCGGGCTCGGCGACAGCGCCGGCAGGTGGCGTGGACCGGGCGGCACTGTTGCCCTTGGCGGGGATGTTCGGTGCCATCACCGCCTTGGTCACGTCGGTATCCGCGCAGATCGGGCACGCGAGCAGGCCGCGCGCTCGCTGTTCGTCATAGGCCGCGCTGGACCCGAACCACGCCTCGAACACATGCATCGCGGAACATCGCAGGTCGAAAACGATCAAGCGCGCTCGACCTCCGGGATCGCGCGGCGGTGCGCCAGCACCGGGATCCGCGCGCGTACGTCGGCGAGCCGCGCCGGATCGATCTCGGCAAAACCGACCCCCGCCGCATCGCCCATGTCGAGTACGATCTCCCCCCACGGATCGACCACCAGCGCGTGGCCATAGGTCGCGCGGCCGTCCTCATGCGTGCCGGTCTGCGCCGCAGCGACGACGTACGCCGCCGCCTCGATCGCGCGTGCGCGCATCAGCACGTGCCAGTGCGCCGCACCGGTCGGCCGCGTGAAGGCGGCGGGTATCGCCAGCACGGTCGCGCCCGCATCGCTCAGCGCGCGATACAGGTCCGGGAACCGCAGGTCGTAACAGATCGACAGCCCCAGCGCCCCGGCGGGCGTATCGACCACGACCGCCCCGGCCCCCGGCGCGTAGGACGCCGACTCCCGCCAGCGTTCGCCCGTCGGCAGATCGACGTCGAACAGATGGAGCTTGTCGTAGCGCGCGCGAACCGCCCCGCTGTCGTCGATGACGAACGCGCGGTTGGCGAGCCGACCGTCCTCCCCGTGGACCGCAAGCGACCCGAGATGGACCCAGATGCCGTGCCGCGCCGCCGCCGCGCGCACCGCGGCAAGCACTTCGTCCTCACCCTCGGATCGCAGCACCAGGCTGGCGCGCGCGCGATCCTGGTCGACCAGCCCCGACATCTCGGGGGTAAACAGCATCGCTGCCCCGCCCGCCGCCGCCGCCGCCACGGCGTCGACCAGCGTCGCGGCATTGCGCGCCGGATCGACCCCGCTGGTCAGCTGGGCAAGCGCGATCCTCACACGCCGAGCAGGGCGTCCAGCTTGCCGTCGCGCTCGAGCGCGGCAAGATCGTCCGACCCGCCGACATGCTGGCCGTCGATGAAGACCTGCGGAACGGTCGTCCGACCGTTGGCGCGCTCGAGCATCTCGGCGCGCTTGGGACCGCCCATCGTGATGTCATACTCTTCCGGCGTGACACCCTTGGACGCGAGCAACTTCATCGCCCGCGCGCAATAGGGACAAAAGGCTTTGGTGTAGATTTCGATCTTGGACATGCCCCAGAAATGTGGGGTGCCCGTCGCAATGTCAATCTTTTGGCATCAATGGTTCGTCTCGAGCACGCGCGCCCAGCACAGAATCGTCACGCTTCTGGCCCCCGCGTCGAGCAAGGCGGCGGTGCAGCCGTCGGTGGTTGCGCCGCTCGTATGGATGTCGTCGATCAGCACCACCGCCTTTCCCGCGAGCGCCCCGTGCGGATCGATCGCCCGAAACACCCCGGCGACGGCGCGTGCCCGCGCCCTGGCACCCATGCCGCGCAGGGGCGGCGTCGGCTTGATCCGGCGCAGCAGCAGCGGGTCGGCCGGCACTCCGCTCGACCGCCCCAGCGCCGCCGCGATCAGCCCCGCCTGGTTGAACCCGCGCGACCACAACCGCCAGCGATGCAGCGGGACCGGTACGAGTATCTCGGCGTCGCCGGGCAACAGGCGAGTCAACTGCCGTGCGATCGTCTCGGCAAAGGCGATCCGTCCGCCATATTTGAACCGCAGCGCCACGGTCCGCGCGACATCGCCATACGCTACCGCGGCGAGCACACCCGCATGACGCGGCGGATCCGCGACGCAATAGGGGCAGCGCGCGCCCTCCCCCTTGTCGAACGCGAATGGCGTGTGACACCCCGCGCACCACGGCGGCGCGAGAAACCGCAACCGGCCCCAGCACGTCGCGCAGAAGCGATGGTCCTGCCCCGTCACCGCGCCACAGCTCGGACAGCGCGGCGGGAGCGCGAAATCGGCGGCGAGGCGCAGCGGGGCGAGCCAGACGGACACGACGGCCCTTGTCGCGCGCGCGCGCGCGCGGCACAAGCGGCGCGGTGAGCGCCCCAGACATCTTCGACCGCACCGCCCGCCGCACCCGCCGCGACCGTGCCGCCCCCGACTTCGCCGATTATGACTTCATCCGTGCGGTGATGATCGACGGGCTGGCCGAACGGCTTGCGACGGTGAAACGCGATTTCACCGACATGCTCGACCTCGGCTGTTTCGACGCGAGCTTCCCCCCCCCGCCCGGCACGACGGTCACGCGGTGCGATGCGGGTGCCGCCTTCGCGCACGCCTCGAACGGCGTCCAGGCGGATGAGGACATGCTGCCGTTCGCCTCCGGGTCGTTCGATCTGGTGGTTTCGGCAGGCGTGCTCGACAGCGTCAACGATCTGCCCGGCGCGCTGGCGCTGGCACGACGCGTGCTGCGCCCCGACGGGCTGTTCCTCGCGGCGTTCTGTGGCGCAGGCACCCTGTCGACGCTGCGTGCGACACTGCGCGAGGCGGAACGCGACCGCCCGGCCGCGCGGATCCATCCGCAGGTCGACGTGCGCTCGGCGGGTGACCTGCTGATGCGGGCGGGGTTCGCGCTGCCGGTGGCGGATATCGAGCCGCTGACGGTGCGCTATTCCAGCATCGGCGGACTGTTGCGCGACCTGCGCGGCATGGCAGCGACCAACATCCTGCGCGACCGTGTTCCGCTCCGTCGCGATACGCTCGCGCTGGCGGCGGAGGCCTTCGCCGCACGCGCCGATCCCGATGGCAAGACCGCCGAGCGGTTCGACATCATCTATCTGACCGGCTGGGCGCCCGCGCCAAGCCAGCCACAGCCCGCGCGCCGGGGCAGCGGCACCCAGTCGCTCAAGACCGCGCTCGAACGCTTCCCGGAGCGCGGCAAGGAATGACGCGGGGCGCCGCGGCGATGCGAGCGGCTAGAGGATCATTCCGTTGTCCGCGCCGCGCGCGAGCGTCCGCCCGATCGAGTCGAACAACGAGTCCATTGCCACGGGTTTGAACAGAATGTCATCGGCGCCGTCGGCAAGGCATCGTTCGCGCAGGTCGACCGCGGTATCGGCGGTCAGGATGATGACGGGAAGCGCCGCCTTCGCGTCGCCGCGCGCGCGGATCCGCCGCAGCGCCTCGAAACCGTCCATCCCCGGCATGCGAAGGTCGAGCAGGACGATCGCGTAATCGTTCGCCTCGATCAGTTCGAGCCCCTGCTCGGCGCTTTCCGCACCCGTCATCGTGGCGCCCGCGACATCGAGCATGTCTTTTACGACCCGGCGGTTCATCGGATCGTCCTCGATGAATAGAATGTTCATCGGTTCACCCCGAGACCCGTAAAAAAGGCGATACAGCCGACATCAATGCCTCTCTATCGGGTCATGCCGCCTGCGAGACAAGCCCGGAAATCGGGGATTTGTCATCCGCCGACTTATCAAACAGCCGAGCCGCGAGCGTGGTTCCGGCGATAGGCTTGGCGATCACAAGGTCGATACCGGCGCGCGCGAAGCGGTCCTGATCCTGCGCGGAAGGGGTCGTCCAGAGCAGCACCGAGGGCACGTCGAGCGCGCCAACCTGGGCGAGCGCCGCCTCCTGATCGGGGTTCGCCCGGATCGTCGCCTCGTCGATCAGAAGGCGCGCAACCCCGCCCTGAGCGATCCGCTCGATCGCCTGCTCTATCGACGCGGCAACCGCGACGGCACTTGCGCGTGGTTCAAGAACCGCGCGTAACATGCTTCGAGATATGGGATTTCTGTCGACGATCAACAGTGTGTCGTCAGTCCCCTCCTTGCCCGGCTGCGCCATTTCGGGGCCGTTCGCACGCACCAGCGGAAGGCGTACGGTAAAGGTCGACCCCGTCCCCGATACGCTCGAGACCGAGATATCGCCGTGCATCGCGCGCGCGAGGTTGCGGCAGATCGCGAGCCCCAGTCCGGTGCCGCCGAACTTGCGGGTGGTGCCGGCATCGACCTGCCGGAACGACTCGAAAATGAGGTCGAGCTTGTCTGCCGGGATTCCGATGCCGCTGTCCGCGACGCTGAGCGCAAGCCATTCGCCCTCGTCGACCGCGCGCAGCGTGACCGTGCCCTGCTCGGTGAATTTGAGCGCGTTGGACAGCAGGTTGAACGCGATCTGCCGCAACCGCCCCGAGTCGCCGACGATGAACGCCGGGCATTCCGCGAGATCGAGCACGAACCGCACCCCGCGCGCGCGCGACTGGTCTTCCCACAGGCGCGATACTTCGGTCAGCGTGGCGCGAAGATCGAACGGCACCGCCTCGATCGTCAGATTGCCGGTCTCCATCTTTGCGACATCGAGAATGTCGTCGACCAGCGCGCGCATCGTGACGCCCGCGCCATGCACCACGGTGATCCGCTCGCGGACCGCGGGGTCGATCGCGCTGTCGGCGAGCATGACCTGCGTCATGCCGAGGATGCCGTTGAGCGGGGTCCGGATCTCGTGGCTCGTCGTCGCGAGGAATTCGGTCTTCGCGGCAAGCGCCTTCGCGAGGGCGGCGTTGGTCTCCGCAAGATCGAGGTTGGCAGCGCGCACCTCGTCCCGGCTGCGCCGGATCGTGACGAGGCCGAAGGTCAGCAGCCCGACGATGATCCCGCCCGCGATCGCGAGCCCCCCGAAGATCGTCCGCTGGGTGCGGGCGTGGAGCTTCGCATCGTCGATATCGCGCTGGAGTTGCGCGCGGCGCAGCTTCTCGATCTTGAGCTCCTGGCTCGCGAAGTCGAACCGGGCGGCGGCAAGCGCGGTATTGGCGGAGGCGGCAAGCGTCGAGGTCTTGTCGTCGAACGCCTTGAGCGCCTCGAGATGCGCCAGCGCCTCGGTCTGGTTTCCGGCCGCCTTGAAGATATCATAGGCGACCTGATGCGCCTCGCGCAGGTCGAGCGCGGAGGCGTCGGGATCGACCGTGTCGAAGAAGCGGGTGATCAGTCGGGTGGCCTCGTCGATCTTGCCGTCCAGACGCGCCGACCATGCCATCAAGGTGACGAAGGGGCTCTGGCGCGACGGACCGTCATCGCGCGCCGCCAACAGCCCCGCCCGTATCGATTGATTGGCTGCGGGGACATTGCGCTCGAGGAGATACCCGCGCGCGATATTGCGCAGGGTCCGCGCTTCCAGGACGGAACTGCGTATCTGCCGCGAGAGGAGCAGCGCACGGCGGAATTCCGCCTGCGCATCGCCGAAGCGGTGCAGCTCCTGGAGCGCGATCGCGCTGCTGCTCGACACCGAGAACAGCAACTGCGGGTCGCCGGAGTAGATGTCGCGGGACTGGCGGAGATATTTCAGCGCGGCCTCATAATCCTTGGCCTCTTCGTAGAGCATGCCGATGCTGATGACGGCGATGGCTTCGCTGCGAACCTCGCCGATCTTCTGGAAGACGCGATAGGCCTGCTGATAGGATTGCAGCGCGGCGGCGACTTCGGCGGACTGGGTCTTGAGCGCCCCGCGCGACAGCAGCAGGTCGCCGACGAGCTTGCTCGACGTCTTCTGCGAATCGACCCGGCGCAGTGCCTTGTCGATCTGCGGGCCGGCCTGCTCGATCCGGTTCATCCGCAGATAGGCTTCGCCCTGCAGCCATTCCGCAGTCGCGATCGCGGTTGCGCGCTGGCTCGCATCGATATCGTACGCCGCGCGCTCCGCGCGTTGCGCTTCGGCAAGCGCCTTGGCGGGATCGCCGAGCATCGCCGCCTTGGCCGCACCGACGCGTTCGTCGAAGCTCGCCGGGGCGCCGGGATCGGCGACCGCCGCGCCACTCGCGAGCAAGGCCGCGAGCCACAGCAACGCGATCGCGATCGCGCGCGCGCGCGTTCCGCCGGGGATCGACCGCCGCGCCACGTCCTCAGCGCCGCCCCGCCGCAAGGCTACGCACTCTTCCAGAACGACGCCGACTTGCTGAACATCGGTTGCTTCGGTGCGGTGAGAACCGACATCGGATCGTTCCCCATGAACTGCCGGAACGCCCCGAGCGACAACGGCCGGCTGATCAGATACCCCTGAACGATATCGCACCCCATCACCGACAACAACGCCAGTGCCGCCGGCGTCTCGACCCCTTCCGCGGTGACCTCCATCTCGAGCGCGTGCGCCAGATCGATCGTCGAACGAACGATCAGCGGATCG
>Ga0160428_1000779_pt1 | contig 30379 bp, 23 predicted proteins | sample SolpanmetagenomM_FD_108198 | JGI IMG/M metagenome (GOLD analysis project Ga0160428, IMG submission 108198) | Solar panel surface microbial communities from Lawrence Berkeley National Laboratory, California, USA - M | ecosystem: Engineered > Built environment > Solar panel > Unclassified ... | reverse complement strand
GTCGTGAGCGCTGCCACCAGCGTCACATTGGCCCCCTGGTGCAGCGGCACCCCCTGGTTGGCCCGTGCTCCAGCCAGCGCGCGGCCGTAGCGGCGGGCATAGGTCAGATTGGTACTGGTCTCATCCACCAACTTGAAGCGCGTGAAATCAGGCGCCTGCACCGCCTCCACGAAGGCCTGGCGCAGGGCTACGACCCGCTCGCTGTCACGCTCGGCGGCATGGATACTCTTTTTTTTCGCCGCCAGTCGAGTCCCGCTACCACCCGGCACAGGGTGGCGGCGCTGGCGAGCGGCCCGCCCGCAGCTACCAGCGCCTGGCCTACTTCGGCCAGGGTGGCATCGGGCTGCTGGCGTAGGCACTCGTTCACCTGCTGGCGGGCCGCCGCATCGAGCAGCGGGGCCGGACCGCCGGCGTGGGGCAGGGCGGCCAGCGAGCCGCTGGTGCGCTGGCGACGACGCAGTTTATTGACGAACGAGCGCGAAACGCTGAACTGGGCGGCTACTTGCGGCAAGGTGCGGCCCGGCTGCTGGCTGGCTGCCAGCACGCGCTCGCGCAGGTCGAGGGAATACGCTTTCATCCCGCTAAGGTACTATCAATCGTGTACACTAGCTTGAAAACTGCTCTAGTTCGCGGGCGCAGCCAACCCCACCTAGCCAGTACTGCCCGGCTCCCCTTGGCCATTTGGGAGTGGCTTCAGTGTTTATAAGTGCCAGTTTACTTCGTCTTCCCAAGCAAGTACCTTACCCAGAGGCAGCGAGCCAACGGGCGGCATATGCATTGCCTAGCGCTCAATTAGCAGTTGGTATATGCCCGCTGCGAAAACCTGTCAGTAACTAGGCTAGCTGTCATTAGCAAGGGTTTTCTCCGGGTGATGACGGGCGCTGCCCCCAGTTTTACCGAAACGCGACTGATAAGCGCTTAGTGTGGCGCGACCCGCGCCAGCATTTAATCCCGACGCTTTTCCGGAAGTAGTAGAAACCCCAAGCAGTTGTTTGGGGTTTGTTTAGCTGGCCTTTTTCCGGTCGCTTCCGCCCTGTATGTCCACTTACCAGCTTACTTCCGAATTTCAGCCCACTGGCGACCAACCCCGCGCCATTGCCCAGCTTGTGCAGGGCGTGAATGGCGGCGAACCGGCGCAGGTACTATTAGGCGCTACGGGCACGGGCAAAACCTTTACGATGGCCAACGTCATTGCCGAAACTGGCAAACCGGCCCTGGTACTATGCCACAACAAGACGCTGGCCGCCCAGCTCTACGGCGAGTTTAAGGCGTTCTTCCCCCATAATGCTGTCGAGTACTACATCAGTTATTACGACTATTACCAACCGGAGGCCTACATTGCCAGCTCCGATGTTTTTATTGAGAAGGACCTGGCCATCAACGAAGAAATTGAAAAGCTACGTCTGCACTGCACTTCTACGCTACTGAGCGGACGGCGCGATGTGGTAGTGGTGGCGTCAGTATCGTGCATCTACGGCATCGGTAACCCCGAGGAATTCAGCAAAAATGTCATTTTTCTGGCTCCTGGTCACCGCTACTCGCGCAATAATTTGCTCTACCAGTTTGTGCAGATTCTGTATTCGCGCACTGAGGTCGAGTTTACGCGCGGTTCGTTTCGGGTGAAGGGCGACACCGTGGACGTGTTTCCGGCGTACGCCGACTACGCCTACCGCATTTTCTTCTTCGGCGACGAGATTGAGGCGATCCAAAAAATTGACCCGGCCAGCGGCCGTAAGCTGAGCGACGAGAAGAATATGACGCTTTACCCCGCCAACCTCTTCGTGACGGGCAAGGAGACGCTGAACACCGCCATCCATGAAATTCAGGATGATATGGTGCAGCAGCACAAGTACTTCGAGAAGGAAGGCCGCGACGTGGAAGCCCGCCGCATTCAGGAACGCACCGAATTTGACCTCGAAATGATTCGGGAATTGGGCTATTGCTCGGGCATCGAGAACTACTCGCGTTACTTCGACCGGCGCGAGCCGGGTTCGCGACCGTTCTGCCTGCTCGACTACTTCCCCAACGACTACCTGCTGGTGGTGGATGAAAGCCACGCCACGATTCCGCAAATTCGGGCGATGTGGGGCGGCGACCGCTCGCGTAAGACGGCGCTCATTGAGTATGGCTTCCGACTGCCGTCGGCATTTGATAACCGACCACTGACCTTCAACGAGTTTGAGAGTATGTATCAGCAGGCGGTGTTTGTATCGGCTACGCCGGCCGACTACGAGCTAACCCAGGCCAACGGCGTGGTGGTGGAGCAGATCATTCGCCCCACTGGCTTGCTCGACCCCGAGATTGACCTGCGTCCGAGCATTAATCAAATTGACGACCTGCTCGACGAAGTAGATAACCGGGTGAAAGCCGGCGACCGCGTGCTCGTGACTACCCTCACCAAGCGCATGGCCGAGGAGCTGAGCAAGTACATGCAACGGCTGGGCATCAAGGTCGAGTACATCCACTCGGATGTGAAGACGCTTGACCGGGTAGAGATCTTGCGCCGCTTGCGGCTGGGTGAGGTCGATGTACTTATTGGAGTGAACCTGCTGCGGGAAGGTCTTGACTTACCAGAAGTTAGCCTGGTTGCCATTCTGGATGCCGATAAAGAAGGTTTCCTGCGCGACCAGCGCTCACTGATTCAGACGATGGGCCGGGCGGCACGTAACGAGCGCGGCAAGGTTATCCTCTACGCCGACCGCATGACGGGTTCGATGCAGCGGGCCATCGACGAAACCAACCGCCGCCGCGCCACCCAGATGGCATACAACGAGGAGCACGGCATCACTCCTAAAACCGTGCGCAAGTCACATGCCCAGATTATGGGCCAAACTGACCTTGCCGATTACCGTATTGTTGAAGCCCAAGCGCCAGCTAGCAGCTACACCGAGGGCGGTGCGGCGCTGGCTATGGCTGCCGAGCCCGTGGTAGCCATGATGAACCGCCCCGAGTTGGAGAAGCTTATCAAAACCACCGAAAAGCAAATGGAGGCCGCCGCCAAGGAGCTAGACTTTTTGCAGGCTGCTAAACTCCGCGACGAGCTCGGTGCCCTCAAGCAAATGCTGAAAAGCAAGCGGGAATAGGAAGCTTGCAAAGCAGCACTATCCCCTTGGCCAGCTAGCTTACCAACAAAGAGAGCCAACGGCTAAAGTCGCTGGCTCTCTTTGTTGGTAAGAAGGCGCTATTTACTCGGCTTGCTTACGAGCTCGCTTTGCGGCAGCTGTATTGGGTACGGTATGCATACCAGCCCGCGAACCCGTCTTTTTCTTATCATTGGTGGCTCGCGCTTCGGAAGGCGTTAGCTCACTCCAAGCTTTCTTGGGTTGGTACCGAGTAGTGCCGGTGGCACGGCGAGCAGACTTTCCATTGCTGGTCTGCCAGTTTTCATCAGGCCAGGTTGTTAAGTCTTTTTGCTTAGAGTTTGGGTGGCGTTGTACGTAACCACCACCCGACTTTTGATAAGCCAGGGTAAGTAGTTGCGACTTGCGGGCGCTCCAGGTACCGGGCTCACCGCCTTTGGCGGCAGCGCGAATTTCTTCTTTCAGCCTTTCGCGTAGCGTTGGGTCGTTGTAGGTATTCTCAAGGGTACGACGGCGAGCGGCGGGGCGAGTTTTAGTGCGTTTGCGGGCCGGTTTGCTACTGGCATCTTCGGCAGGGGCAGGGGTCTTCATCAGTGAGCCATTTAGTGTAGTCTTAAAAGTAACGTAAAAATTTGTTCAGTAGTTATGCATTTTTTTACGCAGCTAGTTTTGTTTAACATTAATTATCAATTCACTAAACAACCTTTCTCGCTTTTCTGCGCAATAGCTCAGCTTGCTTTACCTGTCTACAACCGCCTTTAAGCGACCAGCGTAAGGCGTCAGCAATCGCTTCATTGCCTCTTACTTTACATTATGCTTAAAAGAATACTTCACTTCATACTGATTTGGCTATTCAGCCTAACTAGTATTTATTCAGTTTCCGCTCAAAAAGTCGGATTGGTACTCAGCGGCGGCGGGGCTAAGGGCCTGGCGCACATCGGGGTGCTGAAGCAGCTTGAGGCCAACGGCATTCCGATTGACTACATCATCGGCACCAGCATGGGTGCTATCGTGGGAGCTATGTATTCGGCGGGCTACTCGCCCCGCGAGATTGAGCAGATAGTACTAGCGCCCGAATTTCAGAGCTGGGCCACCGGCAAGCAATTGCAAGATAAAACGTTCAATTACCTTACTGCCGAGCCCGACCCGTCGGCCCTGCAACTCGGTGTGGCTATCGACTCGACACTGCGGGCGCGCGTCACGCCCAACATAGTCAACGACCTGAATCTCAACTTCGCCCTGGCCCGGTTACTAGCCCCGGCCGGGGCGCAGAGCGGATACAATTTTGACAAGCTTTTTATACCGTTTCGCTGCCTAGCAGCTGAGATTTTCACCCGCACGGAAGTTATCCAGAAATCGGGCAACTTGGCCGACGCCGTGCGCAACTCGATGGCTTATCCACTGGCCTTCCGCCCCATCCGCAATCTCGATGGGCGCTACTTGTTTGATGGTGCAGTCTATGATAACTTTCCGGTGGACATTATGCGCAAGGAATTTCAGCCTGATATTATCATTGGGGTGAACGTAGGCGACATAGCGTTTAAAAAATATCCTTATAAGAAAGCTGACGAGCTACTGACGAGCACATTGGCCTTTTTGGGCACCAACGCGGCCGATACCTCTAGCTTGGGTAAGAATGGCATCTTCATTCAGCCCAACCTGCAAGGCTTGGGCGCGGCTGACTTCGCCAAGGTGCGCGAACTCATTGGGAAGGGTGACACGGCCACGCAGCGCAAAATGGCGCTCATCCGGCAGCGGATAACCCGCCGCGTCGATACCTTAGACTTGCAGCGGCGGCGGCTGGCATTTCAGCAGGCCGCGCCCACGCCACGGTTTGTGCAGGTGAAGGTGCGGGGGCTGCGCGACGACCAGAATGACTACGTCAAAAAGTTTTTTCGACGCGATGGCTCGACGTATAACCTCGACGACCTGGAAGAAGGCTACTATCGCCTGGCTTCTGACGACTATTTCCGTAACATTTACCCGCGTATCACCTACGATCCGGCCCAAAAAGGCTACGTATTTTCAATTGATGCTCAGCAGAATAATAACGTTTCGACCGAAGTAGGCTTTGCTCTCAGCACGCGGCCCATTGATAATCTATACTTCGGCATTGGGTTCAAATACCTGCGCACGCTGCTCTACTCGGCCGAGGCCAACGTGAGCCTGGGCCGCTTCTACAATGGGGCTCAAGGCACTTTTCGCATCAATTCGCCCGGCGGCCTGCCGTTCTTCGTGCAGCCCCAGATTACTTACAACCAGTGGGACTACCAAAATACCGGTGGCGTGCTGGGCCGCGATGTACTGAGCACTCAGGTGCGGCAGCAAGACACCAAAGTAGGCGGGCAAATCGGCATTTCGCCGCGCTACCGCTCGCGGATGGTACTCGATCTGGGCGCGTTCTATAATGTCGACAATTATGCTAACGTCAACGACATTCAGTCGAGTGCCGTGCTCGACCGCACCTCCTTCAAAGGCGCTACGGCTGCCCTGCGCTTCACCCGCAACTCCCTCAACCGCAAGCAATACGCCACAGCGGGCCGGCGGGCCGTGATCACGCTGCGGGGCGTCACGGGCTTGGAGTCGTTTACGCCGGGCTCTACTTCCATATTCACCGATGGCGCTACGCGTCACCACGAGTGGCTCCAGTTCCGCGCTACGTATGAGCGCTACAAACCGCTGGGCAAGGATCGGGTTTGCTGGGGCTATTTTGGCGAAGTAGTGATCAGCGGCCAGGGCCGATTTCTCAACTATCGCTCTTCGCTCACATCGGCCCCGGTTTTTGCGCCGCTGGTCGATTCTCGCACTTTATTTATGGATAACTATCGCTCGTCGCGCTACGCCGCCGTGGGGCTGCGCTACATCCGCCCGGTATTTGGCAACTTCGAATGGCGATCGGAGATCTTTACTCACCTCAATGTTAATCAGCTAACGGACAATGACCAGCTAGCCGTACGGACTAGTGGCCTCAGCCGACCCTACCTGACAGGCTCGACTGGCTTGATTTTTACCACGCCCATCGGCCCGCTGGCTGTGCACGCTGTGTACTACGACGATAGCAACCACCGCTTTGGCGTGTACGGCCACTTGGGTTACATCCTATTTCGGGGCCGAGCGCTGGAGTAGCGCGTCGCCGAGCCTGGGATCTTGGCCAGCTTATAACTGCTGTTACGCACGACCCACGTCAGCTTGCTGGAAATGACCTCCAGGAGAGCAGAAAAAGCCTGTTTCCAGCAAACTGGTTCAGGTGCTGCGTAACATCAGTTATAAGTGCTTGATAACCGGCCGGGGACGGGGCTCGCTACTGGGCGTAGCTGCTTGGGGCCAGCCATCGGCATCGTAGTTCAGCTTATCGACCAGTAGCACGCGGCGCGAGTAGCCTTGCTCATCATTAATTGCATCGAAAGTGGGTTGCGCGCGGTCGATGGCGTGGTAAAGCAGCCAGTCTTGGCCCTCGTCGTCCGTCACCAGACAGTTGTGACCGGGAGCTTGCCAGCGCTCACTTTCCGTAAGGATAGTACCAGCCGTGCCCTTAGCCTGAGCTAGCGTCTCGTACGGGCCGGTGGCATGGCGCGAGCGGGCCACCAACAAGCCGTAGCGCGCCTGCGGCCCGCAGCAGTTATCGCCCGAATAAAACAGGTAGTACCAGCCTTGCCGGTAGTGTACCCAGCTACCCTCGATGAGGCGGCCGTAAGGCGTAGCATCGGTGCGCGGCTGCACTAGTTGACGCGCCTCGCTGCCGGGTCTAAAACTTAGGCCATCGTCTGACAGCTCGCGCACGCGCAATGGCCCAAAACCTGAGCCCCAAAACAAGAGCTGCTGCCCGCTGCCTGGCTCCACAAAACGCATCGGGTCGATGTTCTCAAAGCCTTGCCCGCCCGCTAGCAGCGGCTGGCCGCTAGCCCGGAAAGGGCCTTCCGGGCGTTCAGCAACGGCCACCCCCAGGCAAAGGCTCGCCTGCGGGTCGTTGGGCTGAGCCGAGAAGTACATGAGGTAGCGGCCGTCGGGGTGGCGGCTCACATCGGGAGCCCAAAACCGCTGGCTGTTTGCTGCCCACACCGGCTTTTCGGGCATAGCCTCGCCCAAATAGGTCCAATCAACCAAATTCTTGGAGCGTGCTACCTGAAAGTTTATAATTTGCCCAGCCCGCCGCGTTTGGGTAGCGTAGGCATAATAATAGCCATCGGGGGCTACTACAATACTAGGATCCGGGAAATCGGCGTCGAGTACCGGGTTTTGGTAAAAAGCATTTGCCTTACCTACTACCTCATTTAAGACCTGCATAATTGGCGTTTTGATTACTGTTGGCAAGGCAGGTAGCTCCGGAGAATCGAGTGCCGCTAACTAGTGGTAAGTGGCCAACGTGGTAGCCGGCTATCGGACGCCACTTGCCCAAACGTTTTGCTAGCCACTCGGCTAAATCTATTACCTATTCGTCTTCTACGCCTCAGCCAGCGAGCAGACGTATCCGTAAGCCTCAACCTTATTCAGTCTTTGAAAATGCTGTGGGAAGCTTCGAGCGGCAACAAATGCCCGGCGCCCGCCACAACTTCCAGGACCGTTCCGGCGGGCAGCAGCGGCAGAGTTTGGCGGCGCTGGGCGTCAAGCGGAATAGCCCGGTCGGCATCGCCTACCAGCAGGCGGCATGGCACTTGCACCTGGGGCATCAACGCTGAAATGTCCTCGCGGGAGCCAGCTTGCAGCCAGGCATCCCAGGCGGCGTGGCTGGTGCGTAGGTTGTCTTCAATTACCTGCTCACGCAAGGGCGCGGCCAGCGGCCTATTAGTAATCTTAGCAAACGTCTTTTCGGCCTCGGCCCGTTTGCCATAGGCGGCCAGGCTAGCGGCCCGGTCCTCATCGCTGATGGGCTCGGGCGAGGGTGGCGAAGGCGAAAGCAGGATTAAACTACGCAAGCCAGCTGGCTGCCGTGCGGCTAAGGCCAGGGCGAATTTACCGCTCATACTATGGCCAATGACTACATAGTCAGCCAATTGCTGGCTAGCTATATACTGCGCAATCCAATCGGCGTAGCTTTTCACCGAGTAGTCAAATCCTACGGGCGCAGGCTCGCTACCATAGCCGGGCAGGTCGGGGGCCAGCAGCTGGGTATTCGGCGGGAGCAGTGGTTTTAGCAGGTCGAACTCACGGCCCGAGCCGGCCCAGTAATGCAAGGCGAGGTAAGTAAGCATAGCGGCGAGGGAAGTAGAGATACTTAAAAAGTAGGCGGCAACTAGTCAGGGCTATACGCCGCTTATCTCCAATACGTTTTTGCCTATTATCACCCGGATTGTCACGAATTTTAGCGAAGCTCGTCTCTCCTACTGGTCAATGCCTGTGGTTAAGCTCACCGAGACGACTTTTTATTTTTTCGGCAGCCGGGAATAGGGCTTGCATTACTTGTGCCCAGGCTGCTACATTTGGCTCGATTATGGCGGTCTTCATTTTCCGCACACTTCTCCTTTTCTTTTTCTTTAAGCACTGCATACTATCGACCGAAAGCTCTACGTTCCCCAATAACTCGTAGTTCTTTATGGAACCCCTGCAGCCGAGCGACTCCGCGCTCATCGACCTCTACTTGGCCGGCCGCGAAGCGGCATTTGCCCAGCTGCTCCAGCGCCACCAAGCGCGGGTCTTTACCACTATTCACCTCGTCGTGCGCGACGAGGATATGGCTGATGACCTCACGCAGGACACGTTTATCAAGGCCATTCACACCCTCAAAAGCGGGCGCTACCAAGACGAGGGCAAGTTTGGCTCGTGGCTCTGCCGCATCGCCCACAACCTAGCGATTGATGCTTTTAGGCGAGCTAAAAGGACTCCGCAAACCAGTTTGGAGGACAACGCTGGGCTAGCAAATTCGTTACACTTAGCCGAAGAGTCGGCCGATGATGCACTGGGCCGCGAAGAAAGCCACGCGCACTTGCGCCAACTCATTCAGGAGCTCCCCACTGCGCAAAAAGAAGTGCTGCTGATGCGTCACTACGGCGACATGAGCTTTCAGGAAATAGCTGACGCGACCGGCGTGAGCATAAACACCGCTTTGGGCCGCATGCGGTACGCCTTAATAAACCTGCGGAAGAAAATGGCCGCCCACTCGCTTTTATATGATACAAACCTTACCCCACCCGACGTTGCTTCGCTACGTGTACAACGAATTGCCGGCTGATGAGCAGCACGAGCTAGAGGAGGCCTTGCAGCACGACCCTGAGCTAGCAATCGCCTGCGCCGACCTGCTGCTAGCCCAGCGTACCCTCGACCGGCTAGCCAGTGAGCCGCGGCCCGCGTGTACGGCCGCCATTTTACAGTACTCACGCACGTTTATGCGCTAGTCAATTTGCCTATACAACTACTTTACTCTCACTAGTTTCAGGAATTCCTACCAGCCCTTAGCCAGTGTGCGCAGCTCAGCATGCCGCACTGGCTAAGGGCTTTGCTGGGTACGGCAGGGCGTTTGTTTTTGGAGTAGCTTTGTGGTGGCTAGCTTCGGCAGCTTCATCGTTTATGACCCGTCCGGCCCGGTTTCGCTACTTTCTCGACTATTTCACGACCAATTTTCCGGAGCCGAAAACCGAGCTGGCCTACCGCAATCCTTACGAACTGATTGTGGCCGTGGTGCTGAGCGCCCAGTGCACCGACAAGCGGGTAAACCAGGTGATGCCCGCGTTGCTGGCGCAGTTTCCGACGGCGGCCGAGCTAGGCGTAGCTTCGGCCGACGATATTTTCCCGTTTATTCGTAGCGTTTCGTACCCCAACAACAAGGCCAAGCATTTGGCTGGCCTGGGCAAGTTGCTCACGGAAGAGTTTGGGGGCGAAGTGCCAAGCACCATTGAGGAGCTTCAGCGCTTGCCCGGCGTGGGCCGCAAAACGGCCAACGTGGTGGTATCGGTGATCTATAACCAGCCAGCGATGGCGGTTGATACGCACGTTTTTCGGGTATCGCATCGGCTAGGATTGGTGCCCCGCACGGCCACTACCCCGCTAGCCGTGGAGAAGGCCCTCGTCAAGTACATCCCGCAGGAAGTCATCCCGAAGGCGCACCACTGGCTCATATTGCACGGGCGCTACATCTGCGTGGCGCGCTCGCCGAAATGCAGCATTTGCCCGCTCACCGACTTTTGCGCCTATTATGCCAAGGAAGTGGCGGGCAAAGCCGGCGGGGCTAGTGTTGGGGTAGCCTCGGCGAAGAGCCACTTGTAGGCCGCGGCAAATTCGCGGCGCCAAAACCATTCGGCGTGTTGGCCATCGGCCAGCGTTTTGAATACCAGGTGATTATTCGGCACGCCGGCCGCGTACAGCGCATCGCGCACAGCAGCCATCAAGGGCACCATGCTGGGGCCTTCGCGGGTGCCGCTGAGTAAATAAAAACGCGTGCCGGGCAGCGGTGGGTGCTCGGCGAGGTAGGCGGGCAGCGCCGACCCGGCAAACCAGAAGGCCGGCGAAAAAACCCCTACCCGCCCAAACACCGCCGGGTGGCGCAGGGCTGCGTAGGTCGCCAGCAGCCCGCCCATGCTGGAGCCGGCCACGCCGGTAGCTTCGCGGCCGGGCTGGGTACGGTAGTGCTCATCGATGTAGGGCTTGAGCGTATTCGCCAGAAAATCAGCGTACTGCTCACCTTCGCCACCGCGTTGCAGGCGGCCATTGCGCCAGGGCGAGTATTCATCGAGGCGGCGGGCGCCACCGTTGTCCACTGCCACTACGAGGCAGCCTCCCAGGTCCTGGCCACTGGCGGCGAGCTGGTCGAGCGTTTCATCAATGCCCCATTCGCCGGCGAAAGACGTGGACTCATCGAATATGTTCTGACCGTCTTGGAGGTACAGCACTGGGTAGCGATGGGCGCTAGCGGCGTAGCCCGGCGGCAGGTATATCCACACCCGCCGCGTGCGCCGCAGCTGCGGAATAATAAATGCTTCGCTGATAATGTACACGTTGGGTGAGGCCGAATGCGGACGCGGCGGAATCAAGCCACCGGAGTCTTCCCAATTAAGCACCTGCTGCTCTACTACTTGGGGGCGGCGCCCGAAGACATAGTGCCGGTTGGGTATAGCACGATTATCGGCGTCGGTTTCGATGGTGGCCCAGCTGCCGCGCGTAAACTTATACTCCAAAGTGCCGAGGCTGGGCGGTACCGTAAGCGAATAGCTGCCACTGGTAGGGTCGAAGATGAGGGCAAAGGCCGGATCGTCGGTCGTCCAGTCGTTGCACGAGCCGGTGAGGTAAAGAGTAGCTCCGGCTGGCGTATTGCCAGGGACAGCCGTGAGCCGAAACGCTGCCGGAGCTGCCCCGCGCGCTCGACGCAGCCGGGAGAGTAGGCGGGAAAAAGTTTTTTTCATAAGCGCTAGGCGGCTAGCCGCTGGTAAAGGTGCGGGGCGCCCGCGAAGAATGCGCCCTACGCAGTGAGCACAAGGTGGTGCCGGCGCTGACGAGGGCGCTATGAAGCTTAACCACAGCTAGCAGAGGCTAGCCGACGATGGCCAGCTGGGCAGCGCCTACACCACCTTCGAGGTAAAGACAGTCTTATAGATCACGGCTAGGCCGCCGCGAGCACGTCGGCATCGTTGTGCGCCGGCGAGTTGACGCGCGTGGTGATGGTGTATTCGCGCATCAGGTGCGAATCGTAGGGCACGAGCAGCTGCTGGTGGGCGGCGGGCGCGAGGTCGGCGAGCCAGGCCTGCTCGGCTTCGGGGCCGGGCAAGATGACGGGCATACGGTTATGCAGCTTGGCCATTAGCTCATTGGGCTCGGTCGTGATGATGGTGAACGTAGGGTGCAACTCGCCAGTAGCGCGGTCGAGCCACTCGTCCCAAAGGCCGGCGAAGGCGAAAGGCTCCTCGCTATTCAGCAAGATGCGGTGCGGAATCTTGCCCCGCTCGGTAGCCTGCCACTCGTAGAAGGAGTCGGCCAGCACCAGGCAGCGCTTACGCGCCAGCAGCTGCCGGAAGCTGGGCTTTTCGACCAGCGTTTCGGCGCGCGCATTAATGGGCTTGGGGCCCGTGGCCGGGTCGCGGCTCCAGCTCGGCACCAATCCCCAGCTTACCAGCTGAATCTGGCCGGGCGCGGCATTGGTGATGATGGGCAGCGCCTGCGAAGGCGCGGCGTTGTAGTTGGGCGCGGGACTAGCGGCTTCTTTAGCGTTGAAACGCTTGGCTAGCGCCGGCGCGGGCGAGATAACGGTATAGCGACCACACATTTTGTCAGAACCGCGGATTCAGCGGATTTTTCGGATTCAGCGGATTTTGCAAACGATTACGCTAGTAATCTAGCGCCGTCTACGTCGATGCCTTACGAAAAAAACCGCCCATAAGGCGGCTTTTTGACCATCAACAAAATCCGCTTAATCCGAAAAATCCGCTTAATCCGCGGTCCTGACTACTTATACAGCAGCTCGTAATACTCCTTCGCCATGCGGGTGCTTTCAAATTGCGGCTCCACGTCCTTGGCCGCTGCTTTCACCACTTTCAAAAACTGCTTGGGCTGGTCGTAGTACAGCGGCACCACGGTGTTTTCGAGCACCGAAAGTAGCGTGTCAGCCTCCTGGGTATCCTTTTGGCCGTCGGGCAGCTGCACATCGGCGTGCTCGATGATAAAGCAGTTTTCGCCGTTCTTGGCAAATTCCGGGATCCAGCCGTCGGCGATGCTCAGGCTTACGCTGGCGTTCATGGCGGCGGTCATGCCGCTGGTGCCGCTGGCCTCGCGCGGGTAGCGGGGCGTGTTCAGCCAGATGTCGGAGCCCCGCTTCATTTCGGCCGACAGCGCCAGCTCGTAGCCCGTGAGCACGGCACAGCGCTTCAGCGCTTTCGTCTGGCGAATAATGTTGTTGAAGATGTTGATGGCACCGTAGTCTTTCGGGTACGGCTTACCAGCCCAAATAACCTGCACCGGGCGGCTATCGTCCGTCACGAGTTTCTTAAAGCGCTCAAAATCACGCAGGATAAGATCAGCACGCTTATAGGCGGCAAAGCGGCGGGCCCACACAATGGTGAGCGCGTCGGGGTCGAGCAGCGTGCCGGTTTGGTCGGCCACCGTTTTGAAAAACGCCTTTTTCAACTCCTTCTTGCGGGCCAGCAGCGCGGCGTCGTCCTTGGCTTTGAAGGCGGCGGCTAGCGGCGCATCGCGCCAGTAGGTACCGTTTTGGGCGTTGGTGATCGAAATAATGGGGCAGATGCCGGGGTAATGGCCCCACATTTCATTGGCCACGTCGCCGTGTACTTTGCTCACACCGTTGGCCTTGCGCGAAAAGCGCAGCGCGGTGAGCGTGTAGTTGAGCGAGTCGTTTTCGACGCGCGCCACGCGGCGGATTTCCTCTTCGGGCACGCCGCAAAAGAAGCTCATATCCTGGAGCAGCTGCATCGGATGCTCCTCATTGCCGGCTAGCTCGGGCGTGTGGGTGGTGAAAACCAGGCGCTTCTGCACTTCCGCCAAGTCGCGGCCGTGCTTGTCGTAGAGGTAGAAGGCGAGTGGCAAGCCGTGGCCTTCGTTGAGGTGATACACGTCGGTTTGGCGGCCCAGCACGTCGAGCAGCTTGCCGCCCCCGATGCCCAGCACCATGCTCTGCGCCACGCGGGCGGCAGTGTCGGGGTCGTAGAGGTGGTGGGTAATGGTGCGCGAGATGTAGTCGTTTTCCGGAATGTCAGTCGATAAGAAGAACATCGGCGCGGTGCCGAACGTCTCGGGCGCCAGGTACAGTGCCTTCACCTTTACTTCGGCATCGTGGATGGTAATGGGAAAGATGAGGCCCGTATCTTCCAAAAACGAGTAGGACTTTTGTTTGAAATCGGCCTTCATCGTCTGGTCGGGGTTGCGGTCCTGATCGTAGTAGCCATCCGTCCACAGGATACCGATACCGATCAGATTCTGCTTGAGCTCATAGGCCGAGCGCATGTGCGAGCCCGCCAGAAAGCCCAGGCCACCCGAGTAAGTTTTGAGAGCTTGGTCGAGGGCAAACTCCATCGAGAAGTAAGCCGCGGCCGTCTTGTACTTAGCGGCCGGAGCGGACGCTTTGAATTGAAAAGCCATTGACAAAAAGTAGTAGCGAGTTGGGTATAAGAGGGGTTGAGCAGCAAAGGAAGGGCGCGCAGCCCAAAGCTAACGGCCCACCCGGCACTAAGCCCGGGTAAACTGGTGCAGCTCATCCCATGAGGCGGCGTGCACAAGTCTTTTCGCTATAACAAAGGTTATGACTGCGTGCTGGTTGACGCCAATAATACCAAAGCGGCAAAAGGCAACCGCTTTGTTGAGTGAACCACCGGCTGTACGTAGGGGGTAGAAGTGATGAGCAGCGCTACTATCTTCGACTTAAATACCCTAACGGTGCCCACACGCACGGCGCAGGCAATTTAATCAAATAAATAACTAACAAATATTTATCTTTGCCTACCGCCGAGGCTTACTTGCCAAGGCAAACCGGCTATGTCTCTGCTTTTGCCACCTAAATTGAGTATCTTCCCAGCGATTATGAAAAATCTGACGCTGACGGCTAGCCTGCTGATTCTCTCCGCTTTTACCCCGCTTCTTTCTCACGTGGCTGAACCAAGTGCGCGCCCCCTGGCCAACGACCCCAATACCACCGCCGAAGTGCCTCAGGATAACAAGCTTGTTATCTATCAGCTGCTACCCCGACTGTTTGGCAATAAGGTAGCTTTGAATAAGCCTTATGGCACTGTGCTGGAAAACGGCTCGGGCAAGTTTAACGACATTACGAACCTGGCCCTAACCAAAATCAAGGAAATGGGCGTGTCGCACGTGTGGTATACCGGCGTGATTGAGCACGCCACCATGACCAGCTACCCCGCCGCTGGCCTGGCCGCCGACGATGCCGACGTGGTGAAAGGCCGCGCGGGCTCGCCCTACGCCATCCGCGATTACTACGACGTGGACCCCGACCTGGCCGTGAACGTCAAGAACCGCATGGCCGAGTACGAAGCCCTCGTCAAGCGCACCCACAGCCACGGGCTAAAGGTGATTATGGACTTTGTCCCCAACCACGTAGCCCGCGCCTACCGCTCGGATGCCAAGCCGGCGGGGGTGGTAGACCTCGGGGCGCAGGATGATAAAAGCCAGCACTTTGCTCCAAACAACAACTTTTACTACCTGCTGGGCCAGCGCTTTAAGGTACCGGCCAGCTACAACCCGCTCGGCCCATTGCAGGGCCCCGGTGAGGATAAGAAGTACAACGAATTTCCGGCCAAGGTCACGGGCAACGACGTATTTTCGGCAACCCCGAGCGTCAACGACTGGTTTGAAACTATCAAGCTGAACTACGGCATCGACTACCAGCGCGACCACCTGACGCGCTTCGAGCCCATTCCGGATACCTGGAAGAAGATGCGCGACATCCTGGTTTTCTGGGCGCAGAAGGACGTCGATGGTTTCCGGTGCGACATGGTCGAGATGGTGCCCGTCGAGTTCTGGGCCTGGGTTATCCCCGAAATTAAGAAGCTCAAGCCCGAGATTGTCTTCATCGGGGAGGCTTACAATCCGAAGGAGTATGACACGTATTTCACCAAGGGGCACTTCGATTTTCTCTACGATAAGGTGGGGCTCTACGACGGCCTGCGTCGCCTGATGCGCCAGGAAGGTGACGCCGACGATATCACCCGGGTGTGGCGCGAGCAGACCGTCGGCTTCGGCTCGCAGATGCTGCGCTTCCTCGAAAACCATGACGAGCAGCGCATTGCCTCCAAAGAGTTTGCCACTGACCCGCACCGCGCCATTCCGGCCATGACGGTGTCGGCCACGCTGGCCAGCGGGCCCGTGATGCTCTACATGGGCCAGGAGGTGGGCGAGCCCGCCCGCGGCAGCGAGGGCTTTTCGAGCGAAGACGGCCGCACTACACTCTTCGATTATTGGGGAGTGCCCGAGCACCAGAAATGGATGAACCAGGGCAAGTTTGACGGCGCCCGGCTGAGTGCCGATCAAAAGCAGCTGCGCGACTTTTACAAGCGCTTGCTCACGCTAGCCAGCGGCAGCGAAGCCATTCGCAAGGGCCGCTTCTACGAGCTGCAAGATGCCAACAACCTCAGCAAGGAATACAACCAGCGGCACCTTTATTCCTTTCTGCGCTACACCGATGGGCAAAAGCTGCTGATAGTGGTCAATTTTAGCGACAGCAAGACGTATAAGCCCACCATCGTGCTTCCCAATGAGGTGCAGGCTACCATCGGCCTCGATATCCGCCGCCCTTATTCGTGCCAGGACTTGCTTAACTACGGCCAGTCGCAGCCAGGCTTGGCGCTAACGCTACCGCCGCTCAGCGCGATGGTGCTCGAACTCAAGCAGTAGCAGTCTTTTTTGGGCTGGAGCTGAAGCAGGTAAAAGGCTAGTCGCGGGCGGCTGGCCTTTTTGCTTTCTGTCCATTTATTCCTCGTGCCCCGGCAAAGAGCTAGTTGGCGTCGGCGCCCGGCGCTCCTGCTCGGCGCTTAGCCGCTCGGCAGCCGAAGGCTGCTTCAGGCCGCTGAGGTTGGGCTGGCCGGCATCGACCCAGCAGGTGTACCAAAATGCCCCGATGAGGCGAACCGCGTAGCGCATCTGGCGCTCTACCTGGCCGTGCAGGCGTCGGTGGTAAGCCTGGCTAAACTCCCGCGAGTAAGTGCGAATCGTGAGGGCGCCGCGCTGCTCATAGCCAAATTTCCTATCTTCCGGTAGCTCCTTCGCCACGGCGCGCTCCAGACTGAACACCGAATCGACGGCGGCGTGCGCCCGCGCCACGGCCGCCCACCCCGCTTCGGTGGGCTGCGCCAGGTAGGGCGCCGGGCCGGTCAGCAAATCATAATCGCTGGCTAGCAGCTCGGGCAGGCGCGACTCCCAGAGCGCGTGAATGCCCCGCTGGTTGGTAAGCTGGCCGTTGTAGTTGCGGGTAGTATGCAGCGGCACGCAGGCGTCGGCTACGTAGTGGCCCATATCGGCGGCTAGCCGCAAGATCTTGTCCGCGTCCTGGTCCCGAAAAGCCGCTGTGAGCTGGTTTTTCATCGTCGCTATTTGCCAGGGCACGATGCCGTGGCGCAGCAGCGAGTCTTCGCCTCCCAGTTGAAATACCGCGTCGGCGTAGTGGCGCGGCAGGCCCCGGCCATGGCTGGTGAGGGCGCTATCGCCGTAGGCATCGACGTCGAGAAAGTGACGCGGCGCCTCGGTAGGCACCACTGTGCGCCGCGAGTCGGGCCGGGTGGCGTTGGTGGTGAGGTAGTCGATGTTGGCCTTGAAGAAGGGCAACATCTCGGGCGGCAGCGTATACACCGCCAGCCGGTTGAGGAGCCGGTGCCCAAAGAAGCCCCACGCCTGCACCGGGCTAGCCGGCGCCAGCAGCAAAGCCAATGCACATAACCAACCGGTGAATGTTTTCAAGCCAAACGCTGCGGTAAAGTGCCTTGCCTAGAGCGGTTTTAGAAACAGTATGCAGAGGTAGCTGGCTGTTGCGCGGACTTTGTAGTCCGCGGCGGGCAGCAGCCAAGTCACGGACTACAAAGTCCATGCAACAGCCAGCTGTACCCTGATCCTAAAGCCGCTCTAAGTAGTAACAAATAGGGGTAAGCATACCCCGCTAAATCGGTATTACCTTAAGCCGCCAGTTCGCCGGCCCTATGCTTGGCGCTAGCGACGCCCAGCGGTCGGAAACTTCATCCGGTAGTCGTGCTTCACATCGCCCTTACTGATGCGCGAAAGCTTGCCTTTTAGCAGCTGCTTTTTGAAAGCGGAAAGCTTATCGGTGAACAATATACCTTCGAGGTGATCGTATTCGTGCTGAATAATGCGGGCGGCCATCCCGCTGAATGCCTCCTCGTGTACTTGGCGGTTTTCATCTTCGTAGCGCAGCACGATGTCGGCGTGGCGCTGCACCAGCTCGCGCACCCCCGGAATGCTGAGGCAGCCTTCCTCGAAGCCCCATTCGCTGCCGGTTTCACTCACCATCTGCGGGTTGATGAAGGCCCGCTTGAGGGGCGCCTCGGTGATTTCTTCGGGGCTAGCCACTTCTACGGGCTCGTCGTCCTCGTCTTCATCGGCCGTGAGCATGGGGCCCGAGTCCATCACAAACAAGCGCACGCCGCGCCCAATTTGCGGCGCCGCCAGCCCCACACCGTGGGCCGAGTACATGGTTTCGAACATATCCTGCACCAGCTTTTCGAGGTCGGCGGCGGGCAGGTCGGCGGGCAGGTCTTTGGCGAGGGTTTTGAGAACGGGGTCGCCGATGGCAACAATCGGGAGAATCATTAGCGGAGGGGGGATGCTAAAAATGACTGAAGAATGAGGGCCGCGCTCACCTTATCGACGGTCGCTTTATCCTGGCGGGCTTTGCGGCCGAGGCCGCCGGCCAGCATGGCCTGCTTGGCCAGCCGCGAAGTAAAGCGCTCGTCGATTTCGTGCACTGGCACCAGCGGCAGCTCGCGGCGCAGGCGGCGCAGCAGGCCCACCACGGCGCTGGTCGAGTCGGTGGGCTCATTGAGCAGCGTGCGGGGCATGCCCACTACCAGCGCCGCCAGCGGCTCGCGCTGGTGGTAGTCGAGCACAAATTTTACTAAATCCTGGCTGTGAATAGTATCCAGGGGCGAGGCAATCAGCTGCAAAGGGTCGGTAATGGCCAGGCCCACCCGCTTGTGGCCATAGTCGATGGCAAGAATGCGGCCGGTAGTGGAAGTTGACATGGCGAAGAGCAGCTAGATTCCGCAAAGATACGACTTGCCGGTAGGGGCGTACCCCGCACGGGCGGGCTGACTCACTATCGGCTGGCGGCGCAGACAGTTTTCGGCGCTACTCCCCCGCCCACACCAGTCGGGTACTAAACGGCCAGGGAGTTTCCCCGGCCCTACTTACGCCCGTGGTAGTGATCGGGGAAGCTCCTCCGGCCTTGCCCACGGCCCGGCAGTGGTCAGGGAAGCTCCCCCGGCCTTGTACCACCGGCGGGCGGCGGGGAGTGGCCGGGGAGTTCTCAGGTGGTCAACCAGCGGCCCGAGAACCACACTAGCTTAACTAGCAGGTATAGACTGCCAAGCGTTCTTGCCTTTTACCAGTAAAATGTAGACGCTTAGCCTGAAAACAGGACTATTTGACCAGCAACTTTGGCGGCTCCGTTTGAAATGCGATAAATTTGAGCGAATTACTGTGCAGTCCTATTAGTCGGGTTAAATTTATCTATACTGCGGATCCCTGTATGTTTATTCCGCCGTCACCGGCTGCTGGTGCTCCAGTAGTATCCCCTACTTATTCGGCTAGCCCGCCAAACGCCTCGCACAAGGGCTGGCGCTGGCGGGCAGCTATGCTACCACTAGCGGCGTTAGGGATTGGCATTATTCTCGGAACCAACCCATTTAGCCCCCATACCGACAACCCGGACGCCACGGCGCGGGGCTACCTGCGCTACAAAGAAATTCTGAGCTACGTCGACCGCGACTACGTCGATTCGGTCGATGCCGATGGCCTCACCGACTACGCTGTGGCGCAGCTGCTGGCCAAGCTCGACCCCCACTCGGTCTACATTCCGGCCCGCGACCGCGAGCGCACCGATGCTTTTTTGCAGAGCTCATTTGATGGCGCTGGGCTGGATTTCAACCTGTTTCGCGATACGGCTACGGTAGTGACGACCACCGCCGGTGGCCCGTCCGAAGTGGCTGGCCTGCACCCCGGCGACCAGCTCTTGCGCGTGGGTGACGTGCCCGTGGCCGGCGCCCACGTGGGGGCTACTCAGCTTTCGCAGCTACTACGCGGGGCGCGAGGCAGCAGCCTCAGCCTGCTGGTAGCGCGGTCCCACCAGCCGCAGCCCCTCAGCTTTCGCGTGGTGCGTGGCCAGCTCCCCAATGCCTCGGTGGAGCCGGGCGTGCTGCTGGAAGATGGCCAAGTCGGCTACATCAAAGTCAACCGCTTTGCCACCAATACTTACGAAGAGTTTAAGACCCAGCTAGCCGACTTGCAGCGCCAGGGGGCGCACCGGCTGGTGCTGGACCTGCGCGGCAACCCCGGCGGCTACCTCGACCGCGCCACCCGGCTCGCCGACGAGTTTATTGCCGGCTCGCGCAAGCTGGTGTACACGATTGGCAAAGACGAGCAGTACGCCTCCCAGACCTACGCCCACGTGGCCGGCGAGTGGGAGCAGCCCCCGCTAGTGGTGCTAGTGGATGAGAACAGCGCCTCGGCCGCGGAGGTACTCGCCGGCGCCCTGCAAGACCACGACCGCGCCCTGCTGGTAGGCCGCCGCACCTTTGGCAAGGGCCTAGTGCAGCAGCCCTTCCCGCTGCAAGAAGGTGGCGAGCTGCGCCTAACGGTGGCGCGCTACTATACGCCTAGCGGCCGCTGCATCCAAAAGCCCTACGGCCCTGACAAAGAAACTTATAACCACGAGCTAACCGAGCGCCAGCTGCACGGCGAGCTAACCACGGCCGATAGTGCCCGGTTTGCTTCGGGGCTGCGGTTTCACACCGACCACGGCCGGGTGGTATACGGTGGTGGCGGCATTATGCCCGATGTATTCGTCCCGAACGACTCGCTGCAAAACTCGGCTTATTATCTACGTCTGCGCAACCTGGGCGTGCTGCGGGCTTACGCCGTGGTTTTTTATGAGCAACACAAAACCGAGCTGACCGGCCTGCGTTTCGCGCAGTACCAGGCGGTGTTTCGTATCACTGACACCGAGCTGGATGGCTTGGTCCGGTTAGCGGCCCAGGCGGGCCTCCGCCCCAATCCGGCGGGCCTACGCCGCTGCGCGCCCGCCGTGCGCAACAGCCTCAAGGCCTGGATTGCACGCATTGCCTACGGCCCCGAAGCCGGCCGGGCCATCTTACGCGAAGACGACGTGGAGCTACAACAGGCGCTCCACGTAGTGCAGGACAGCACTGCTCAGCTAGCCTTGGTAGGTAAGTAAATTAAAACCTTACCGATTACGGCCGTATTGCTCGTGGCTGCTTACCCAGTCGCTGCCCGAAATGGCAGCTCCCAGGCTCAGCTCGCCGGCCAATACCACGCCCGCCACGATTTCGGCAAACTTATAGACGGTGCCCTCGCCTACGCAGCCCAGCATCCGCAGGCACTCGTTTTGAGTGGCTAGCCCCGTGCCGCCGCCGTAAGTAGCCACAATGAGCGACGGAATAGTAATGCTGAGGTACAAATCACCCTCCTTGGTCACCTCCGTATAAAGCACCCCAGCCGACGACTCGCTGACGTTGGCTACATCTTGCCCCGTGGCGATGAAGAGCGCAGTAATACCGTTTGCTGAGTGCACGCCGTTGTTATTAGCCCCGGCTAGAAAGGCCCCGACATTGCTCACCTGGGCATGGTAGGCGAGCTGCTCGGGTGTCACGTGCAGGCGCTGTTGCAGCACGTCGCGTTTCACCACGGCCTCGGCCACCACGCGCTTACCCCGGGTACGCAGCATGTTTAGTTGCGAGGCTTTTTTGTCGGTGGCAAAGTTTGACTCCAGGTAGAAATGGCGGATGGGCGCGCCCGGGTAGTTTTCCAGTATCCAGGAGCAAGCGGCAGAGGTGGCGCGGCTCACCATGTTTTGGCCCGCCGCGTCGCCGGTCGAGAAGTTAAAGCGCAGGTAAGCAAATTTGGTGCTCAGGTACGTATCAATGTACTGAAGCTTAGCGATGCGCGACGTGTTTTCGGCCTCGGGCCGAATCGTCTCTAGGCTATCGACTACCCAGCGGCCAAAGTCACGCGCCCCGCGCGCATCATCAAAAACGAAAACGGGAGCCCGCTGCATTGCGTCGCCGATGACCGTACACTTGACGCCCCCGCACAGGTTGAGCACCTGCATACCGCGGTTGTAGCTCGCTACCAACGCCCCCTCAGTGGTAGCCAGCGGAATGAGGAAGTCGCCCTGGGCATGCTCGCCATTCACGGTGAGGGGGCCGGCCAGCCCCACCGGCACCTGCGCTACCCCCACAAAGTTTTCGCAGTTGCCCTGCACTTGGTGCGGGTCGAAGGAGTACTGCGGCAGATGCTTGAACTCCTGCTGCGTAAACTGCTCGGCAAACTGCCGCCGCGCCTGGATAGCCGCCTCGGCGTAGTCATCACCCCGCGAGCGCGGTATGCGAACCCGATCGCCCTGGTTTTCAATGACGTCTTCAACTTCCACGCTCAATTCGCCAAAAGCGTCGGTGCTAAACTGGAACTGAAGCTGATGCATACCTTCTGCCAGGGCCTTTGTGCTCAACAAAAAAGTAAGCTCTTGCCCTACTGCCAGCTCCACTGCCTGGTCTTGGGTACCCAGGCTGGCGGCGGCGCGCAGCTCACCCCCAAAGTCGAGCTTGATGTGCTCGGCTAGCACCACCAGCTGGCCGATCGTCACTTGCCACATCCCCGTCAGGCGCACCGTATCGAGGCAGTTTTTGATGCTGAAAGATACTCCCTGGTCATCGGGCAAGTTGCGCAAACTGCCACGAGTGTAAAGCAATTGTAGGAGTGTAGGGCTAGGCGTAAAAACCATGAAACAAGGGGTAGAAGGGGCTAAGGAAAAGCTGCAGCCAGCCGCAAGTTTACCGACCACTACGGGAAAACGGATGGGTACAGCTTGCTAAGCTTGGCCAGTACTCTCCTAACTCCCCGAAAGTCAAGCAGTACTCAGCCACTAGCTACCGGCCTGGCCTTAGGAGGCAACTAGGCGCCGTGGCGAACCGACGCCTTAAAAGGATTATTGGAGACTAATTGCCGCGTGAGCTTTAACTTCTTAAATAATTCTTTTTGCGCAAACATGCCCCCGCAAAACGTAGTTATAACCCCCGGGTAGTGATTCTAAACGATATACTTCACCTTTGCCCACCTATTACCACTGTATCTTTGCCCTTTCAACTAAATATTTAGGGCGGTCGGAAGCTAGTTCCGCCAGTTTTTCCCTCTATGGCATCTTTATCTGAGTATCCCCGCTTCACTCTTGGCGACGAGCTGACCGCCGAACAGCGGGCGTTTTTTGCGAAGCACGGCTTTCTGCATTTCCGCCCGTTTGCTTCTCCTGAACAAGTGCAAGCTTACCTCAAAGCCACGCAGGATGTACAAAGCAACTGGCTGGCTAACAGTGTTGAGAAAGTAAATGGTGTTCCCATCAAGTACGGCAAGGATGTCGATGGCTCGCCCATTGTACAGCGCTTTGCCTTTGCCTCACAGCACAACCCGGTACTGCACGAGCTGCTGCAAGACCCACGATTCAAGGCCCTGTTTCCGCTGCTCGAAACGCCCGATGGCCGCGTGGGCGAAAACGAGCGCGATGGGCTGGTAGTTAACCACTACGTTAATGTTGAAGGGTCTGAATTCAGCCAAATGGGCTGGCATACCGACTCGCTGCGCGATGTTTTTTATGGCAAGCGCATCCGCCCAATGCTCAACGTGGGGCTGCACCTCGATGGCACTAAGGCTACCAATGGCGGCCTGCGCGTGATTCCGGGCACCCACCGCCAGGGCCTGGGCAAGATGCTGTTTCGCAAGAAATATTATAAGGACGTGTACTACGATCCCAATGAGGTAGCTGTCGAAACCGAGCCCGGCGACCTCACCGTGCACGATGGCCGCATGTGGCACCGGGTGGCCCAGTCGCCGCTGGTAGGAGTTGAGTCGCGCCGCCGTGTCATGTACGTTCCCATCATCGGGGGCAAGTACCAGCCCAAGAGTAACGAAAGCCCTACACCTTTCTACTTACGATTCTTACATTTAGTAAAATAATCTCTTATTTTCTAGCGTCATGCTGACCTTTGGGAAGCATTGTAGCTGCGCATCGCCCCAACGGTGAGTGCTGGCTACGATGCCTCCCGATGGTCAGCATGACTTTTTTATAGCTTTCGTGGCCAGCCACTTTCTTTTATGCCAACCGCTCTTATCACTGGTGCCTCGCGCGGTATCGGCCGGGCTTTTGCCCTCCTCCTTGCCCAGCGGGGCTACGATCTCCTGCTCGTAGCGCGCGCCGCCGATCAGCTGCAAACGCTGGCTCAGCAAGTCAAAGCGCAGCATCAGGGTCAAGCCCAAGTGCTAGCGCTAGATCTCACGCAGCCCGGTGCCGCACCGGAAGTAGCGGCCTGGGTAGCGCAGCAAGCCCCCGCTGGCTTAGAGATACTAATAAATAATGCGGGCTTTGGCCTGTGGGGTCGTTTTGAGGAACTCGACCTGACCGAGCAGCTCAATATGATGCAGCTTAATTTAAGCTTGCCGGTGCAGCTTACCTATGCGCTGCTGCCGCAGTTGCGCCAGGCTAGCCGGAGCTACATTCTCAATGTTGCCAGTACAGCCGCCTACCAAGCAGTACCTTCCCTCACAGTGTATGCGGCCAGCAAAGCTTTTCTACTTAGTTTTAGCCGGGGCCTGCGCTACGAATTAAAAGACACGAGCATATCGGTCACCTGCTTGAGCCCGGGAGCCACAACTACCAACTTCACGGAACGAGCAGGTATGGGCACCGAGCTACAGGCAGTAGCCAACAAAGTATCGATGACGCCCGAAGACGTAGCCACTGCCGGCCTCCAGGCCCTACTTGCTGGCAAAGCAGAGTTTATTCCGGGGATGCTCAACAAAGTTTCAGCGGGCCTCACGAGCGTAGTACCCAAGTCACTAGTGGAAAAAATAGCGGCGGGCATCTACGAGAAATATTTGTAACAATTGCTAGCAGTAGGCCCCGAAGGCAGGCATACCTCTGTATTCACCTAGCATTTTATAAAACCAAGGCGAGAGACAAACAAAATGCCAAAATTTTATACGAAAATTATTACCTTGAATATCAATAATTTAAGGCATTATTAATATGGTGAGTAGGTACTTACCAGCAAATGGTGAGCTAACACTTACCGCAATTTCAAATTGTGTCGTAATATTGTTCTATCAAATAGCTAACGAATCCCACCCGGCTAGCTATTTACTACTCTCTAATTACCCGGCCGTCGTCCCACCCCGGCTGGTAGTATCCCCACCATTCTAAAGTACCCGGCCGTCGTCCCACCCCGGCTGGTAGCACCCTTTCCACTCTAAGTAGCCAGCCGTTGTCCCACCCCGCCTGGTTTGTAATCTCTGTCCCGCCTAGGCCCGGCAGAACCTGATTGTTTTTCAACCGGCCGACTTGGTATTCTACCGAGTCGGCCGGTTTATTTTTAGGCTAACTAGCTAGTGAACAGTCGCCAGCTTAACTTGTATCACCACTAGTGGGCGCCCATCTCAGCTGTATGTCCGAACTTGCACCTCCTTTGCTAGCTAGCTAGTTCTTCTTCTGGCTAGCTAGTTCTTCTTCTGGCTAGCTAGTTCTTCTTCTGGCTAGCTAGTTCTTCTTCTGGGGCTGGCTTCAGCTACCGCCCTCCTACTCTGCCTACCCCCATGATTACCCGCCGCCAACATATTGCCGACGTGGCCCTCCTACTATTTGGGGAAAAGGGGTTTGAGAATACCTCTACCCAACAGATTGCCAAAGCTGCGGGCGTTTCGGAAGCCCTTATTTTCAAGCACTTTGGCTCGAAAGACCAGTTACTTGACTTTGTTATCAAGAGTGGGTATCAGCGTATTATCGAGCACAATCGGGGCGGCCTCGCCGAGCCTGATCCGCTCACCTTTATCCATAGTGTTATTGACCTGCCCTATAAGCTCGTGCTGGAAGAGCCAGCGTTCTGGAAGCTTCAGTACCGGCTAGCCGACCACGACACCGCTAAGCAGCAGCACGAGCGCTTTATGCGGCCCGTACCCGCGCGGCTGCAAGCAGCTTTCAGGCATTTAGGCTATCCCGAGCCCAATAAGGAAACCCGTTTGCTACTATTACTCATCGAGGCTTTGTGGAAAATAGAAGCCAATAAAACCGATGAGCACATGCGCGAAATGCTGGATTTCATCAAGCAGAAGTACGAGAAGCAGCGCTAAATACCCTGGGTTGGACTACACTGGCTTCGACTAACAGCCGGCGATAGATGGCCGGCTAACTGGGCTGAAAATGGCTTTTTGGTGAAATATCCCGTAAGTCTAGGGGTTCACCATGCGCAGCCGGCCTATGTCCCGCACCCTGATTGTTTCTAACCGATTGCCCACCAAAGTTCTGCGTACCGACGAAGGTCTCACGTTTCAGCCCAGCGAAGGCGGGCTCGCGACGGGCCTCGGCTCTATTTATCGCCAGGGCGACAATGTATGGATAGGCTGGCCAGGACTTTTTGTAGAAGGCGAGGTAGAAGAAGACCACATTAGGCAGGAGCTGCACGCCGACAACATGGCGCCGGTGTTTCTGACCGAGAACGAAATCCGGGATTTTTACGAGGGCTTCAGCAACGGCACGCTCTGGCCCACATTCCACTATTTCAGCGACTTAGCTACTTACGAGCAACGCCACTGGGAAGCCTACGTGGCCGTCAATCAGAAATTTTGCGACGCGGTGCTCGCACAGGCTGGCCCCGACGATACCATCTGGGTGCACGACTACCAGCTTCTGCTGCTGCCCGAGCTACTGCGCCGGGCCCGGCCCGAGGCGGCTATTGGGTTCTTCTTGCACATTCCGTTTCCGTCGCAGGAGCTGATACGGGTACTGCCCTGGCGCGAACAGCTGCTGCGCGGCATGCTCGGCGCCGATCTCATTGGCTTTCACACCTTTGGCTACTTACGACATTTCTTAAGCGCGGTGTCGCACTTGCTGGGGCTACCGGCGCAGAGCGGGCAGATTGAGCTGCCAAACCGCACCGTGCGCGTCGATGCGTTTCCGATGGGCATCGACTACAAGCGCTACGCCCAAGCGGCCGCCTCGGAAGCTTCGCAAGCCCATGAGACGGAGTACCGGGCGGCCCTGCGCGATACCCGCGTGATTCTCAGCATCGACCGGCTCGACTATACCAAAGGCATTGCGCAACGCCTCCGGGCTTTCGACCTGCTTCTGCAACGCTACCCCGAGTGGCGCGGGCAAGTGAGCCTGGTGATGCTGGTGGTGCCCTCGCGCGACCAGGTAGCGCAGTACGCCACGCTGAAGGAAGAAATTGATGAATTGGTGGGGCGCATCAACTCGCAGTATCGCACCATCAGCTGGAACCCAATCAATTACTTCTACCGCTCGCTGCCGCTTGAAGAGCTGGTATCTCTGTACCGGATAGCCGAGGTAGCCCTCGTGACGCCCATGCGCGATGGCATGAATCTGGTAGCGAAGGAGTTTGTTGCCAGTAAGCTCGATCAGCGGGGGGTGCTTATCCTGAGTGAGCGGGCGGGAGCAGCCCGTGAGCTATCGGATGCTATCATCATCAACCCCACCGACATGGGGCAGCTAACCGAGGCCATGCACGACGCGCTGGTAATGCCCGAGGAAGAGCAGATAACCCGCATGACGGCCATGCAGGCGCTGGTGCGGCGCTACAATATTTTTTCCTGGACCCGGCTGTTTATGAATCAGCTGGCTTACACCAAAATGAAGCAGCATATGCTCGCTACCGAAATGCTTACCGAACCGGCTACGGCGCAACTGCTGGCTGACTTTCAGGCCGCCCGGCAGCGCCTGATACTGCTCGACTATGACGGCACGCTAGTCAACTTTCATGCAAATCCGCAACGCGCCGAGCCCGACCAGGAGCTGCGCCTGCTGCTACGCTCGCTCACGGAGCTCTCCAATACGCGGGTGGTCGTCATTAGTGGGCGCGACCGCGCCACGCTGGCGAAGTGGCTGGGGCATCTGCCCATTGATTTTATTGCTGAGCACGGCGTGTGGCTGCGCACGGCCGGCGAGGACTGGCATCTTTTTCAGCAGCTGCGCAACGACTGGAAGCGCGAGATGCGCCCGGTGCTGGAGCTGTACGTAGTCCGTACGGCAGGCTCCTTCATCGAAGAGAAAGACTACTCGCTGGTGTGGCACTACCGCCGCGCCGACAACGACCTGGGGGTGGAGCGCGCCCGTGAGATGCTGAGCCACCTCACTTTTATGACGGCTAATACCGACTTGCAGGTGATGGAGGGCAATAAAGTAATTGAAATCAAAAACGCTGGCATCAACAAAGGCGCCGCCGCCGCGCGCTGGCTTGAGCGCTACCCCGCCGACTTTGTGCTGGCTCTCGGCGACGACCGCACCGATGAGGATACCTTCCGGGTACTGCCCGCGCAAGCCTACTCGGTGCGGGTGGGTACTGGGGCACGCTCACTCGCCCGCTTCAATATCGCCTCGCCCACCGAGGTACGGCAGCTGCTGCGCAAGCTGTTGGAGTAGTAACTCTACCCTCAACCCTCACCTAGTAGCCGGCTTGCCGGGCTGGGACGGGCCTACGGGGAGAAGTAGCAGCTCCTACCCAAGACTTACTCAACTCCTGCCCAAGAGTTGGGTAAGTCAATACACAGCCTACCCCACAAAATTGGGCTTGTCCATCTTCTTGGCGATGCGATAGGCAGCGTTTACCAGCCCCACGTGGCTGTAGGCCTGCGGAAAGTTTCCCCACTGCGAGCCGGTTTTGGCGTCCACGTCTTCGCTCAGCAAGCCCAAATGGTTGGTGTAGGTGATGAGCTGCTCAAACTCGGCGATAGCCTCGTCGAGGCGGCCAACGCAGGCTAGCGCCTCGACATACCAGAAAGAACAGATGAGAAACGTAGTTTCAGGCGTGCCGAAATCGTCGGGATGGCGGTAGCGATAGAAAAGGCCCTCGGGGGTTTTCAATTCCTTTTCGAGTTCAGCCAGGTGGTACTTGGCCTTCTTCGAGTTGGGATCGAGGTAGCCCATTGTGATGAGCTGAATGGTGCTGGCATCGAGGTGCGCTGAGCCGATGGCGTTGGTATATACCCCCCGGCTGGCGTCGAAGCACTCTTCGAGGTGCTGCTCGGCGGCTTGCAGTAAGCGGCTCGCCTTATCGGCCAGCTCGGTATTGCCCAGCGAGTGGGCTACGCGCAGGGCAGCGTGGCTACCGGCCCAGTGAAAGAGGTAGGTGTAGCAGTGCTTTTGGGCAATGTGCCGAAACTCCCAGAGGCCGGCGTCTGGCTGGTCCATAGTGGCCTCGATGAGGCGCAACGCATCCTCCACCAGGACTAGCGGCGTGGTGCGGTCGGGGTCGAGGAAGCGGCGATCGATGTAGAGCGGCAGCAGCGCTACCAGCACCTGGCCGTACACATCGTTTTGAATGTGCGTGTATGCGTCGTTGCCAATGCGCACGGGCTGGTTGCCGAGGTAACCCGCTAGCGGCAGCTCTTTTTCAACGAGCTGCGTTTGGCCCCCAATGCCGTAGAGCGGCTGGTATTTGTCCTGGGCTTTGGTCGAGATGTTGGCAATGAAGTGGAAATAGCGCTCCATCTCCTCCGAGTGACCAATGTTGTTGAAAGCCGTGAGGATATAATAGGTGTCGCGCATCCAGCAGAAGCGATAATCCCAGTTGCGGGTGCTACCGGGCGCCTCGGGCAAGCTGGTAGTGCTCGCCGCGATGATAGCGCCCGTGTCTTCGTACTGGTGAATCTTGAGCGCGAGCGCCGAGCGGATAACCTGGTCTTGGTGAAAATCGCTGATGCTGGTGCTTTTCACCCAGCTGCGCCAGTAGGCCACGGTAGCGGTGAGGAAGCGCTCGGCAGTGCTTTCGAGGGGCGCTTCGAGCGGCGCGCCGTAAGTGAGCACGAGGTATTTCGTCTCGTTGAGCACAAAGTCTTCCTCGTCGAGCACGTAAGTGAGCGGGATGTTGGTGGTAAGGCGAATCTCTTCTTCCAAACCCAGGAACGCAATGTGATTGGAGCTACGGCGGCGCGTCAGCTCGTGCTCGCCATACTGGCCCACCGGGCGGCAGGCGGCCCGCACCCGCGGCGTGCCCACCAGCGGCTCGACCTTGCGGATGAACATGAGTGGCTTGTAGTAGCGCTCATATTGCAAAAAGCGCGGCGCGAAATCAGTGACGCGGTACTTGCCATCGGCCGTTTCTACTTCTGTGCACAGCACATTAGTATTGGGCACGTAATACTGCGTGGAGGTAAACTCCAGCGCCGGCCGAATGCTGTACTCGCCGCCCTTCTGCTCGTCGAGCAAGGGGCCAAAGACGAAGCTGCTGTCGAAACGTGGCCAGCAGAGCCAGCGCACAGCCGTATCGGTGCCAATAAGGGCCAGGAAGGCACAGTTGCCCACCACCCCCATGTCATAGGTATGCTTAATCATAAAGTAAAGAAACGCCGGCGCAGGCCGGGCTAGTGCGGGAGAGTGTACCCCGTTCCAGCAGCCGGGGTTGTGCCACCGCCCAAGCTGGCCCAGGATGCGGGACAACTGCCGGCTAGCCCCGGCGGGGTAGCCACCCAGGTGCATGAGCCGTATGCGGAGGCTACTCTACCCTACTATTTTAGTTGTTTGATAGAGAGCTACTTGCTGCACAATTCATCGTAAGACGGCGTTTAGGCTAGCGGTGAACGCCTTGTCCGGACTGCGGCCGGGTTGGCTGTATTGG
>Ga0160428_1000776_pt1 | contig 30419 bp, 29 predicted proteins | sample SolpanmetagenomM_FD_108198 | JGI IMG/M metagenome (GOLD analysis project Ga0160428, IMG submission 108198) | Solar panel surface microbial communities from Lawrence Berkeley National Laboratory, California, USA - M | ecosystem: Engineered > Built environment > Solar panel > Unclassified ... | reverse complement strand
CGGCTACGACGATTTGCGCGCCGAGCTGAGCTACACCAAGGCGGTCGATCCCGCCGTCTACGGGGCGAGCGCGATCACCCTCGGGGTCCAGGGACGCAACCTCCTGAACGACGACATCCGCAATTCGACGTCGTTCAAGAAGGACGAGATCCTGCTGCCCGGACGGAACGTGCGGCTGTTCCTGACGGCACGGTTCTGAGAGCCTGCCCTCTCGCTGTCGGTGCTCATCCGACCCGCGCCTCGTCCTGGGGGGCGGGCGCGCAGCCTTCGCCGCGAAGGCGGCCTTCAGCCGGCTATGGGACTCCTGGAGGGCTCCGTCGAGGCCTGCTGTCGCGGGCGCCTCACCATGAGTGGCGTCGATTGGTTGTCCCGGTGTCGACGGCGTCGTCGCTTCGCTCCTGTCGGGATGACGAGAAGGAGCATCAAGCAGACAGGCTGCGGCGCAGCCTACGCCAGCCCGCGACGATGCCCGTCACGGCGATCCCGGTTGCCAGGAGGTTCAGGATCCACTGGGCCGCGTCGTGCAGCCGACGATTGCCGGTAAGCCCGGGCAGGTCGAGGCGGTGCGCGGCGTCGAACAGCCATCGGTTGATCCGGCCCGAGCGATCCAGGCGCTGGAGGATGGTTCCGTCCCGGGGATCGACATGAAGCCAGGTGGAGGAAGGATCTCCGAACTGCAGGCGCAGCACCGGAAGCGGTCGCGGATCGGAACCGTGCGGGTACCAGTACAGATCATAGGCGGTCAGCTGCTCCGCCGTTCGCAATCCTCCGCCGGGCAGGGCCGCGCCGGCGGCCTGCACGATCGCCGCTGCATCGAGGATCGAGCCGTCATCCGCGCGGTGCGCCGAGAGGCCAGCCGCGCCCTCGGCGACGATCCACCAGGCCCCGCCGATGGCGGCGAAGCGCAGCACCCGGGTCCCCGGTTCGGCGAAGCCGCGCAGGGTCCCGGCGTTCAGGCCGAAGACTGGCGGCGCGCCGGCATAGGCGGCGCGGATCTCGGCGGGCGCGGCGCTGGATGCGAACCACCGGTTCGGGTTCATCGAGATCCAGCCGCTGAGGATGAACGTGCAGAGCCCGATCCCGCCCGCGAGGCCGAACAGGTGGTGCCAGCGGGCGAGCCCGCGATACGGCGTCACGGTCCCGCCCGCGTAGCGGCGCCGAAGGCGCAGGCGCCAGATCCCGATCGCGAGGCCGCTCAGCGCCCCCAGGGCGGCGAAGCCCGACAGCCACAGCAAGACCGTCCGCCACAGCTCCGCCCGGGCACGTAGCGGCGTGAGATAGATCCAGTGCGCAACGGCGCCCACCCAGTTCCAGGCCCGCTCGAACCGCGTCGTGTCGAGGGCGATCTCGCCGGTGACCTGCGAGACGTAGAGTTCGGTCCCCGCCGCGTCGCCGAGGGCGACCTTCCGGAAGGGCCGCAGCGGGTCGTACCGGGCCGTGACGGTCCACTGGTCGCGGACGACCGGCTCCAACCGCGCGTTCGGGAACCCCTCGGCCGCGAGACGCAGTGCGTCTTCGGGCGGCAGCGGGCCGAGCCGCCCGCCGGTCCGCGCCGACACCGTCGCTCGGGCGCCGTCGCGGCCGGCGATCCGGTACACGGGCTCCGCGCCCTGCATCTCCAGGGCGAAGTCGGTAGGCGTGCCGGTAAGCCCACTGGCGCGGAGCGCGTCGCCGGGCGCCACGGCGACCTGATCCCACGCGATCGGGGCGAGCCGCGCCGCGCGCTCGGCCGCGGTCAGCGTCGGGAACGGCACGTAGAGCATCACCAGCCCGGAACCGATCCACGAAGCGAAGAACAGCCCCGCGGCGATCCCGGCCCAGCGGTGGAACAGCAGCAGCCAGCGTCGTCCTGCCTTGCCGAGCCGCCGCCGCAGGCTCACCACGTCACCGTGTAGGCGACCTCGACCGAGCGGGGGCGCCCGAGGAGCCAGTTGGTCCCGATCCCGTTCACGGCGTTGCCGCTGATCGCGTAGACCTTGTCGAACAGGTTGTAGACCCGCAGGGACAGGCGCGACTCCGCCGTGACCTGATGGTCGAGAACCGCATTGATGAGGTTGTAGGCCGGGCGCCGCGCCGTGTTGCCGAAGTCGCTGTAGACCTGTCCCACGTTCTGGAGCCCGATCCGCGCAGTCCAGTCGCGGTGGATGTCCCAGGTCAACCAGAGATTGGCCACGCGCTCGGGCACGTCGATGGGCTGGTTGCCGACATAGGAGACGGTGGTGCCGTTCACGCTCTGGTCGAACCGGTCGTACTGCGCGTGCAGCAGCGCGAGGTTGCCGTCGAGCCGCCAGCCCGGCGCGAAGCCCCAGCCCAAGGCCAGTTCGAAGCCCTGTGAGGATTGGCCACCCACCTGCGTGGACAGGGTCGGCTGCCCTGGCACGGCCGAGATCAGGTTGTCCTTGACGATCCGATAGCCCGCGATGGTCCATTCCAGAGCGCCGTCGAAAGCGAGCCCCTTGGCGCCGATCTCCACCTGATCGCCGGTGGCGAGCCTGAAGCCGGCCAGCGACTGCGACAGCGTGATCAGGCTGTTCACAGGGTCGGTGGCGAAGCTGTACTGGGCGTAGAGCGCGCTGTCCGGCGTCGGGTTGTAGACGAGGCCGAAGCGGTAGCCGAGGGCCCAGTAGGTTTTCTCGAATCGCGATCCCGTCTGCAGATCCTCCCGATTCAGCGTCGGCACGTCGAGACGCACGCCGGTGAGGAACGAGAGTCTGTCCGACAGGATCACCCGGTCCTCGGCGAAGACCGAGGCTTGGCTCGTCTGCGTGGCGTAGGCCGGCCGCGCCCGCCCGTTCTGCGGGAAGAAGCCCGGATCGTAGCCGATGAGCGGGACGCTGGTGGTCTGGTCGAAGTAGAAGTTGTTGGTGTGACGGAAGTCGATGTGGTTCACGTCGAACCCGGCCACGAACTGGTTGGGCAGGCCGAACAGGCTGCCCCGGAACGTCGCGTCGAGCCGATCCCCGACCTGCTCCTGGCTGTGGTAGATCTCCAGGTAGTCGCCCCGGTTCACGAGTCCGGTGCCGCGGTTGTAGCTGTACTGCTCGACGTCGAGCCAGTGGCGCCGGCTGGTGAGCCGGTAGGCGGTGTTGCGGATCGTAATGTCGGCCGAGGGGGACCATTCGGTCTTGATCTGGGTCCAGTTGTCGGCCCAGGTGATCTTCGCGTCGCGGACGTTGTAGTTGTTGAACCGGATCAGATCCGGGATCCGTCCCTCGACCAGCGGCGTGCCCCAGTAGCGGGCGGGCTCCTGGTAGCCGAGATCGTGGCTCAGGGTGATGGCGAGGTTCGGGCTCGGCTGGAACAGGAGGGCGGCCGAGACCGCGAGGTTGCGAAAATCGCCCTCCGGCCGGATCCAACCGTCGGCGCGGTTGCCGCTGACGTTGAGGCGATACGCGAAGGTGTCGCCGAACTCGGCTTGCCCGATCGGACCGCCGGAATCGAGGGCGAGGCGCGCGACGCCGTCGGTGCCCACCACCGCGCGGGCGGTGTTGATCGGAACGAAGACCGGCTTCTTCGGGACCACGTTGATGACGCCGCCGATGGCGCCGTCGCCGTAGAGCACCGAGGACGGCCCGCGCAGCACCTCGATTCGCTCGACGTTCCACGTGTCGAACGGGAAGGTCACGGTGTTGGCGCCGACGTAGAAGCGCGTGCCGTCGTAGAGCTGCTGGATCGAGTTCGGGCCGGCGAAGCCGCGGGACGTGAACGCGCCGTTGCCGTTGCCGGGCGCCGCGATGGTGGTGATGCCGGTGGCGTCCTGGGTCACAGCGTCGGCGATCGTGTCCTGGCCGCGCAGCCGCGCGGTCTCGCCGGACACGATATCGAGGCTGGCCGGGGTCTCCAGCGGCGTCAGGCCGACACGGCTCGCAGTCCGGTCGGGCGTGCGCAGGTTGAGGCCGTTCGGCGGAAGGCGGCTCGGATCGCCGCCTGCACCCGCGACGGACAGTTCATCCAAGGTGACGGCCTCCTGAGCGGCGGTCGGACTGGCGAGGAGCGCGAGGAGAAAGCCGCAGAGCGGCGCCGTCCCGGTGAGTCTGGGGCGATGGGGCGATGAAGGCATGAGGGAAGCGGTCCGTGCGCGGCGCGCGCCGGCCCCCAGGTCTAAAAGCAATGTAATAACATTGCAATTCAACGTCCACTCGGTGACGGCGCCGAAACGCGTGCGCGGCGGCCCGATGTCGGATTCGGGGAGTTCGAGAGGACGGAGACGGACATCGGGAACGGTGTCGCGGGCGCGCTTGCTGTGGCACGTCACCGCGAACGAGGCCTCGGCGACCGCCTCCCCTCGGGATTGACGGTGCCTCGACACCCGCCAGGACACCCCGCCCGGCGCGTTTCGCGTGTGACCACGGCTGACGGCAGGTCTCCTGGCTCGCGGGTCGCCGCCCTCGCACCGTCTTCCCGGGGTGACCCAGTGACGTGGTGGTGAAGGGCTCGCCGCTTACAGTTGCGGGGGCAGCCGCGGCTTCGGGGCGAACCCCTCACCGCGTTCCCTTTTGATCCCCAAGGGGAACCGTCGGCCGACAGCTTGGCCGTAGCGCGCCTGGGCGTCAACCGCGTGTCCGAAGGTTGCCGTGAATCGACGCGGGCGGTGCTCCGTTGCGGCTCCGGCGGGGACGCGGTGATCGGTTCGAAATATGGGTTGGAGCCCCTCTTGCGGGGATCCGCTTGGAGGCCCGAGCCTGCCCCGGCGCGACAATAGCTTGTCGGTGGCCGAGATCCGTGCCGATGACGGACAGCCCAAGGTTTTCCGGCTCCTCGGGAGCAGCGTCGCGTTCGCCGTAAGCGCCCGGAACGCCCTGATCCACGCGTTTTCAGGGGAACTCGGCGTCAGGGTCTCGGTCTTCGGCGGCCCGCGCGTGGGGCGAATGACGTCGCGTACGAGGGGCTGGTCGGGCACGAGGTCCTCTTCCTGTTCCCGGTCGCCCTGCCGGCCGGTCGGCTCGACGGACAGGATCGCTTCGTTGGGACTCTGAGCCCTGATGGGCCCGCGTGGAGGGCCGCCTTTGCCGCTGCGCGCGGGCGATGCTACAGCCGGTCGATCCCATCGGTCCGGACGTCCGCGACGCCGCGGCCCATGCGCGCGGACGCCCCGTCCGCAGCGGAGACGGGTGCCGGCGGAAACATGACGACACGACCTCCCAAAAGCGGCGGGCCGAGGGGGCGCAAGCCTCAGGCCGGCAAATCCAACGCAGGTCCGTTCAAGGCCGGCAAGTTCGGCGCCGGCAAGGGCTACGCCGACGGCCGCGCCCGCACGGGCCCCCGCACCAGCGCCCGGGATGCCGCCGAGCGCGCCGCCCGCAACCGCGGCGACGATGCCGGGGCGCGCGACCCGTGGGGGGCCGGCCAGGCACCGGCGGCCGCTGCACCGGCGCGGCCCCCGAAGGCGCGCACCGCGCCGGCGTCGACACGCCGGGACGCGGCTCCGCCCCGCCGTACGGCCGCGCCCGCACCAGGCCGGCCCCCGGCCAAGCGCGCGGAGGCCTCGGCCCCCGCGCCGGCGCCCGCAGCCGCTCCGACACGCCGCGAGCAGCGCGCCGCCGCCTCCGCGACCCTCGCGTCCGGGGTACAGACTTTGACGGTGGAGCCGGACGAGGCCGGGATGCGGATCGACCGCTTCCTCACGGCCCGCTTCCCTCTCCTGCCCTTCACCCGCGTGCAAACCATCGTGCGCAAGGGTGAGTTGCGGGTCGACGGCAAGCGCGCCAAGCCGAACGACCGGCTGGAGCCGGGCATGAGCGTGCGCGTGCCGCCGCTGCGCCTTGAGCAGCCCACCGAGCGCCCGCGCAGCGCCGCCCGCGAGCAGGACGACGCGGAGTTCATCCGCTCGCTGATCCTCTACGAGGACGCGGACATGATGATCCTCAACAAGCCCTTCGGACTCGCGGTCCAGGGCGGGTCGGGGACGGTCCGGCACGTGGACGGCCTGCTCGCCGCGCTCACCAGCCCGGACGGCCAGAAGCCCCGCCTCGTTCACCGGCTGGACAAGGATACCGCCGGCTGCCTGATCGTCGCCAAGACCCGGCTCGCCGCGGCGACGCTGGCCAAGAGCTTCCGGTCCCGGGCGGCGCGGAAGATCTACTGGGCGCTGACCGCCGGCGTGCCGCGGGTGCGTCAGGGCCGCGTCTCCACCTACCTCGCCAAGGAGGAGCCCACCGACGCCGACGCGCGGATGCGCGTCGCCAAGCACGGCGACGAGGGTGCCAGCCACGCGCTGACCTACTACGCGATGGTCGACCAGGCCGCCCAGAAGCTGTCCTGGCTATCCTTCAAGCCGGTGACCGGCCGCACGCACCAGCTGCGCGCCCATGCGGCCCATATCGGCCACCCGATCGTCGGCGATCCCAAATATTTCTCCGTCGAGAACTGGGAGCTGCCGGGGGGTATCCAGAACCGGCTCCACCTGCTCGCCCGGCGGATCGTCATCCCGCACCCACGCACCGGCAAGCCCGTGGACGTGAGCGCGCCGCTGCCGCCCCACATGGCCCAGAGCTGGAACCTCCTCGGCTTCGATGCCGGCCGCTATGACCCGATCGTCGAGGCGCCGGAGGCCTGATCCAGGAGCCACGGCACGATTGCGTCGGCCAGGGCCTCGGGCGCCTCCAGGGGCAGCATGTGGCCCGATCCGTCGATCACCGTGATCGTGGCGCCCGAAATGCCGTCGCGAAGCTCCCGTCCCTCGTCGAGGCCGCGCAGGGCGTCCTGCGCCGCCACCACCACCAGGGTCGGGCATCGGATCGTGCCGAGCCGGTCGAGGTCGGCCATGCGGGCTTGCCCGGCCTGGCGCAGGAACACCGGACCGCCCAGCCGGTCGCCCATCCGGCGGATGCGCGCGAGGAGAGTCGCGTCCCCGGCCCGCTCCGGATGTACGGATTGAAGGATCGCGTTCCGGCTCAGTCCGGCGAAGCCCTGCTCGCGGACTTGTGCAACGGCGAACGCCTTCCGTGTCGCCTGCGCGCGCGTGTCGGCCCGCGCCGAGGTGGCGATCAGGACGAGGGCCTGGACCCGCTCGGGTGCGCGGTAGGCGACGGCCCGGGCCACGTAGCCGCCCATCGAGAAGCCTACCAGAGCGAACCGGTCCGGCGCTGCGGCGGCGACCCGCAGCGCCATGTCGTGGATGGTCGCGTCCTGCGTGACGTCGCCGTGCATCACCGGGCCGATCCCGGACAGACGGGGCATCAGGTCGGTCCACAGGTCGGGATCGGTCATGAAGCCGGGGAGCAGCACGAGGTTCATGACCGGTTCCGTACTCCGCGTGCCGGCTTCGGCGCCGCCGGTCGCCGCGCATGATACGAGCCTGGATGCGGCCCGACATCCCAGGGTCTCGCGTCCGGCATGCCTTGGCAACCGGTCGCGCCGCCTCATATGCTGCCCCGCACCCCGACACTCCCCGGGATGCGATTCCAAGCGGTTCGAGATCCTGACGCATGAAGCTCGCGATGCTGGCCTGCCTCGCCGCCCTGTGCCTCACCGGGCCGATCGCGCATGCCGCGCCGGGCGAGGCGCCCAAATCCACGGCACCGGTCCATCCGGCGGCGCCGACCGAGGCGGCGAAGTCGCAACCGTCCGCCGCGCCGGGGGACGCGGCATCACCCGCGCAGGCCGCGCCGCGGCCGGCCTCCAGCGGCCGGGCCGAGCGCCGGCGGCGGTCCTACGCGGCCTGCAACCGCGCGTCGCACCAGCGGGGCCTGCGCGGCGGCAAGCGGCGGCGCTTCCTGATCCGCTGCCGTCTCGGCTACGAGCGCACCCGCGGCCAGGCCGGTCAGCCCGCCGCCGGCCCGCTGCCGCAGACGGGCCGGAAGCCGTGATGCGGGCCGGCGCGCCCGCGCGGCCCCCGGCCCGCCACCGGCCATGAGGCTCATCGTCTTCGACGTCGACGGGACCCTCGTCGACAGCCAGCACTTGATCGTGGCGGCCCAGGGGATCGCCTTCGCGGAGAACGGCCTGCGGGCTCCGGAGCGGCGGGAGGCGCTGTCCGTGGTCGGCCTGTCGCTGCCGCAGGCCTTCCGCCGCCTCGTGGGCGAGGATGGTCCGATCGTCGAACTCTCGGAGAGCTACAAGCAGGCCTACAACCGCCTGCGCCTCGATCCGGCGCACGAGGAGCCGCTGTTCCCCGGCATGGCGGAGCTTCTGGCCGCGCTGCACGCCCGGGACGACGTGCTGATCGGCCTCGCCACCGGCAAGTCGCGGCGGGGCGTCGACCGGCTGATCGCGCACCACGGCTGGGCGGATTGGTTCGCCACGACGCAGAGCGCCGACGACGCGCCGTCGAAGCCCGACCCGACCATGCTGCGGCAGGCCATGGACGAGGCCGGCTGCGAGCCCGGGGCGACCATCATGGTCGGCGACACCACCTTCGACATCGCCATGGGCGTGGCGGCCGGCGCCGTCGCCGTGGGGGTGGCCTGGGGCTACCACCCGCCCGAATCCCTCTACGGGGCCGGCGCCGTGACGGTGGTTCCCAGCGCCGCCGCGCTGGCGGCGCGACTCCTCGATGGAATCGACGCGGCACGGTGAGCCGGAAGGCTCGCGCGCGGGCCGCGGAACGCCTATCTCGCGGTCATGAGCGATGAGACGACTGACTGGCTCGGGCAACCGGGCGACGCCGAGCGACCCGACCCGGTGCGGGCGGCGCGCGGCCATGCGAAGCCGGCCCTGCCCCGGCGCTTCTACACGGAGGCCGGCTTCTCCGAGGACGCGGACGGGTTCCGCCTGACCCTCGACGGACGCCCCGCCAACACCCCGGCCCGCAACCCGCTGCGTCTGCCCAGCCGGGACTTGGCCGCGAAGGTCGCGGCCGAGTGGGCCGCGCAGGAGACGTCGATCGACCCGGCCCGGATGCCCCTGACGCGCCTCGCCAACACGGCGATCGACGGGGTCGCCCCCCGCCACGCGGCCGTGGTGGAGGACCTGTGCGCCTACGCGGGCACGGATCTGGTGGCCTACCGGGCGGGGGATCCGGAACGTCTGGTGCGGGCTCAGGCCGAGGCCTGGGACCCGATCCTCGTCTGGGCGCGGGAAGAACTCGGCGCCCGGGTCATCCTGAGCGAGGGCGTGATGCATGTGGCGCAGCCGCCCGACACGATTCGGGCCCTCTCCGAGGCGGTGGCGGCCGAGACGGATCCGTTCGCGCTGACCGGCCTGCACACGCTGACGACGCTTTCCGGCTCCCTGCTGATTGCCCTGGCGGTGCTGCGCGGCCGGCTGACCCCGGCCGAGGCCTGGGCCGCGGCGCACGTCGACGAGACCTATCAGGCCGAGGTCTGGGGCCGGGACGCGGAGGCCGAAGCCCGCCTCGCGGCCCGCCGCGCCGAATTCGAGGCTGCCGCCGCGTTCGTCGGGGCGGGGCGCTGAATCGGCACCGCCGTCCGGCCCGGTCTCCCAGATGCAATTGCGCAACAATCCCGAATTCCGGGCGAAACGCGCGTGCCGTCCGCTGACTCCGGGCGAGGACTGACTTATGGATCGCCTGTCCTGTTTTCGGGTCGACCATGCGTACCGATCAGCCAGTCTGCTGCCGTTTCGAAAGTGAGCTGACGTCGCTGATCGCGCAGAATCAGTCTTCGGGTCTCGACGGGACGCGCGATGCGCTGTTCGAGGCGTTGCGGGCGCTGGAAGGACGGGCCAGATCGGAGGCAGCCTCGGCGCTGACCTTGCGGAAGATCGCGGAGGCTCGCTTCCTCGTCGGCATTCTTCGCGACGCCGTGCGCCCGTTCCCGGTGGCGCCCCTGCGGACGGTGCTGCGGGTGCGGGAGCGTCCCCGAGCCCCCGTGGATCTCGACGCCTGAGGCATCCCGACGCGTTACGGCCGGGGCGTCATCCCCCCGCCGACAAGGCGGCCTCGACCTGCGCCTTCAGGGCGGCCGGCTTGGTCGCGGGGGCGAACCGCGCGAGGACCCGGCCGTCGCGGCCCACCAGGAACTTGGTGAAGTTCCACTTGATCGCCCGCATGCCGAGCAGCCCGGGCTTGGCCCGGGTCAGGTGGTCATACAGCGGATCGGCCCCGGGCCCGTTCACCGCGATCTTGCCGAGCACCGGGAAGGTCACGTCGTAGCGCAGCGTGCAGAAGTGCTCGATCTCCGCGGCATCACCCGGCTCCTGAGCGCCGAACTGGTTGCAGGGAAAGCCCAGGACCGTGAGGCCTGCGTCCCGGTGGCGGCGCCAGAGCGCTTCCAGCCCTTCGTATTGCGGGGTGAAGCCGCAGCGCGAGGCGGTGTTGACCACCAGCAGAACGCGGCCGCGGTGCTGCGCCAGCGGGTAGGCGTGGCCGTCGGCGGCGGCGACGGTGAAGTCGTGGACGATCGTCATCCAAGATCACTCGGCCAAACCGGCCGCGCTCGCAAGATCCGACCCGCAGCGGCGCTGCCGAAGTCCCGGCGGGACAGGGCGCGTCGCGGTCCGCGCGCCGCGCAGTCCGACGTGGCCTAGCCGGCGCCGCCTCCCCGGCCTGTGCACAGGCCAGGCCTGGCGACATCCCGGCATGGTGGCGCGTGAGCGCCGACCGCGCCCCCGCCCCCGCCGGGACCCGATCGGGCGCGCGGAGGACGCGCCATCACGTTCACGTCCACGACGGCTGCTCGGAGCCGGAGGCGGTGGGGACCGAGCTGCCGGCCGCGCAGGCCGCGCGGCTCGCGGCGATGCGGAGAAGCACCCTCCCGGAATGCCGGGTCGGTGCGCGCCGCGCCCTGCTCGCGCGCCGTCAGGCCGGGACCTTCTCCACGTCGAAGCTCGGGCCCTGAGGGGTCATACGGTCGCGGGTGACGATGCGCTCATGGGCCGAGACCACGCCGAGGCTGACGTCGCGGTCGGGCAGGACCATCGTGGTGGTCTTGTTGACGTGGACCAGCACGTGGCGCCGCAGGGGGGCGGAGGCTGCGGCCCACCGCTTGAGCTGCCCGTAATGGGGCTCGCGCCGCCACGCGTTCGGCTGACCGGGATCGACCTGCACGTTCATGTTGCGGGTGAGCGGATCGAGGGTGAGCACCATCTTGGCCCGGTCGGGCTTCCATTCCGGACCGAGCCAGCCCTCCGTCATCCAGAGGCAGTGGAACGCCCGGCAATGGTCGGGGCGCGTCGCGTGGATGGCGCAGCCCTGTCCGGCCTTGGTGTGGCGGCACCACTGGCCGGCCACGCTCGCGACGGCCGGCACGTCGTAGACCTTGCAGCAGAGGGTGCAGGCGCCGCAGGCGCGGCCGGGGGCGGGCTGGGCGACGAAAGCTTCGGGGTTCAGCATGGGGCATACAGCAAGCGCGGCATGCATCCGGCTACGGCCGGACGCGGATCCGCCGGGCTACCTGCGGGCGCATCAGGTCGGTAGTGTGGCGGCGGATCCAAGCGGCTTGAGGACCTTGCGACCGATGCTGTCAAATCTCGCGACCCGCGACGTCGAAACCCTGCTCCACCCCTACACCAACCTGTCGACGCACCGGCACACCGGTCCGCTGGTCCTGGAGCGCGGCGCGGGTGTCCACGTCTTCGACACGGAGGGGCGGTCCTACATCGAGGGCATGTCGGGCCTCTGGTGCACGGCCTTGGGCTACTCGAACGCGGAACTCGTGGAGGCGGCCCGGGAGCAGATGGCGCGCCTGCCGTTCACGCACCTGTTCTCCGGCCGCAGTCACGACCCGGGGATCGAGCTGGCCGAGACGCTGAAGGAGCTGATGCCGGTCCCGACCTCGAAGATCTTCTTCACCTCGTCGGGCTCGGAGGCCAACGACACCCAGGTGAAGCTCGCGTGGTACTACAACAACGCGCTGGGACGGCCGAGGAAGAAGAAGATCATCGCCCGGCAGAAGGGCTATCACGGCGTCACCGTGGCGAGCGCCTCGATGACCGGCCTCGCGGCGAACCATGCCGACTGGGACCTGCCGCTGCCCGGATTCCTGCACGTCTCCTGTGCGCACCATTACCGGGGCGCCGAAGCGGGCGAGAGCGAGGAGGCCTACTCGGCCCGGCTCGCCGCCGAGCTGGAGGAGACCATCCTGCGCGAGGGTCCGGAGACGGTGGCGGCCTTCATCGCCGAGCCCGTGATGGGTGCCGGCGGGGCGATCGTGCCGCCGCGGGGCTATTTCGCGGCCATCCAGGCCGTCCTGGCGAAGTACGAGGTCCGCCTGATCGCCGACGAGGTGATCTGCGGCTTCGGCCGCCTCGGGACTTGGTTCGGCAGCGAGGCGCTCGGCATGAGGCCGGACTCGATCTCCTTCGCCAAGGCGCTCACCTCGGCCTACATGCCGCTCGGCGGCGTGAGCATCGACGAGCCGCTCTACGAGGCGCTGGTCGGCCAGAGCGAGAAGATCGGCACCTTCGGGCACGGCACCACCTATTCCGGTCACCCGGTGGCCGCCGCGGTGGCGCTGAAGGCGATCGAGATCTACCGCCGCGACCGCGTGATCGAGGGCGCGGCCGAGAAGGCGCCGCACTTCCAGCGCCGGCTCTCGGCGCTCGCGGAGCACGCCATCGTGGGCGAGGCCGGGGGCATGGGCCTGATCGGCGGCCTGGAGATCGTCGCCGACAAGGCCACCAAGCGGCAGTACGATCCGAAGGCCGGGGTGGCCGCGCGCTGCGTGGCCTTCGCGCAGGGCGAAGGTCTGATCGTGCGGGCGCTCGCGGGCGACCGCGTGGCCGTCTGCCCGCCGCTGATCATCGCGTCCGACGAGATCGACGCGCTGTTCGACCGGCTCGGCCGGGCGCTCGACCGGACCCGCGACTGGATCCGCGCCGAGGGGCTGGAGGCGATGCCGGGGTGACACGGGCGGCCCGGATCGACCCATCCGGGCCGCATCTCCGGGCCGATCCCTCAGCCCGCGGGGCCTGATCCCGCGGGGCCTGCGCGGCACCCCCGGACGCGGGGGTGGGCTGGATCCCCTCGTCGGGGAACCCGACGGCGTCGCACCGAGCGATTGGGGGCGCCTCCGGCGCGACCGGACGGCGCCGTCCGCGAGGGTGGCGCCGGTGTCATCCGTCCATAGGGAAATCAGGCCGGGTCGCGCTGCGCGTCCGGCTGCGCGATCGCCTGGAGCCCCGCCGGGGTCAGCGGCGTGATCCGCAGGGTGGTGATCCGGTTCTTGGCCTTCCGCAGCACGTGGAAGCGGAAGCCGTGGAAGTTGAAGGCCGTCCCCTGGTCGGGGATGGTCCGGGCCTCGTGGATGACGAGGCCGGCGATCGTGGTGGCCTCCTCGTCGGGCAGGTTCCAGTCCATGGCGCGGTTCAGATCGCGGATCGGCACGCCGCCGTCGACGTTCACCGAACCGTCCCCCTGCGGCCGCACGCCGGAGACCGCGACGTCGTGCTCGTCGGCGATCTCGCCGACGATCTCCTCCAGGATGTCCTCCAGGGTGACGAGGCCCATCACCTCGCCGTACTCGTCCACGACGAGGGCGAAGTGGGTCTTCTTGGTCAGGAAGGCCTTGAGCTGGGCGCGCAACGACGTGGTACCCGGCACGAACCACGTCTCCAGGGCCAGCGCCTCGACCTTCAGGCCGGAGGCGTCGCCGCCCGCGGCGTCGAGCGCGCGCAACAGGTCCTTGGCGTGGAGCACGCCGACGATGTTCTCCGGCGTGCCGCGCCACAGGGGCATCCGCGTGTAGGGCGAGGACAGCACCGCCCGGACGATGTCCTCGGAGGGCTGGTCGGCGTCGATCGCCCGCATCTTCGTGCGGTGGACCATCACGTCGGAGACCGACAGGTCCGAGAGGTCGAGGAGGCCGCCGAGCATGTCGCGCTCGGCCTTGGCGACCCCGCCCTCGCGGTGCATCAGCGCCACCTGCCCGCGCAGCTCCTCGGCCGCGGTGAGGATCGACTGGTGCTCGCCGATCGTGACGCCGAAGGGCTTCAGCATCAGCCGCACGACGTGCTCGATGGCGATCGCCGCCGGCCCCATGATCGCGACCGCGAAGGCCACCGGCCGCGCCGTGAGCAGCGCCGCCTTGTCGGGTTTGGAGATGGCGAGCGTCTTCGGCAGCACCTCGGCGAAGACGATGACCAGCACCGACATGCCCACGGTCGCGTAGATCACGCCGCTCTTGCCGAACAGCGCCGTGAGCACGCTGGTGGTGAAGGCCGAGGCGCCGATCGCCACGATGTTGTAGCCGATCAGCATGGCGCCGATGAAGCGCTCGCGGATCGCCAGGATGCGGTTGACGATCGCGGCCCGCGGGTCCCCGGCCTGCTCCAGGGCGTGCATCCGCGCCCGGGACGCCGCCGTGAAGGCCGTCTCCGCCCCCGCGAAGAAGGCCGAGAGCAGCAGCGAGATCACCACGATGCTCGCGGCGAACCACAGGTCGATATGGGTTTCCATCGGTTCCAAGGAGCACGCTCATGCGGCGGGGCGGCCGCCCATATAGCGTCTCCCGCGCGTTATTGCGCCCCGATCCGGCGCACCGTCCACGTCGCCCAGTAGACCGGCCGCCCGTAGAGGCTCGACGCGTCGCGCCCGGAGGCGGTGGGGGCGAGCCGGTCCAGCCAGGTCAGGAACCCGGCCTTGCCCGGGTAGATCGCGGGCGTGTCGAGGTTGCCCTGCGCGTCGGTCATCCAGAAATGCGCGCTCCGGTCGTAGCGGCCGCTGCCGTCGCCCCCCGAGCGCAGGCCGAGATAGGCCGGCGAGCGGCCCGCCTCCACGGGGTCGGCGTAGAGCTTGAGGGCGCCGATGCCGTCGAGGGCCAGGTCGGCGGTGTATTGCAGGCAGATGTCGGCCACCGGGCCGCCGGGCGCGTTCGCGGGCCTCTGGCAGGTGTAGGAGACCGCCCAGCGCTGCAGGCCCTTGGCCCGCGCCACGCGGACGAGGCTCCCGGGCGGCAGCGGACCGGCGAGCTTGCGTGCCGCCGACCAGACCTTCGCGCCGGACAGGTCCTGCGCCGTGCGCAGGTAGAGGGCGGTGCGGCGCTTCTCGGGGGCGAGGCCGCAATCCTCCGGGAGCACGTCCGTGTAGACGTAGTGGTAGGTACGGTCGACGACGCTGATCGAGCCGGCGAGGCCGTGCGTCTCGAAGGCCGGCGCCGTGCAGGCCGAGGCCACGGGCTTGCCGGTCTCGTCGATCACGGCGGCCGGCGTCGGCGGTTCGCTCCGGCCGCGGCCGGCGCCGGCCTCGAACGGCGTCCAGGTCAGGCCGTAGCCGTCCGCGGTGCGGGTGCGGATCTCGAAGGTCTGGAAGTCGAGGGTGCGCGCCTCGATCTGGACGCGGCGCCGGACGTCGGCCGGCCCGGCCGCCGGCGTCTCCGGCTTGGCCCGGCGGCGCCCGCGCCGGCGCCGGCTCCCGGCCTCCGGCTCGTCGCCGGCCGTCACGCCCACGCGCTCCTGGCCGAGGAGGAAGACGTAGCTGTAGGCCTCGCCGGCCCAGTCCCGACCCGAGACCGCGATCGGGTCGCGCGGCCCGATGCCCTCGGCGGAGGGGGTCGGCTCGGTCCAGCCCCGGTTCCGGCTCCGCTCCTCCGGCAGCTCCACCCAGAACCGGTCGGCCGAGGGCGGGAGCGTCGTGGCCAGGGCCTCGAAGGTGCGGCCGGTGCGCAGGGCGCCGCCATCGCGGCTGTCGGTGGCGCGCCGGTCCGGGCAGGGCTCGTCGCCGCGGCGGCTCGCGATCGGTGTCTGCCCCTGGAACACGGCCTGCAACGGCCCGGGCGCCTCCGCGCGGGCGAGCCGCAGGATCTGAACCCCGCGCACGAACGCGCACGGCGCGGGAGAGATCAGGACGCCCTCGGCCTCGGAGCCCTCGCGGCAGATCTCCAGATCGCCGCCGGTGACGAAGCAGCTCGGTGCGCTGGCCTCGAAACCCGCCGGGCGGGCTGCGGCGGCCTGCGGTGCCCCGAGCGCGGACGCGATCAGCGCGCAGAGCCCCGCAGCACCGGACGGCACCCGCGCGCGCGCGCGACGGGGCTGACAGTCACGGGCTCGGTGATCGACGGTATCGGCGGACGACGTCTCGACAGTCTTCAAAGAAACCACGTCTATCGCCAGCGATGATCCGGTCGGCCGGAAAGTCTCGCAGCCTCTAACTCACGGTCGCCGGAGCGGGAAGGGGCCGGACCACGCAAGACGGGCACTTCATGCCGAGCACTTCCTGGGGCACGGGGCGAACCCGGCGCCCGCTCGTCCGTTGTCGCGGCTTGAGGGCCCCGCGGGCCCGACCCTGTCAGCGTCCGGAGATCAGCGCATGGATATCGCCGTCGAAACCGTCACCGAGATCGTCCTGCGGCTGCGCGCGATCGAGGTGAAGGAAGGCAACACCGATCCGGACTCCGGCTCCAACCCGATCGACGACGGCGCGACCGACGTGCTGATCTCGGGAACCGACGACGCCACTGAGTCCGAGGTTCGCAGCATGATCGCCGGCCTCGACGACGATTCCCGCGCGGAGCTGCTGGCCCTGTTCTACGTCGGCCGCGGGGACATGGAGCCGGAGGAATGGAGCGAGGCGGTGCGCTTCGCCCGCGAGCGCGAAGGCGTCGGCGAGGGTGCCGTGCCGACCCTGCTGGGCTCGCCGATCGCCGGGGATCTCCTGGAAGAGGGTCTCGACGCCCTGGGGCTCACCCCCGAACTGCCGCCGGCCTGAGCGCCCGGACCGCCGGCGCTCTCCCATGGCCTCGCGCATGCGCAAGGGCGCCCTCAAGGCGCTGCGGGTCCTCACCCGGCCGGTCCGCCGCGCCCAGGGCTATGGCGGCAAGGGCCGCGGCGGCCTCGTGGTCGAACCCTACCGCGGCTACGGCTCCCGCGACGAGGTCTTCCTGATCGGCCGGGTGTTCCGGCAATCGCCCGGCATACCGGGCGAGGATCCCGAATCGCTGCGGGCGCAGTGGCGCGACCTGCGCCGCCGCATCGCCCGGCGGACCGTGGCCGGCGCCGCCGTGACGGCCCGGATCGGCGGCGACGCCATCCGGGTCGAGACCGATCGGGACGGCTATTTCCGCGCGCACCTGCATCCGCGCCTGAGCCCGACGGAAACCGGAAGCTGGCATCCGGTCGATCTTCTCCTCGAGGCCGAACCGCCGGTCCCGGCCGAAGGTGCGGTGTTCATCCCCCCCAACCGCAGCCGCTGCGTGGTCGTCAGCGACATCGACGACACGGTCATGCGGACCGGCGTCGCCAACAAGCTCAAGATGCTCTGGCGGCTGTTCGTGGAGGATGCCGAGAGCCGGGTCGCGTTCCCGGGCGTGGCCGCCCTCTACCGGGCGCTGCATGCCGGGGCGGGCGGGGCCGAGGGCAACCCGATGCTCTACGTCTCGCGCGCCCCCTGGGGCCTCTACGAGATGCTGTCCGAGTTCTTCCAGCGCCACGGCATCCCGGCGGGGCCGGTGCTGTTCCTGCGGGAATGGGGCCTGTCCTGGACGCATCCCCTGCCCCGCCGGGCGACGGACCACAAGCAGGCGCTGATCCGGCACATGCTGGCGCTCTATCGCGACCTGCCCTTCGTGCTGATCGGCGACAGCGGCCAGCACGATCCGGAGGTCTACGCCCAGATCGTCGAGGAGAACCCCGGACGGGTGCTGGCGGTCTACATCCGCAACGTGTCCCGCGAGGCGGCGCGGATCGAGGAGATCGTCCGCCTCGCGGGTGCGGTCGCCCGGGCGGGCTCCAGCCTCGTGCTCGCCGCGGACAGCGTCGCCATGGCGGAGCACGCGGCCGGGATCGGCCTGATCGCGCCCGAGGCCGTGGCGGGCGTCGCCGACGAGCACGCCGCGGATGCGGAAGCCGGACCACGCCGCGAGACCGCGCGGATCATCGCGGAGCCGCCCGATCCCGCGGCCGGGGCGCCGCAGACCGCGATCTCCCCCGATGCCATCACGGAGGCCCTGGTCGGCGACGGTACCGTGCCGGCCACCGTCGTTGTCGAGCCGCAGGAGCCGGCCGTCCTTCCGGAGCGCCATCGCTGAACGCGTGGCGACTGGCGCGGCTGCCACGCCCGGCTGCGGGTGTAACCGCGGCCGGTGTTCCGCGGCGCCGCGGCCCCTATCACCACGGCACGAACAGCCGCCACCCGAAAAACGGGGCCTCGACAGCGGCCGTCGCAGGAGGAAACGAGATGCGCCTCAGCCTGTCCGCGATGCTGGTCATCGCCTGTGGCTCTCACGCCGCCTTCGGGCAGGCCGCGCCCGTTCAGGGGCCGAGTTCCGGCTTCGAGCGGCTCGAAGCCGAGATGGGAGCGGCCAACGCCGGGCCGGGACCCCGGACGGTGCCGGCCAAGGTGATTCCCGTGCCGGACACCGTCAGCCCGCAATTCCGCACCGCCGTAGCGGCGCCCTACCGTGCGCCAGCCTGGAACGCGAACCCGTCGGACCCGGCGGCCTGGAAGGCGCTGGTCGACCGGCTCGCCGCGGCCGGCGCCGCCGGTCTTCCGGCCCTGCGCGAGAAACTCGGTGTCACCAGCGAGGCGGCGGTGATCGGCGGCGTGAAGGCCTTCATCGTCCAGCCGCGGCAGATGCCGGAGGCCAACCGGAACCGCCTGCTGCTGCACATCCACGGCGGCGGTTACGTCTACAATCCCGGTGAGGCCGGCACCCTGGAGGCGATCCTGATGGCCGGTCTGGGCGGCTTCAAGGTAATCTCCGTGGATTACCGGATGCCGCCCGACGCGCCCTATCCGGCCGCCATGGACGATGCCGCCGCGGCGTGGCGGGCGATGCTGACCATGCAGAAGCCGCAGAACATGGCGGTGTTCGGTACCTCCACGGGCGGCGGCATGACCCTGGCCCTGATGCTGCGCGCCAAGGCCGAGGGGTTGCCGCTGCCGGCCGCCATCGGCCTCGGCACGCCGTGGTCCGACATGACCGAGACCGGTGACAGCTACAAGACCAACGAGTGGATCGACAACGTGCTCGTCAGCTACTCGGGCTATCTCACGCCGGCGGCCAAGCTCTACGCGGCCGGTCGCGACCTGAAGGATCCGCAGCTCTCGCCGATCTACGGCGACTTCGCAGGCCTCCCGCCCGCGATCCTGATCACCGGCACCCGCGACCTGTTCCTGTCGAACACCGTCCGCACCCACCGGAAGCTGCGCGCCGCCGGGATCGAGGCCTCGCTGCAGGTGTTCGAGGGCCTGTCGCACGCGCAGTACCTGGCCACGCCCGACGCCCCAGAGACCAAGGAGGTGTTCGGCGAGATGGCGCGCTTCCTCGACGCGCATCTCGCACGCTAGGGGCCCCCGGGGCCGGCGCGGCCGTATGCCGTTCCTCACGAGACGGTGCAATGCAGCACCTCGTGGGGAGCGCTTCACATCGCGACCGCGATGCCTAGGTTCGGGCGTTCGCATGCCGGTCCACGCACTTCGCGACTCCGGGAGCCCGAACATTGCAAACCTACACCCTCGCGATCGCCGACGGCGTCCTGTTCGCCTGCCTGCCCGACGAGGCCGACATCTCGGCCGCCATCACCGACGCCACCGCGATGAGCTACGGTTTCGGCCTGAGCCTCGACATCGTCCGTGGGGCGACCCTGACCGACGCCGCCTGGCCGGAGGACGAGGTCGTCTGGCAGGAAGGATCGGACAGCGAATTGCTGGATGACCAAGGGCGGCGCTACCGCTACGCCGTTCGCCGGCCGTCCTGATCGGGCCCCCCGGGGGCCTGACGCCGAGCTGGCCCCGGATGCGAGGCTGCGCGGATGCGGACGGGGGAGAAGAGCGCCGGGTGGAGTGGAGGCCTCGGCCGCTTCCTCGTCCTGTATGCCGCCCTCTACGGCGCCTATGGCTGCCTCTCGCCGATCCTGCCGAATGTCCTCACCGCGCGCGGCCTGAGCCCGGGCGAGATCGGCGCCCTGCTGGCCGCCGCCGGAGCCCTTCGCCTGGTGGTCGGCCCCCTCGCCGGCGCCTATGCCGACCGGCACCGGGCGGGCCGGACCGTCCTCGCGGCGAGCCTCGTCCTCACCGGTCTCGCCACTCTGGCCCACCTCCCGGCCGCGGGTTTCGCGCAGCTCCTCGGGCCGGGCCTCGCCTACGGCGTCGGGACCGCGGCGCCCGCGCCCCTCGCCGATGCCCTGACCCTGGCGGCGGCGCGGGGCGGGACCGCCTTCCAGTACGGCTGGGTCCGCGCCGCCGGCTCGGCCGCCTTCATCGCCGCGACGGTGGCCGCGGGCTGGCTCATCGAGGCCCGTAGCCTCGTCGCGCCGGTGATCGCGGGCGGCGTCCTGTTCCTCGCCGCATCCGCCGCCGCCCTGTCGGTGCCCGCAGCGCAAGCGGTCGCCGCCGGGACCGGATCGCCGTGGAGCGGTTTCTCCAGCCTGATCGGGCTGACCCGCTTTCGCCGCACGGTGCTGGCCGCGGCCCTCGTCATCGGCGCGCACGCGATGCATGACGGTTTCGCGATGATCCTGTGGCGCGGGTCCGGGATCGGAGCGGGAACGGCCGGGCTGCTGTGGTCGGAATCGGTGGCCGCCGAGGTGCTGGTGTTCCTCTTCGTCGGCCCGCGCCTGCTGGGGCGGATCGGGCTGCCGGCGGGCGTCGCGGTGGCGGCCTGCGCCGGTGCATTGCGCTGGGCGGTGCTGGGCTCCACCACGGCGATCCCGTGGATCGCCGCCGTCGAGGCGCTGCACGGTCTCAGCTTCGCCCTCCTGCACCTCGCCTGCCTGGGCTTGATCGAGGAGGCCACGCCTTCGGAGCTGCGCACCACCGCGCTCGCCCTCTACGGCACGCTGGGCCTCGGCCTGTCCGGCGTGCTGGCCACCCTCGCGTCCGGCGCGCTCTACGGCGCCTTCGGCGCGGCGGCCTTCTGGGCGATGGCGGCGGTCAGCCTCGCCGCCCTGCCGCTGGTCCGGGGGCTGGGGCGGGTCTGAACGCGCGCGGGTTCTTTTCCGCGCGCTATGGTACGGACCCGGAACGGAGCCGCCCAAAACCGCGCATGCCCTTCATCGCCGAGATCCTGATCCCGCTCGCCCTCGACACGCCCTACAGCTACGTGGTGCCGGCCGGACTGGATCTCGCCGCGGGCGACGTGGTGCAGGTCCCCCTCGGCCCGCGGGAGATCGTCGGCGTCGTTTGGGGACTCGGCGACACTGCCGGCGGATCGAACCTGCGGCCGGTGACCGGCCGCCTGCCCTACCCGCCCCTGTCCGACCCGTTGCGGAGCCTCGTCGACTGGATCGCCCGCTACACCCTGGCGCCAAAGGGCTCGGCGCTCGCCATGGTGCTGCGCCTGCCCGACGAGGCGGCGGCGGTCGAGACCGTGCGGGTCGCCGTGCGCATCACCGGCAAGCCGCCGGCCCGGCCGACCGCGGCCCGCTCGAAGGTCCTGGCGGTCGCGGTCGATGGCGCCTTGCGCGGCAAGAGCGCGCTGGCCAAGGAGGCCGGCGTCTCGCTCTCGGTGGTCGACGGTCTGATCGACGACGGCGCCCTGGAGGCGGTCGCGGTCGAGCCGGAGCCGGTCGCCCCGCGCCCGGACCCCGACTTCCCGCGGACGCCGCTCTCGCCCGCCCAGGCCGAGGCGGTGACGGCCCTCGTCGAAGGCTTCCCGTGGCGGCGGGGCCCCGGCGAGGAGACCGACAACCGGCCCGTCCTGCTGGAGGGGGTCACCGGCTCGGGCAAGACCGAGGTCTATTTCGAGGCGGTCGCGGCCTGCATCCGGGAGGGGCGCCAGGCCCTGATCCTGATGCCGGAGATCGCCCTGACGGCGCAGTTCCTCGACCGCTTCGCGGCCCGGTTCGGCGTGCGGCCAGCGGCCTGGCATTCCGGGATCGGCGGGAAGCGGCGCGAGCGCCTGCGCCTGGCCGTGGCGGAGGGCGAGGCCCTGGTGGTGGTCGGCGCGCGCTCGGCCCTGTTCCTGCCCTTCGCCCGCCTGGGCCTGATCGTGGTCGATGAGGAGCACGAGACCGCCTACAAGCAGGAGGACGGGGTCCATTACCACGCCCGCGACATGGCGGTGGTCCGCGGGCGCCTGGAGGGCTGCCCGGTGGTCCTGACCTCGGCGACGCCCGCCATCGAGACTCGGGTGAACGCCGCCCGGGGTCGCTACCGGCACGTGCTGCTCCCGGAGCGCTTCGGCGGGCGCCGCCTGCCCGACATCGCCGCCATCGACATGCGCCTCGACCAGCCCGAGCGCGGCCGCTTCCTGAGCCCGCCGCTGGTCAACGCCGTGAAGAGCACCCTGGAGCGGGGCGAGCAGGCGCTGCTGTTCCTCAACCGCCGCGGCTACGCGCCGCTGACCCTCTGCCGGGCCTGCGGTCATCGCTACCAGTGCAAGAACTGCTCGACCTGGCTGGTCGAGCATCGCTTCCGCCGGGCGCTGGTCTGCCACCAGTGCGGCTACACCGAGCGCCGGCCGGAGGCCTGCACCGAGTGCGGCACCTTCGACAACCTCACGGCCTGCGGCCCCGGTGTCGAGCGGATCGCCGAGGAGGCCGCGGCTCTGTTTCCGGACCGGCGCATCGTCGTCCTGTCGAGCGACTTCCCGGGCGGCGCCGAGCGCCTGCGGCAGGAGCTGGACGCGGTGGCGGCGGGGGAATGCGACGTGGTGATCGGCACGCAGCTGGTGGCCAAGGGCCACAACTTCCCGTTCCTGACCCTCGTGGGCGTCCTCGACGCCGATATCGGCCTGACCTCGGGCGATCCCCGGGCGGCGGAGCGCACCTTCCAGCTGCTCCAGCAGGTGACCGGCCGGGCCGGACGCGGCGAGAAGCCCGGCCGGGCGCTCGTCCAGACCTACCAGCCGGACCACCCGGTGATCGCCGCCCTGCTCTCGGGCGACGCCGAGCGGTTCTACGCCGAGGAGATCCAGGCCCGTGAGGCGGCCGGCCTGCCGCCGTTCGGGCGGCTCGCGGCGCTGATCGTCTCGGCGAGCGAGCGCGAGGCCGCCGAGGCGCACGGGCAGGCGCTGGCCCGCGCCGCCGATCCGCCCGACGGCGTGATGGTGCTGGGACCGGCCGAAGCGCCCCTGGCGCTGGTGCGCGGCCGCTACCGGTTCCGGCTGCTGGTGAAGACCGAGCGCAACGTCGACCTCCAGGCCTATCTGCGCGCCTGGATCGCCCGCGGCCCGAAGGTGCGCGGCAACGTCCGGGTCGCCATCGATGTCGATCCGCAGAGCTTTCTATAAGCGACGTCGCGCGGCTCCCGGCGGGGTGGAGACCGGTCCATCGGCGCGGGGCGCGGCGCGGCCCCCGCACGGTGTCCGATCGCGCCGCGATCGGGTATGGCTCTGTCCACGGGCGGCGGACCCCGGGCCGAAGACCGGCGACGGGACGCGGGCGGTTCCCGGAGGAGCGATCAGTGCTGACCTATACCAAGACGCCGGAGTCCAACGTCGCCGAGATCGTGGTCGACGGGAAGATCACCGATGAGGAGATGAACGCCGCGATGACCGCCATGAAGGCGGATCTCGACAAGGGCGGCAAGATCAAGCTGCTCGAGGACATCCGCGCCTTCGAAGGCATGGAGCCGGCGGCGTTCTTCAAGGATCCGCGCTTCGGCATCTCGATGATGAAGAGCATCAGCCACGTCGCCCTGGTGACGGACGCGCCCTGGCTGAAGGCGCTGGCCGAGACCTTCAACTTCGTCTCGCCGACTCAGATCAAGGTGTTCGAGCGGGCCCGCCTGAACGAGGCGCGCAGCTGGCTGGCCGCAGCCGCCTGATCGATCGTCACTCGGCCTGTGCGGTGCGGTTGTCGCTGCGCCGCGCGGTCCAGCGACCGGAGCACAGGGACGTCACCTTCCAGGTGCCGGAACCGTTGCCCGCCTGGAGGCGCCCCGTCCCGGTGCCGCTCGCCGTCCCGTTGCTGACGGTGAGCCCGACGCTGCCGTCGGCGCCGACATGTCCGCTGACCCGGGCCCCCGCGGTGCCGGAGATGAGCCGCACCTGCCCCTCGCGGATCGCGAGCGCGTAGGAGTAGCGGGCGCTGCACAGGCCGCTTTCCGTGACCAGCTCCACCGACCACGTCCCGTTATGCGGGCCGGATTCCGCGCGTGCGGGCAGGCACGCGGGGACGGAAAGGCCGGCGGCGACGGCCGCGACGGCGGTCAGCTTGATCATCGTATGGCAATCTTTCAGCGATGCGGGCACTGCGCGACGCGACGTGCCCGGGTAGAATCATCGATGGAGGATGACTCAAGGCTGAACGATGGAAGCGGCAAGAGTATGGCGGTGGACGGGACGGCTCATCTTGAGCAACGGCTCCGCGCCCCGGAGGAATAGCCAAGCTCGAACCGGCCGATGCTGATTCTGGATCGACGGATACGGATCCAGATCTGTCCGTCATCCTGAGATGCCCGCGACGGCGGGCCCCACGGGCGCCCGCCGGACCGCGTCGCGGCTTCTCGCAATCGCCTGCGCGGCGCGAACCGCTCAATCGGTCAGCGGCCGGGCTTCCTCCGGCAGCATGATCGGGATGCCGTCGCGGATCGGGTAGGCGAGCTTCGCGGAGCGGCTCACCAGCTCCTGGCGGGCGGAATCGTATTCCAGCGTGCCCTTGGTCAGCGGGCAGACCAGGATCTCCAGGAGCTTGGGGTCGACCCGGGTCGCCTCGACGGTGGGGGTGAGGTCGTTGGTCATCGTGCGTGCAACCTACTGCATCGTGGATTCGGGGCCGGAGCCGCGAACCAGTTCCATCTGCGTGACCGCGATCAGGATCTCGGCCCGCGTCTTCAGGTCGGGCGCTTCCAGCATCGCCTGCTTCTCGCGCACGCCGAACGGGCTCATCATGCACAGGGCGTTGACCAGCGCCTCGTCGGGCGCCTCGTCGATCCCGGCCCAATCCACCTTGAGGTCGTTCGACTCCACGAAGTCGCGCAGCGCCTTGAGCACGCCGTCGCGGTCGACATGCTCCTCGCCCGCCCGCGGCTCGAAGTCCACCGCGAAGGCGTCGTACGAGACGTGGCAGCGCCGGTAGGCGCTGGTCGAGGCGAGTTCGCTCTCGACCCGGAACCGGCTGATGCCGGTGAGCGAGATCAGGTAACGGCCGTCGCCCGTCTCGGCGTACTGCGTCACCCGGCCCGCGCAGCCGACGCGGTAGAGCTTCGGCACGGTCGCGCCCGCCCCCTCGGGATCGGGCTGGATCATCCCGATGATCCGGTCCGTCCGCATGGCATCGTCGACCATCGCGAGGTAGCGCGGCTCGAAGACGTTCAGCGGCATCTGCCCGCGGGGCAGGAGCAGCGCGCCGGCCAGGGGGAAGACGGGGATCACGGCGGGGCAGTCCGCCGGGCCCTTGTAGCTCGCATGCGTGCTCATGGCGCCTCCCTGCTGAGACGAAGCGCGAGCCGGCGCCTCACGAGAATAGAAGTGCCGAGAGCTTGCGCCGTCCGCGGATCGTGTCCGGGTCCATCACGCCCCAGGCTTCGAAGAACTGAAGGAGCTGCTTGCGCGCGCCGTCGTCGTTCCACTCCCGGTCGCGCTTGCGCAGCTCGATCAAATGGTCGACGGCCTGCCCGCGCTCGCCCCGGGCGGCGAGGGCGAGGGCGAGGTCGAACCGGGCCTGATGGGCGTCCGGATCGGCTTCCACCGCTCGCTGGAGGCCGGCATGGTCGCCCAGCGCAGCGGCCTGCTCGGCGAGATCCAGGGCGGCGCGGATGCCGACGAGCGCCGGATCGGAGGCCTTGGCCTCCGGGACCATAGCGAGAACCCGCTTGGCGTTCTCCACCTCACCCGCGTCGAGCTGCAGCTTCGCGAGGCCGGCGAGCGCGGCGACGTTGTCGGGCTGCTGCTCCAGCACCGCCGCGTAGATCTCGGACGCGCCCGCGAGATCGCCCTCCTCGATCAGGCTGGCGGCCTCGGCGATGGCCGCCTCGACCGGATCCTGGACCGGGCCGGCGACGCGCCCGATCAGCTCCTTGATCTGGCTCTCCGGAACGGCGCCCATGAAGCCGTCGACCGGCTGCCCCTTCTGGAAGACGATCACGGCCGGGATCGACTGGATGCCGAGCTGACCCGCGATGGAGGGATGCTCGTCGATGTTCATCTTCACCAGGGCGACCGCGCCGGCGGCCTCCGTGACGACCTTCTCCAGGACCGGGGTCAGCTGCTTGCAGGGGCCGCACCAGGGCGCCCAGAAATCGACCAGTACCGGTCGTCGCATCGACTCGGCGATCACGTCCTGCCGGAAGCTGGCCGTGGTGGCGTCCTTGATGAGTGTGCCGGAATCGCCGGCCGGGGCGCTGCCTCCGGCGAGGGTGTCGTTCAGCATCGGGATGGCTTTGGAACCTTTTCGAACGGGCCCCTTAAATGGGGCTTCGGGCTGCGTCTGACCAGCCCGGCCGATGCCGACCCTTCACCGGGCGGGTGGTGCCGCCGGCGCGCCCGCCGCGTTCCGGGCTACCGTGACGAAGGTGGCCGCGAAGGCTTGACCGTCCGCCGCGTTGGCCTCGCAGGTGATCGCCGTGCGGCCGGGCGCCGGGGTCGAGAATCGGCACGCGCCGATGGCCAGCGTCGGAGGGCCGTCCTTGCCGAGGACGACGGCGTTGATCGGCTGCAGCGGGTCCGTCTCCTCCGTCGCTTCCTGCTGAGCGCCGTTGCCGCTGAAGCTGAGCGTCCGGCCGTCGGACGTGCTGAAGTCGAAGCTCGTGCGGTTCCGGCTGACCGAATTCATCAGGACGTTGCTGCAGGTCGAGCTCATGTCCTGCGAGCCGATGACGAGTTTCTCGCAGGTCCCTTCGAGCCGCAGCGCCGCCTGGGCGCGCGCCGCGGAGGGAAGGCCGAGAAGCGCGCAGAGGAGCGCGAGGCGCAAACTGTTCGTCATGGCGGATCGGGGTTCCTCCGGTTGAGAAGCGAACTAGGCGCGCCGCGCCCGCCGTCGAGGGTGCGGAAGGCGCGAGGCGGAGGCACCTCAACCGAACCGCAGCGCGCGGTCGTTCGGAGCCGAGAAGTCCAGATCCGGGCCGAGCGGCACGATCCGCGTCGGGTTGATGGTCGGATGGCTCTCGTAATAGTGGCGCTTGATGTGCAGGAGGTTCACGGTCGGCGCGACCCCCGGATGGGCGTAGAGGTCGCGCATGTAGTGCGACAGATTCGGATAGTCGTCGATCCGGCGTCTGTTGCACTTGAAGTGCCCGACATAGACCGCGTCGAACCGCACCAGCGTGGTGAACAGCCGGACGTCCGCCTCGGTCAGGCGCGCGCCGCACAGGAAGCGGCCACGATCAAGCCTCTCCTCCAGGGCATCGAGTTCGTCGAACAGCGCCTCGCAGGCGCCGGCGTAGGCGTCCTGCGCGGTGGCGAAGCCCGCCTTATAGACGCCATTGTTCACCCGGTCGTAGATCCGGGCATTGAGTGCATCGATCGCGGCGCGCAGGTCCTCGGGATAGAGGTCCGGTCCCGTGCTGCCGAAGGCGCCGTTCAGCATCCGCAGGATCTCCGCGGACTCGTTGGACACGATGGTGCCGCGCTGCCGGTCCCAGAGCACCGGGACGGTGACGCGCCCGCTGTAGGCGGCATCCGCCGCGAGATAGACCTCGTAGAGCCGCCGCGCAGCGTGGATCGCATCGGGCGTCGCACCGGGCGTGTCACCGAACACCCAGCCCTCCGCGCCCATATGCGGATCGACCACCGAGACGGAGATCGCGTCGTTCAGCCCCTTGAGGGCCCGGCCGATCAGGGTGCGGTGCGCCCAGGGGCAGGCGAGCGAGACGTAGAGGTGATAGCGGCCGGCCTCGGCGCGGAAGCCGCCCTCTCCCGTCGGTCCGGGCGCGCCGTCCGCCGTCACCCAGTTGCGGAACGTCGAGGCCTTGCGCTCGAAGCGTCCGCCCGAAGCGGCGGTGTCGTACCATTGGTCGCGCCAGACGCCGTCAACCAAGAGGCCCATGGTCATATCTCGTTCGCGAGGAAGGCCGGGACGACATGGGCCCGTCTGCGCGTGGGGAAAGAGCCGGTGCGCGTGGTCCGGTGACGGAGTCCCGGAGCGGCGCGGACGCGCCGCGCGAACGTTGCGCAAGGCAGGCCTGCGCCGCCGCTTCTGTTGCGCTGCAGCAGGATCCGCCATGTTCGGCTCCGGGGGCCGCGCGGTGTGCCGTCCTCGCCCGCCGTGCCCGTCAGAGTTCCAGGGAGGTGAAGTGATGTCGTTCGCGCTGGTGCCCGTCGCCGAGGCGGCCCTGTTCACGTTCGGATGCGTGATGATCCACGCTCTGCGACGCCACGCGGACGTGGTCACGGCGACGCTCGCATGCCTCGTGACCCTGCTCGTCCTGATGATCGGGATCGCGTGCGCGCCGGAATCCTTCGCCAAGTATCAGGCCGCGAGCATCGGCGACTTCGCGCAGCTGGAGCCGGCGACCTACTGAGCGGCGGCCGGATCCGTCCCGAGCCCGCTCGCCCGGATCCGAGCGAGGCGGCCGCCGGTCCCGCGCTGGCCGGCGACCGTCACGTCGAAATCGTCCTTGGGCAGCCGAGCCAGGAAGCGCTCGGCCAGCTCGAACAACAGGATGTCCGGCCGCACCCGCTCGATGTAGGACCAGTCCAGGCTCGCCGACCAGACGAAATGGACCTCGCTGAAGCTCTCGGCGAGCATCCCAGTGAGCAGGAACGGGTCGAAATGGGCGCAGGAATCCCCGAACAGGACGAGGCGGCGCGGGTCGGCGCCCGCTGATCCGTTCCGGTAGACGACGTGCGCGCCGACATGGACCTCCCGGTCGCGCCCCGCGCCCTCGTAGGCGGCGAGGAGCGGCCCGACCTCGACGCGCTCGGCATCGCGCTGCAACATGAAGCGCTCGATCCGCTCGCGCGGCCGGTCGCGGAGCTTCTCGCCGATGTCCATGACCTCATCGGCGACGACCAGGGGCCGCGCGCCGATATCGGCCGGCGGGATCGCCCCGAGGGCCCGCATGATCTCCCGATAGGCCAGGAGACACCCGCGGACGGTCCAGTGGGTATCGGTGCGCAGGTAGAGCGGGACCGGCCCGCTCCGGGCTGCCCGCAGGGGCGCCAGGAGGTCGAGATAGGCCGGGTTGCGGGCGAGCCGGCGGGCAAGGCGCCGCGTCGAGGCTTTGGCGGGTGCGTAGCGAAGCCCCTCGGTCCTGTCGTCGTAGACGGAGAGCTTCTCCGGGACGATCACGTGCAGGCAGCGGATACCGAGGGCCTCCGCCCGCGCGGCCCGGGCGTCGATCAGCCGCGTCCAGGCGCGCAGCAGCAGCCAGTGGCGCAGGCCGCCGCGGTAGCGGTCCATGACGCGGTTGGTTCCCCCCGTAAGAAACAACCAGCCGTCGCGGCCGACATGCACGTTCTCCCGGTCTGCAGACATCGCGGTGCTTTAGCCGCACCGGGACCGGGCGCCTAGACCGGACCCGGCACGCAGGGCGCGCGTTCGACCGGTATGCCTTCCTCGTCCGGCCTCTCGTCCGCCCTGGCACTCGACGCTCCGGAAACCGTGAGCGCTCCGCGCCCCGCCCGCCTGTGGCGGCCGCGCCGGATCCTGGTGACGCCGGCCGCTCTGGAGCACGCGCACGGGCGCGCCATGGTGGCCCGCGCCGAGGCCGAGGGCCTGCCGGTGGAACGGCTCGCCGCCAACCGCATCCCGGCCCCGCGCGAGCCGGATCCGCGCCGCGCCTACGTGGCCGCCAAGGCGACCCTCGCCCTCACGGTGGCGCCGCCGACCAAGTTGCGGCTCCAGCCGATCCCCCCCTCGGCCGACTGGCGCTTCGACCTCGCCGAAGGCTGCCCGGCCCATTGCCAGTACTGCTACCTCGCCGGCTCGCTTCAGGGACCGCCGGTGACGCGCGCCTACGCCAATCTCGACGCGATCCTGGGCAACCTCGCGGCATATGCCGGGCGCGGCGCCGTCACCTCGGCGTCGGCCGAGAGGGCGCAGGAGGGCACCACGTTCGAAGCCTCCTGCTACACCGATCCCCTCGGGATCGAGCACCTCACCGGCTCGCTCTCGGCGGCGATCCGCCACTTCGGCGCCTGGGACGCGCCGGTGCAGCTGCGTTTCACCACCAAGTTCGCGGCGATCGCCCCGCTCCTCGACCTGCCGCACAACCGGCGCACCCGCATCCGTTTCTCGGTCAATGCCCGGGCCGCCGCGCGGTATGAGGGCGGCACCGATCCCCTGGACGCGCGGCTCGGCGCGCTGGGCCAGGCGGCACGGGCCGGCTACCCGGTCGGCCTGACCATCGCGCCGATCCTGCCGGTGGCCGGCTGGGAGGAGGCCTATGCCGGGCTGATCCGCGACGCCGCCGACGCGCTGGCGGGCGTGCCGGGCCTCGACCTGACCGCGGAACTCATCACCCACCGCTTCACGCCGGGCTCCAAGGCGGTCCTGCGCGGCTGGTACCCGGGTTCGGACCTGCCCCTCGACGAGGCGGAGCGCGTGGAGAAACGGACCAAGTTCGGCACCGTCAAGCACGTCTTCCCCAAGCCGCTGATGCAGGCGATGCGCGCGCACCTCACCGCCTGTCTCGCCCGCGACCTGCCGGCGGCGCGGGTGCTGTACTGGACCTGAGCGGCTTCGGGCGCCATCTCGCTGACCATGACAGACACGGCCCCCCTGATCCTGACCCTCGCCTTCGACGAGCCGACCTTCGCGCG
>Ga0160428_1000775_pt1 | contig 30502 bp, 18 predicted proteins | sample SolpanmetagenomM_FD_108198 | JGI IMG/M metagenome (GOLD analysis project Ga0160428, IMG submission 108198) | Solar panel surface microbial communities from Lawrence Berkeley National Laboratory, California, USA - M | ecosystem: Engineered > Built environment > Solar panel > Unclassified ... | reverse complement strand
TGGCCTTGCTGGCGCTGGCCTTGAAGCGCTCGATAAAGCGCTCGGCCTGCTTGATGGCGGCCTGCTGGTTGTCGTAGGCGCCCTGCTGAATCTCGGTGCGCAATACCTTCTCTTCCTGGTAGAACGAGTAGTTGCCGGCGTAGGGGTTGAGCTTGCCGCCGCTCACTTCCACCGTCGTGTTGGTGGTGCCGTCCAAAAATTCGCGGTCGTGGCTCACGATGATAACCGCGCCTTCGTAGCCGGCCAGGTAGTTCTCAATCCACTTGATACTCGGCAAGTCCAGGTGGTTGGTGGGCTCGTCGAGCAGCAGCAGCGAAGGTTGCTGAAGCAGGATTTTGGCCAGCATCACGCGCATGCGCCAGCCGCCCGAAAACGTCTTGAGCGGCTTCTGCAAGTCGTCGGTCGAGAAACCCAGACCTTCGAGAATCTCCTCAGCTTTCGACTGCATGGTGTAGCCGCCCAGCGCCTCGAAGCGCTCCTGCAACACGGCCAGCTTGTCGGCCAGCTCGTCGCGGTAGTCGGTTTCGAACTCCAGCAGTACGGCGTCGATTTTCTTCTGCAATTCCAGCGCCTCGGCAAAGGCCTGCATGGCCACTATCAGGATGGACTCGTGCGAGTCGTAGCTCAGCAAGTCCTGGTTCAGAAAGCCCAGGCTCACCTCCTTGCTCATCGAGATGGAGCCGCCATCGGGGCGGTATTCGCCCACGAGCAGGCGCAGCAGCGTCGATTTGCCGGTGCCGTTGAGGCCCACCAAGCCAATTTTATCCTTGGGTTTGATGTGCAGGCTGGCCCGGTCGTAAAGAGTGCGCGAGCCAAAATGGAAGTCGAGGTCGGAAATTGAAATCATGGCGGGACCGGCAGCGGCCACTGAAAGCGAAGGGAGGCGTGCGGAGGCGCGGCGCTAAATGCGCCGCGGGCCAGACACTAATGGCCGGGCAAAGATACGGCCCGGCCGGGGCGAGCCGAATACTTAACACCAGGTGGGTGGCCCGGTGTTCGAGGAGAAAGCACAAATTTCCTGTCATCTGTCATGCTTCGGCCAGCTCAGCCTGGCAACAGGAAAAGCCCCACAACCCGTATCCTGCCCCACCTTTGCCCCATGCCCGCCGCTACCAGCCCCGAAACCATCCTGCTCATTGACGACGAAAACCAGCTGCGCACCATCACGGCGCGCCTGCTGGAGCTGGAGGGCTACGCCGTGCTGCAAGCCCCCGACGCCTACCGGGGCCTGGCCCTGCTGGCCGAGCACGCCGCCGATATTATCCTCATTCTCTGCGACGTAAAGCTGCCCGATGCCCACGGCGTGGAGCTGCTGCCGCGCTTCAAGCAGAAAGCCCCGCTGGCCGAAGTAGTGCTGCTGACCGCCTACGGTACCGTGCCCGACAGCGTGCGCGCCATGAAAGCCGGGGCCTTCGACTACCTCACCAAGGGCGACTCCGACGACCAACTGGTGGTGGTGGTAAACCGCGCCGTGGCCAAGGCCCGCCTCCAGCGCCGGGTGGCCGAGCTGGAAAAGCAAGTAGGCCAGCGCGCTACGTTTGAGACGATTATCGGCCGCGCGCCGGCCCTGGAAGCCGCCAAGCACCTGGCCCGCCAGGTGGCACCCACCGAGGCCACCGTGCTGCTCGAAGGCCCCACCGGCTCGGGTAAGGAGCTCTTTGCCCAGGCCATCCACGAGGCCAGCGAGCGGCGCGCCAAGCCGTTTGTGGCCGTCAATTGCAGCGCTTTTTCCAAAGACCTGCTAGAGTCGGAGCTGTTTGGCTACAAAAAAGGCGCTTTTACCGGGGCCGTGGCCGATAAGAAGGGCCTGATTGAGGAAGCCAGCGGCGGCACGCTTTTCCTGGATGAAATAGGCGAGCTGGAGCTGAGCTTGCAAGCCAAACTGCTGCGGGTGCTGGAAAGCCAGGAGTTTATGAAGGTGGGCGACACCAAGCCTACCCGTGCCAACGTGCGCGTGGTGGCCGCCACCAACCGCAGCCTCAAGCAGGAAGCCGAGCAGGGCCATTTTCGGCCCGATTTGTACTACCGCCTCTCGGTATTCGTGGTGCCCGTGCCGCCGCTCAGCGCCCGCCGAGCCGACGTGACCGAGCTGACGGCCAGCTTCTTGCGCTACTTTGCCGGCAAGCTGCGCCGCCCCGTGCTGGTGCCCACCGAGGCTGCCTTGCAGCTGCTGCAAGCCTATCCCTGGCCCGGCAATGTGCGCGAGCTGCGCAACGTGCTGGAGCGCGCCGCCATTCTTACGCCGGCCGGCCAGCCCCTCGACGCGGCCGGCCTGCCCCTTGATGTGCAGCTGGCCGCCGCACCCGGCCCCAGCGCCAGCCTGGCCCTGGAAGACGAGCGCAGCCTGCGCAACGCCGAGATGCACCACATCCGGCGCATCTTGCTGGAAGCCAATGGCAACAAGGCTGAGGCGGCGCGGGTGCTGGGCATTGCGCACACCACGCTCTACCGCAAAATTCAGGAGTACGGGCTGTGAGTAGCGCGGACTACGAAGTCCGCGCTACTGACCTAGCGGCGCACGGCGCGCACCGGCAGGTCGCCGTTGAACTCGCCGTGGGCGGCCCACAGGTCGTAGGCGGCTACTGAGAGGCGCTCGGCCATGAAGGCGCGCATGGCGTAGCCCCGGCATTCAAGGCAGTAGCGCAGGAAGTCGGGCTCGGCCTGGCTGGTGGTGAAGCCCCGGGCCAGCACGTCGGCCTGGCGGGCCTTGGGCAAGGCCCCCAGCCAGTCGTAGAAGTCGGTGGCCGTGAGGGGGAAGTCGCTGGTTTGGGCGTAGTACGCCTGGGCGGCGTGGGTGATTTCGTGCAGTAAGTCGGACATGGTAGCGAGCCCTAGCTTGGGCGAGGGCCCGCACCGTGTGCCAAACGCGGGGCCAACCCGCGCAAAAAGCCGCTGGCGCACCTGCCAGGGCAGGTTGGCGCCGCGCGGCCCCTAGCACTTTGCACAAGGCCCTAGCAAAACGCTAGCCCACGGAGCGCCGCCGGGCTGCTACCAAAAAAATATGGTGGTAGTTAAGCGTGTAAGCTAAAGGCAATTAAGTGAAAGAGGGTAGGGGAGCGGCCGGCCTGGCCCCCGCCTTGCACCGGGTAGGGCAGGCCAGCTGCTGGCCATTGCTTAACTCCCTACCCCCATGACTTCCCTCGAAACGGCCGACCTGCTCACGGCCGAGTTTCCCGAACTGGCGGCCACCCTGCACGCGCCCACCATGCTGCACAGCGTGTATCGCCAGCTCGATTGTTTCGCCGCCTTCACCCGCCGCGCCCTGCGCGCCGACCACCTGGCCGTGCTGCGCCACTGCTTTGCTGTGGCCGATAGCCTGCTGCGCCACGCCGACCGCTACCTGGCCCGCGCCATCGAAAACGTGTACCTGCACGGCCTGCACCTCGATGGCAGCACCGCCGACCTGCACCTGGCCCACCAGCTCATGCCCGCTCCGCTGTATGCCGCCTACTGCCACCCCCACACCAACCTGCTGCCCTAGCCAGCCCCCGCGCCGCGCTAGCATTTTGCAAAGCACCCTAGCGAAACGCTAGTCCGGCGCCCGGCCAGGGCCCGGCTAAGCAGGGGATTTGTAAAATTTATAGTGTTAAAAATCAAGAAACTATGCTATTTATAAAACTGCTGCCCCCGCTTCGGGTCGTGGCTTGCCACCTGCCTCACCGCCGCTGCTGCTAGCGGCCTGGCCACCCTTTCCAGCCCATGTCACCTTTCCTGATGATTCCGATGCTGAGCGCCGCCGGCCTGGCGGGCTTCTGGCTCTTTCGCCGCTCGGTTGACTTTTTCGACCACATCTAATCCTTGCTTTTGCCATGATGATTGCCCTGCTGCTGCTCTCGCTGGCCACGTTTGGCTACCTGTGCTACGTGCTGCTGAAGCCCGAGAATTTCTAACTACTTCGTTTGCAGCTACTCGTTTTTATTGGCTATGTGCTTGATGAGCAACAGGCTACTTAAGAGCCGGGCAATGAAAGACGAGTAGCGAAAAACACCTTATTCTATGAACAAAGAACTACTCGGCATCAGCATCATTTTTGGGGCCACGATGCTGCTGGCCGTGCCGCTGGGACGCTACCTGGCCACCATTTACCGCGGCGATAAAAGCTGGTCCGACTTCCTGCTGCCCTTCGAGCGCCTGCTCTACCGCCTCGGGGGCGTGCGCCCCGAGCGCGACATGACCTGGCAGCAGCACCTGCTGGCGCTGCTGGCCATCAACGTGGTGTGGTTTGGCGGGGCCATGCTGGTATTCTGCACCCAGGGCAGCCTGCCCCTGAACCCCGACCACAACCCGAGCATGTCGCCCGACCAAGCCTTTAACACGACCATTTCCTTTCTCGTCAACTGCAACTTGCAGCACTACTCGGGCGAGTCGGGGGCCACGTACTTTTCGCAGCTCTTCGCCATCACCTTTCTGCAATTTGTGACGGCCGCCACCGGCATGGCCGCCTGCGTGGTGGTGTTCAATGCCTTGCAAGCCAGCACCACCGAGAAGCTGGGCAATTTCTACGTCTACTTCACGCGCAGCATCACCCGCGTATTGCTGCCCATTGCGCTGGCCGTGGCCTTAGTACTCGTGTTTCAGGGCACGCCCATGACGTTTGCCGGCAAGGCGCCGGTAGTGACCGTGCAGGGCGACAGCACCTTCGTGAGCCGGGGCCCCGCCGCCGCCATGATTGCCATTAAGGAGCTGGGAACCAACGGCGGGGGCTTCTTCGGAGCCAACTCGGCCCACCCCCTCGAAAACCCGACCTACCTCACCAACGCCGTCGAAAACTTCGCCCTGGTGCTCATTCCGCTGGCCATGATATTCGCCTTCGGCTACTATCTCAAGCGCCCCAAGCTCGCCTACATGGTGATGGGCGTGATGACGGCGGGCTTCCTGCTGCTGCTGGCCCCCACCGTGTACTATGAAATGCACGGCAACCCCGCCATTGCCCACCTGGGCGCCAACCAAAGCCTGGGCGCGCTGGAAGGCAAGGAAATGCGCCTGGGCGCCGCTGCCTCGGCCTACTGGGGCATCACCAATACCGTCATTTCGTGCGGCTCGGTCAACTCCATGCACGATTCGCACATGCCCATCTCGGGCATGGCCGAGCTGCTGGGCATGATGACCAACGCCTTCTACGGCGGGGTAGGGGTAGGCTTTCTCAACTTCTTCGTCTTCGTCATCATCGCCGTCTTCATCTCGGGGCTGATGGTGGGGCGCACCCCCGAACTGCTGGGCAAGAAAATCGAGGCCCGCGAAATGAAAATCGCCATCATCGTGGCCCTGCTGCACCCGCTGCTCATCCTGGCCGGCACGGCCATGTCGGCCCACCTCTACGCCGGCAACCCTACCGAATACGCCGGCTGGCTGGCCAACCCCGGCTACCACGGCTTCAGCGAAATGCTCTACGAGTTCACGTCCGCGGCCGCCAACAACGGCTCGGGTTTCGAGGGACTGGGCGATAACACGCCGTGGTGGAACATCTCGACCGGCCTCGTGATGCTGCTGGCCCGCTACCTGCCCATCATCGGCCCGGTGGCCATCGCCGGCCTGCTGGCCCGCAAAAAATACATCCCCGAAAGCGCCGGCACCCTGCGCATCGACACGGCCACCTTCGGCGTGATGGTCTTTTTCGTGATTTGGATTATTGCCGCCCTAGCCTTCTTCCCGGCCCTGGCGCTAGGGCCGCTGGCCGAGCATTTCACCCTGTACCCCTAGGCCGGCCGGCTGCCTCCCAAGCCAAGCAGGCTCCCCTCCGAGTACAGCCTGCTGCCCGTCGTGCCAAGCTGGCTCCCTTCCGAGCGTAGCTGCCTGCCGGCGGTGGGGGGCTAGCTATGCGCACCGCTTAGCCTGCTCCCCTTTTTAGGGAGCAAGCCTCCCGCACAGCTTGGCTGGCTGCCCTCTAAGCCCAGCCGGCTCCCCGCTATAGGCAGCCGGCTCCCCCTTCAGCACTGTCTCCTTCTCTTTTTCAGAAATGGCAACCCCATCCCAATCCTTATTTCAACCCGCGCTCGTGGCCGAGGCTACCAAACAAGCCTTTGTGAAGCTCGACCCGCGCACCATGTTCCGCAACCCGGTGATGTTCACCGTGGAAATCGGCACCGTGGTGATGCTGCTGGTCACCCTCGGCCTGCTGCTGCGGCCCGATGCGGCGCAGGGTAGCTTCGGCTACAACCTCACGGTATTTATCGTGCTGTTTCTCACGCTACTATTCGCCAATTTTGCTGAGGCCATCGCCGAGGCGCGCGGCAAGGCCCAGGCCGATTCGCTGCGCAAAACCCGCCAGGACACGCCTGCCAAGGTGCGCACGGAGACCGGCCAGTTTGAGTCCGTCAGCTCGGCCCAGCTCCAGAAAGGCCAGGTGTTCGTGGTCGAAGCCGGCGAAATTATCCCCACCGACGGCGAGATTATCGAGGGCCTGGCCACCATCGACGAGTCGGCCATCACCGGCGAGTCGGCCCCGGTTATCCGCGAGGCGGGCGGCGACAAGTCGTCCGTCACGGGTGGTACCAAGGTGCTCTCCGACCGCATTGTGGTGCTCGTGACCACCGCGCCCGGCGAGTCGTTTCTGGACAAGATGATTGCGCTGGTCGAAGGCGCCTCGCGCCAGAAAACGCCCAACGAAATTGCCCTCACCATCCTGCTGGCCGGCTTCACGCTGGTGTTCGTGATTGTGTGCGTGACCTTGCAGCCGTTCGCGGCTTATTCTAAAACACCGATTGCCATCTCGGCCTTCATCGCGCTGTTCGTCTGCCTGATACCGACCACCATCGGCGGGCTGCTCTCGGCCATCGGCATTGCGGGCATGGACCGCGCGTTGCGCGCCAACGTCATCACCAAGAGCGGCAAAGCCGTGGAAACGGCCGGCGACATCGACGTGCTGCTGCTCGATAAAACCGGCACCATCACCATCGGCAACCGCCGGGCCACCCACTTCTGGCCCGCCCCCGGCGTGAGCGAGCGCGAATTGGTGGAGGCCGCCACGCTCAGCTCCTTGCACGATGAAACCCCCGAGGGCAAGAGCATCGTGGAGCTGGCCCAGCAAGTGCGCCGCACCGATGCCGCCGACCTGCGCCAGCGTGCCCAGGGCAGCGAGCCCATCAAGTTCACGGCCGAAACCCGCAGCAGCGGCGTAACCCTGGCCGACGGCGTGCGCATCCGCAAGGGTGCCTCCGACGCCATTCGCCTCCTGGCCAACGCCGCCAGCCAGGAGTTTCCCAGCGAAACCACCCAGCAGGTGGCCAAAGTGGCCAGCAACGGCGGCACGCCGCTGGTAGTGAGCCAGAACGACCGCATTCTGGGCGTGGTCGAGTTGCAGGACATCATCAAGCCCGGCATCCAGGAGCGCTTCGAGCGGCTGCGCAAGATGGGCATCAAAACGGTGATGGTCACCGGCGACAACCCCCTCACCGCCCGGTTTATCGCCGAAAAAGCCGGCGTGGATGACTTCATCGCCGAGGCCAAGCCCGAGGATAAGATGCAATACATCCGCAAGGAGCAGCAGAGCGGTAAGCTGGTAGCCATGATGGGCGACGGCACCAACGACGCGCCCGCCCTGGCCCAGGCCGACGTGGGCGTGGCCATGAACTCGGGCACCCAGGCCGCCAAGGAAGCCGGCAACATGGTGGACCTCGACAACGACCCCACCAAGCTCATCGAGGTGGTTGAAATCGGCAAGCAGCTGCTCATGACGCGCGGCACGCTCACCACCTTCTCCATCGCCAACGACGTGGCCAAGTACTTCGCCATCGTGCCGGCGCTGTTCATGGTGGCCATCCCGGCCCTGGGCGCGCTCAACGTGATGGGCCTCAAGTCGCCGCAGTCGGCCATCCTGTCGGCCGTCATTTTCAACGCCCTCATCATCCCGGCCCTGGTGCCGCTGGCCCTCAAAGGCGTGGCCTACACGCCGGTGGGCGCCTCGGCGCTGCTCCGCCGCAACCTGCTCATTTACGGGCTGGGTGGGGTAGTGGTGCCCTTTATCGGGATTAAGATTATTGACCTGGTAGTCGGGGTTTTTCTTTAGATAACTCAGTAATGTGGAAGTCTTTGGCAATGACGTAGCCCTTGCCAATGAGCAGAAGCCGAAAAGCCGAAGTGTCCGGTGGCGCCATCCCTAGGTTGCCCCGGACATAGGTTGAAGCCCCATACTCAGTACAAGCATCAATAACGGGCTGCGCTATAACAGCTGGCGCACCCGGCAGCAGTAAACCAGACCCATCAATCAAGTTTGTGCGAAGCTGCTTCTCACCCCCAGATAACACGCCTTGCCAATTGCGCCACCCCTGAAACACAGCTTCGATTCGCTGCCGAATTTCAATGAGTAGCCCCTCTGGGTTTTGAGGTCGTGAGTTAATGTAAACCTCCGCCTGTGGGCTGCTATAATTCAGCAGCAGTGGATGCTCCGAGTAGCTTTTAAAGTTTCCCCGCATCCCCGGCTTGAGATACGCCTCTGCTTTATCAATAAAGTCAACCCGAAAACGTGCCTTCGGCGTGGTTAGGACGGCAAAAGTGGTTTGCGCCACGGCTACCGTCACCAGTTCATTATCAAGAATCAAGCTTGTAAACATACAGGCAATTTTTTAGACGAAAACTACCCATGAAATCCCAACTCCTAACTGCCCTGCGCCTCACGCTCACCATGATGGTGCTGTGCTGCGGCATTTACCCGGCCCTGGTGTGGGCCGCCGCCCAACTGGCCCCCGGCCACGGCGAAGGCGTGCAAGTGCGCCAGAACGGCCGCCTCGTAGGCTTCGCCAACGTGGGCCAGCGCTTCGACCGGCCCGCGTACTTCAGCTCGCGGCCCTCGGCGGCCAGCTACCACGCCGATGGCTCCAGCGGCTCCAACAAGGGGCCCAGCAACCCCGATTATTTGAAGGAGGTACAGGCCCGCCTCGACACCTTCCTGGTGCAAAACCCTGGCGTGCGCCGCAACGAGGTGCCGGCTGAGCTCATCACGGCCAGCGGCTCGGGCCTCGACCCCGACCTCTCGCCCCAGGGCGCGCTGGTGCAGGTAGCCCGCGTGGCCCGGGCCCGCCACCTGGCCCCGGCCAAGGTGCAGGCCCTGGTGGCCCAGCACATGCAGGCGGGCACGCTCGGCCCAGACCGCGTGAACGTGCTCAACCTCAACCTGGCGCTGGATGCGCTGAAATAGCCGCCTTTCCAACCCAACGCCTTTCCGACCAGTCGTTTCCGGCCACTCATTCCCGTTTGCGGGCTGGCTTTCGGGCTAGCCCGATTTTTTCTCTTTTTTATGAAAAAGCTTTCCCTGACCTTGTGTGCCGCGCTTACCAGCCTGGCCGCCCTGGCTCAGACTACCGAAACTGCCACGGCCCAAAACCCCGCTACCAAGGCCGACACGGCCGCCGCCAAAGTGCCCTTCGACGGCATGGACCTGAGCTGGGTGAACGGCCAGAACCGCCAGCAGAATTTCCCGCTCCAGTTTCAGGATAAGAGCGGCGAAACGGTGCTCACGGCCACCGCGCTGCTCGATGGCTACTACAACTACAACTTCGCCCGGCCCCTCGACCACACCCAGACAATCTCGGCCGTGACGGGCCGCGCCCAGGAGTTTTCGCTGGCGCTGGCCAGCATCGGTATTGAGAGCAACTACAAGAACATCATCGGCCGGCTGTGGCTGCAAACGGGCTCCATGCTGAATGTGGTGCAGGAAACCGACGGCTCGGTGCTGCGCGGGCGCAACACGGGCACCACCATCGGGGCCAATGGCGTGAACGCCGGCTCGGGCATTACCGGCAACAACCTCAAGTACATCCGCGAGGCGGCGGCCGGCTACCACTTCAACGTAGCCTACGGCCTGAACCTGGAGATGGGCATTTTCATGAGCTTCATCGGCCTGGAAAGCTACGTGACCCAGGAAAACTGGAACTACCAGCGCTCGCTGGCCTGCGACTTCACCCCCTTCTACTTCCAGGGTGCGCGGGCGCAGTTTTACCCCAGCAAGAAGTTCAAGACCGAGCTGTGGCTCATGAACGGCTGGCAGACCTATAACACCTACAACAAGCGCCCCGCCTTCGGCAACTCGAACTACTACCGGCCCAACGAAAACCTGCAACTGGTGGCCAACTTCTACGTGGGCAACGACTCGCGGCCGGGCACCGACTCGCTGGCCATCGGCCGGGCGGCTTACCCCAACGTGACGCGCTTTCACCACGATAACTCCATCGTGGCGCGCTACTACCACAAGGACAAGAAGGGCCCGCTGCGCGGCATCACGCAGGCCGCCTTTAGCCTGAACACGCACTACGGCTTCCAGAGCGGCACCAACGCCGATGGCAGCGACGTGAAGGCTAAGGACAACTACATGTTTGCCTCGTCATTGGCCAACCGGGTATGGTTTGCCAAAAACAAGCTGGCCCTCACCGCCCGCGTGGGCTTCGTGAAAAACCCCGGCCGCTACCTCAGCTTCAACCCCTCGGTGGTGGGCTTCACCAATACCGACGTGAGCAAGCTCACGGCCAAGGAAGCCACCCTCACCTTCGACATGATGCCCAGCGACTACGTGACCTTCCGGGTCGAGTACCTGCACCGCTCGGCCAACGTGCCCTACTTCGCCGGGCCCGGCGGCACCACCTCGCCCAGCGGCTACGCCGACCAGCCTTTGCCTGCCAACTACGTGCCCGACCTGCGCGACTGCGAAAACCGCTTGATTTTCGCCGTCAACGTTCGCTTGTAGTAGGGTAGGGGTTGTGCAGTAAAATAAAAATTCATACTATTTTACTAATAGATACATTAAGCTCGTTCATGCATGCTCTCAAATGTGGCTCGTTTCAGAAAATGAATAAGTTATGAACTTTGCGTAAGCTGGCTGGCAGTGGTGCTGGGTAAGAAGCGGGTAGTCAGTAGGTGCGGGTAGAAAGATGCTTTGTGGCAGTCAACCTCGGCCGGTAGGGGCCGTAGGTAGCCCGCCCGGCAGGTGCCGGATTTCTACCGCCGAACGACTCCTGCCATGCAAACTTCTCCTCCCGCCGCCCCGCCAGCCCCTGCCGAGGCCGGCGGCCACCAGGCCCTGAAAACCGGCGCTTCGGCGGCCGGCACGCTCATCGCCCTCGGTATCGTGTACGGCGATATCGGCACTTCCCCGCTCTACACCGTGCGGGGTGTGTTTGAGGGCCGGCCCGTGACGGAAGACGTGGTGCTCGGCACCATCTCGGCCATTATCTGGACGCTCACCTTACTAACTACCATCAAGTACGTGCTCATCGCCATGCGGGCCGACAACAACGGTGAGGGCGGCATTTTGTCGCTCTACGCCCTGCTGCAACGGCTCAATTTTAAGTACCTCTACCTGCCGGCCATCGTGGGCGCGGCGGCGCTGCTGGCCGATGGGGTCATCACGCCGCCCATCTCCGTGTCGTCGGCCATTGAAGGGCTGCGCATTCTGCGGCCGCACCTGGCGACGGTGCCCATCGTGCTGGCCATTCTGGTGGGGCTTTTTGCGATTCAGCAGTTCGGCACGGCCATTATCGGCAAGCTGTTTGGGCCAATAATGGTGTTGTTCTTTAGTATGATAGCCATTTTGGGCGTGCAGTTTATGTTCCACGACCTGAGCGTGCTGCGCGCCTTCAATCCCTACTATGCCCTGCATATGCTGGCCACCGTGCCGGGCGGCTTCTGGCTGCTGGGCTCCATTTTCTTGTGCAGCACCGGGGCCGAGGCCTTGTATGCCGACATGGGCCACGTGGGCCGGTCGAATATCTACGTGTCGTGGACGTTTGTGAAGTTGTGCCTGGTTCTCAACTACCTGGGGCAGGGCGCGTGGCTGCTCCAGCACCTGGGCCGGCCCCTGGGCGACAGCAACCCCTTCTTCGCCATGATACCGGCCTGGGGCCTGCTGCCGGCCATCGGGCTGTGCACGCTAGCCACCATCATTGCCTCGCAGGCGCTGATTTCGGGCTCGTACACGCTCATCATTGAGGCCATGCGGCTCAATTTCTGGCCCAAGGTAAAAGTCTTGTACCCCACCGACCTGCGCGGGCAGGCCTACGTGCCTTCGCTCAACTGGCTGCTATGCGCCGGCTGCGTGGGCGTGGTGCTGCACTTTCGCGAAAGCTCGAACATGGAGGCGGCCTACGGCCTGGCCATCACCTTCACCATGCTCATGACCACGGTGCTGCTGGCCTATTTTCTGCACCTGCGGCAGGTAAGCCCGGTCTGGATTGGACTGCTGCTGCTCACGTACTTCACGGTAGAGGGCTCGTTTCTAGCCGCCAACCTGCGCAAATTTCCCGAGGGCGGCTACGTGAGCGTGCTCATGAGCCTGGTGCTGCTGGCCGTGATGGTGTGCTGGATTCAGGGCCAGCGCCTGCGCGAAACGTTTGTGAAATACGTGCCGCTGGCCGACTGGCTGCCCCTGCTCAAGGAACTGAGCCGCGACGAGTCGGTGCCCAAGTTTGCCACCCACCTCGTGTACCTCACCGACTCCAAAGACCCTGGCCAGATTGAGCGGGGCATTACGCACAGCATTTTTCAGAAGAGCCCCAAGCGCGCCGACGTGTACTACCTCATCCATGTGGTGACGACCGACGAGCCCTATACCAAGACCTACCACGTCGATACCATCCTGCCCGACGACCTGGTGCGCATCGAGTTTCGCCTGGGCTTCCGGGTCGACCACGCCATCAACTACATGTTTCGGCAGGTGGTCACCGACCTGGTGCAGCGCAAGGAAATCGACATCACCTCGCGCTACAACTCGCTGCGCAACCAGGATGTGGTGGGCGATTTTCAGTTTGTCATTCTGAACCGCACGCTGCCCTACGCGCAGTCGCTCACGGCCTGGCAGCGGCTGGTGGCCCCGCTGGCGGGCCTGCTGCGCTGGCTAGGGGCTAGCCAGCAAGAAAGCTTTGGCCTGGATAATTCCTCGCTCACTATCGAAAATATTCCGCTGCTCACCCCCGAGCGCCCCGAGCTACACCTCACCCGCGAATAAGCGACCCCGGGGCCGGTGGCGTCCCCTAGCCATCCATTTCATGAAAATTCCTGTGCCTATGTGCTTCTTTACTCGCCGTTTGCCGGTGGCCGCGCTGGCCGCTGGCCTGCTGCCTGGTCTGGCCCACGCCCAAGCTGTGCCGCCCGCGCCGACCTCCGCTACCACCACGGCGCCGGCCGATGCGCCAACTACCGTAGGGGCCGCGCCCACGGCCGCGGCAGTCGCCGATACGACCAACGAAACCATTAAGCCCGAATTCTTCGGCTACGTGGGCGTGTACTACGGCTACGATTTCAACAACCCGGCTAGCCTCACCCGGCCGAGCTTCATCTACTCCGAAAACCTGCACAACCAGATTGCCGTGAACCTGGCCCTGCTCGGGGCGCGCTATACGGGCAAGCGCATCCGGGGCACGTTTGCCATCCAAACCGGCACGTACCCCGACATCAACTACGCCGCCGAGCCGGGCATTTTCAAGAACATTTACGAGGCCTGGGCAGGCGTAAAAGTGGCCGATAACCTGTGGCTCGACGCGGGCATTTTCGTGTCGCACATCGGCCTCGAAAGCGCCAACTCGCGCGACAACCTCACGCTCACGCGCAGCATCATGGCCGACAACTCGCCCTACTACGAGGCGGGCGCCAAGCTTACCTACGATAAGGGCAAGAAGTGGCTGTTTTCGGCGCTCGTCATCAACGGCTGGCAGGTTATCCGCGACCGCAACCAGAACGAGGCCGTGGGCACCCAGGTGCAGTTTCGGCCCAACTCGAAGGTGCTGCTCAACTCCAGCACCTTTATCGGGGAGGGGCGCAACGTGCCCGACTCGGTGGGCATCCGGCTGCGCTACTTCCACAACTTCTACGTGACCTACGACCCCAGCAAGAAGTGGAAAATCGCGGCCGCCTTCGACGCCGGCTGGCAGGAAAAGCTCGACGGCCGCGGCGGCTACGATAACTGGCAGGGCGGCTCGCTTATCGTGCGCCGCCGCCTCTGGGAGCGCGCCGGCCTGGTAGGCCGCGCCGAGTTTTACCACGACCCCAGCGGCGTGCTGGCGCCCACTCGCTTCGGCGGCCTGCGCACCACCGGCTACTCGCTGGGCTTCGACTACCTGCCCGTGCCGCGCATCATCCTGCGGGCCGAGGTGAAGGAGTTTATCGACCAAAATCAGGTTTACCAAAAGGAGAAATCCTACGTGCGCACCAACGGCGTGGCTACCCTGATGATGGGCCTGACGCTGTAAGGCGTTGTCACGCGGAGCTTGTCGAAGCACCTCTGCTGCTTCATTGAATGGCTCCACTAGGGCGGTAGAGATGCTGCGACAAGCTCCGCATGATAATGTTACTACCCGTCTCGAAAAACGAAAAACAGTTAACAAAAATCCACCATGCCACCCGCCGAAAATGACCTGCGCGACCAATCCGCCGAGCGCTTTCTGCGCCTGGTGCGCGAGAAGCGGCGCGGCACGCTCAAGGTGTACCTGGGCCTGGCCGCCGGCGTAGGCAAAACCTACCGCATGCTGCAAGAGGCCCACGACCTGCACCAGCACGGCGTGGAGGTGCTGCTCGGCTACGTCGAAACCCACGGCCGCGCCGGCACCGTGGCCCAGCTGCACGACGTGCCGCTGCTGGCCCGCAAGCAGGTGTTTTACAAAGGCCACGCGGTGGAGGAGATGGACCTCGACGCCATCGAGCAGCGCCGCCCGCAAGTGGTGATAGTGGATGAGCTGGCCCACTCCAACGTGCCCGGCTCGCGCCACGCCAAGCGCTGGCAGGATGTGGAGGAGTTGGTCAGCCGCGGCATTTCGGTGATAACGGCCGTGAACGTGCAGCACCTCGAAAGCCTGCACGACCAGGTGCTGAAAATAACGGGCACCGACGTGACCGAGCGCATTCCGGACCAGCTGCTGCGCCAGGCCGATGAGGTGGTGAACGTGGACCTGACCGTGGGCGAGCTACGCGCCCGCCTCGAAGAAGGCAAAATCTACGACGCGGCCAAAGTGCCCACCGCCCTGGCCAATTTCTTCCAGCCCGAAAACCTGCTGCAACTGCGCCGTCTGGCCGTGCGCGAGGTGGCCCAGCTGCTCGGCCGCCAGGTCGAAACCGATGCCGGGGGCGCGCTGGCCATTGCGCCCCAGCGCCGCAACGACGACCGCCTGCTGGCCTGCATCAATACCAACGCCGCCGCCGCCCGCGAGATAATCCGCAAAACCTCGCGCCTCGCCGACCGCTTCGGGGCCGCCGCCTGGTACGTGCTGTACGTGCAAACCGGCCGCGAAAGCGCCGACCGCATCGGGCTGGCCAGCCAGCGCCACCTACTCAATAACCTGCAACTGGCCACCGAGCTGGGCGCGCAGATTTTGCGGGTGAAGGAAAACGACGTCGTGGCCGCCATCCGGCGCGTGGCGCAGGAAAAACACGCTACGCTGCTCGTGTGCGGCACCACCCGCGAAAAGGGGCTGTGGCAGCAGCTCAGCCGCAGCGGCGTCACCCACGATTTGCTCACGGCCGTGGCCAGCGATGGCAGCGAGTTGGACGTGTATATGGTATCGTATTGATTATAAACGAATAGTTGCCGCTTGTCATTGCGAGCGCAACGCAGTGGAGCGCGGCAATCTTTCCTGGTCGTCCTCGGCAACGGGTTACCAACCTAACGTGAAGGAAAGATTGCTGCGCTCCACTGCGTTGCGCTCGCAATGACAAATAGCCCGCCCGCACGCCCCCATCCCATGACCCTCAAAACCAAAATCACCCTCGGCTTCCTGGCCATGCTGGCGCTGCTGCTCAGCATTGGGGGCTACGCGTTTTACACCGTGCGGCAGCTCGACCTAAGCTCGCGTAATATTCTGAAGGCCAATTTCTACTCGATAGACCTGGGCCAGCAGATGCTGCGCGGGCTCGATGCGCTGGCGCAGGAGCCGGCTAGCCTGCCGGGGATGCGGCTGCTCAGCCAGGGCCTCACGCGCGAGGCCGGCAACATCACCGAGGCCGGCGAGCGCGAGGTAGTCGACAGCCTCACGCAGGGGCTGGCGGCCTACAACCAGGCCCTGAGCCGCAACGCGCAGGCCCTGCCCGCCGCCTGGCAGCCCCTGCGCGCCCAAACCCTGCGCATGATGGCCATGAATACCCAGGCCTTGATGCGTAAAAACGACCTGGCCGACCGCCGCGCCGAGCAGGCCAATCGCAACCTGGTGCTGTTTATCACGCTGGCCGTGCTGCTGGGGCTGGGCTTTGTGGCCAGCGTGCCCGAGGCGGCCGTGCAGCCCCTGCGCAAGCTCAACGCGGCGCTGGCCCACGCCACGGCCCGCAACTTTGCGGCCACCATTCCGCAGGAAAGCCAGGACGAATTTGGGCAGGTGGCGCAGTCGTTTAACCGGATGCTGAGCGAGCTGCGCGAGTTTCGCAGCTCCACGGCCGCCGAGCTGATAACGGCTCGCAACCGCGCCGCCAGCATCGTAAACACGCTCGATGAGGGCATTCTGGTGCTCGATGAAAGCCGCCGCATCTTGCTGGCCAACCCCGTAATGTGCGACTTGCTGGGCCAGCCGGCCGACCACCTGGTGGGCCGGCCCGCCTCCGTGGTGCGCCTTGAAAACGACCTACTCGAAACCCTGCTTCGGCCGCTCGATGCGCCCCAGCGCGAGCAGGCCGTGGCCGATATGCCGGTGCTCACCATCGCGCAGCGCGGCGAGGAGGCGTTTTATCGCCTGGCCGTGCAAGACCTCGTTTCCTTCAACGAAGCCACCGATAAGACCGAGTTTGTGGGCCAGATTCTAACCCTGCGCAACGTGTCGGACTTTAAAAAACTCGACCAGGTGAAGTCGAATTTCCTGGCCACCGTGAGCCACGAATTGAAAACACCCTTGTCGAGCATCAACCTCAGCCTGAAGGTATTGCAGAAAGATAACCTGCCCGCCGAAGAGCGCCAGGACGTAACGCTGGGCATTCAGCGCGAAACCCAGCGCCTCCAGCGTCTCGTGAGCGAGCTGCTCGACGTGTCGCGCCTCGACTCGGGCCAGGGCATACAGCTCAACTTTGCGCCCACCCAGCTCGCCGACGTGGTGCGCTTTGCCGAGGCCACCGTGCAGGCCCAGCTGGCCCACAAGCAGCTGGCGCTGCGCCTGGCCCTGCCCGCCGACCTGCCCCCTGCCCGCGCCGACGTGGAGAAAACGACCTGGGTGCTTATCAACCTGCTGGCTAACGCTATTCGCTACTCGCCGGCCGGCGAAAGCATTACGGTACGGGCCGTGCAGGCCGGCAAATTTGTGCAGGTGACCGTGCAGGATGCCGGCCCCGGCATCGCGGCCGAGCACCACGACAAGATATTCCAGCGCTTCGCCCAGCTGCCCGATAAGGCCGGCTACACCGGCGGCTCGGGCCTGGGCCTGAGCATTGCCCGCGAGTTTATCACCACCCAGGGCGGCCGCCTGTGGGTCGAAAGCGAGTTGGGCAGCGGCAGCGCGTTTCACTTCACGCTGCCGGTGGCGGGGTAGGGGATGGGCAGTGGGGTAAAAAAGAACGTTATGCTGAGCTTGCCGAAGCATCTCTACTGCTTCGTTGGATGGCGCAAATGAAGCGGCAGAGATGCTTCGGCAAGCTCAGCATAACGTTCTGCTTTTCGGTAAACCTGATTACCAGCCGACTTAACCTGCGCGTAACCTAAAAATCATCGGCCGGGCGGACCTTTGCGACTTGCTGCTTTTCCCGATTAAGTATGAAGCGCCTTCTCTCCGTCGCCGCGCTGGCCCTGCTGGCGCTGGCGAGCCCCGCCCAGGCCCAGCGCCCCACCAATAACCTCCACGCGGAGAAGATACTACTGCCCAATGGCTGGAGCCTGACCCCCGCCGGCCGGCCCCTGCCGCTCGGCGACCTGCCGCTGAACATGCAGCTGGCACCGGGCGGCAACCTGCTGGCCGTCACCAACAACGGCCAGGGCGCACAAACCATCCAGCTCATCGACCCGGGCACCGAGAAGCTGCTCGACGAGCGGCCCATCGGCAAGGCGTGGTACGGGCTGGCGTTCAACCAGCAGGGCGACCGGCTCTACGCCTCGGGCGGCAACGACAACATCATCCTGAGCTACCCCACGGCCGGCCGCAAGCTGGGCGCGCCCGACACGCTGCGCCTCGGCCCGGCCTGGCCCAAGGCCAAAATCAGCCCCACCGGCATTGCGGTAGATGCAACCGGGCAGCGCCTCTACACCGTCACGAAGGAGGATAACGCGCTGTACGTCGTGGACTTGAAAACCCGGCGCACCGTCAGCCGCGTCGGGCTGGGGCACGAGGCCTACGGCTGCCTGCTCTCGGCGGATAAGAAGACGCTGTACATCACCCTCTGGGGCGGCGACAAGCTGCTGGCCTACGACCGCGCCACCGGCCGCGTGCGCGCCGAGCTACCCACCGGCAGCCACCCCAACGAGCTGATTCAGAGCAAAAACGGCCGCTACTTGTTTGTGGCCAATGCCAACGACAACTCCGTGTCGGTGGTGGATGCCAAGACCTGGAAGGTGCTCGAAACCATCTCGACCTCGCTCTACCCCACGCGCCTCACCGGCTCGACCACCAACGGCCTGGCCCTGAGCGCCGACGAAAAGACGCTCTACATCGCCAATGCCGACAATAATTGCCTGGCCGTGTTTGATGTGCGGCAGCCGGGCCACAGCGCCGGCCAGGGCTTCATCCCCACGGGCTGGTACCCCACCTGCGTGCGCGTGCAAGGCAGCAAGCTATTGGTAGCCAGCGGCAAGGGCCTCACCAGCCTGGCCAACCCCAATGGCCCGCACCCGCTGCGCAAAAACGACGACAGCGGCTACCAGACGGGCGGCGCCCACCGCGAGTTTCAGTACATCGGCAGCCTGTTTAAGGGCACGCTGCTCTTTATTCCGACGCCCGACGCGGCCCGGCTCAAAACCTACACCCGGCAGGTGTACGACAACACGCCCTTTCACAAGGACAGCGAAAAGCTGGCGCTGGGCGAGGCCGGCAACCCCGTGCCGCGCCGCGTGGGCGACCCTTCGCCCATCAAGCACGTCTTCTACATCATCAAGGAAAACCGCACCTACGACCAGATTTTGGGCGATGTGAAGGAGGGCGAGGGCGATACGGCGCTGTGCATTTTTGGGCAGAAAGTGACGCCCAACCACCACGCGCTGGCCCGCGAGTTTGTGCTGCTCGACAACTTTTACGTGAATGCCGAGGTGAGCGCCGACGGCCACAACTGGAGCACCGCCGCCTACGCCACCGACTACGTGGAGAAGTCGTGGCCCATCAGCTACGGCGGGCGTGGCGGCAGCTACGACTTCGAGGGCACCCGCAAAGTCGCCTACCCGCGCGACGGCTTTATCTGGGACTACTGCCAGCGCGCCGGCCGCACGTACCGCACCTACGGCGAGTTTGCCGACTACGCCAAAACGTCGCTCAAGTCGTTGCGTGGGCACGCCTGCCCGCGCTCGCCGGGCTTTGACATGGACATCACCGACCAGGAACGGGAGCGCGCCTGGGCCCAGGACTTCGACTCGCTGCTGGCTAAAAACGCCGTGCCACAGCTCAGTACCATTCGCCTCAGCAACGACCACACCAGCGGCCAGCGCCTGGGCAAAGTGAGCCCCACGGCCGCCGTGGCGGATAATGACTTGGCCCTGGGCCGCCTCGTCGAGCACCTGGCCAACAGCCCTATCTGGGGCGAGTCGGTAATTTTCGTGCTCGAAGACGACGCCCAGAACGGCTCCGACCACATCGATGCCCACCGCTCGCCGGCCTTCGTCATCGGCCCGCACGTCAAGCGCAGCTACGTGGACCACACCCTCTACACCACCGCCGGCGTGATGCGCACGCTGGAGCTGCTGCTCGGCCTGCCGCCCATGAGCCAGTACGATGCCGCCGCCCGCCCGCTGTTTAGCGTATTCCAGGCCCAGCCCAACCTGGCAAAGTACCAGGCTAAAGCCAACCAGATTCCGCTCGATACCCGCAACACCGCCTGGAACCACAGCGCCGAGCGCTCGGCTAAATTCGACTTTGCCCACGAAGACGCGGTGCCCGACCTTGACCTGAACGAAGTGGTGTGGAAAGCCGTGAAGGGCGAAAGCTCGACCATGCCCGCGCCGCGTCGGGGTGCCTTTTTGCAGCTTACCCCCAAGCGCAAGGACGACGACGACTGAGATGTAGCGCGAAGCCGGAGCTTCGCGCTACTTTTTCTTGGTCGTTACGTTGTTCCGCAGGCGCTTGGTGAATTTCTTCACCTTTTGCACGGCCTTGCCTAGCCAGCGCCGGGGGCGGCTCTCGGGCGCGGGGGGAGCGGCGGCGGGCCGGCTGGGGGCATCGCCGGCGGCGGGCAGGGCCGTGCCGCCATCTGCCTCGCCGTACTTGCCGGCCAGCTTTTTCGGAATGCCTACGTTGTGCAGAAAGCCCACGATAAGGCCCTGCCTCCAAGCCGTGAACGTGGAAAACTCCAGCTCGCGGGGCGTCTGGATTTCGCCGGTCACGAAGCGTCCACCGGGCCGGGGGTTCTGGTCGCGGACGACCACGTTGGCCAGCCCGCTCTTGATGCGGCCGAAGAACGTCTTGGTGACCTCCCCGTCTTTATAGCCCAGGTAATTGATGCGCAGCTCGGTGTAGCGCGCCCGCACCGTGCCGGTAATACGCTGCCGGTCAATGTATTCCTCAAACTCAACGCCCTGCACCCGGCCGCTCTTAAAGCTGATAAGCCGCGTGGGCCGCATGATGGGGTTGAGCAAGCTGAACGGCGCCGGCCCGAAGCTGCCGCGCAAGTGCTGGCGGCCGCGCGCGTCGAGCAGCGAGGTACTGAGGTGCACTTCGGCCCGGCAGCTATTCTGCAAATACCCACTGGCCGTGGCGGTGAGCGGGTGCGCCAAGCTCATGCGGCTCGGGTCGTTGCTGACGTTGTAGAGGCTGGCATTCAGACGGTTGATGCTAAATGCGCCCACTAGCGGCGTGCTGGCACTGCGGTAGCGCGCCTCAATGGTGCCATCGCGCAGGTCGAACTGGCGCACGTCGAGGTGGGCGCGCAGCCGGCGCACCGCCTCGGGTGTGAGGATGGAGAGCTGCTGGTTGATGGGTCCGCGCCCGTCGCTGTTCAATTGGAGAAAGGGTTGTTCGGCTGTGACACGCGCAATGTGCACGTGACTGTCGTCGGAAAGCCGGTAAAAATCGAAGCCCTGCGCCCGCAGCTCGGCCATGCGCGCCGTGAGCTGGGTGGTCTGGTAGCCGCTGTGTTGGTTGAGCTGCGCCGGGGTGAGGGTGGGGCGCACGGCCAGCCCGGTAAGGCGCAGCGTGTGCTTGTCGGTGTCCAAAAAGGCGTGCTCGATGGTAGTTGGGTACACCGGCGCCACGAATACGGCGCTCAGCTGCCCGCTGTGGGCCACCCAGCTGCGGGCGTACAGCGCCCGCTGCGCGCCCGGCCACCCGCCCACCGAATCGATGCGCAGGCTGCGGCCTACGCTATAGATATGGCGCACGGCCGGCTGCTCGCGCACGCCCGCTACGGCCACGTAGCCATTTTCCACGCGCACCAGCCGGATATCGGCGCGCTTAAAAAGCGGCCGCAGCAGCTGCCACAGCGGAGGCGGCGCCTGGGCGGGCGGCCGAAATGTGAGGCGCGGCGTGCGCAGCTGCACCGAGTCGGTGCGCAGGCGGCCCTGATGCTGCCAGGCAGCCGCCCGCAAGCCTTGCACCCGGGCGCGCGGCATGGTAAAAAACACGCGTACCGCGCCCGGCTTGCCTTGGCCCGGCGCGGGCGGCGTAATGCGCAGCGAGTCGAGGCCCGCGTACTGTTTCGCGCTCGAAAAATCGAACAGCTGCACCGTAAGGGTGTGGCCGCCCAGCCGGCCCATAGCCCCGTGCAGCACGGCCTGCCAGGCGGCGGCAAAAGCCAGCCGCTGGGTATCGGCCGCGCCGGCCGGCGCGAGCAGTAAGTCGTGGGCGCTCACCGTGGCCGAGGCCAGCCGGCCCAGCGGCGCGGTGGCCGGCCCGTAGCTGCCGCCCGCCCGGCGCAGCGCCAGGTAGCCCAGCCGCAGCGGGTGCTTTTGGTAAAACGGCGGGGCCGCGCGGTGCGGTGCGGGCCGCCGGGCCAGCGCCGCCACATCCAGCCACAGCGAGTCGAGGGTGAGGCTGTCGATGGGGGCGGTGGTGCCGCGCCACAGGGCCAGCAGGCCCACGCCGCGCAGGTCGAGGCGGGCCAGGCGCAGGCGCAGGCGGGGCAGGGTATCGGCCAGGGTGGGGGTGGCGGGGTGTAGCGCCACGCCGCGCAGGTGCAGGCTGCGCGTCCAGAGGCTGGTTTCCAGGCTCGCTATCTTCAGTGCGTACTGGCCGTGGGTGCGGGTGGCTACCTGCTTTGTCAGCTGGCGGTGCAGCCAGGGGTCGAGGCCCCACTTTAGCCAGCCCAGGCCGGCCAGGAGCAGCAGGGTAACACCTAATAATAGCCAGCGGCCCCAGTGAATGGGCCGAGCGGCGGGCAGAGGAGCGGGGGAGTCAGGCACGGCGCAGGGCTGAAGTGCTGCTAACGGCAGAACCCCGGTGGCGGGTTGCGAACCGGCCCCGCCCCAACCCTGGCCCCCCCGCCTTGCGTACAGCAGCCAGCGGCAGACTTTCTTCAGTTTTTACCACCAAATGATGCGTTTTTTTCGTCGGCCTCGCGTGGCCTCCCTGGGCCTGGCCGGTGGCCTGTTGCTGCTGGCCAGCGCCTGTAAAAAAGACATGGACGCGGGCATGACTACTACCCCGCCCGATGCCATCACCTTCAGCCAGGCGGGCCTCTACCCCGAAGGCACGCAGTACGACGACCAGCAGGCGCACTTCCTCGTCAGCTCCCAAACGGCGGGCCGCATCGGTCAGGTGGCCGACGATGGAACCTACACCACGTTTGCCGACGATGGGCAGTTGATTTCGACCATCGGCCTCAACCTCGATGCTACCCACAACCGGCTGCTGGCCGCCGTGTCGGACCCCGGCTACAACACCACCCGCACCAGCGCCGCCACCAAGGGCAAGCTCGCCGCCGTGGCCATGTTCGACCGCAGCACCGGCACGCTCACCAAGTTTGTTAATTTCAGCAGTATCAACACGGCCTACCCGGCGCACTTCGCCAACGACCTCACCGTCGATGCCGTGGGCAATACTTACGTGACCGACAGCTACGCCCCGATTATTTATAAAATCGACCCGCAGGGCGTGGCAACCATCTTTTTGACCAATGCGGCGCTGGCTGCCCCGGCCGGTAAGTTCGGCCTCAACGGCATTGTGTATCACCCCGGGGGCTTCCTGCTCGTGGCGAAGTCCGACGAGGGCGCGCTCATCAAAGTGCCCATCAGCAACCCGGCAGGCTTCACCAAAGTCAATAGCAATGGCCTCGACCTGAGCGGCGCCGACGGCTTGCAACTCGTGAACAACGGCCTCCTGCTGGCCGTGTGCAACGCCCAGGGCAAGGTCTATCGCCTGACCAGCGGCGACAGCTTTGGCAGCGTGAGCAGCAACAGCACCACGACCCCTAACAGCTTTGCCACCGGCAGCGTGTACCCCACCACGCTGGCCCGCCGCGCCGGCACCACCAGCTACGTGCTCTATTCGCACCTCGATGCGCTTCAGGCCATGCAGAGCCCGCCCGCCGCGTCTTTCACCCTGCAAAAAGTGGCCCTTTAAGAACAACCAGCCCGGTGACGGGGGGGCGGCCCCGGCCCCGCAACCGCCTCCCTGCCTAGCTTTGGGGCCGGCCGCCCCGGCCGGCGCTTTTCTTTTGCCTCGCTCTTCGCGTCATGCTCGCCATCACCTCGCTGCTGCCCTCCCCATCTTCCGACCACATCAATGCCCTCATCAAGAGCCTGGAAAAGGAATTTGGCCTGACCGATGTGCAGGCCACTCCCGAGCCACACCTGACGTACCAGATTGTGGAGCCCGCCGACCTGGAAGTGCTCAAGGAAGCCCTGCGCGAGATAGCCCGCACCAGCCAGCCGTTCATCGCCCACACCACCGGGCTGGGCATGTTTCCGGGCGATAACCCCGTGATTCACATCCCAGTGCTGCGCTCCGATGCCCTCAACCTGCTGCACCACCGCGTGCTGGAGGCCGTGGCCCCGCTCTGCTCGCGCACCGATAAGTTTAGCGCCCCCGACCTCTGGCTGCCCCACGTATCGCTGGCCCTGCACGACACCACGCCCGAACTGCTGGGCCCGGTGCTGCAATTTCTCAACAACCAAACCTTTAACCTGGAACTGGAAATCAGCAACCTCGCCATCCTGCGTCCCGAAGGCGACCTGTTCGTGCGCGAGGTAGTATTTTCTTTCGGAGAGTAGGGGGTTAATGGTCAATTAAGTGATGGTTAATGATTAATGCCGTTTTGGATTGATTGAACGGCATTAATCATTAACCATTACTTATTATCGGTTCAGAATGGTTTTGTTGCGGTTCAGCTTCAGGTCTTGTAGCAGGCTGCTTTTGGCGGCGATGGTGAAGTTGTAGCCCCGGTAGGGCCCCACGGGTATCCAGAGGCCCGAAATCTGCCAGCAGTGCAGGTCGCGATAGAAGTTGACGGTGGGGTACACGAACGTGCTCTGGGTGAAGTTGTAGTTGAGGCTGGTGCTCAGGCGCAGGTTGGGCGTGAGCTTGACCGAGCCGCTGGCCGTGACGGAGCTGCCCGAAAGCAGCGGCAGCGTATTATACAGCACCGGCCGGATGGGCGCCGCACTCGTGCTGTAGCTGGCCGTGTACTGCACGCTGGCCTCCCACGGAATGTCGAAGTCGATGTAGTCGGCGTAGATGGCCTGCGGCAGCGGCGAGCCCAGGGTAGGGTCGTTGCTAGGCGCTACGGCGCGCGGAATATTGCTCTTGCGATTGGGCTTGGCGGCGGGGTTGAACTGGTAGCCCAGGCTCAGGTTGGCGTTGAGCAGGCGGGCCAGCCGCACCCGGCTTTGCTCAAACAGGTAGCGGTCGAGGGCGCGCCCGGTCGAGTCGCGCTGGTGAAAATCGAACGAGCTGCTGAATACCACGTTCAGCTTCTTCGCAATCTGCACGCGGTAGCCCATCGTCAGGGGCGTGAGGCGCAGCGAGTCGGCGGCCAGGTTATAGCCCACGTTGAAGTCGATGCCGTCGGCTAGGCTCACCTTTTTATAGGGGTCGGTGCCGGTGGTATCCTGCTTGTTGCGCACCTTCATCTCAATCGAGTTTTGCAGGCTCAGGCTCACCTGGCTCACGCGCGAGCTGGTGGGGGTGCCGTACACGAAGTTCTGGTAGCGCGAAAACACACGTGGGTCCAGGAAGCGCCCGTAGGCATCGCGGATATCGCCCACCGACTGAAAGGCCCGCGAGCTTGACAAATCGGGCGAGTACGAGTAGCTCAGGCTGGGGGCCACCTTGTGGCGAATGGCCTTCACGTAGTGGTCGCCCTTAATCTGCACCAAGCCGTAGAAAACGGTGGTCGCCGACACGTTGGCTGAGTACGAATACGCCCGGTTGAAGCTCGGCGAGATGGTATCGATGCGGATGGCGCGGGCCGTAGGCTCGTACGTATAGTTGAGGCGCTGCAAGTACCACGTCTCACCATAGTTCACCGAGGGCTGAATCTGGATGTGGCGGCTCAGCACCGCCGCCGAGGGTAGCGTAATCTGAAACTGGTGCTGCATCCCGTTCTGCGCATTGCGCAGCAGTTGGCCCACGTTTTTGAAGCTCACCGGAATGTTGTAGGCCGTGGTGCTGCCGCCCAGCAGCGGAATGTCGCCAGTGAGCGTGCGCGCCGGCACTAGGCTGCTGATGCGGTTCTGGGCCACCAGGTTGTAGCTGATGGCAAACTGCTCGTAAAACTTGCCGCTCGGCAGAATGCCCAGCCACTGATACGGGTACTGCCGGGCCACGCCTACGTTAAGCGAGGGCAGCGTAAAGTCCATCGTGCCGGTTTGCACGTTCTGGCTCTGGGCCAGCTGGAGGGAGTAGTTGATGGGCAGCCGGCGCGAGGTCTTGCTGTAGCTCACCGTTGAGTTGAAGGCCGCCGTGAGCAGCTGGCGAGCGTTCAGGGTATTCACCTTGTTGTAAGACGAGCTGCCGGCCTGCACGCTGGCCGAAAACACGCCGCCGCCCGGCAGCGGGGTGGGCGAGTGGCTCCAGCTTATCCAGAAGGTATTGATGGAGGTCGAGTACAGGGCTTCGGAACCCGATACCGTGGTCGAGCCGCTCACGAGGGGCGATACCGGCTGCTGGGCATACGTGAAGCGGAAGCTGCCCTGGTACTTGTAGCGCTTGCGATACGTCAGCTCCGACGACAGACCCCAGCCGCCAAAGCGGTCGGCGTTGCCGGCGTAGATGTCGCCCGTTACGCGCAGGCCGATGTAGTCGTTGGGCGCCCAGTAGTAGCCGCCGTTGGTGAGCGAGTAGCCGCGCTGCAAGCCCTGCCCAAACGTGGGAATAATAAAGCCCGAGCCCCGCCCGCCGTGCGGCGTAGGGAAGTAGCCAAACGGCAGCCCGATGGGCAGCGGCACGTCGGCAATTACCATGTGAAACGGCCCGGTTATCACCTTCTGGCCCGGTATCACCTTCATCTTGCCCGCCTCGATATAGAAGTGCGGGTGGGCCAGGTTGCAGGTAGTGTAGCGGCCGTGCAGGCCAAAGAAGTCGTTGTCGGGCAGCTTCTTCACCACCTCGGCGTGGATGTAGCCCTCGCCCTGCTGGGTCACCACGTCGGCGATTTTGCCCTTCTTGGTTTTGAAGTTGTAGTTGATGTTGCCCGCCGAGTAGGTGCCCGCCTCGTCCTTAAACAGCGGCACGCCCTCCATCTTGTTCTTGATAGTGTCGCGCCGGCCGGCGGCCTGCACCGTGTTGGTGCCGTAGTTGACGGTGATGAGGGCGGCCTTCAGCCCCATCTTACCATAATCCACGCTGGCCTTGTTGTAGAGCCGGGCGATTTTGGTTTGCACGTCGAACTGAATCGAGTCCTTGGCCGAATACTTCACCGTGGTCTCGACCTGGCTGCGGCGGCGCAGAATGACGAGGTTGAGCGAGTCGCGGGTGCGGCGGCTGGTGTCGGCCAGCAGGCCGGTGCTATCGACCAGCAGGCTGGGCGCGGGCTTGCGCGACACGCCCGGCACCGAGGGCCGGCCGGGGTTGCGCTCGCCGGGCGGCGGCGGGCTCTGGGGCGCATTGCGGTCGTAGTTGAGGTTGCGCACCGGCTGGGTAGGCACCGAGCCGGCGCGGCGCGGGTTGGCACTGGTCGAGTCGGTAGTTTGGGCCTGGGCCCCGGCCAGGCCACCCCCCAGCAACCAGAGCCACAGGCCCAACAAGCCCGCTAGCGCTGAGCGCCGGCGCGAAAAAGCACCCGAAAAGAAAGCGTAGGAGAAAACCAAATTAATTAAAGCCACCGAGCGAATTACTTTTGAGGCTCAACACAAAGATAAGAGGCCGCTTGCCCCGCCAAGGGTTGCCAGCAGCCGGTTTTTTCCCCAACGACCAACGTGCGGATTATTGCTCTTTTATTAGCTGTTAGCTGTCAGCTATTAGCTGCTGGCTCCTCCGGGCAACCTGCTGCCAAACCCGCGCAGGACGCAGACACGGCGGCCGGCAGCCCGGAAAAAGCTACTAGCCAGCCGCTAACCGCCAACAGTCCGGAAAGAGGCTACCGCCTGCGCACCGTGGTGCTCGACGCCGGCCACGGCGGCAAGGACATCGGCTGCAACGGCGTGGATGCCCATGAGGCCGACGTGGCTTTGGCCATTATCAAGGACCTGGGCCGGCAGATTGAGGAAAACCTGCCCAACGTGCGGGTCATCTATACCCGCAAAACCAACGTGTTTGTGCAGCTCGACGAGCGCGCGGCCATTGCCAACCGCAACCACGCCGACCTTTTCATCTCGGTGCACTGCAATGCCGGCCCGCGCGGCTCGCGCGGCACCGAGGTCTGGACGATGGGCCTGCACAAGACCGACGCCAACCTGGGCGTGGCCCAACGCGAAAACTCGGTTATTCTGCAAGAAAAAGACTACAAGCGTCGCTACGACGGCTTCGACCCGCGCTCGCCGCAGTCGCACATCCTGTTCTCCCTTTTCCAGAGCGCCTACATCACCAACTCGCTGCGGCTGGCTCAGCGCATCGACCGGCAGTTTCGCACCAGCGTGGGCCGCAGCACGCGCGGGGTAAAGCAGGCCGGCTTTCTGGTGCTCTGGAAGTCAACCATGCCCTCGGTGCTGGTGGAAGCGGGCTTTCTTACCGACCGCTCGGAAGAAAGCTACCTCGATAACCGGGCGGGCCAGCAGGCCATCGCCAGCGGCATTTACCGCGCTTTTCGCGAGTACAAGCGCGACCTCGAAGGCCCGGCCGCCCAGTAGCGTATGGCCGGGCTTAGGCCGGGGGCCAACATCCGGCCGGGGTTTACCGTTAAGGGCCCTAATTCGGGTGCCCAACGCAACCATGCGGGGCGCGCCCTTCATCTAGTAGCTGGCATCCCTCCGCCCTAAATCTACCTTCCTGTGTCTAAAGAAATAAAAGTGGGCCTGCTGGCCGTGGTGGCATTAGTGGCGCTGGCTGTAGGATTTAATTTTTTGCGGGGCAGCAATCTGCTGTCCAGCGACCGCACCTACTACGCCGTTTACCCCAAGGTAGACGGGCTGAACGTAGGGGCCCCGGTTATCCTCAACGGTATTAAAGTAGGTCAGGTGAAAAACCTGGAGCTACAGCCGACCGACAATAACTCGATTAAGGCGTCGCTGGAGTTGGAAAAAGGCATCACCCTCGGCGACTCGACCAAGGCGGGCCTCAGCGGCTCGCTACTGGGCTCCAAGACCATTACGCTGGTGCTGGGCCGGAACAGCAAGGAATATCACGGGGGCGAAACCCTGAAAACGACTACGGCCGTGAGTATCACCGACATTGTGCAGGCCCGCGCCACGGTGCTGCTCGATACCGTGAACTCGACGCTCTCGCACATCAACGGCTTCCTGAACAAGGATGCCCAGACCAACATTCAGGGTACTCTGGTGGGCGCCCGCCAAAGCACCGAGTCGCTCCAGCGCCTCATTGAATCCAACCAGGCCAACATCAACCAGATTACCCGCAACTTTGCCCAGATGAGCGTGGCGCTCAACAAAACTACCGCCAAGCTCGACCGCATCGCCAGCAACTTCGGGCAGCTTTCTGACTCGCTCAAGAGTGCGCCCGTGGGCCCGGCCTTGCGCAACCTGAACACGACGCTCGTCGAAGCCCAGACGTCGCTGAAAGGCGTGAGCACGGCCCTCAACGACAAATCCGGCTCGCTGGGCAAGCTCATCAACGATACGCTGCTCTACAACAACCTCAACGCCACGGCCGCCAGCTCCAACGCGCTGATTTCGGACATGAAAGCCAACCCCAAGCGCTACGTGCACTTCTCGGTATTTGGCGGTGGCAAGGACAAGACCAAAAAAGAAACGACCAAGAACCCCGATGGCAGCGTGACCACCGAAACCAAGAAAGTGACCACCGTGCCCGCCATGACCCACTAAGGCGTCCGCAAGCCTGCTTAGTATCTTTGAAGCCCGCCCCGCACTAGGGGCGGGCTTTTTTCTTGCGCCACTTGCGAGTAGCGCGAACTTTGTAGTTCGCGTCCCCGCGCCTTTCGCACTCGTCCTTATGGCGCGAGGACGCGAATTACAAAGTTCGCGCTACACCCTTTCCCACCCATTTTCTCTTATGAACGTCGAGTTCAACCGCAACGAAGACCACCTTAAGCAACTCTCTTTTCAACTGCGTCAGAAGCTGGCCCGCGTGGCCCTCGGCGGCGGTGAGAAGCGCATTGCTGCCCACAAGGCCAAGGGCAAGCTCACCGCCCGCGAGCGCATCGAATTTCTGCTGGATAAGGGCACGGCCCAGGTCGAAATCGGCGCCTTTGCCGGCGAGGGCATGTACCAGGACGAAGGCGGCTGCCCCGGTGGCGGCGTAGTAGTAGTGGTGGGCTACGTGCAGGGCCGGCAGTGCGTGGTAGTGGCCAACGACGCCACCGTGAAGGCCGGCGCGTGGTTTCCCATCACGGCCAAAAAGAACCTGCGGGCCCAGGAAATCAGCATCGAAAACAAGCTGCCCATCATTTACCTCGTTGATTCGGCGGGCGTGTACCTGCCCATGCAGGACGAGATTTTTCCCGATAAGGAGCACTTCGGCCGCATTTTCCGCAACAACGCGGTAATGAGTAGCATGGGCATTGTGCAGATTTCGGCCATTATGGGGCCCTGCGTGGCGGGCGGCGCCTACCTGCCCATCATGAGCGACGAGGCCATGATAGTGAGCGGCACCGGCTCGGTGTTTCTGGCCGGCTCGTACCTGGTGAAGTCGGCCATCGGCGAAACCATCGACAACGAGGCGCTCGGCGGCGCGGCCATGCACTCGGAGGTGTCGGGCGTCACGGACTATAAGTTCGACACCGACGAGGAGGCGCTCACCCACATCCGCAACATCTTCGACAAGCTGGGCGCGCAGCCCTCGGCTGGCTTCAGCCGCGCCGTGCCCGCCGCGCCCCGGCTCGACGAGCAGGAGCTGTACGGCCAGCTACCCGCCGACCGCGCCAAGCCCTACGACATGATGGAAATCATCAACCGCCTGGTCGATAACTCGGA